>Ga0255780_10001275_pt1 | contig 23792 bp, 28 predicted proteins | sample 071ome_32_FD_179978 | JGI IMG/M metagenome (GOLD analysis project Ga0255780, IMG submission 179978) | Coastal salt marsh microbial communities from the Groves Creek Marsh, Skidaway Island, Georgia - 071405AT metaG (version 2) | ecosystem: Environmental > Aquatic > Marine > Intertidal zone >... | reverse complement strand
AAAAATCGATTTCGTTGGCTTTGGGATTATAATTCTCGGTTTTGTAGTAATTGATGGCCGCTTCACTAAATTTTCTGCAGCCTCCAATCTGGTGTATAAGATTAAATCAAAGTGATTGATTGAAGTGCTGGCATGGCGTCACGATCAAGGGAAGAGGAACACTGTTCAATGCCATGCCAGCTATTTCACACTACCACAGGTTGTGTCTATATGCAATTCAGAGCCTATATGGTGTTTCTAGAGTGGCTTAACTCGTATGGGCGAAGCTTTAAAAGCTTAACCGATCAAAACCAAGCCGTGAAATCTCTCTGAAAGATTTATCAGTCTGAGAAGCCAATTATTCATACAACAGTTTAGGGGTTTCCAAATTTTTAGGGCCTATCAACATTGATTTAGATGTGGCCAAATTCTTTCAATAAATCCTCAACAGTTTTTCCTTGCGCAACCCATTCTCGTGTTCTGGTCATAAGTGATCGCGGCGGTCCAGCGCACTTGACGGAGTAATAATGAGTGCCCAAGCTGCTGACGGTGCCTTTCCACACGTAATAATCATTAGAGGATATTTGACATGTCAAAAGGATATTTAGTGGCCAACATTAGGGTCAAAGATGCTGAAAAGTTCCAAACATTTTCAGGAATGGCTGCGCCGGCTATTAAGAAGTACGGCGGGAAGGTTCTGGCTAGAGGTCCAGCGGCCGACAGACATGAAGGTCAACTCACTGGCACAGTCATGATGATTGAGTTTGATAGCAAGGAAGCTGCAGAGACATTTTACTTTAGTGCCGAGTATCAAGCCGCAAAGGCAGTACGTGAAGCATGTTCAGAAACAGACCTGATGATTATTGAAGGTACTGAGTAGTGTGACCATACCATTTGCTGCATGGATGTAATTTTCGTGGTCACTTACTAAAAAATAGCAGTTCAGAACTTCGCATGAAAATTGGATTGCAGCTGCGTCAACTCTTTACTGATTTGGTACAGCTGCGCCAAGTTACTGTGCTCCAATAAATTTAACTTCCAATGCTCGGAAAATAGTCTTCGCAGGAGCCTTCACGATAAACGTCTGCAGTGCAGCAGTGGAGCCCACCGCCAAAGGCGTAGGCATCGCGCAGTTCGACTTCTATTACTTCCATACCCAGGCGATCCATTTGTTCAGCTTGGTAAACTTCAGATTTTTCAACACAAACTGTTTGTGGATCCAAAACTAAAACGTTCATCGACAACCAAACTGATGAATAGCAGAGTGGTGGGGGGGTGTTGTGTGCTGGTTGGGCGGCATCTACAATTTGCCAATCATTATCAAAGAACATTTTTCTCTGTTCTTCTGGAAGTCTGCGCTGGGGGTTGTTCAAAATTAGACCAGGACGTAGAGGCGTAAAAGTCGCATCTATATGGATTGGGTATGGATCGCCTGGAAAATTAACAGTGTGTATACGGTGTTCTGGGAAGTGGCGCCTAAGCCATTCAATGCCTTTTAGATTGGTCGTAAATCCGTGTTGTACAACCAAGTCTTTTCCGAAACGCAATACATCTGCAGCGTCAAACAGTGGTTCCTCTTCAGTAGTGACAAAGAATTTCTTTGCAGCCCACTCTAACCTTTTCGCATCACCAATTTTTTCCGACAAATAATCTGGATGATAATCAGCGTCCGTTAGGCGCGGCTTTGGAGCGGCCTCATGCCTGAAGTTTGGGTCCTCTTCCCAATATTTTTTTAGTAGCGGACGATAATTTAAATATTCGAACCATCTACAGCGATAGGACATTGTCGCTTCTAGAATTTCCGATCCGACAGTCAGCAATACATCCCTGGGAGGCATGCAGCCGAACTGACTGTCTGTGTGGAAATCTGGCGTAGTAACTGGAAGAGAGTGATCAATCGGTGACGGCCGATCGACGCGTATGCCTCGAGCTTTTAATTGTCCAGCGAAGTTGTCCAGTAGCTCATTGGCTCTATCGATTGTTTCTTGAGGGCGACGGCCCCATTGGCCACGCATGTCGCTGTCTTCAGGAACTTTCGCGTCAAGTGCGGGCTCTTCTGGCGGGATGTGACAATCATCGGCTCTTCCGACAATCACATGTTTCAGTGGATCCCATTCATTCCAGCTATTTACGACGGTGTTTTTCATTTTTGTTTCACTTCTTTGATTTTCGCTCATGGATTACCGCATAGAAATTTTCAGTCCAGTGTTACATGCGAAAGCACAGGTAACCAAAGAGCCAACTCTCCGCCGGAGAGGTTTATGTTTTCAAGACCACTGAAAGCCACCTGTTGAGTCAATGACGGTTCCAGAGAGATACTGTACTTTATCCGAACACAACATAACGGCCATGTTTGCTATCTCTTCGGGGTTCTGCAGGCGGCCAAATGGCAATGTCTCCGTGTTTATGAAATTTTTCCAATTTTCTTCATTGCCAGTTTCACGCTTAGCACGTTGCTTTAGAAGCTCAATTGTTCTGTCTGTAGCAGTTGCAGACGGATTTATTCCGTAGGTACGCACACCGTTCTTCGCAGTTTCTGCCCCCAAAGCTTGTGTGAAAGCTATCAATGCAGCGTTGCCTCCGGCGCCGCAGATATAGGATGGGGTAGTGTGTCTGCCGCCTATTCCAATGATATTAACTATTACACCACTCTTTCGAGCCATCATCGCTGCAGAAAAGAGCTTGCATAGATGAATATATCCAAAGACTTTCAAATCCCATGCTTTACGCCATTCATCCATGCTGAGATCTTGGATGCCGCCGCTGGGAATAGCGCCTGCATTATTGACCACGATATCGAAGTCGTTGCACGAGGCGTACAGTGCTTCTCTTTGTTTCTCAAATGAGAGGTCTGCGCTTACAGTGCCAATACTATGTGAAACTGCTTCTAGTTGAGTTCTCGCTTTTTCGAGGTTTGTCTCACTTCGGCCGACTATAGTGACAGTAGCGCCTTCCTCTAAAAAAATTTTTGCTGTAGCCAGCCCAATGCCGCGGGATCCGCCAGTAATGAGTACTTTTTTATTCTTAAGTTTTAAATCCAAGTCGTTTCTCCAGCTGACAGAGGCGCTTAATGCATCCTACACTACTAATCTGCATCATGATTGAGAGCCAAACAACTGATCAGAGATATTTCAGAAATACATTTCGTGTGGACTAAGCAGGAACAAAAAGACCCAGCCTATTTCGGCTGGGCCCCATCTTTCTAAAAGATGATAGCCATCTTCAGAAGTTGTGCTTTAAATCAACCGAAAACACGCTTGAAAATCGTCTCCACGTGCTTGGTGTGATATCCTAGGTCGAATTTTTCTTCGATTTCAGCGGCGCTGAGTGCATCGGTCACCTCGGTATCTGCAAGAAGTTCGGTTTTGAAATCAGCCCCTTGCTCCCACACCTTCATAGCGTTGCGTTGTACAAGGCGATAGGCGTCTTCGCGACTGACGCCGGCTTGGGTCAATGCCAAAAGCACGCGCTGCGACATCACCAAACCCTTAAACTTGTTCATATTGGCAAGCATAGTTTGAGGATAGATCACGAGTTTTTCGACAACGCCTGCCAAGCGATTTAATGCAAAATCTAACGTGATGGTGGCATCAGGCGCAATCCCGCGCTCAACCGAACTGTGCGAGATATCCCGCTCATGCCAAAGCGCTACGTTCTCCATCGCGGGGATCACCGCCATACGCACAAGCCGCGCAAGACCAGTCAGGTTTTCAGTTAAAACTGGGTTGCGCTTGTGTGGCATTGCGGAGGAACCTTTTTGCCCCGCTGAAAAGAATTCTTCAGCCTCAAGCACTTCGGTCCGTTGCATATGACGAATTTCGATCGCGATATTCTCAATGCTGCTAGCAATAACGCCAAGTGTGGCAAAGAACATCGCGTGACGATCGCGGGGGATCACTTGGGTCGAAATCGGCTCAGGCGAGAGGCCCATCATTTTACAGACATGCTCTTCAACGGCGGGGTCGATGTTGGCGAACGTTCCAACCGCGCCTGAAATGGCACCGGTGGCGATTTCGGTACGCGCAGCTTGCAGGCGGGCCTTGTTGCGATCCATTTCGGCATAGAACCGGGCGAAGGTTAGGCCCATTGTAGTGGGTTCTGCGTGAATTCCATGGCTGCGGCCAATCCGAACTGTGTCTTTATGCTCAATCGCTCGGGTTTTCAGCGCAGCCAAGACCTTATCGAGATCCGCCAGCAGGATATCCGCGGCGCGTACTAGCTGCACGTTGAGGGTGGTATCCAAAACATCCGATGAGGTCATGCCCTGATGCACAAAACGCGCATCTTCGGCCCCGATATGCTCGGCCAGATGGGTGAGAAAGGCGATCACATCATGCTTGGTGACGGCTTCAATCTCGTCAATGCGCGCCACATCGAACTCTACATCTTTCGCCTTCCAAACGGCTTCGGCGTTTTCGCGGGGGATCACACCAAGCTCGGCCTGCGCATCGCACGCATGGGCTTCGATCTCATACCAGATACGGAATTTTGTTTCAGGCGACCAGATGGCAACCATTTCGGGGCGGGCATAGCGGGGGATCATTGGCGAACCTTCTGTGATGCGGTTTCAAGGGGTTGCGCGCCTTCTAATCTAAATGTCACAGAAGAGGAAACCGCTTTTCGACTACATGCGACCATGAGGAATGCCAAATTGGATCATATCTCCTCCATACCAGAGAGCGACGCGCTGGCAGGTGCGTGGCGGGTAGCGCGCGAAATCCACGATCATCGCGCAGAGTTGAAAGGTCATTTCGAAGGGCATGCGCGGTTCACCCCCGCTGAGGGTGATGTCCTGCAGTATCAAGAGGAAGGGCGCTTAACCTATGGCGCGGGTCAAATCTTTGATGCAGAGCGGCGTTATATTTGGCGGCGTGTCCCAGAGGGTTGGCAAGTGGATTTTGACGACAACCGCCCCTTTCACCTCATTCGTGCCGCAGACCACCCTGCGCGCCATGACTGCGCCCCTGATCTGTATATCTTGCGCTATCAGTTTGATGCGCTTCCGCGGCAGTGGCAGTGCCAATGTCGTATCACGGGGCCGCGCAAAGATTTGGATTTGGTGACCACCTACTATCGAGACTAATCGCGATTGACGTTCGGCTTTCTTGCGCGCCAACACGCTGTGAAGATTATGCATCACCAAAACCAAGTAATGGGTGAAATCTTCGAGATCCTCATAATGGGCGCTGGATTGCGTCCAAGGTGCCGCCCGCAGCAGGCGCTTGCGGCGCTGCTGCGGGAGAGGGATTGAGATTATTTCAGGCCTGCGCAGAATCGTTGGATGCGGCTGCATGCCTCGCGCAGATTTTCGTCTGATGTTGCGTAGGATACGCGGAAATTGGGCGATAGGCCAAAGGCGCCACCAAACACCACAGCCACGCCTTCTTCTTCAAGAAGGGCTGTCGCGAAATCTTCGTCTGTATCGATTTTTTTCCCAGCGGGGCTAGTCTTTCCGATGCAGCCTGCGATGGACGGATAGACGTAAAACGCCCCGTCTGGTGTTGGGCAGGTGATGCCGTCTGCCGCGTTAAGCATTTCAACCACCAGATTGCGGCGGCGCAAGAACAAGGCCACGTTATCCGCCAAGAAATCTTGCGGCCCATTGAGTGCCTCAACGGCGGCCCATTGGCTTACTGATGAGGGGTTCGAGGTGGATTGGCTTTGGATTTTGCGCATCGCACCAATCAGGTTCTCGGGCCCCGCTGCATAGCCGATCCGCCACCCAGTCATCGCATATGCTTTTGAGACGCCATTGCAGGTCAAGGTGCGCTCGTAAAGGGCGGGCTCTACCTCGGCAGGGGTACAGAATTCAAAGCCATCAAAGACCAGATGCTCATACATATCATCGGACATGATCCAGACATGTGGATGGCGTAGCAAAACATCGGTCAGCGCCTTCAACTCGGCGCGGGTATACCCTGCGCCTGTGGGGTTGGAAGGGCTGTTGAAAATGAACCATTTGGTCTTGGGGGTGATGGCCGCTTCAAGCGCCTCAGGCGTCAGTTTGAAATTAGTTTCAATCGTGGCCGTTGCAATCACAGGGGTGCCGCCTGCAAGTAAAACCATATCGGGGTAGCTCACCCAGTATGGGGCAGGGATGATCACCTCATCGCCGGGGTTCAGGGTGGCCATAAGCGCATTGTAAAGAATTTGCTTGCCGCCCGTGCCAACCGATACTTGGGAAGGTTTATAAGTCAGGCCATTTTCTCGCTCGAATTTCTTGCAGATTGCCTGCTTGAGTTCCGCGATGCCATCCACCGCGGTGTATTTCGTCCGACCCGCATCAAGCGCAGCTTTGGCCGCGTCTTTGATATTTTGTGGGGTATCAAAATCAGGCTCACCCGCACCAAGCCCGATCACATCCTTGCCTTGCGCCTTGAGGTCAGCGGCGAGGTTGGAGACGGCGATTGTGGGGGAGGGTTTGACACGTGAAAGCGTGTCGGACAAAAAAGCCATTGGATTTCTCCAGTTTTGCGGCGCGCACATGAAACGCGGGAGCCTGCGGTTTACTTCACTCTGGTACCGCTTTAGGGTTTGGCGTGAGGCTGTTCAAGCGCGGAATCGTTGGGCGAAGTGCCGCATATATACATCTCCTGCGCTTTTGTCCCTTTTAGGTTGAATAGTGAGAGCTGCGCGCTGCGCGCTGTCCAGCATGAAAACAAGTTGGCCGATTTGAAAAGGAGCCTCCGCGATGAGCGATGATGTAATCACCCATGAACAGCAGACAGATGCAAGCTGGTATGACGAAGATACAGCCACATTTGGAGATCGTATGGCGGGCGCGCGTGAGGCTGCTAATATAGGCCAAGCTGAACTTGCACGGCGCATGGGTGTCAAAGCCAAGACCATCCGCTCATGGGAAAATGATCAGGCCGAACCGCGCGCCAACAAGTTACAAATGTTGGCTGGAGTTTTAGGCGTGTCGATTATGTGGTTGTTGACAGGTCGCGGTGATGGAATTGATGGCCCATTTGTGGCATCTGCGATAAGCGAAGACACAAGTGCAATCCTGAAAGACCTACGGCGCATTCGCGCGGAGCAAGCTCAGCTATCCGATGCTTTGGGCCGGCTCGAAAAAAGATTGCGTCAAACTCTGGTAGAAGAGGCGGGCGGGCAGTAGAGAATAGCAAAAACGCCGCAAGCTGAGAGGCTGTCTATGTCACAATCTGCTCACCAAGAGACACGCGAAATCCGTCTCAAGCGTCTTAGGATGCGGGCATGGCATCGTGGTATCAAAGAAATGGATTTGATTTTGGGCGGATGGGCAGACGCGCATTTGGCCTCCGCTGATGATGCCACGCTCGATCAGTTTGAGGCGGTGCTTGAGGCGGCGGATCAAGACCTCTATCAATGGATATCTGGTCAAAAATCGGCGCCTGATGAAATAGCAGGTTTCCTTCAAATCATTGGCAAGCAATTTGGCCAAAAGTTTCACAATGACAACCAGTAACTGGCTTTGTTATACTGGTTGAAGTGGTACTCAGCGTTCATGGGTTTGTAGTAAATGGAAACTGACGCAATTAGGCGTGCATCTGAATTGCTGGTTTCAACTTGGCAGTCGGGCTCTACGATTTCTGCGCTTCCGCCTCATTTTAAGCCATCAACGCGGCTGGATGGATACGCGATTCAAGAGATACTCGAAGGTGAGTCTCAGGCTGCACTATTCGGATGGAAGATTGCAGCGACGAGCTCAGCAGGACAAAATCACATTGGTGTAAATGGCCCCATGGCGGGCCGTCTTATTGAGTCAATGGTATCCTATGATGGTGATGTTCTTCCACTTGTTGGCAACAACATGCGAGTTGCTGAACCAGAATTCGCTTTCAAACTGGGACACAGCTTACCTCCAAGGATATCAGCGTACAGTTTGGAAGAAGTTATGAGTTCGGTATCAGAGCTTTTTTTGGCTCTGGAAATGCCTGCGTCTCGCTTTACAGATTTCGCACGAGCTGGGGAAGAACAGTTGATTGCCGATAATGCGTGTGGTCATCAATTTGTCTTGGGGCCCAATGCGCCCGATCTGTGGCGAGGCTTAGATCTTTCTGAACACCATGTTACTGGCAGAGTTGGGGATCATATAGTCAGAGATGGTGTTGGTAAGAATGTTCTTGGAGATCCTCGGCTAGCCCTAACTTGGATCGCGAATGAGCTTTCTAAAATAGGAGTAGGTTTGCAGTCTGGTCAAATTGTAACCACTGGCACCTGCATGCTTCCGCTTGAGATATCTCATGGAGATACAGTTTTTGCTGATTTCGGAGTTCTGGGTCAAATCAGCTGTTCTTTTGAATAATTTAACCCAAGACATGTGGGTTAATCTCAAACGGACACTCACTGTGTTCTGGATTATAAGTTTTTGTTTTTCGTGTCCGAGGTTGGTCAACTTAAGTTTGAACACGCTCTTCCCTTTAGTTGATGTAACTTCGTAACACCTAGGAGAGCCATACTGGTATCGAGTTCCTGCCTAAGAATTTCGATAGCTTTTAATATGCCTGTCTGGCCGTCTGTTGCTAATCCCCACAAGCATGAGCGGCCAATCATGCAAGCGTTTGCTCCCAAAGACAAAGCAATTGCAATATCAGTGCCTCGTGTCACGCCACTGTCGAGTATAATTTCTGCGTTTCCTGCCACTGTCTCTGCGATTTTGGGTAGGGCTGAGATGCTTGATGGAACTTGATCAAGTTGCCTTCCTCCATGGTTCGACACTACGATTGCATGCGCTCCGGCTTGGATGGCCAATTTAGCATCTTCTGGATCTAGGATCCCTTTAATGACAACGGGTCCGTTCCATTCTTCGATGACTTCATGGATGGTGTTCCAGTCTGCAGAAGCATCACACAACTCCGCAATATGCTGAGCTATGCTGCGATGGCTGTCTTTTTGGATGTGACCCTCAAAATTGCCAAATGAAATCCCACCCTCCATTAAAAAATTGAAGGTCCAAGTGGGGCGCGACAAAACTTCAAGAAGCGTTGAAAAACGAAGCTTTAGCGGGACAGTGAAGCCATTTCGGATGTCTTGGTCACGTTTTCCTTGGATTGGTAGGTCCAGTGTAATGCAGAGCACGCGATATCCATTTTCCTTGGCTCGAGTGAGCATGGAAGACATCAGGCCTTTGTCTTTCAGAAAGTACAATTGAAACCATTTTTCCGAAGATGGCACTGCATCAGAAATGGTTTCCATAGACGCAACAGAATTTGTCGATAGACAAAAAGGTATGCCTGTTTGATGTGCCGCTTTAGCCGTAAGTATTTCACCCTTTGGATAGTAAAGGCCTGAGAGACCGGTCGGGGCTAAAATAAGTGGCATACTGCTCGACACGCCCAATATGGACTGGCTTAAGTCTCTTTTGGACACATCAACGCCGACACGAGGAAGTAGCCTATATTTTTGAAAATCTTGTTGATTAGCGCGCCGCGTGTGGCCTGCGCCCGCGCCGCCATCAATAAAGTCAAAAACAGATCTAGGAAGGCGTTTACGTGCTCGCTCCCTCAGGTCAGATATAGATGCAATGCGTTGAAGTTTAGTCATTTAAAAAATAAAAATCCTGACGAAATGTGTGTGTAGGCTTCCAATCATACATAGAAGAACACTAATTTACACGCAAAGTATGTTGGCCAGATTGCCTATTGAGACAACATTAACGTGTGACCTGCCTCATCAAGCGCTGGAAGAATTTGGTTTCTCAGTACGCGATCAGTGATCGGTCCACGGAAATGCAGAACCACTACACCTTCGGAATTGATAAAGAAGGTTTCAGGCATCGCAACCACGCCCCAATCGCGCCCATTTCGCGCTTCTTCATCGCGGCCGATACGGTCATAGGGATTGCCCAATTCAGATAAAAAAGCACGCGCTTGGCCCAATTGATCGCGATAGTTTACGCCAAATAGCGGGTTTCCTGCTTCGGCCAATGCGGTAAGGGTCGGATGCTCGGCGCGGCAGGGTGGGCACCAACTGGCAAAGAAATTCAGAATGATAAGCCCGTTGCCCTCAAGATCGGCACGGGTCAGAAGCGGCGTGTCGTCAAGCGCCGTCAGATCAAGATGCGGGGCCACGCGGCCTTCACGCGTGGAGGGGAGGGCGGCCGTGTCAACGCCGATGCTGCGCGCGTCCTCCGTGCGGCTCAGTTGCACCGCCGCAAGCCCGAAAAACCCAAGCGTTACGGCCAAAGGCACAATCATCATCGGACGAAATTTCATCACAGGTTTTCCGTAGATTTTTGACGCTTGCCCGTGCTGCGCGCTTCGAATTCCTCAAGCCTGATCCGCGTTTTGCGACCCTGCCAAACAGAACCTGCCACCAAGATCAACAAAAGCGCCAATGTCCCTGCATAGGCAGATAAGACCTCAACCGCATATGGCCCCAGATCGGGAAAGATGAAAGGTGTCATGCCATCCGCTCCTGCGCGATCAGGGCGCTGAGGCGGCGGGCGCGAATTTCAGTGCGCGTGCGCAACAGCACAAGGCAGATAAACAAAAGGCCAAAGCCGATAATGCAAATCCAAAGCGGATAGGCAAAGACATCGGCGACATTTTCCTCGGCATCCATCGATAGCGATGCGCCTTGATGCAGGCCTTGGTTCCAGAACAAAATCGCATAGCGCGAAATCACCGCAAAGACCGTGCCAACAAGGCAAAGAACGGCGGTCAGGTCTGCGGCCGTATCGGGGTTTTCGACCGCCGCCCACAGCGCCATATAGCCCAGATAGAACAGAAACAGGATCAAGAAGGCGGTCAATCTTGGGTCCCATTCCCACCATGTGCCCCACATGGGTTGCCCCCAGACCGCGCCTGTGAACAGGCCGATCAGCGTAAACACCATCCCAACGGGGGCTGCGGCCTTGGCCGCGAGGGCGCTGACATGGTGGCGGCGAATGACCCAAACCAACGAGGCGGCCAACATCATAAACCATGTGCCCGAACCCATAATCGCGGCAGGCACATGGATATAGATGATTTTGACAGTCGCGCCTTGGCGGAAATCATTCGGGGTGAAGAAAAACCCCCAGATCAGCCCACCCACCACCATCGCAACGGCAAGGGCCGTCACCCATGGCAGAACCGCGCCCGACAGCGACATAAATTTTCGCGGATTTGCGTATTCCCAGATGCTCATAAACGCAGAGATTAGTCGCAGCGCCGCAAGGCCACAAGGGGCTGAAATAGCGGCAGCCTAGCGCAGATTGACGCGGAGGACAGAGGCCGAAGCAAAGGGCAAAATCGCCAAACTGCCCAGACTGATAGCCGCCAATAGGGCCAAAGGGGTGCCAACCGCCTCGCCAGAGGCCCCGTTTGAGACCACCATCGACCCAAAAAGCAAACTGGGCACATAGAGTGGCAGCACCAATAGCGACAGCAACAACCCGCCCCGCCGCATCCCCACCGTCAAAGCCGCGCCAAATGTGCCAATGGCCGAAAGGGCGGGCGTTCCCACCAAAAGCGAGATGACAAGCCACAGAAACCCGTCTTCGGGCAAATTCAACAACAGCCCCAAAAGCGGCGCCACCAAGGCCAAGGGCAGCCCCGTGGTGATCCAATGCGCCGCAGATTTGGTGATTGCGACCATCTCAAGGGGCAGGGGGGAGGTTGCCAGAAGTTCAAGACTGCCATCTTCCCAATCAAGGGCAAAGATCCGATCCAGTGATAAGAGGCAGGCCAAAAGCGCGCCAAGCCACAAAACGCCCCCCGACACCTCGCGCAGCAAACCCGTTTCTGGCCCGATCCCGAACGGCACCAGAACGGAAACGATCAAGAAAAAAGCAAGCGCAAGGCCAAAGCCGCCCCCCGCTTTCACGGCCAACCGCAAGTCGCGTATCAAAAGACCGATCATGCCGCCCCCCAATCCGAAAACGGGTCAGTCTCGGCTAGCTTTTTGCACATGAACGGTTTGATATCGAAAATCCGCGCCTCGGCCAGCCCGAGATCAATATGGGTGGCAATCAATGCGGCCCCGCCACGGGCCAAATGTGCCTGCACGGCGGCAGCAAAGCGCGCAACATTTTCTTGGTCAAGCGACACTGTCGGCTCATCAAGGCACCAAATGGGGCGCCCGGTCACCAAGAGCCGCGCAAGGCTGAGGCGGCGTTTTTGACCCGCACTCATTTCGCCTGCAGGGCGGTCACGCAGATCATGCAGATCAAACGCATCTAGCGCAGGCGTGATGTCACGCTGTCCAAAAACACCTGCCCAAAAATTCAGGTTTTGCGCCACGGTTAGACTGGTTTTGATCCCGTCTGCGTGACCGCTATAGGCGATGCTATCGCTGGCGCAACTGATCTGCCCCGACAGGGCGGGGGCCAGCCCCGCGATGATCCGCAACAGCGTGGTTTTACCTGCCCCATTCGGCCCGCGCAGCACCACGGCTTCGCCCGCAGAGAGGGTGAGGTCGACATTTTGCAACACTTGCACAGCGCCGCGCGCGCAGGCCAAAGAGGTGATTTCCAACATCATAGCTTCACAGCTAAACGGAATTTAATAATTTGGAAAGCGCGCAAACAGGAATGCTTGCGCCTGCCTATGAAAAAATGTATGCAACGGCATACAAACGCGACCAACCCCCATTGCCACATCCAAAAGCAAGGGCTAAGGCCGTGACCGTTCAACCCGTTTTTTCGATGAGGGAGGCAAATATGCCCATCACCGTAGGCCACGATAGCGCCGCGACCCGCAAGACCCTGACGGCCGGGGGAAAAACCTATGCCTATTATTCCATCGCCGCTGCTGAGGCCGCGGGGCTTGGCGATTTCTCAAAATTGCCTGCCGCGCTGAAAGTGGTGCTTGAGAATATGCTGCGATTCGAAGATGGCAAAACGGTCAGTGTCGATGACATCAAGGCCTTTGCCGAATGGGCCAAATTGGGCGGTCAAAACCCGCGCGAGATCGCGTATCGCCCCGCCCGCGTTTTGATGCAGGATTTCACAGGCGTGCCTGCGGTGGTGGATTTGGCCGCGATGCGGGACGGGATTAAAGCCCTTGGCGGTAACCCTGATAAAATTAATCCGCTGAACCCCGTGGATTTGGTCATTGATCACTCTGTGATGATAGACGAGTTTGGTAATCCGCGCGCCTTCCAGATGAATGTGGATCGCGAATATGAGCGCAACATGGAGCGTTACACCTTCCTCAAATGGGGCCAGAACGCGTTTAACAATTTCCGCGTTGTGCCTCCTGGGACGGGGATTTGTCACCAAGTGAACCTTGAATATCTGGCCAAAACAGTTTGGTCGGATGTGGATCAGAACGGCGATTTGGTGGCTTATCCTGATACGCTTGTTGGCACAGACAGCCACACCACAATGGTCAATGGCGCTGCTGTTTTGGGGTGGGGCGTTGGCGGTATCGAGGCAGAGGCCGCGATGCTTGGTCAACCGATCTCGATGCTGATCCCCGAAGTGATTGGCTTTAAGTTGACCGGCGCAATGGTGGAAGGCACTACAGGCACCGACCTTGTGCTGAAAGTTGTAGAAATGCTGCGCAAAAAAGGCGTGGTTGGCAAATTCGTTGAATTCTACGGCGAAGGTCTAGACCGTCTGCCTTTGGCAGATCGCGCGACCATTGCGAATATGGCGCCCGAATATGGCGCGACCTGCGGCTTCTTCCCAATCGATGACGAGACGCTGCGTTACTTGCGCAACACGGGCCGCGAGGAAGAGGTTATTGCCTTGGTCGAAACCTATGCCAAGGAAAACGGGTTCTGGCGCGATGCGAATTACGCGCCCGTTTATACCGACACGTTGGAATTGGACATGGGCACGATCGTGCCTGCCATTTCTGGCCCAAAACGCCCACAAGATTATGTGGCGCTGTCGAGCGCAAAATCCGCCTTCCGCAAGGAAATGGAAGAGACGTTCAAGCGTCCTTTAGGCAAGCAGGTCGCCGTCAAAGGCGAAGATTACAGCATGGAATCAGGCAAGGTTGTAATTGCCTCGATCACCTCCTGCACCAACACATCGAACCCTTATGTGATGATTGGCGCAGGTCTTGTGGCGCGCAAGGCCGCTGAATTGGGCCTGACCCGTAAACCATGGGTCAAGACATCGCTTGCGCCAGGCAGCCAGGTTGTATCTGCCTATCTTGAGGCCGCAGGCCTGCAAGAAGATCTTGATAAGGTCGGCTTTAACCTTGTGGGGTATGGCTGCACCACCTGTATCGGTAACTCTGGCCCGCTGCAGAAAGAGATTTCTGAGGCAATTGCCGAGGGCGATTTGGTCGCCACCGCGGTGCTGTCAGGGAACCGTAATTTCGAGGGTCGTATCAGCCCCGATGTGCGCGCAAACTATCTCGCCTCGCCGCCACTGGTCGTGGCTTATGCGATTGCGGGCACGATGGATATTGATCTGGCCAATGACCCGATTGCCCAGACCCCAGATGGTCGTGATGTTTATCTCAAGGATATTTGGCCAACCACGCAAGAAGTGGCAGAAACAGTTGAGCGCACTGTGACGCGCGAAGCGTTCCAAGCCAAATACGCCGATGTGTTCAAAGGCGATGAGAAATGGCAGGGGGTCAAAACCACTGATCAGCAGACCTATGATTGGCCTGCGACCTCGACCTATGTTCAGAACCCGCCTTATTTCCAAGGCATCACGATGGACACCAAAAAGATCGAGAATATCGAAGGGGCCAAGGTTCTGGCGCTTTTGGGCGATATGATCACCACAGACCACATCAGCCCTGCAGGGTCGTTCAAGGACACCACCCCTGCGGGTCAATATCTGATCGAGCGTCAGGTGCCTGTGCGCGAGTTCAACTCTTATGGCGCGCGCCGTGGCAACCACGAGATCATGATGCGCGGCACATTCGCCAATATCCGCATCAAGAATGAGATGTTGGATGGCGTTGAAGGCGGCTATACCAAAGGCCCAGATGGCGCGCAGACCTCGATCTTTGACGCGGCAATGGCCTATCAAGAGCAAGGCACGCCCTTGGTGATCTTTGGGGGCGAGCAATATGGCGCGGGCTCAAGCCGTGACTGGGCTGCAAAAGGCACCGCCCTTTTGGGTGTCAAGGCCGTGATCGCGGAAAGCTTTGAGCGCATTCACCGCTCCAACCTCGTTGGTATGGGGGTGATCCCGTTCGAATTCACAGGCGGCGACACCCGCAAGACCTTGGGTCTGACGGGCGATGAAACCGTGGCAATCAAGGGCTTGGATACTATTACACCCTTGGCCGAAGTGCCCTGTGATATCACCTATGCCGATGGCAGCGTGAAAACGATCACGCTGAAATGTCGGATCGATACGGCGGTTGAGATCGAATATATCGAGAATGGCGGCGTCTTGCATTACGTTCTGCGCAACCTCGCCCGCGCAGCGTAAGCCTCGCCACAGTGAAACCAAAAGCCCCGCGCATCGCGCGGGGCTTTTTTATTTGGGTGGGTTTTCGGCGAATTCTACCTCTACAATCCGCGCTTGCCCCGTGGCCCATTGCCAGATTTGGCGGGGGGCTTGGTTGATTTCGGCGCTGCCGCGTTTGAGTTTGCGCCATGTTTTGGCCCATCCTTTGGGGCGCACTGCTTTGCCAAGGCCTGAGATATCAGAATTATAGGCATAGGCGCGCTGTGTCGCCATCGCGGGCACAATGATGCTAGCGGCCAAAGTGCGGCGAACGGGGCTGACCGTGTCATTGAACAGGAAATGGTCAATCGGCACCCGCATCTTGCCGCGCCAAGACAGGGCCAATTCCGCCCCCCGCCGCGACAGGATATAGGCCCCACCCCCCACATGACGCGAACGCATCGGGTGGATTGCGCGGCCTAAGGGGGTTTGACCAATTTGCGCGCCAAGTAAAAGTTTGGACATGCCTTCGTTGAATTTCTCAAGTTTGACCGCCTCGGTGCCGCGCGGGATCCAATCAGAGGTCATCACCGCAGAGGCCAGATCAGCGGCGAGATAGATGTCATCCTCTAAAAACAGGGCGAATTGCGCGTCTGTTTGCAGAAAGGCGGCCCAAGCCTCGGTATGGCTGACTGTGCAGGCGCGGTCACCCAAACCAAGCCGCCCCAAGGGGCCATATTCCGCAATCACAGCATCTATGCGGGCGGCATCCGCGCTTTGTGCATCACAGGCGGAATGACGAATGAAGGTCACGCCGCGCGCGCGCAGGTGATCCCTGATCCGCTCGAGCCGATCGGGGCGGCGGTCGAGATTAATGACATAGATTGGGATATTTTGCGCCATGCGCGCCTCTGGGGTGATTTCTGCTTGCGGCGCATTTGTCATGAAAGCGGCTGTTGGGGCAAGCAATGATGCGCGGCGCTTGTGTTCAAACCCGTGGCTGGGCTATGCCCTTCCCAAGGATAAAGGAGCGGCGCGCGTGCAAGACTGGCCTGTTTACGTCATCAATATGGACAGCAATGAAACGCGGCTCGCCCGTGTTGGCGCAGAGTTGGACGGCGCGGGTGTCGCATGGACGCGCCTGCCTGCAGTGAATGGTCGGGCGCTGTCCGAAGGCGCGTTGGCCCGCGTCTATGATGTGCGCGCCAATCGCCGCTACGCGCGGCATGATTTGGTGCCGCCTGAAATTGGCTGTTACCTCAGCCACATCAAGGCCGCTGAATGGCTGTTGGAAAGCGGGGCTGAGGCCGCGGTGGTTCTAGAGGATGACCTGCGCATCACGGGTGACTTTGCCGCGACCCTATCCGCGTTGCAGGATGATTTGCAAAAGCGCCCCGCGGCATGGGATATGGTAAAGCTCTTTTCGTTCAAGCCTGTGCGCCTTGATCAGGCGCAGACGATTGGGCAGGGCTTTACGCTGGGTCGCCCTGATCGCGTTCCCTCTACCACTTTGGGCTATGTTCTGACGCGGGCGGGGGCCGAAAAAATATTGGCCAAAGTGCCGCCGATTTTCCGCCCTGTCGATGAAGATCATAAGCATTTTTGGGAGTTTGATTTGCGCGTGGCGATGATTGCGCCACAAACGATTGCCATCGGCGCGCAAGAGACGAGCGATGGCACAGTCGGCGATAGCCGCAAAAAAATGGCGCAGAAGGACCTGATTTGGGTCAGGCTGTGGCGCTTTGGGCGGTATCGCGTGAATTACCGCCTGCACTTGGCGCGCGCACGGGCCAAGGGATTATAGGCGCGTGGTCAAACGGATCTTCCATATCATGGTGGGGCGCGATGGTGGCACAGAGCGCTTCTTCCTTCGCCTGACCCAAGGGTTTCGTGAGGCGGGGATCGAACAAGAATTTGCCGTGCGGCCCGCGCAAATCTGGCTGCCCGAATTGGCCCCGCGCGGGCGCGTGCATCAGGCGACCTATTTGCGCCGTGATCCGATCTCGCTACTGCGTCTTTGGGGCTTGCATCGCCAAATTGCGCGGTTCGCGCCTGATGTGGTGATGGCATGGCGCGCCCCCGTCGCGCGACTGATCCCCGATGGCCCATGGGTCAAGGTGCTGCGCCTTGGCGATTTTCCGTTCAATATCAAATATTTTCCGCGTCTTGACGCAGTAATTGCCAACACGCCCGACATTATCACCCATATTCGCGGCCAAGGGTGGCAGGGCGCTGCGCATGTGATTTCAAACTTTCCGCCCGCGCCCAAAACCGCATCGGGGGCGCATGTGCCCCAAGCCCCCCGCGCCACAGGCGGGCGGGTCGTGGCGATTAGCCGTTTTGTCGGGATCAAGGGGTTTGACACGCTGATCCGCGCAATGAGCCACGCACCTGACGCGGAATTGTGGCTGATCGGTGATGGCCCACTAGAGGCGGATTTGCGCGCCTTGGTGGCCGATCTTGGTCTTGTGTCCCGCGTCCATTTCTTGGGGTGGCAAGGGGATATTCTGCCTTTTGTGCAGGCCTGCGATATCTTGGCCATGCCGAGCCGTGATGAGGCTTTGGGCAATGTCATCCTCGAGGCATGGGCGGCAGGGCTGCCCGTGGTCGCCACGCGCAGTCAGGGGCCGCTCTGGTATGGGGTGGACGGCGAGAATATGGATTTGGTTGATATTGATGATGCGCCTGCGATGGGGGCTGCGATTGCACGGCTGGGGGCAGATCCTGCGCGGCGCGCGCGATTGGCACAAGCGGGTGCTGCAACCCTTGCAGCACGCTTTTCCAAAGAGGCAGTGATTGCGCAATATGTAACCCTTTTTCAAAATCTGGCCGAAGAAAAGGCGCAGCGATGACCGGGCGCCGCGTGATCCATATGCATTTTGGCACCGATGGCGGGGCGGAGCGGTTCTTTGTTAATCTGTGTCAGGCTTTGGCTGAAGCGGGGGTTGAGCAGCGTTTTGTGATCCGCCCCAATCGGGCTTGGGCCGAGGATATTCGCCCGCTTGGCGCGATTTATGAAACCAATTTTCGGCTTCTCAGCCCTCAATCCCTTTGGCTGCGGTGGCGCTTGCGCCAGATGCGCGCGGCGTGGCGGCCAGATGCGACATTTGCATGGATGTCGCGCGCCTCGAAACTCTTGCCCCAATCGGGTGGGGGCGTGCGGATCACGCGCTTGGGGGATTATCCGCGCCATTTGAAAAACTTCGCACGCAATGATGTGATCGTTGCCAATACGCCCGGTATTGCGCAGGCCTGCCGCGATTTGGGTTGGCAGCGTCCCCTTGGGGTGATTTCCAATTTCGTGCGCGAGGTGACACCGCGTGCTATTGCGCGCACCATCTATGGCACGCCTGACGATGCATTTTTGATTGTCGGGTCGGGGCGTTTCATTCATCGCAAGGGGTTTGACACGCTGATCCGTGCCTTCGCACAGGTGGAGGGCGCGTATTTATGGCTCGCGGGTGAGGGCGAAAAACGCCCCGCGCTTGAGGCGCTTGCCCGTGATCTTGGGGTGATAGATCGTGTTCGCTTTTTGGGTTGGGTCGAGGAGCCGATGCATCTTGTGGCCAGCGCAGATGCCTATGTCATGCCTTCACGCCATGAACCGCTTGGGAATGTCATTCTCGAGGCATGGCGCAGTACCACCCCTGTTGTCGCCACGCGCAGCGAGGGGCCATCATGGTTTTGTGAGGATGGCAAGGATGCGCTGCTTGTTGATATTGACGATGTTGATGCAATGGCACATGCGCTCTTGCGATTGCGGGCCGAGCCAGACTTGGCCGCGCAATTGGTGACAGCGGGCCAAGCGCAATTATCCGAGAAATTCACCAAATCCCGCGTTGTGGCGCAATATTTGGCGCTGATTGACGGGGATTTGTCTGCAATGGATTTTGGCCGATGAAGGTGTTGATCATCAATATGGCAACGGCCAAGGATCGTATGGCCTTTATGGCCGCGCAGATGGATCATTTCGGTCTGGACTGGGCGCGGATTGAGGCGATCACCCCCAACACGTTAACCCCGCCTGCCGATGATCCTGTGTGGCATCGGTGGCAGCGCCCCTTGCGGGTGACAGAAATGGCGCTTTGCGCTTCGCATATGGCCGCATGGCGCGCTGTGATTGCGGCGGATGTCCCGCATTTGATTTTAGAGGATGACGCGACCTTGGCCGCGGATTTGCCCGCCTTCCTCGCGGATGTTGCGGGGTTGACCGATGTCGATCACATCTCGCTTGAGACGCGCGGTCGCAAAAAGGTTTTGGGCCGTGTCTTGCATTCAGCGGCCCCGATGCTGCGCCTGTGGCAGGATCGAACGGGTTCTGCGGCCTATATCGCCTATCCTCAGGGTGCAACGCTGATGCTTGATCACGCGCTGCGTGCGGGTGGGCCATCGGATGCAATTATCTCCTCCACATATGGGATGCGTAGTTATCAGGCTGTGCCTGCTTTGGCGGTGCAATTGGATATTTGTGCGCAATATGGGGTGCCGCAGGCGCTTGAAACCCGATCTTTGATTGATGCCGTTGAAAAGCCGCGCTTGCCCGTGTCGGGCATGGCGGCGCTTGGGTTTCGGACACGGCGGATTTGGGGGCAGATCGTCATGGGATGGCGTCAGTTGCGGCATCGGGGCACAAGGCTGCATGTCGCGCCTGCGCGCGATTGGCCGAAGATCACGCTATGAGGGCGTTACGGGCCTATATTGATATTCCACCGATATGGCTGTTCCTTGCCGCAGCGGCGGCGTGGATCTTGGCGCGGGAATTGCCGCTGATCATGACCTTTGGCCCCCTGTTTCGTGTGGGTGGGATTCTGACCATCGCTGTGGGGTTCGCCGTGATTTTATGGGCGGCTTGGTTTTTTTATCGGGCCAAAACACCGATTGAACCGCGCCATACCCCAAAGGCTTTGATCACATCTGGCCCGTTCAAATATAGCCGCAACCCGATCTATTTAGGCATGGTGTTGATTTTAATCGGGTGGGTATTGGTTTTGGGTGCGCTATCGCCTGTCTTGATCCCCTATCTCTATTTTTGGATGGTGGATCAACGTTTTGCTGCCCCTGAGGAGGATGGGCTACGCCACGCGTTCGGCGTTGAGGGCCTGCGCTATATTCAAACTACGCCGCGTTGGATTTTACCCTTCTTTGGTTTCCTTCGATAACAATCGCGGCCATAGTTGTGGCATGGGTGGAATATTACTGTGGCTCGCAAAGGCTTGATTGGCACAGTCGCGAAAAGCGGCCTATGTGAAAGGGGACAGTGCAAGAGGGATGATGATGACAGGCTCGCTGCTGCAAATGGTTCTAGGTCGGATGGTCATTGGCCTGCGCCCCATGGTGCAGGCGCTCTGTTTTGCGGTTTTGGCAGTTATGGCCCTGTCCCCCAAAATGGCCGAGGCGCAATTATCCGCAACAGGCCCTGTTGTTGTGGAGTTGTTTACCTCGCAAGGCTGTTCCTCTTGCCCGCCTGCGGATGCGTTGCTCAATGAATTGGCCACGCGGGGCGATGTTTTGCCCTTGGGTCTGCATGTGGATTATTGGGATTATATCGGTTGGCCCGACACATTCGCCCAACCTCAATTCTCGCGCCGCCAAGAGGCCTATGTGCGCGCCGCAGGGGGGCGGCGGGTTTATACGCCGCATATGGTCGTGGGGGGGCATGATCATCTGGTGGGGGCGCAGCCGATGGAATTGGCCGATTTGATCCGCGCCCATGCCGCGCAGGGCTATCCTGTTGCGGTCGAACTTATTCGCAGTGCAGACGGCTATCGCCTGACGGCGCAAACCACGCAGACTGCGCCTATGGTGGTGCAGGTGATCCGCTATACCCCGCGTGCTGAAGTGGATATCACCCGTGGCGAGAATGCGGGGCGTGATGCCCATTACAGCAATGTGGTGCGGGGTTTGGAAATCTTGGGTGATTGGGATGGCCGCGCCCCGTTTGTGCGCACGATCACGGCAGAGGCAGAGATGGATTTGGCCGTGGTGGTGCAGGCCCGCCTTGGCGCTGGTGCGCTTGGCCCTGTGATGGGGGCTGCACGGGCGCCTCAATAAACAGGGCGCTATAAATCGCGGCGCAGCGCTTCTTCTTCTTCGGCATCAAGATCAAAATAACGCAATTGGCGTTCGGGCTTCCAGCGGCGATGCACCCACAGCCATTGTTCGGGTGTTTCGCGGATGCGCCGCGATATTGCATCTGAAATGGCCTGCGTCATGGCCTCGGCTGTGTCATGCGGGATGGGCGCATCGACCAGAATGTCGAAATCCAAGCCATTTTCACAGCGGCGCGCAAAAATTGGCACAACCAGCGCATCATGGCGCAACGCCATTTCCGCCCCCGTCAGGGCTGTTGGGGCAGGTTTGCCTAAGAAATCAACGCGCACCCCATCTGCGAAATATTGATCCAACAAGATGGCGCATTGCCCACCCCCCTTGATATGGCGTAGGAATTGCGCCACGCCCCGCCGCCCGCGGGGAAAGGCGGGGCCGCCGAATGCGCGCATCGTATTTTCGTAATGGGCATTCACATAGCCATTGTTCATGGGGCGATAGAGCCCGCCCATGTGATAGCCGCGTTGGTTCATAGCGCTGCGAAAGGCTTGGTAATTGCCGAAATGGCCTGAGACAAACAGGATCGGGCGACCCGCCTGTCGCGCGGCCTCGGCTGCCTGCCATCCTGCGCCATGGGGCTGCCAGTGCTTTGCACGGGCAATCAGGTCGGGTGCACAATATTGCTCAATCACCGAACGGCCCAGATTATCTAAACTGGCATCGGCAATATCTGCGCGCCGTTTCTCAGACAGATCGGGCCAGATATAGGTCAGATGCGCCATCGCGCGGCGGCGAAACCCCGCAAGCGGCCCCAGAACGCGCCGCGTCAGCCATCCAATCAAGGCCACACGCTGCGCATAGGGCAGGGCACGTGCAGCCGCCAGAACCGCTTGGAATAGGGCGTTTACGACCCAATCAACAGGGGTGCGGCGATCTCGGTCATAGGCGGCCATGGCGGCTGAATCTTTCCCTCAGCCATCCGCGCGGGCGGATGCCACATGGTCAATCTGCGGGCCGAGATGGGGCATGGGATAGCCCGCAGTGGCAATCGCGTCCAAAATGTCATCCCGCGCCATGGTGCCTGCAAGGGCAAAGGCCGACAAAACCGCCGAACGCGTGCCAGAGGCGCAATAGGCCAAAATCTTGCCGCTGCTGCCCTCAATCGCATCGGCCTGTTCGTCAATCATGTCCATGCTTAACCCCGCAGCCCCCATTGGATTATAGACAAATTCCAAACCCGCCGCTTCGGCCGCGGCCTCAAATGCCGCTGCTTGCAGGGGTTCGGGGTTCTCAGCATCGGGGCGGTTGCAGATGAGCGCAGTGAACCCTTCTGCTTTGAGGGGGGCCAAATCCTCGGGCGCGACTTGCGGCGAGACAAAGATTTTGTCGGTGATTTGGCGCAGTTCCATTTCAGGACATCCTCTGTTGTGGTCGGTTTCTGATTGCACAGACCGTTTCACCCAATCTAGGCAGGCTTGGGGCTGAGGGCAATTGTAGAAGTTGACATTCATTGAAGCGGCGGCTGGTCCCCGGTAGCTCAAAAAAGCGCGTGTCTTAGGTGAGAAAAATTCCGATCACCACAGACATCAGCCCCAGAGCTGAAAGCAACAGCGCGCCCATGTTGATCACCACGATCCGCTGCAATTTTACGCGCAACTCAGCCTCGGGCCGGCCTGCGCGTTTGGCGGCTATGGCCGCGAAAATGCAATAGGCCAAAAGGCTAAGGCCGATCAATGTCAGCCCAGTTCCGATCCAAACAAGCCATTCCATCGCGCATATTCCCTTGGGCTTAAAATTCACTGCCCGCGGGCTAACGCGATTGCGAACTTCGCGCAATCCTTTTGCGCCAAACTCGCTTGCGAAAGCCAATGACGGGCGCTAGGTCATGGGCTGTAGAATTTTGCTGATCCGCCCGAAGGAGACATGTGTCATGGATGACCAAATTACCCAAAGCCCCGCTGCCCCCTCTTCCTCGGATGCGACGTATCGGGTCACCGCAGATGAGCTGCGTGCCTTTATCGAGCGGTTTGAGCGTCTCGAGGCTGAGAAAAAGGACATTGCCGATCAACAAAAAGAGGTAATGGCCGAGGCCAAAGGACGCGGTTATGACACCAAAGTCATTCGTAAGCTGATCACATTGCGCAAGCGCGAACCTGACGATATCGCCGAGGAAGAAGCTGTGCTTGAAATGTATAAAGAGGCGCTGGGGATGCGTTGAAGCGCAAACATCCGTGTCCCGCTGATCTGCGTGATTTCAAGCATCCTAAAGTCGCTAGAGAATGCGCGCGTTTCATCGAAAATTTTTCAATCCAGCCTCTTGCGTCTGCCGCCGTAAAGTCCTATGTCGCCCCGCAGTGCCCCTATAGCTCAGCTGGTAGAGCATCTGATTTGTAATCAGAGGGTCCGCGGTTCGAGTCCGTGTGGGGGCACCATTAAATCAATCACTTACATGATTTATTTAATAAATTCCTTGTCTTGGGGTGCCATATGG
>Ga0255780_10001267_pt1 | contig 23834 bp, 21 predicted proteins | sample 071ome_32_FD_179978 | JGI IMG/M metagenome (GOLD analysis project Ga0255780, IMG submission 179978) | Coastal salt marsh microbial communities from the Groves Creek Marsh, Skidaway Island, Georgia - 071405AT metaG (version 2) | ecosystem: Environmental > Aquatic > Marine > Intertidal zone >... | reverse complement strand
GTTTACGTGGCGCAGCTCGGCGGCGGGCAGGTCAATACCGCCACCGGCGATTTCGTTTTTGGCATGACCGAGGCCTACTTGATCGAAAATGGCGAGATCACCGACCCGATCCGTGAGGGCAACCTGATCGGCAACGGCCCGGAGGTGCTCACCCGCATCGATCGGCTCGGCCACGACTTCGCGATGGGGTCACCCGGCACGTGCGGCAAGGACGGCCAAGGTGTTCCGGTCGGCGACGGCACCCCGACGCTTCGGGTCACGTCGCTCACCGTCGGCGGTACGGCTGCCTGATCGATGTCGGAACTCCTTGACATCGCCACCCGCGTTGCCGGGTGGGCCAACGACGGCGAGCAGGTCGAAGCGTTCGTCGTCCACGAGACCGAGACCGAGGTTCGCGCCTACGAGGGCGAGGTCGAGTCGTTCACCCGAGCGGAGTCTCAGGGTGTCGGTGTCCGGGTCATCGTCGACGGCAAGCAGGGCTACGCCTATGCCGGCACCCTCGACGACACCGCGCTGCAGGAGACCCTCCGCGAGGCCCGTGACAACGCCTCGTTCGCCGAACCCGACGAGTTCAACGGGCTCGCTGTGCCCGACGGCGTCGAACCGGCGTCGCTCGAACTGTGGAGCGACACTGTGGGGGCGTTCCCGACCGAGGACAAGATCGCCCTCGCGATCGAGCTCGAGCGGGCGGCGCTCGCAGCCGACACCCGGATCTCGGGCATCGAGTCGGCCGAATACATCGACACTGCGTACGAGTCCGCGGTTGCCACCTCGACGGGAATCGCCGCTGCGGCCCGCGAGACCGGTTGCTACGTCTCGGTGTACACGCTCGCCGAAGCCGATGGCGAGACCCAGACCGGTTTCGGGTTCTCGATCGGCCGCGACCCGAGCGAGCTCGACCCGGCCATCGCCGCTGCCGATGCGGCTGACCGCGCCACTCGGCTTCTTGGGGCATCGAAGCCGGGGAGCGAGCGGCTCACCGTCGTGTTCGACCCGTGGGTGACTGCTCAGTTCCTCGGCATCGTCGGTCACACCCTCACCGGTGAAGCGGTGTTGAAGGGCCGCTCGATGTTCGCCGACCGACTCGGCGACGTCGTCGCCAACCCGATGATCACCCTTGTCGATGATGCCACTGACCCGGCGGCGTTCATGGCGAGCGCCCTCGACGGCGAGGGCATCGCTACCCGCCGGACCCCCTTGATCGTCGACGGCGAACTGCAGGCCTTTCTGCACAATGCGTATTCCGCCCGTCGCGCCGGCTCGTCCTCGACCGGGTCGGCCGTCCGAGGCGGCTTCAAGAGCGGACCGTCCGTCGGCGCCCAGGCGCTCATGCTCCTCCCCGGGACGCAGAGCCAGTCCGACCTGATCGCCGGCATTGACAACGGCTTCCTCGTCCAGGGTGTCTCCGGGCTTCACTCGGGGGTCAACCCGGTATCGGGTGATTTCTCCACCGGGGCCGAGGGGCTGCGGATCCGTGACGGCGAACTCGCCGAACCGATTCGTGAGGTCACCATCGCCTCGACCGTCCAACGCCTACTCCAGGAGGTCACCGGTATCGGCGACGACCTCCAGTGGCTGCCGATGAGTTCGGCGGGTGTCTCGCTCGTCGTGGGCGACGTCACCATGTCGGGCGCGTGATGGGGGAGATCCCCGAATCCCGGCGTCTTGCCCGCGAGCTTGTGCGCCGAGCCGAGGCCGGCGAACAGGTGGAGGTGTGTGCCGGTTCGTCGGTGCGCACCGAGATCCGTGTCTACGACGGCGAGGTTGAGTCGCTCACCGTCGCCGAGAGCCGCGGTGTCGGTGTTCGGGTGATCCGCGATGGACGGGAAGGGCTCGCCCACGCAGGCTCGTGGGATCCCGACGTGATCGACACACTTCTTGCCGAGGCCCGCGACAACATGTCGTTCGCCGAACCCGATGATCGGGTCGGCCTTGCCGAACCCGACGGCGTCGACGCCGCCGACATTGATCCCTGGGACGATCGCATCGAGGCGACCTCGGTCGACGACAAGGTTGCGATCGCGGTTGCGCTCGAAGCCGCCACCCGGGGCGCCGATCCTCGGGTTCGAGGCGTCCGCACCTCGATGTACGCCGACTCCCGCGGTGAGAGCGCCATCGTCTCCACGGCTGGGACCGACGGCTGGGATCGCGGAGCATCAGCGTCGATCGGCACACAGCCGCTCATCGACGATCCCGACGGCTCCACCCGCACCGGCTATGCAGGCGACGCTGCCGCGGCGCCGCAGTTGCTCGACACCGAGGAGGTCGCCCGGCTCGCGGTCGAGCGGGGTGTTCGTCTTCTGGGCGCCGGACCCCCCACCACCGGTCGACCACTGGTGGTCCTCGAGCCCCGATTCACCGCAACGATTCTCGGCATCGTCGCCGGCATGCTCTCGGGCGAGCTGGTGGTGAAGGGCCGCACCCCCTTCGGTGACCGTGTCGGCGAGGCCATCGCCACCGAGGCGCTCACGATGTTCGACGACCCCACCGACCCCGACTCGCTCAGCGCCTCGGCCTTCGACGGCGAAGGTCTCGCCTGTCGGCGTGTTCCGCTGATCTCGGAGGGCGTCCTGCAGGGCTTCCTTCACGACGCTCGCAGTGCCCGTGGTCTCGGGGTGTCGTCGACTGGCTCTGCACTCCGGTCCGTGCGCGGCACGCCGAGCCCCGGTCACCGGTCGTTGTCGGTCGGCCCTGGTGCGGGTGACCTTGACGCGTTCATTGCCTCGATCGACGACGGGTTGCTCATCGCCTCGCTGCAGGGCCTGCACAGTGGTGTGAACGCTGTTAGCGGCGACTTCTCGGTCGGTGTCGAGGGTGTCGTCATCCGCAATGGCGAACTCGCCGAACCGATCCGCGAGGGCACACTCGCCGGTGCCATCCCTCGGATGCTGCTCGACGTGGCTCGGGTCGGTGCCGATCTCGAACGTCAACCGGGCGGCACCTTGGTGCCCTCCTTGGTTCTCGATGGTCTGACCCTCGGCGGTGGCTCCGGCGCCTAGTCTCAGCAGGCTGACCTCAGGCGCCCCATACCGGGCGTTTCGCCGTCGATGGGAGTGACATCATGGAGATCCTCCACGCGATCGTGCTCGGCATCGTCCAGGGCCTGTCGGAATTCCTGCCGATCTCATCGAGCGGGCATCTTGAGTTGACCCGCTGGCTGTTCGGCTGGGACGCACTCGACGAGGATCTCGAGACGGCGTTCGATGTCGCAGTGCACCTCGGCACGCTGGTCGGCGCGATCGCCTACCTGCGGCGCGATGTCGTCACGTACGTGACCGCCGGTTTCGGCCCGCTTCGCGGTCGACCACTCGGTACCGACGGCAGGGTCGCCTGGTTCCTCGTCGCCAGCGCGGTGCCCGCCGGGATCGCCGGCGTGATGTTGAAGGACCAGATCGCCGATTTCGACCGCATCTGGATGATCGCAGCGATGTTGATCGTGTTCGGTCTGCTGCTGCTGGTGGCCGATCGCTTGCCGGAGAGGAAGGAACTCGAGGCGTTCCGACTTCGAGACGCGCTTGCGATGGGCGTCGGTCAGGCGCTCGCCCTTCAGCCTGGCGTCAGCCGCTCGGGGGCAACGCTCACCGTCAGCCGATTCCTCGGCTACGAGCGGGATGCAGCGGCCCGACTCGTCTTCTTGATGAGCTTGCCGATCATCGCGGGCGCCGGCGTGTTCGCCCTGGCCGATGCGTCGATCCCGTCGGACTTCTGGCCGCCCTTCCTGTGGGGCATGGTCGCCTCCGCTCTCACCGGCTACGTCGCCGTGTGGGGAACGCTCAAGCTCGTGCGATCGCGTACCTTCGCTCCCTTCGTCGTTTACCGCGTCGTGGTGGGGGTCGCGGTCTTGCTGCTTCTCGCCACGGGTTGGCGTTGATCAGCCGCTGAGCACCGGAACAACGCCGGCCTGCCCCGATGCTCTGACCACGTCCCCCACGACGTCGGCAGGTACGGCGACCCCGAGGTCAGCGTCAGATGCCATGACGACGAGCGCGTCGGCGGCGATCCGTCGACCGTCGACGGCGTGATGGAGGTCGACAAGGTCACCGACGGCGAAGAGGTCGTCTCGTCGTCCGATGCTGATCGTTCGCCAACCCTCCGGGGTGCGTGCGGCGTGCGTCGACCCGGTGTCGGTGAGCCAGCGATCGACGATGATCTCGCCGATGCCGAGTTCGATGCGGGTGCGCAAACCGCGGGGATCGGTGGCGACGGCATCGTCGGGCACGAGGTCGGCGGGGACGAGGATCGATCGGACCGCCCCGGACTCGATCGTCTCGCCGGCACTGACCGGCCCGGTGGTGGTCCAGACCTCGACCGTCGCCTGCCAACGCGATAGGGCGTTGGCGGTTGTCGTCTCGGCGTGGCGCATCGCCCCGATGACGAGGATCGAGGCGACGAGGATCACGAGGACGGAGCCGACCCGGTAGCGGCGAAGGAGGTACCGGGCGGCACCGATCGCAACGGTCGCCGACGACAGGGGAGAGGGGTGAGGGCGCTCGGGGGCGCGCATGATCGACTCCTGGAGACGGGATCTCGAGGGGAAGTGATCGACGACGCTGTGTCGAAATCAGTCGCCGGAGCTGCTGGAACTCGACGAGGAGCCGGAGTTCGAGGAGCTTGCGCTCGAGGAGTCCGACGAGGTGCCGGAACTCGACGACGAACCGGTCGACTCCGACGAGGAGGTCGGCGAACTCGACGATCCCTTGCCGCTGGAGCCGTGATCGTTCTTGTAGAAGCCGTCGCCCTTGAACGCGATGCCGACCTTCGAGAACACCTTCTTCACCTCGGCTCCGCAAACCTCGGGTTCGCCCACGTGTGTCTGCGGGCAGACGGTAAGGGCGTCCTCCGAGAAGGACTGCCACAGTTCAAACATCTCGCCGGTGCGCTCGCACCGGTAGTCGTAGGTCGGCACGATTCGGAGGATACCGGTACCCCTGCCGGCCGGCACCGTACGATGGGGCCGTGTTTTTCGCTCTCGGTGTCATCGCCGGCTATCTCGTCGGTACCTTCCCGACCGCGCAGCTCGTCGCCCGCCTTGTGGGCGCCGACGATCCGACGACCCAGGGCTCGGGCAATCCGGGCGCCTCGAACATGTATCGCACGGCGGGGAAGCGGGCGGGTGTGCTCGTCGGCGTGATCGACGCGCTGAAGGGGGCGGTGCCCGTCGGTGTTGCGCTGCTCGTCGCCGGTCGGCCCGAGGCGCATGCGGTCTGGGTCGCAGCGGTGGCCGGCCATGTGTGGCCCGTGACCCGTCGGCTTCGAGGAGGCAAGGGTGTCGCCACCGCAGGCGGTGGCGGACTCCTGATCTCGCCGCTCATCGGCATTGCGTGTGGCCTGCTTTTCTTCGCGGTCGTGAAGTGGGGCCGCGTCGCTGCGCTCGGGTCGCTGTCGATCGCAATCGCCTTCCCGATCGTGAGTGCGATTGCCGGTCGGCCCGGGTGGGAGGTCGCCGTGGGAGCCGGGGTTGCTGCGATCCTGGTCGTTCGTCATCAGTCGAACATTCGACGACTCCTGGCTCGGGACGAAGCAACGGTATGAACGTTGGGATGCAGCGCCACCGGCGATGCGCGACGAGAATCCTCTGATGTCCACGAGTGTCCGAACGGCGGTGATCCCTGCTGCGGGGCTCGGCACCCGCTTCCTTCCTGCCACCAAGGCCATGCCGAAGGAGATGCTCACGGTGGTCGACCGCCCGTCGATCCAGTGGGTTGTCGAAGAGGCTGTCGCAGCCGGTATCGATGACATCGTGATCATCACCAGCCCCCACAAGAAGGCGCTCGAAGATCATTTCGACCGCATGGCTGAACTGGAGGCCGCGCTCGAGGCCAAAGGGAAGCGCGAGATGCTTGGCGCCGTGCGTCGCATCACCGATCTGGCGACGTTCCACTTCACTCGGCAGGGAGCGCCACTCGGTCTCGGTCACGCCGTCGGCACGGCCGCCCGCCATGTGGGCGATGAGCCGTTCGCGGTGTTGCTCCCCGACGAGTTGCTCCCCGACGGAGGCCAGACGCTCTCGCGCATGATCGAGGTTGCCGAGGCGACCGGTGAGTCGGTGATCTCGTTGGTCCCGGTCGAGGGGCCCGAGATCTCTAACTACGGCTGTGCTGGCTTCAGCGAGCGTGAGGGCGACGTCATCACGGTCGACCGGCTTGTCGAGAAGCCCGCCTTCGAGGACGCTCCGTCGAATCTTCGGATTACGGGCCGGTATGTCCTTACGCCGGACATCTTCGAAAAACTCGAGCGCACTGCGCCGGGGAGGGGCGGCGAGATCCAGCTGACTGATGCCATGGCGATGCAGATCGACGACCGTGGGATGCGCGGCCTGGTTGTCGATGACGCAGGTTTCGATGCCGGACAGAAAGCCGACTGGCTCCGGGCCAATGTCGAGCTCTCGCTACGAGGTGATGATGGCGCCGACGTTGCCGCCATGTTGCGTGCTGCTCTGGAGTCGAACGGCTTCTAGTCTGACGGGGTGATCCCCCTCGACGAAGCCCGTCAGTACGTCCTCGATCGTGTCGCCCGTCTTGCGTCGGCACGCGTGCCGCTCGCCGATGCCGCCGGTCTCGTACTCGCCGCCGATGTGGTTGCGGCCGAACAGGTTCCCCCGTTTGCGAACACGGCCATGGACGGTTTCGCCGTCCGGGCCGCCGACGTGGCTTCGGTGCCCGTGACCCTCGAGGTCATCGGCACGGTTGCCGCCGGGTCGACACTCGAGGGCGACGTCGGTCCTGGCCAGGCCGCCCGCATCATGACGGGTGCGCCGATGCCCGACGGTGCTGACGCCGTGGTCATGGTCGAGAAGACCACTCTTGACGAAGCGGCCGGCACGGTGCTCATCGACCTTTCTGTCTCTGAGGGCAACCATGTGCGTCGTGCCGGTGAGGATGTCGAGCCCGGCGACCTGCTCTTCGCCGCCGGCACCGTGCTCACCGCCGGCCATCTCGGCGTGCTTGCGAGTGTGGGCGTGCAGGAGGTCGAGTGTGTTCGGCGACCGAAGGTGGGCGTGATCTCCACCGGTGACGAACTGGTCGACGACGGTCGACCCTTACGACCCGGAGAGATCCGCGATTCCAACCGTCGCACCCTCCTCACCCTCGTCGCCGAGGCTGGTTGGGAGGCGGTCGATCTCGGCATTGCGGTCGATCAGCCCGACACGATCCGCGACGCCTTCGCTGCCGGTGCGGTCGAGTGCGATGCGATCCTCTCGTCGGGTGGCGTCTCGATGGGGGCGTTCGACTACGTGAAAGTCGTCCTCGACGAGATCGGCGATATGCGCTGGATGCAGATCGCCATCAAGCCGGCCAAACCGTTCGCCTTCGGTCTCATCGGCACAACACCGGTGTTCGGCCTCCCGGGCAATCCCGTGTCGTCGATGGTGTCGTTCGAGTTGTTCGCCCGAGCGGCGATCGGCGTCATGGCCGGGCACGACGACACCGACCTTCCGCTCCTGCGGGCGATCAGTGAGGACTCCCTCGGCCACGGCCCCGATGGCAAGACACACTTCGTTCGGGTCGAGGGCCGCATCGACGACACCGGCCGCTGGCACGTGCGTCGGGCCGGTGGCCAGGGTTCACACCAGCTCACGGCGATGGCCAGAGCCGACGCCCTTGCGTTGGCCCCCGACGGGGTCGAGATCGAACCCGGCGACGAGGTTCGGATCCTGCCCCTCCGGTAGTCTTCGCGCATGGGATTGCAGCTGATCGACGGGTTCGGGCGGGTTCACCGCGATCTGCGCATCTCGGTGACGGACCGCTGCAACTTCCGTTGTCAGTACTGCATGCCCGAGGAAGGGATGCAGTGGACACCTCGCTCCGAGATCCTCACGTTCGAGGAGATCGAGCGGGTCGCCCGAATCATGGTCGAGCGCTATGGGGTCGACGGTATCCGTCTGACCGGCGGTGAGCCCCTGGTTCGTGCCCGTCTCCCGCTGCTCGTCGAGAAGCTCGCCGACCTCGGGGTCGACCTGGCGATGACCACCAACGGGGTGTCGTTGCCGCTGGTTGCCGAGGAACTCAAGAAGGCGGGCCTGCGGCGGGTCAACATCTCGCTCGATTCGTTACAGCGAGATCGCTTCCTCGAACTCACCCGCCGCGACGACCTGGATCGCGTGCTCGAAGGTGTCGATGCGGCGCTCGCTGCCGGATTCGACCCGGTGAAAGTCAACGTCGTCGTCATGAAAGGCATCAACGACGACGAGGTTCTCGACTTCGCCGAATGGGGGCGTGAGAAGGGCGTGATCGTCCGTTTCATCGAGTTCATGCCGCTTGACGCCGACCACATCTGGAACAACTCGCTGGTGCTCACCCAGGCGGAGATCCTCGAGACGCTGCAGTCGGCCTACGACCTCGAGCCGATCGAGCGCACCTCGGCGCCGGCCACCCGCTGGCGCTACGCCGACGGGACGGGCGAGATCGGGGTCGTCGCCACCGTGAGCGAGTCCTTCTGCGACACGTGTGACCGTGTGCGGATCACCGCCGACGGTCAGTTCCGTTCGTGTCTGTTCGCCACCGATGAGACGGACGTCCGGGCGCTGTTGCGCGACGGTTCGTCCGATGACGTTGTTGCCGAGGCACTCGAACGCACGGTGGCGGCAAAGTGGGCTGGCCACCAGATCAACCAGGTGCACTTCATCCGTCCTCGGCGCAGCATGAGCGAGATCGGGGGCTGACATGACCGACCACGGCTTCACCCATCTTGATCCGCTTGGTCGGGCCCGGATGGTCGACGTCACGCCGAAGGAGCCGTCGCACCGTCGGGCGGTCGCCCGTGGTCGGGTCCACATGACCCCGGAGACGGCGTCGGCTGTTACCCAGGGGGCAATCAAGAAGGGCGATGTGCTCGCCGTCGCCCGCGTCGCCGGGATCCAGGCCGCCAAGCGGGCGTCGGATCTCATCCCGCTGTGTCATCCGCTGATGGTGGGTGCGGTCACGGTCAACTTCGAGATCAACCACGACTCGATCGAGGTCGAGGCTGCGGTCGACACCTTCGACCGCACCGGTGTGGAGATGGAAGCGCTGATGGCGTGTTCGGTTGCGGCCCTGACGATCTACGACATGTGCAAGTCGATGGACAAGTCGATGGTGATCGGCGACATCGCGCTATGGGAGAAGATCGGCGGCAAGTCCGGCACGTATCGCCGTTCCGACGCCGTCGGATAGCCCCACCGTCGACAGGCGTTGAAAATCCCGCTCGACGCGGCGAGTGTGGTGACGCAGCAGTCCTGCGGCGGCTGCTAGCCGATGGCTGAAAATGTGTCGCCTGCATTGCCTCTTGATGTCGATTCGTCATACAATCGTCAACTGGAGTACGGGACCTACCGACCGGTAGGCCCGAGCGAGTGCCCGGTCTCACCGGCCCCAGTGCTCGTCTGGAGGGTTCGACATGACAACGTCGATCGTGTTGCTGGTCTTGAGCGCGGGCTGGGCCGTCTACCTGGCCGTGTGGTTTAAGGACGCTCGGAAGGTGTCGCACGATCGCACCGACACGATCTCGTCGTTCTCGCACGGGATGGGTTCCCTCGGCGGCACGACCGCTCGCCCTCGATCGCTCACCGCTGCTGGCTTGGTGCTCGCCCCTCGTTCGGCCGGCGCCGCTGCTCGCCGTCGCCGCGAGGTCGCCGCCTTCCTCGGCGCCCTCGCTGCGCTCTCGCTCCTGGCCGCCTTCGTGTTCGGCCTGGTCGCGCTCCTCATCCATCTGGTGGTCGACCTCACCATCGTTGCGTACGCCTACGCCGTCGTGCAGCGGCGCAACCTCGTCGCCGAGCGTGAGATGAAGGTGCAGATGCTGTACCCCGAGCGTGTCGCGTCGCTGGACGCCGAGCGTCGCCGCCGGGTGAACGCCTGATCCATACCCGGTCGAACGGCCCCGCAGCCTGGGGTCGGTTCGGATTCGCACCCGCTACGCTGTGGTCTCCAACGGGGGTGTAGCTCAGTTGGTAGAGCGCCTCGGTCGCATCGAGGAGGCCAGGGGTTCAACTCCCCTCACCTCCACCCCGTGAAGTCCCAGTGTCGGTTGCGCCGGCCTGGGATTTCGTTGTTTTCGTCTCGGTCTTGGTGACGCTGCCGAAACTTAGATCCGGGGAATCTGCCCGCCGTCGACTGCGAGGATGTGGCCGGTCATCCAGGCTGCTTCGTCCGACAGAAGGAAGAGCACCGGGCCGACGTGGTCACCCGGGGTTCCCATGCGCTTGAGGGCCAAGCTCTGGACGAGCATGTCGTGGAACTCGGCGGGAACCTGCTTCTGCATGGCGGGTGTATCGGTCGGGCCGGGAGCGATCGCATTGACCCGGATGTGTTGACTTCCCAGTTCCTGGGCCAGGCACACCGTCACCGAGTTCAGTGCGGCTTTGGCGACGCCGTAGAAGCCCGAAAGCGACATCCACGCCGCCGTGGACGACTGGTTGACGATCGATCCACCACCTCGTTCCCGCATCAACGGGACAACCGCCCGCGTGCAGTAGGTGGCGCCCAGCACGTTGACCCGCATGAAGGTCTCGACGTACGCCGGGTCGGCGGTCGTGATGCCGACCCCCTCCATGTCGCCGAAGATCGCCGCATTGTTGACGAGGTGATCGATGCCGCCGAATGCTTCCGTCGCGGCGGCGGCCATCGCCTCGCAGCTGCCGAGATCGCCGACGTCGGTATGCACGAAAAGGGCACGCTCGCCGAGATCAGCCGCAACTGCAGCCCCTGCGTCCTTGTTGAGTTCGGCGATGACGACGCTGGCCCCCTCGGCGTGCAACGCCCGGGCATAGGCTTCGCCGATGCCGCCCCCGGCTCCGGTGACGACGGCGACGCGGTTGGTGAATCGTTGGGTCATCAGGCTTCCTCCATGGTGATGGTGCGGTAGACGGCAGGCATCAGTCGCTGGATGGATCGAACGACGTCGATGACCGCCTCGGGAGGATCGCCGAGTTCGGTGGCCAGTTCGAGGTCCTTTTCGCCGATGCCGACTTGTGTCTCGATCATCTCCCGAAAGCCGCCGGTGAGGTCGCTTGGGGTGAGCCCGAGCACGCCGACAAAGTTCTCGGTCAAGGCTCCGAGCATGCCGGTATGGCGCCATGCCTCGAGCAATGCCTGGGGGTTGCCACCCGATGCTGCGACCCCGTCGTGGGCGATCGCAGCGGCGGCGAACTGGGCGTATGTCATGACGTTGACGCCGATCTTCAGCGCTGCGCCGGCTCCGACCGGCCCGGCGTCGATTACCTTGGAGCCGAAGATGTCGAGCAGTTCGCGGACGGCATCGGGAGCGTCGCTGAGCCCGCCGGCAAAGATCGCAAGTTGGCCTTTACGAGCGGCCTCGTTCCCTCCAGCGACACAGGCATCGAACACGTGTCCACCCCACGTTGCCACCCGAGCCTGCGCAGCACGGATCGTGTCGGGATGGACCGTCGAGTGAATGAGCAACACCTGATCTGGTTTGGCAACGAGTTCGAGGTCATCGATCACCGCCTCGATGTGGTGCGCTGCGGGCACACACGTGCTTACGATGTCGGCGGCTTCCGCAACTGCCTGGTTGGAGCCGGCTGCGATCGCTCCAAGTTCGACAACTCGGTCGACTCGGCGTTCGACCAGGTCGTGGATCAGCACCTCACCAAGGTTGGCCTCGGCCAGGTGTCCACACATCGCCGACCCCATCATGCCGAGTCCCACGTATCCGTATGTGGTCATGGTTGTTTCCTCTCGCGCGATCCGTCGTTTGCTCAATCGCTGCTCGCTGGTCGGGCGAGTGCCTTGGTCTCCAGGTATTCCTCGAAGCCCGCGACTCCCATTTCTCGTCCGATGCCGGATTGGCGGTAGCCGCCGAACGGCACGTCGGCGGAGTACCAGACGCCGCCGTTGACCGACATCGTGCCGGTGCGGATACGACGAGCGACCGCAAGCGCCCGCTCGTCGTCGGCGCCGAAGACATGCCCGGAAAGGCCGTAGATCGAGTCGTTCGCAATGCGCACGGCGTCATCGTCGTCGTCGTAGGGGATGGCAACGAGCACGGGGCCGAAGATCTCCTCGCGAGCCACCCGCATCTCGGGGCTGACGTCGGCGAGCAGTGTGGGGAGGTAGAACGCGCCTCCGTCGAGTCCCTCCGGGCGAGCCCCGCCGCAGACGATCCTTGCGCCCTCATCGAGGGCGGACTGCACATAGCCCTCGACGCGGTCGCGCTGTCGGAGATCGATGAGTGGTCCCATCGTGGTGCCCTCGACCGTGGGTGGGCCTGGCGTGATGCTGCCGAAGAGTTCGCCGATGGCGGTGACGGTCTCGTCGTACCTCGACCTCGGGATCAGGATGCGGGTCGAGAGTGCGCAGCCCTGCCCGCAGACAAGGGCTGTGCCGAACGCAGCCGTCATGGCCGGGCCGCTGACGTCGTCGAGGTCGTCGAGCAGGATCATTGCCGACTTGCCCCCGAGTTCCAGGAACACCTTGGTCACATGCTCCGCCGCCGCTCGCATGATGGTTTTGCCCGTCGCCGTCGAGCCGGTGAAGGAAATCATGTCGACGCGCGGGTCTTCCGTGAGGAGTGCGCCGATGGTCGGGTCGGCGGCCGAGATCACGTTGAAGACACCAGGGGGGATGTCGGTGTGCTCGGTGACAAGTCGACCGAGCGCCAGTGCGCTCCATGGGGTCTGTGGTGCCGGCTTCAACACGACCGTGCATCCGGCGGCGAGCGCCGGTGCGGTCTTGGCGAGGTTGATCTGTGTGGGAACGTTCCACGGGGTGATCGCCGCCACGACCCCGATCGGTTCGCGTTCGGTCCAACGTTCGGCCGGTCCGCCGACCGTGTCGGCGATGCCGAGCGGCGTCGTCCATTCGAACGACTCGGCGAGGTCGGCGTAGTAGGGGAGGAACTTCAGTGGCTCGCCGAGGTGAGCCACGTCGCACGCCGCTTGCGGTGCACCGACTTCGGCCATCGTGATCTCGGTCATCTCCGTCACGTGATCGCGAAGCGCAGCGTCGAGTTGCCGGAGTCCCCGCACGCGCAACGCAACATCGTCAGCCCATCCGCTCTCGTCGAACGCCCGGCGGGCGGCGGCGAGCGCTCCCTCGATGTCCGCCGGCGAGGCATCGGCTGCGACACCGATCTCCTCCCCGGTCGACGGGTCAATGTTGGGGTAGGTCGCGCCTCCCTCGGCGGCGACGAGTTCACCATCGATGGTCAGGCGGGTCTCCGGCCAGCTCATGCTGCAGCTCCGATGCGAGGCCCGGGAGTGAACCTGATGGGGAGGCTCGTCCAACCCGTGACGTTGGAGGAGTGAAAGCGCACCTTGTGTTCGTGATCGACGACGTAGTCGGGCAGACGGGCGTGGATCTGCTCGAGGGCGACACGACCTTCGAGACGGGCGAGCGCCGCACCCAGGCAGAAGTGGGCGCCGTAGCCGAAGCCGAGGTGCCGGTCGGGGGTGCGCGTGACGTCGAAGACTTCGGCGGACTCGCCGAACTCGCGCTCGTCGTGGTTCGCCGCCCCGATGAGCAACAGCACCGAGTCGCCGGCCCTCATCATCTGACCGTGACGCTCGATGTCGGTGGTCAAGGTGCGGTGCATGTACTGCGTCGAGTTGTGGAACCGGAGCACCTCCTCGACAGCGGTCGCCATGCGTTCGGGCTCGGCGACGAGCAGTGCCTGCTGATCGGGATGGCGGGAGAGAAGTTCGACGGCGTTCGCGACCATCTTGGTCGTGGTTTCGTGCCCGGCGATCACAAACAACACACAGAAGCCCAGTAGTTCTTGTTCGTTGAGCTTTCGGCCGTCAACCTCGGCATCGAGGAGATCGGTGATCAGGCCGGTGCGATCGCCGGCACGGCGGGACTCGAGGTCCTGCACGAAGTAGCCGAGTAGTTCGAACATCCCGTTCATCGCTTCTTCGGGGATCTGCATCGATCCGTCCTCGCGGATGAGGATCTTGTCGGCGGACACCCGCAGGGCGTCGCGATCGTGCTCGGGGATCCCGAGGACGGCGCTGATGACATCCATCGGAAACGGCCCGCTGATGTCGTTGACGAGATCGCAGCTGCCTGCCTCGATGACCTGGTCGATGTAGCCGTCGACGATCCGGCGGACCTCGTCCTCCATGGCGAGGACTCGGCGACCGGTGAAAACGCGCGAGACGATCGACCGAAACGCTGTGTGGTCCGGCGGGTCGAGATCGATCATCTGCTGGAACGAAGGATCACCACTTCCAACCGGACGTCGCGCTTCGAGGGCCACGCCACCGGCCGACGAGAACGTCTCGTGGTCGCGGAAGGCGTCCTGGACGTCGTCGAAGCGGCTGAGTACCCAGAACTGCAGTTCCTCGTTCCAGTACGCCGGTGCCTCCTCGCGCAACCGTCGGTACGTGTTGTAGGGATCGTCGTGCAGGGCGAACGCGTACGGGTTGTAGGTGACCGTGTCGCTCATGTGGCATCAGCCTCGTTGGCTGCTTCGAACGCGGAGATGATCTCTTCGGTGGGGACGGTGAAGTCGGCGACGTTCGGATACCCGGCGTAGGGCGCAAGTTGGATGAGGCACTCGCGAAGCTGCTCGGGGGTCAGTTCACCCCGCTCGAGTGCGGATCGGGCCTGCACCTTCCACGTCTCGGTGGAGCCGAACGCAGCGATGGCACCCATCACGAGCAGTCGGCGGTCGCGGATGGACAGCTCCGGTCGATCCCAAACCGTGCCGAAGATTGTCTCGAGCATGACGTCGTAGAACGGCATTGCGCCCTTGGGAATGGGAAACACGTTGCCGGCGTAGACCTCGTTGATCTTCGCTGCGCCGCGTTCCCACCGGTCGGTCGTGTCGTCGCTCATCAGGCCTCCGTGTCGGTGGGTGGAATCCGTGCGTCGAACTTCAGCTCGGAACTGTCGACCGTCGGATGGTCGAGGGCCACGGCAAAGGCGTCGGTTAACGCCCGGCCCACATCGGTCGTCTCCATCATGTGGCTTACGTTGATGCCTTGCTCAATCCATCGAGGCAACGCTCGTCCAATGATCTCCATGTCGCCCATGTGGTTTGCGAACTCGGTCGGTTGGGCGTTCCCCATCACGACCCGGATGAATCGGCGGTCGGGGTGTTCGGCGCGCCAGCCTCGGATGCACTGGTCGAGCGCCGCCTTCGTCGCCGAATACGGCAAGAAGAAGGCGTTGTTGTCCTCGACCGTTCGCGAAGAAATGAACGCCATTGCGCCATCGGGGTCGAGATGGTCGAGTGCGGCACCGGCGACCAGGTTGGCGCCGACGACGTTGACGCGGAAGACGTCAATCCATCCGTCGGGATCGGTCTCGGCGAGTGGCTGAAGGAAACCGAAGCCTGCGACGTACACAACCAGGTCAAGGCCGCCCATCTGCTCGGCCGCTTCGGCGACCATCGCTCGCACGGCCTCGGGATCGGTGGCATCGGTGGCGATCGCATTGCCGGCGCCCCAGTCGGCGATGAGGGAGTTGAGCTTGTCTTGGCGGCGAGCAGAGATCGTGACGCTCGCACCGGCCTCGATCGCTGCCTGCCCCAGCGCGGCACCGATTCCGGCGGAAGCGCCGACGATTAGGACTCGTCGTCCGGTCAGTGCATCGTCCATATGATCACCCTTCCGCTCGTTGTTCGGCCGTGCCAGCAACCGCTCCACGATCGTCGAGATCAGCGGCAGGCCCAGCGGATTGGCCAGGTGGTCGATGAGAAGGTGCCCGCACCCGAGCCTGGCCGTGAACTTCGAGAGAAGTTCGAGGCGGCCAGGCTCGGGTCGCTTGAGCCGGCGTCATCGTCGCCGTGCGTCACGACGGCGGGATCAGTTACGAGGCGCGAAGGTCCAGTCTTGACGTCCGGTGATGCAGACCGCTTCGCCGTTGTCGCGAACGTACGGGTACCGCTCATCGCACGGGTAGCTGAAGTCCAAGGTCTGAATGGCATCGGGCATCTGACCCTTGCCAGGAGTGATCGATGCCGGGCTCATCCCCGACAGGTCGACTGGACCCAGGTTGTTCAGCGCTGCCGTGATGTCGTCACGGGTCGGGTTGTCGCCGGCGTCGTAGATCGCCCGGGCCATTACTCGCAGCATCGAGCAGATCGAGATCGCCATACCGAAGGCTGAGTCGCCACCCTGATCCTCCCACTGGTGGTTGGCACCGATGGTGTTGTTCTCGTTGTAGAGGTCGACGCAGAGGCTCTGCCAGGGACTCGGCTCGTAGCCGTCATTGCGGTACTCGCCGGTGGTGCGGAAGTCGTTGATGATGGCGCCGTTGTACAAGGCGCCTGCAGCCGGGTTATTGGTGATCTGACCGGAAACCAGCTCGCTGGACTGGCTGTTGAAGTCCGAGGCGAGGAATTGCACGTCGCCGGCCTCGAAGCCCTGGTTCACCATCTCGTCGACGTAGCCCGGCGCAGTGAGGATGCCCATCACGTTGAAGAAATGGGTGATGCCAGCGTTGCGCATGTTGGTCACGGAATCGACGACACCATCGGTGCAGATCGTGCTTCCGTTGCACCCGATCACGTCGTAGACAACCTCGACACCGGCCGCCTCCAGCGGCGCGACGAGCGACTCCTCAACGGTCTCGGGCTGACCGGGCGTATCGGGGGACGCGACACCCACGATGCTGTCGGCGGTGAGCACGCCCGAGTCGAGGAACCGGGCGACTGCGAACTCGAGGCTCTCAGAGTTGGTGTTGGAGAGACTCACCAGTCGGCCCTCACTGCGATCCATGAAGTCCTGCGGCTGGCCCTGGGTCGAAATGAAGATGGTCTCCTTCGCCTCGACGATGCACACCGTTGCGGAGCCCTGGAAACCCGAACTGTTGAGGATCATAACGGCGTTCAGATCCTCGGTGGCCTTGAGGCAGGCTTCGTTGCGTTCGGTCTCCACGGTCGGGCCGAACAAGGAGACCTCGATCGTCTCCAGCACGATCTCACGGCCGCGAATGCCGCCACACTGCTCATTGAGGTAGTCGACATAGACGCCGAACATGTCGTTCATATCGCCAACTGGAATACCAAAGCCGATGTTGATTGCGTCCTCCAGCCTGGACTTGAGGTGGACGATCGTCAGCGAGTCGGCCTCGATGCCGTCCTCGGTTGCCTGTGGGTCCGCTGCTGCGTCGTGGGCGACACAGAAGGCATCGAGTTGGGTGAAGGGATGATCGCCGCGATCGAAGCCCGCCTGGAACTCGGCGAAGATGCCGCCTCGGGGGTCGTCGTACGTGTTGGGCCCGTCCTCGGTTTCGGTGGTGCCGGAATCCTCTTCGGTCTCGGGCTCCGGTTCGTCGGCTTCCGTTTCGTTGTCTTCGGCCGGAGCGTCGTCGACCGCTTCGGTCTCGTCGCCGTCATCGGCTGCCTCGTCAACCTCGCCGCCGCACGCTGTCGCAAGCAGCGCAAAGACCAACAGCAGCCATACCCACGGTCGTGCCTTCATTGATCGCACTGTTAACTCCCCCAGGAAATTTTCCTGACGCCATGTCAGGTGGTAGAAGTTTGTTCACATGGTTCGGTGAGACACAAGTCACACTCGAGGATGCCGTGATCGGGGGAGGGTCATGCGAGAGCGAGGGCTCGAGGACGACGACGCGGCGAGTCTCGCTGCAGCCGTTCTCGACGAAGAGGCTGCCCGGCAGCGCACCCAAGCTGAACGCGACGGCGGGGTCACCCTCCCCGACGATCTTCTCCCCGGCGTCGGCGACGAGCCGATGACCTTGCGGGAGGCATTCGCTGCCGGAGGCAAGGGCATGGCGATCCTCCTGCTGTTGCTCAACCTGGTCGATGAACTACCGCGAACCGTTCGCGTCCTCGCCCCCGACATCCAGCGCAGCCTCGGGATCTCCGACACGGTCCTGTTCGGCGTGCTCGGGTTCGGTGGTGTCGCCCTCGTCCTCGGCACCGTGCCGATGGCGGCCCTCGCCGACCGCATCAATCGGGTCGCCCTCGTTCCGATCATGTCGTTCTTCTGGGCCGGTACGACCTTCCTGTCTGGCCTGGTCGCCAACCCGTTCCAGCTCTTCTGGACCACGGCCGGCACCGGGCTCGGGCAGGCCTATCGCATCCCCGTGTCGAACTCGTTGATCACCGACACCTACCCGATCCAGGCCCGGGCGCGGATCTTTGCGTTCGAAGGGGTCGGTCGTCCGATCGGACAGCTGCTCGGGCCGCTCATGGTGGGCGGCATCGCCGTGCTCATCGGGGGCGACGACGCATGGCGATGGGCCTACTTCATCCTGGCCTTGCCGCCGGTGTTGCTCGGTATCTTCGCCCTGCGCCTCTCCGAACCCGAGCGCGGACGCTTCGAACAAGAGGCGGTCCTGAGCGGAGAGGACGCCCTCGACGTCGACGAACTCGAACCCTCGATGAGCACGGCGTTCGCTCGCCTGCGAAAGATCCGAACCTTCTACGCGCTCGCGACCGGGATCGGGGTGGTCGGGTTCGCGCTGATCGTCGTCCCCGGCCAGTTCAACCTCCTCCTCGACCGCAAGTACGCCCTCGACGCCCTCGAACGCGGCATCGTCGAATCGCTCATCTGGCTCGGTTCCCTCATCGCCATTCCGATCGCCGGTCGGGTCTTCGGACGGAAGTTCCGGGAAGACCCCGACTCCGTGGTCCGCACCATGGGAACGCTGATCATGGCGGCCGGCGTCGTGTATCTCGTCGTCCTGCCGATCAAGGTCCTCGGTGTGCTCATCGTCGGGCTGGCCCTTGCCCAAGCGCTGATCTCGGCGGCGCTGGTCGCCGCGCCGATGATCATCGCCGCCGTCTCCCCCTACCGCATCCGCACACAAGCGTTTTCGCTGCTACCCGTCTTCATCTTCTTGATGGGCGGGTTCGGCGGCGGCGTCCTCGGCGGCCAGATCTCCGACGTCTACGGCAATCGCACCGCGATGCTCATCCTCGGCCCGCCCGGCGCCTTGATCGGCGGTTGGCTGATCCGTCGCGGCGCGCACCACATCCGACGCGACATCTCGTTGTCGGTCGAGGAGATGCTCGAAGAACAAGAGGAAGCCCGCCGCATCCTCGATGATCCGGACGCGGTCCCTGCGCTGCAGGTCCGCAATCTCGACTTCAGCTACGGGCCCGTCCAGGTGCTCTTCGATGTTTCGTTCGAGGTCGGGCGCGGGGAAGTCGTCGCCCTGCTCGGCACGAACGGCGCAGGAAAGTCGACACTTCTTCGAGCCGTCTCCGGCCTCGGCATCCCGGACCGAGGGGTGGTGCGGCTCAACGGCCGCACCGTTACCTACGCCGAAGCCGAGACCCGCTACCGGGTCGGCATCGTGCAGCTTCGTGGTGGCGCCGGCACGTTCCCGCACCTCACGATCGAGGACAACCTCCGCACCTCACTACTGAGCACCGACCTCGACCGGGCCGACGTGGATCGGCGTATCGCCACCGCGCTCGCCCGTTTCCCGGCCCTCGAAGGCCGCCTCGACGAAACCGCCGGATCATTGTCGGGTGGGCAACAGCAGATGCTCGCCCTTGCAATGACACTCGTGCAGGAGCCCGATGTCCTGCTCATCGACGAGCTGAGCCTGGGGTTGGCGCCGGTAATCGTGCAGGACCTTCTGCGAGTGGTCGAGGAGCTCAAAGCCGAAGGGCAGGCGATGGTGATCGTCGAACAGTCCCTCAACGTCGCGCTTGCGTTCGCCGACCGAGCCGTGTTTATGGAGAAGGGCCAGGTGCGGTTCTCCGGGCCGGCCCAGGAGCTCCTCGAACGCGGCGACCTCGCCCGAGCGGTCTTCCTCGGAGGTGAGGGCGGATGATCGAGATCGCCGGGATTGAGATCGCCTCGCAGGCGATCGTGAGCGGCCTGGTCTCGGGCCTGATCTACGCCGCGTTCGCCGCCGGATTCGTTCTGATCTACCGGTCGACCGGGGTGCTCAACTTTGCCCAAGGCGAGCAGGGAGCGTTCGGACTCGCCCTGTTCGTCCTGCTCAACGCCAACTACGACGTGCCCTGGTGGGCGGCGTTCGTCCTGGCGGTCGTCGGTTCCGCCGTGGTGGGCGCGCTGATCGAACTCCTCGTCGTTCGTCGCCTGTTCTCGTCACCGCGGCTCGTCTTGTTGATCGCCACGATCGGTGTGGGGCAGATCCTGCTGCTCGCCCGAGTCGCCTGGATTCCCGACATCAATGACTTCAACGCGATTCCCACCGCTGTGTCGTTCGTCTGGGAGCCGACCAACAGTCTCCGCATCGACGCCCGCCAGACATCGGTCATCTTCATCGTGCCGCTGCTTGTCGTGGCGCTCGGCGCCTTCCTCACTCGGACTCGATTCGGGCTCGCGATCCGTGCGTCGGCTAGCAACGCCGACACCGCCCGTGTCTATGGCACCTCGCCGCGGCGGGTCTCGACCATCGTGTGGGCCACCGGCGGTGCCTTCGCAGCGGCGACGGCGATCCTCATCGGCCCCTTCAGCTTCTCCCAGGCCGGCTTCGTCGACGACACCGGCGCAGCGCTGACCGCCGATCTGCTCGTGCCCGCGTTGCTGGTCTCGATGCTCGCCCGCATGCGCTCACTGCCGGCGGCGGTCTGGGCGGGTATGGCGGTCGGTGTCGTCGAGCGCCTGATCGCCACCAATTTCGACGACCGCACCCTGCCCGATCTCATGATGTTCATCGCCACCGTGCTCGTGGTGCTCTTCCTCAGCCGGGAACGACGGGAGGACGGCAACTGGTCGCTGTCCCCGCAGTCCCGGCCGGTCCCTGAACGGCTCGCGTCAATCTGGTGGGTCCGCAACCTCAACCGGATCGGGTTCGTCTTCCTCTTTGCGGCGTTGGCCGCGATCCCGATCTTCGTCACGTCGTTCTCAGGCCTGTTCCTGTGGAGCCGAGTTCTGGTGTGGGCGATCGTCGCGGTGTCGCTCACCATCCTCACCGGCTGGTCGGGACAGATCTCACTCGGCCAATTCGCGTTCGTCGGTGTCGGCGGCATGGCCACCATCGCCTTGACCAACGGTCACGACCTCCCAATCCCGCTGGATCTCTTCGATGCGAGTCCGACCATGGCCTGGCTACCCGCAGTGGTGATGGCGACCCTGTTCGGGGTCGTGGTTGCACTGCTCGTCGGGCTTCCAGCGCTGCGGGTCCGTGGCCTCTTCCTCGCCGTCGTGACCTTGGCGTTCGCCGTCATGTGTGTCACCTGGCTCTTCGAGCAGGACGCGTTCACCGGCGGCAGCACCATCCCGGCCAATGCCCAGCCCCCCGTGTGGTTCGGCTTCGACTTCGGCGAGGGGCAACGGGGCAAGTACTACCTCAGCCTGGCATCGCTGATGGTGGTCGCCTGGATCGCCGCCCGCATCCGAGCCTCCGGTTTGGGTCGCAGCCTCATCGCCGTCCGGGACAACCCCGAGATGGCATCGGCATCCACCGTGGCGCCGGCTCGGACGAAACTTATTGCGTTCGCCATCTCCGGCGGCGTCGCTGCCTACGCCGGCGGCCTGCTCGTCTTGATCGAACCGAGCGTCAACCCCGGGGTCACCTTCGCCCCCGGGCAATCCATTCAGGCGATCGTGATGGCGATCATCGGCGGTCTCGGCTCGGTGGCGGGCCCGATCCTGGGCTCGCTGTGGGTGCTCGGCATCCGCGAGCTCGTCCCGGACGAACTACGGGATCTTCAGCAGCTGCTCACGTCCGATATCGGCCTTCTCATCTTGTTGATGTACCTCCCGGGCGGATTGCTGCAGATCGTGTACGTCATTCGTGACCGCGTGCTCGATTTCGCCGAGTCGCGTCTGCCCGAAGCCGATGGGCCGCCGCCGGTTCCGGCCGTGGCGAAGGTCCCACCGAGCCGAGCGGAGCGACCCGCAGCAGCGGCGACCGGTCCAGCGCTCGAAACCGAGGAGATCTCGGTCAGCTTCGGTGGCAATGTGGCGGTCGATCGGGTCTCGTTCCGGGTCGAGCCCGGCGAACTCGTCGGCCTGATCGGCACCAACGGCGCCGGCAAGTCGACCCTCCTCAACGCGATCAGCGGCTTTGTCCCGTCGACGGGTTCCGTGCGGGTCCAAGGGGTCGATGTGGCGAGCATGCCCGCTGCTGCCCGGCATCGAGTCGGGCTCGGTCGAGGATTCCAGGCCGCTCGTCTCTATCCGGATCTCTCCGTGCGGGAGACGCTGCAGGTCGCGCTCGAAGCCCGCCATCGTTCGCCGGTCGTTGCGTCGATGCTCGGGGTGCCTCCGTCGCTGGGCAGTGAGCGACGGAAGCGAGCCGAAGCCGACGAGATCATCGACTACCTCGGTCTGGGTCGCTACGCCGACGAACCGACCGGGCACCTGTCCACCGGCACCCGCAGGATCGTCGAACTCGGCGGTCTGTTGGCGGTTGATGCCCGAGTGCTGTTGCTTGACGAGCCCACCGGTGGTGTTGCCCAGCGAGAAACCGAAGCGTTCGGTCCGCTGATTCGCCGGATCCAACGTGAGCTCGACGCAGCCGTCGTCGTGATTGAGCACGACATGCCGTTGGTCATGAGCATCTCGGATCGGGTGTACTGCCTGGAGTCCGGCATCGTGATCGCCGAGGGCACGCCCGATGAGGTCCGAGAGAACGAAGCGGTCATCGCCAGCTACCTCGGCACCGACGAGCGGGCCATCCAGCGATCCGACAGCTAGCGGCGGTCAGTCGAGTCCGGGCTGGTCGAGGAAGCGTTCGTCGACGTCGACCGCCGATCGGGTACGCGGTCCCATCAGTTTCGCGAGCAGGTGGCCGCCGGCCGTGGTGGGCGGGTACTTCGCCGGCTCGTCGTCGGAGATGCACACGTCGAGGACCTCGATGACGGCATCTTCGTTCGGTTGTTGGAACCAGGCGATCGACCGGCGCCGAGCCGCGCCATCGCCCGGAGGTGGCGGTACGACACGGTGCACGGTGGAGCGCCAGCGGTCGTTGGTCCATTCCGCGAGCAGGTCGCCGAGGTTGACGAGCAGGCCGTTCTCGGGCGGCACGATGTCGTGCCAGGCGCCTTCGTCGGATCGGATCTGCAGGCCCGGCACTCGGTCGGCCAGCAGGATCGTGAGGCTGCCGTAGTCGCTGTGGGCCCCCATCCGCATCTGGTCGGGAAGGGGAGTGGGTGCACCGGCTCGACGTTCGTAGTTGTTGGCCCGGATCACGCTCGGCTGTTCGCTGAGCATCGGGCGGAACCACCCGTCGGGCAGACCGAGCGCCCGAGCGAAGACGTCGGTGAGCACATCGCCCAGATCCGCACAGGCATGCCACCAGCGTTCCCAGACCGACTGGAGTCCGGCGGGTTCGTCGGGCCAGATGTTGGCGGCGAAGAACCGGGCGACGACGTCGTCGCTTGCCTCTGCAGGAGGCGTGGCCGGGCCGGCGTTGAACGCCTCGAACAGGTCGGGTGGCGTGTCGACGCCGAGCGAATAACTGAGGGCCTCGGATTCGGGAGGGGCGTAGCCTCGATTGCCGACGAGATCGTCGGTACGGACGGCGAGCTTCTTCTCCATGGGCAGGTCGAAGAACGCCGTCGTGACGGCGAGCATCTCGTCGACGAGGTCCGGATCGATGCGGTGTCCGGTGACGGCGAGAAACCCGACCGTGCGACAGGCTTCGTCGACCTTCGCGGCCACCTGGTCTCGGGCGTCTTCGTCACCGTCGAACCAGGGGCTCAGATCGATCGGTACGGCGTCGGGCATGGGTGAACTCTGGCTTCTTTAGCTCGGTCGGCGGCGCGTTTGGTGATGGCTTTTCGTACCTGGTTCTGTTGTGAGGTCGTTGTTATCCGTCGGTCGTGGAGCGGTTTGTTACGGGGCGGTGAACTCTGCCCCTCGAGGGAATTGACAAGGGCGTGGTTTCACGTAGCCTCAGGTTTGCATTCGATCCTGGGAGGGGTACCTCATGCAACGCCGACTCTGGCAACTTCTCGCTGTCCTACTCGCCTTCACCCTCGTTGCCGCCGCGTGC
>Ga0255780_10001266_pt1 | contig 23839 bp, 27 predicted proteins | sample 071ome_32_FD_179978 | JGI IMG/M metagenome (GOLD analysis project Ga0255780, IMG submission 179978) | Coastal salt marsh microbial communities from the Groves Creek Marsh, Skidaway Island, Georgia - 071405AT metaG (version 2) | ecosystem: Environmental > Aquatic > Marine > Intertidal zone >... | reverse complement strand
CCGAACGATAACGAACCAAATGATAACGGGCCGAACGATAACGAACCGAACGATAACGAACCGAACGCACCAGGTATCATTGAGGATCCTCGTTCGGCCAAGCTTGGAAGTACCAATTGGTTCGATACCCTGCTCACCGGTTACGAAAAACTCACCGAAGCGACAGACTTCACGCAAGACACCTTGTCCGAGTTCATGGCTGAGGTGGACGAAGGATCTGGATTCTGCTGGCGCGACTCGTACACGCGCGAAGGCATCCTTCCGCAGTTCTGCTCGGATGACAAGGAAATCATCGCCGATGGTTTGTTTTGCTATGACAAGTGCTCCAAGTACGGTAGCGATTATGACCGCTACGGATACGACTGTCACCAAGGCTGTAAGGATGGGTGGAGAGACGACGGTTTGTTATGCTACAACGGCGAAGCGTCTTACGGACGTGGCGTCGGCACGATTGAGTGCGAGTGGTCGTGGTCCACTTGGACGCTTCAGTGCGGAGGTGATCTCTGTAAGAGAAAAGGCAAGGAAGACTACCTCGGTCTGTGCTACGACCCATGCAAAGACGGTTACACTAACTTTGGCTCAAACATATGCACCATGGATTGTCAAGATCAAGGCTACGAAGGCGGCATTGCGCCGAGCTGCACTAAGCACATCAAGATTTCGCCCGGTATGGAAGCCGCAACGTGTCCGCCTGGGTATGAGTACGACGGCGGTTTGTGCTACGAACCGTGCAAAGCTGGATTCACCGGCGTCGCTTTCGTCTGCTGGGGTGACGCTCCAACTGTCAACGGCGCCGAATGGGTGCTCTGCGGCATGGGCGCCGCCGTCGACGACGCCACGTGCGCATCGATCGTCATCGACCAAATCATGGGACCTCTCGAAATGGTAGCCTTTTTTGCCACTCTCGGCGCGTCCTCTGGCGCGACGACTGCGGCAAAGGTCGGCGCCAAGACGGCGGCCAAGGGTGCCAAAGCCATCAACGACGCCGGCGATACCATCAGTGCCATCAAGAAGACGGCCAAATCGTTGGAAGACGCGATCGATACCGCAGATACCGCCATAAGTACCACCGAGGCTGTCGTTTCTGGCGTCACGGATCTCGTCGAGTGCGAGACCGAAGCCGACTGCATCCGTCTCGCCGCCGAAGTCGCTTCGCTTTTCGATCCAACGGGCATTTCAAGCACCATCGCCGCGTACTCTCACGACATCTGTACGCGTTATTCCGGCGACTACGAGCCAACAGACGAAGAACAACTGCAAAACGCACAACTCGAAGCCGTCGCACTCGCCGGTTCCCTTCGACAAGACGGAAGAGGCATTCCGTATTGCGCGGAACAAGCGAAGTTGAGAATGCTCTCCGTCGGCCGTTCCGAAGAAGAGGCGCAGGAGGTCTACGACAAAGTGAAGACCGCTCTTCAATCGTACACTTGAACCCGCGCGCGCGTTTTCGCGCATTAATGACGACATTGTAATAATCACGACGTACACTTTACCGACGGCAAACTGACTCTGTTCAACCAACCAACCAACCTCAGTCGTCAATCGCGCGCGCTCAGACTGTCGTCATGTCGTACGCGTACCTGTTCAAATACATCGTCATCGGCGACACGGGTGCGTTCCGCCGTTCTGAAGAAGGGCGCGCGCGTGCGTGCGCGTGCACGCTCGAAATGCGCACCCGAAGGCTAAACCGACTGATAATACAATTCTGTTTCTTTCCGTCACGCAGGCGTCGGTAAATCGTGTCTCTTGCTTCAGTTTACCGATAAACGGTTTCAACACGTCCACGATCTCACCATAGGCGTCGAGTTCGGGTCGCGGATGGTGACGGTCGGGGATAAGCAGGTTAAATTGCAGATCTGGGATACGGTGCGTGTGAAGAAACGAAACGCGTCGGGCGGCGTAGACGCATACATCGTCGAGCTGTGCTTTAACGAAACGAACGCGCGTGACGATGGACTAACCGGCGGTATCCGCCTCGCAGGCTGGGCAAGAGAGCTTTCGAAGCATCACTAGGAGTTACTATCGGGGAGCGGCTGGTGCTCTGTTGGTGTACGACGTGACACGACGCGACACGTTCGATAACCTGAACACGTGGTTGGAGGACTGCAGAGCGCACGGGAACCCAAACATGGTTATCATGCTCGTCGCAAACAAGGCGGACATTAGCCATCGAAGAGCGGTGTCGACAGAGGAAGGAGAGATGTTTGCCAGGGAGAACGGTTTGCTCTTTGTAGAGTCCAGCGCCAAGACGAGCGTCAACGTCGACCAAGCCTTTGTGGAAATAGCCCGAGAAATTTGCGTCAAGATTGACCGCGGTCTCGACGTGAGCAATGAGACGAACGGTGTCAAGCTCGGTTACGTCGCTGGTGGGTCGAAGAACGACGCCATCGGTTTGAGTAATCCACCCAGTCGAGCGCCCGACGCTTCGGGCGGATGTTGTTGAATTACCCATCGACGCGACGCGTACCGCGCGTCGCGTCGATACCGAACCACTCACGTAGCTACCTTCCATCTCTTCCGTTTGAAACACTCACGCGATGTATGTACACTACCTGCTTTCGTCATCCCATGCAAATATTGGCGCGGCGCGGCGCGGCGTCCAACGCCTTGGAATGAAAGGCCAACCGTCACGCGCGTCACAAACCACCGCTTGGGCGACATGGCTCACCGCTACGCCGCCGGGGAGGAGTCTCCGATCGCAACGACGCCGGCGACGCGCGCTCGACCGTCCGTGGGTGATGAAAACGAGCCACCTACGGTCGACGAACGCGGGGGAATGATAAACCAACCGACACCGACGATGGTGACGTCGTCGTCACCGACGATCGGCGCATCCAACGGATGGATCGGACGCGCGGTGAAACCAGGGGCTCTTTCGAATTCCGTGCGCGCGCTCTCGGACGTAGGGAACGCGGCGCGGCGGGAGGTTGGAGAGCTCGGCGTCAAGGAGAGCTCGTCGGCGTCGGCGTCAGCGCCGAAGGATAAAGAAGATGAAGTCCCGCGAGGCGTCGACGCGACGTCGTACATGCTAGGCCAGAAACACGCGTTGGAAACGGCGTTTATGAATGCGCTTCCGCAGCGACAGTTGCTCGGCGCGCTTCAGCTCGCGTTGCATGATGTGAGAGAGAAGACGCGCGCACTGGAGAGGACGCGCGACAAAATGTCAGAGAGTCTCAGCGAAGCGAGCGGTCGCGGAGCCGTCGTCGAGGCGAGCGTGCGAGAGCTGTCGACGTCAACGATTCCGGCGATAGAGAGGACGATAGGGGAGTTGAAGACGAGGCTTGATTTGGCAGAGGGCGAGAGGAGGAGAAGAAGTTGGAGCGCGCTCGGGATGGAATTTTTGTGGACTGTCGTCGCGGGAGTTGACCGAGTGGAAGCCGCGGCAGGACGCCTGAGCGAGCGCGTGCTCTTCTCCGAAGAAGAAGCTTCATCGAAAATGGCGTCATCGCGCGTTGACGCAGAGGAAGAAGTTCCGCAGTACGTCAAGATAATGGGGGCGTGCGCGCTCGTCGTAGTGCTTGAATTGGCGACCAAGGCGAACGTCGCCGTTCAATTTCGTCTGCCAGAACGCACGAGACGCGCCACGTCAACGTTTAGTTACGGTTTGAACGCGTGTAGAAACATCGTGTGGGCATCGGTATTTGCGCAATCGCTGGCGGCGACCAAGTCGTCGTGCCAGGCGTTGGCGACGTTTGTCCATGCCGCGCTTTCCAACAAAGCGCCAAAATCCTCGGCGGATTCAGACACGCCGGACGAAGACGAGCTTATCGCGACGATTGCTGATTCGTGAGGGCGTGTCACACCACTCGATTCTTCCATCTGCATTTGTAGTGTAATTTTGCGATTAATCGCGAAGCGAAGGCGCCATTTCATAGACGGTTTATTGTATGAACAAAACGACATTGTACACATATGATTGCTCGAGATTAAAAGTTGACGGATTACGATTGTTCGTGCGAGTCAGCTACAAGAACCTCGCCGCTTAACAGCACGAGCTCTTCGCGTTAACGCTTCTACCTTCACCAGGTCGCACCGTGTTCCCCCGCGGACCCGCGTTCATTTGCGGCTGGCTCGCCATGCGGTTTTTAATCTCATTCGCCATCGTCATGAAAGCTTGTTCAACATTCGTGGCGTTCTTCGCCGAAGTCTCTATGAACGGAATGCCAATCTCATCCGCAAACGCCTTTGCGGTGGCGTAATCAACGACCTTCTTACTCGTCAAATCGCTCTTGTTACCGACGAGAAGTTTGTTGACGTTCTCGTTTGCGTAACGGTCAATCTCATTCAACCACCCCTTCACCGCCTCAAAACTCTCCATGTCGGTCACATCATACACGACAATGATACCGTGCGCCCCGCGGTAGTAAGAGCTCGTAATGGTACGGAACCGTTCCTGCCCGGCGGTATCCCAAATCTGCAGCTTGATGGTCTTACCCTCCAACTCCACCGTACGAATCTTAAAGTCCACTCCAATCGTCGAGATGTACGTCCCGGTGTACGTATCGTCCGCGAAACGCAAGAGCAAACACGATTTCCCGACACCAGAATCCCCGATGAGCTGCGCGATTTCGTCACAAAAGTTTACACGCTTTCCGTCAGTCACTCTTCGCGCACACATCTATCGAGCCGAGCGAGCGTCTCGCGTTTTCCCCTCCCTCAGCCCGGCGCCATTCGTTCGCCGATTCTCCCGGACAATAACGCCGCGCAGTCATCCTTTTCGTGCGAACCCATCTCAAAGGTATCGTATACTCTTCCATCCCGTTCCGAACGCGCGATCGACATCCGCATCGTCCGTCATACGCGCACGCATTCGTTCATCCAATCATTCACTCTGGTACAAGATCGCAACGGCACACGCGCGTGCCCGACGATGATCCAACCCGCAAAGAATCCAGCGTCGTCGCGCATCCATCGTCGCTCGCGCGCACGCACCAGGAGTTTAAACAGGTAATCGTATTCGGGGTTCATCCTTCCCGTCGTTCTCGTCGTCGTCTCTCGTTCGGTCCTTCGTTTTCCGTTCGACCGGATCGGCGTCGGCGTCGGCTTGTGCCGTGCCGTTGCCGTCGCGCGCCCTCTTCCTTCCAGACGGCAATGGAAAAAATGTCACGTTTCGTTCAGATTTTTGACCACTTTGTTTCATGGACCTATTTTTCGCTCGACTACGGAACGCGCCCGCGGTTTCCCGCGGTTTACATTTGGACGCGCACAGTCGGACCCGGGTGGCGTCTTAATTATGGGATTTGATGGGCACTCGTGTTTTCACGCGTTTTTTTCCTCGCACGCTCGCGGTCTCACCACCGCGCGCGTGGATGACGGATGTCGTGAAAACGCCGCGCGAGTTTCGGAAACGCCGCGACCTCGAACGTGGGCGAGCGACGGAGGTTTGTTTCGTGCGTCTCTTCTTCATCCTCCCGCTCTCCTCTGGATTCGTGGCGGGCGCGGTGACGACGACGGGTGTGCGCGCGCGCGAGTTTGGATTGAATTGACTCTGGCGGCTGGCACCTTTGTGCGCTTTATTGTGTCCGACGTCGCGTCGCGTTGACTCGAAGTGCGCTCGTCGTCGACGAGGGAAAATCGAGGAAAACGACGACGACGACGAGTGCGTGGACGGCGTCGGGAGTGCGCGCCGCGAACGGGTACGCGGTTGGACGTCGCGAAAGGTTCGGCGCCGCCGCGAAGGAAAGGAGAGGAGACGCGGTACGCCGACGAGGGAAAGCGGCAGAGATGGGAGGAGACGACATGGAAGTGGGTAACGGCGCTGGTGAAAGCGGTGGGGATAAGACGTCGAACATGGTGGTGACCAAACCGGCGGATATCGGGGATGCGGATTTCGCAAACTACTTTTGCACGTACGGGTACCTGTACCACCAAAAGGACATGTTGGAAGACCAAAATCGAATGACGGCGTACAACAACGCGGTGCGATTGAACCCGGATTCGTTCAAGGATAAGGTCGTTCTCGACGTCGGTACGGGATCGGGGGTTCTCGCGATGTGGGCTGCGCAAGCTGGGGCTAAAAAGGTGTACGCCGTTGAGGCGACTCACATGGCGGTGCAAGCTCGGAAAATCGTCGCGGCGAACGGCTTGAGCGACGTCGTCGAGGTCATTCAAGCGTCGATGGAGGAGGTTCAGTTACCGGAAAAGGTTGATGTCATTATCAGCGAGTGGATGGGCTACTTTTTACTCCGCGAGTCCATGTTTGATTCTGTGCTCGTCGCGCGTGACAAGTGGCTCAAGCCCGGGGGAGCGATGTTCCCGTCGCACGCGAAGATGTATCTCAGCGTTATCAAGTCAAACAAGAGCGGACAAAAGCACCAAGAGTTCCAAGAGTCTATTCACGTTTGGGACGAGTTTGTCGCCAACACTCGCGAAAACTACGGCGTCGACTTGTCGTGCATGAATGACGAGTACGAAGACGAGCAGAGGGAGCACTTCATGAACACCTCGGCGTGGGTTGACATTCACCCGTCACAAAATATGTCGCGGCCGTTCACGCTCGCTAGCTTCGATCTCAACAAGTGCACTATGGATGACATCAAGGTTTTGCGCGACGTCGAATTTAAGCTCAAGCTTTACGACTCGCCCTCTGGTCCGACTGGCGAAACGCGCGTCGGCGCGTTTGCGGGATGGTTTGACGTCACCTTTGCGGGATCGGACGAAAACCCGTGCGAGAACCCGGTCGAACTCACGACGGCACCCGATGCAAACGGCGCTACGCACTGGGGTCAGCAAGCGTTTTACATGTTTCCGGAAATCTACGCGTCCGACGGTGCGGTTGTCAGCGGCAAGTTTGACATGGTTCGCCGAAAAGAGAACCAACGTTTGTACAGCGTCCGCATCAACTGGACGCAAAGTGACAAGGATGGTAACGTGAACGAAAGCATCGGCCAGCGCGAGATTGCGTGGCAGATTGAATAAGACGGCGTTCGTCGTCGTCTGCGAACCGTAATAGAAAGATATTAGGATATTGTGTTATGGCGAGAAGACTGTTTTTTGTGTCTAACGTGACTGCAACTGTATCTGCCCCCACTCTCTCACGCGCTCGCGTGCTTCGTCGAAACATGACCACCCCGCTCGAGCTCGCGGAGCTTGCATTCAACGAGGAGGATTATGACGAGTGCCTCGAGGTGTGCGACGAAGCACTCGGCGAGAACCCAAAGGACGTTTCGTTTCTGTTGCTCAGGTCGAGAACCTTTCTCAAAGTGCATCTCACGACGGAAGCCTTTACGGATGCCGTTGACGCGATAGCGCTCGATCGAGACCGCGCCGAGGCGTGGTTGTACCTTGGCATCGCATCGATGGACATTGGCGCGCTCGATAAGGCGCGCGAAGCGTTCGAGACGGCGGAAAAGTTGGAGCCCTCTTCCACGAGTCGACGAGCGTTGATACTCAAGTGGCTCGTGCGCCTTCGAGAGGCGGAAGAGCGTGAACAGGAAGAGCATCAGAGCGAAACAACGGCGTCTAAAGATACGTCTGGGTGCTTCAAGTGGGATTGGTACCAGTCGCAGACGCACGTGACACTCGAGATTTTCGCCAAGGGTGTCGGCGCCGACGAGTTGACTTTGGATTTCAACGACGATTGCGATGTGTTCACGGTGACCATAGACGCTCTGACTGGTGATGACATGCACGCGAAAATGTACGACCCGTACGTGCTCAAGTTGAACCTCTTTGGCTCGATTGACAAGGAACACAGCGCGGTCAACGTTTCGACGTCCAAGGTGCAGATTCGCATGAAGAAAACAACGGCGGGTAATTGGAACGCTCTCGAGCGTCGGTCGAACGGTGGTTTGGCGACTTCGAAGGTGGCGAACGCAGACTCAACGAATGTATACGGTCAGGTCAAATCGCAGGTCGATAAGAGATCTGCGCGAGATTGGGACGCCCTCGAGGCGGAGCTCGATAAGGAATTAGAAGACGAAAAGCCAGAGGGCGACGCGGCACTCAACAAACTGTTTCAACAAATCTACATGAATGCCGATGACGACACGAGACGCGCGATGAACAAGTCGTTCGTTGAGAGCGCTGGAACTGTGTTGAGCACTGATTGGACAGACGTGGGGTCGAAGACGGTGGCGCCGGAGGCGCCTTGATTTGAGATTTGAGCTACATTTTTTTCACAAAACAAGGTGAAGACTACTAGAATTAGAACGTTTGTAGTGACTAGACGCACGCTTTAGGTTAGAAGCAAATCGTATCGAGCATCACACCCAGCGTTTGAACGATGTTGTCCGACATGAGCTTCTGCACACCCTCGGAGAGGTGCTTCTTTGGGTCCCGTCTACCCACGTTTTTGACGACGAGCTCCTGCGCGGTGAGCTTATCTTCCTCAATCACCGCCTTTTCATACTTCGTCGCCAACTCTTTCAGCTCGAGCATAACCTTTTCGTTTTCCTTCTCGTGATCGTCAAACTTGTTCACCTTGAGACCGGAACTCCATTTGGACTTGTTCAGGTTCAACAACATCTTCTCCTCCAGGACGCTCTTGGCGTACGAAATACCGATGCTGTAATAATGTCGGTTCAAACCGTGAATCAACGCGCTAATGGAAGGCTTGTTCAAGTGACCCAAGTTGGACGTCGTCTGTCGCGGCTCTTGACCGAGCATGATGGTTTGCGGATTGATCAATCTGAAGGCGTCGATGACAACCTTTCCCCGCACGGATTGCACTGGGTCGATCACCACCGCCACCAACCTCGGGTTCAACTGTTCGAACGACTGCTGCGTGTTGATATCGACGCCGGATAACCAACAACCAAACCCAGGGTGCGAGTGATACCATCCGACAACCATCTCCTCGCGTCCCGTCTGCTTGAGCATGTCTAACATCTTCGTCTGGAACACTGGGTCCACGGCTTCGACGCTCACGCCCGTACCGCTCTGCGGCATGGCGAACACATCCACGACCGTCACGGTGTACTCATCCACAAACTGACCGAGCATGAGACCCATCACCTCCATGGGCACACCGGCGCGACCTTACGTATCGAAAACGAGCGCGACCCACATGTCAGTCCGCGTACTCTTCGAGCGTGCGCGCGATCTCAAAAAAACCAAAAACAGTCGGCGTGCGCTCCGCGCGCGTTCGTTCCCATCGCGTCCGCGTTCACATTCGTCCGCGCGATGCGCGATGTAGGCCCACGCGCGCTCGATCACTCGGCCTCCGTCGTCCGTCGTCGTTCGTCGAGCGTGTCCACGTACCGTGCTTGAGCATCTTCAACAGCGCGAGCGAGCTGATGTACACTTGCTCAGCCGTGTCGACTTGGCTCGCATCCTGTCCCGCGGCGGCGCCGGGACCGCCCATGCCGAATCGCGACATTCCTGGAATATTCATGACGTGTCGTTCGAGCGGACTCCTCGACGTCGACGGGGAAACCGACCGGCGGGGGTATTGTGAGGGGACTGTGTGATTAATCTGTCAGTTTGTTTCTGTTTCTTCTTTGATGGTTCTTTTACAACGGCAAGGCAAGGCAAGGCAAGCACGTATCGAGAGTGTGAGAAAAACGTCACGCGCAGACGGCGCGATCGCGGAATGAATCGGGATGAATTTCGTACGAGTCGAAGCGCCATCCGAGTTTTTGCGCGGATGGAAGGGCGATTCGTTGGAGAATGTCCGTCGGAGTTAATACTCTTACCGGACTGCCTTCCAAATCGAGGACGAAGACGTGATGGACGGCGCCGAAGACGAGCGCTCGTAGAACGTCGCCGAAATCCGAGTCTTCGTGAACAGTGATGAGCTTGCGCTTGGGTGCCTTGGAGAGATAGGTTTCGACTGTGTCGTGCAGGGAGACGTCGGCCCACTTCGACGTGACCAAAGCTGCCAAATCGTTCGTCGTGAGCGTGCCAATCAAGTTCCCTCTCGGTTCATCTATGACGCCGAGAACGGAGAGCCCGGTGACGTGCATACGGAAGAAACAATCAAAGAGTCGATCTGTGGGGTAAGCGCAGACGACGTCTGAATCGGGGAACACTCGATGTCTCTTGCGCGCGCCGAGTCCCAAAGATGACAGAGAAAACCGTTGTAGTTCTTCAAGCTTGTCAATGTTGGCGTACAAAAACTCGACGACGTCCGTCTGCGAAATCATATCTTCGATGTACATTTTCTCATTTCCGTCTTGTTCGTGTATTTTCACAGAGTAGAGGCACACTCTATGGCAGGGCTTCGTCTTGCGAGGCGCGACGATATCCCCCGGAGAAACGATGTGTCGGAGCATTGCGGATCGAACGAGATCGAGCATGTCTGAGTCCGACGTCTTGACACGATTGATCATTCTACCGTCTTCCTCACTGTGCGTTACTTTTCGCGCCTCCGCGAGCGTCTTGGCGAGCGTTCTGCGGCAAGCCTCGTCCACATCCTCCGCAGAGATGGATTCGATATATCGGCGCCGAGCATTGTCCAACTGGACCACTCTCTCATCAATGTCGACTCCAACCAAACGCTCAGAGGACGTCACCGTTGGCACCGCCTTTCTCAGAACGCCCCAAGCCGAATGCACGTGCGGGGTCCCACACAGTTTCGCCGTTTGACTCGCCAAATCTGCTGGAACCGGCTTGAACGCTACCAGTTCGCTCACTAACGTCGAGAGAAAATCAAAAGCGGTCACCCAACCGATGAATTTGAACGAGCCTTCGCTCTCGCGAATCACCGGCGTACTGCTGATTTCGTACTTTTGCAGTTCTTCCATCACCTGTTTGAGCGTCAGATTGTCCGGGAGCAAGAGCGTGATGGTTTCTCCGCCTTTGGATGCGATGTACTCTCGAAGCGAAGTGCTGGAAAGTAACCTTCTGGCGCACTCGAAGTACTTGAAGACATCGCGACGAAACTTTTCATCTGTCTCAGCGTGTTCATCATCGCGCAGCGCGTGCAGCGGCCGTCCGAGTTCGTCCTCGAGCAGTCGCCTTTGTCGCTCTGTTTCGGGTTCGAGTATTTGCGACATCTTGTGAGGAGCGCGCTCTCATGGCTACATCGTTTGCGTCGTCTTGAATTACAAAAATCTCTCGCTCAAAAGCCTCCGCCACCCACCTGCGCGCAGAGCCCGCTCGCCAATTGCGCCTCCTCTATCGCTTTGTCTCTCTCCTTTCGCATCAAGTCGAGAAGTTTATTCTTCAATTCCAGCTCTTGTTGCAACACTTGCACCGTCTGGTCGCTCTTTTGCAAATCGTTCGCCGCCGCTTGCAACTCCAACTCTTTAATCTCCAGCTCTGATCGCAAGTCTTGCAGCTGCTTCATCTTCCCGCGACGATCAGGCTTCGATTTCTCCTTCTCCCCATCCTTGTTGCTTTCATCGCCCGCAACCGCAGCGGCAACCGTAGTTGTGTCGATGACGACGCTCGGCGCGGTTTGCGACTCAGCGTCGGCCAACGCTCCCGTCCTCTGTTCGTCATCGTCCGCCACCGCCGACGCCACCGCCGACGCCGCCGCTGAAACCACCGCCTCACTCGCCGAGTCAACCATCGTTCCATCCGCCGCAACACCGAACGCAACACCGAACGAAGCGTTCGCAAAGATACCGACGAGAAGTGCCGCGGTCGCTCTGGTCGCTCGCGCGCGTCCAACCGCCCCTCTCCCCGCCATCGCGCGCTCGCCTCTCTCGCGACGCGCATCCCCGCTCGACGTCTCGAACGCATCCGCGCGCATCGTCGTCCCTCCTCTCCCAACACGAGCGCGACGCGTCGACATCGACGTCGTCGCCGACGTCGTCGTCGGCACCCTTCCCACGCGCATCAAAGCCGTTCCCGCTCCTTTCCCCACGCGCCATCCTCGACCACCGCGACGCGTCACCGCGACGGCATCCATCGTCGACGTCACCGCGGATGCGTGCATTGTATTTATCTCGCGCGGTTCCAACCCGCGAGTCTCGCCCGTGCGCGTCGCGACGCGCGCGTCGTCGCGAGGAACACTGACGCGCGCGAACGAACGCGTTGTCAACTGCGCTCGGACGAACGTTGGGATCGCGAATCGAAACCGCCGGCACACACCGACGCGACCGACGCGCGGAGGACGCGGAACGCGAGTACGCGAGAGAGAAATCAACAGAGCGTCATGCGACGCCGTGCGACGCACGATGCGGACTTTTACGCCGCGCCGGGACCGGCGCCGTTCGCCCCGGGAGGCGCAACCGTGGATGGAGGTCCGAGCGTTCGACCGGCGCCTGGACTCATGCCGTTCAGTGATGCGGCGCAGAAGAAACGGAAAAACGCGACGATTGCAAAGATTGAGCGGACGTTTAACCCTTGGCACATCATCGGCGTGTGTTGCGTCGTGATGCTTTGGTTTACGTATTACTCGAGAAAGGAGGTGCTGAGTAAACGCGTGGTGCGAAGACACCGAGACGGGTTGGAGGGGGATCTGAGAGACGCGCGCGCGAGAATGGGAACGCTCGAGAGGGATCTGTTCGCGAAGAATAAGGATTACGAGCGCGTGGTGCGAGAAATGGATTCGCTGCGGACGGAATCGGAGACTATGAAACACGAGTTGAAGGAGGCAAAGTTGGAGTTGGAACGGACAGACGCGCACGTGAGCACGAGTAAAGGGTGTCAAAAGGAACTCGAAAGTGTGAAGAAGGACATGGAATTGCTGCGTCATAAGTCGAGGGTCACTGAGCTTGAGCTCGAGCGGGCGCAACACGAGCTCAAGTTTAACCGCGAGCACATCAAAGAGGAGGTGATAAAGGAAGACATCGAGGAGCTCGAAAAGCAAATCAAAGAGGACGAAAAGGCGGAGGGCATCGTCGAGTGATGCGAGCAATCGAGCAAACATAGTAGGAAAAACGAGTAGAGATTCACCATGCAACAAGAACACTTTCCACGATTCTTAAACGCGCGATTAATGAATGATTGACGGCTACGTCAAGTCTACAGCATCCACCTCGGGTTTTGGCTCGCTTCGTTTCTTCGCCCGCAACGTGAGTAACAAACCAAAGTGATCGCTTGGAACCACGGGAAGCTCGACGATCTCTGACTTGCCGCGGTTGCTCACGGTTTTGCGGTACGTGACACCGGGAATGGGCTTGGTGCCGACCATTTCGATGCGCTTCAAATCGAAATCCTTGAGCTTGACAAAGGCTCGATCCAACCGCTTCCGAAGGTAGCCTCGGAGCATCTCGTTAGACTTCGCGTCGTACGTATACCCGGGATCACCCGGTCGCAACTCGAGCCAAGCGTCGCACCAGCCCTCGGGCATTGGCACGTCGCCGTCCTTGTCGTCCCAATTGGTATCGCCCATGAAGACGGCGTTGCCGTGCTTATTGAGCCACGAGAAACACTCCGCAATCTGTACGCGTCGTTCCTCCGCGCTTGTTTCTCGTGCGTTGATGTATGATTCTAGGTGCGATGAACCGACCGCGAGCGAAGCTTTGCTCGTCGGATCTCGCATGTAGCTCACGACGTCCAGGTATCGTCCCATGCGTGAATTTCTAAAAGGATACTTCTCTCGCTTCACGAGCGGTCCGCTCACGGTGCGCTTGAAGAGCATCAAGCTAAAGTAGTCTTGTAAAGGTGGCGACGGCCCGACGGAGTACTTCTCCCACCACTCTTGGTCCCGCAGCACGAACAAAGCCTGCGGCGTGACCTCTTGCAGACACAACACGTGCGGATCGCACTCCGTGATAACCGCACCAAGCGCCTCGAGCCGCTCCACCGTCGCCACGTCCCCGAACCACACGTTGTACGTCAATAACCGCACATCACCGCTCTCGACGTTCACAGTCTCGTACGCCGCTCTCGCCGCGGTCTCGGCTTCCCTCCGTTTCGTTCGCAACTCGTCCAACGTTTCCGGCGTCGCCTTTGACCCAGCCGCGTGCGTCGCGATCGCCCGCGCGAGATCCCGATTCTTCTCCCGCCGATCTCCGTCCATCGTCGACGCTGAAACGGGGACGTCGAGTCCGCGTCGTCGCATGCGCTCGGCGTGCAGGGACGCCAGGAAACTGTTATCCAGTGGTTTCACGGCGTCGGCTGTCGTCGTCGGTTTCAAATCATCGTCCGCACCCGCCGCCGCCGTCACCATCGTTCGCGCGCGCTTCGCCTCCGGTTCGCGCGTCGGGCTCGTCGACATTGCGAACGAACCGCTATCGAAACGCTCGGTGGTCGTTCGCGGGGACACGTTTCGCGGTGTCGGTACGAAGGTGCGACTCGACAAACGGTTTCTAATCGCCTGTGTGAGCGACGCCGACGCCGACTTCGAGCAGAGCGGTGACGCGAGGATTATCGGACGCGGAATCGCGCGCCGATGGAGAAAGAACGTCGCGATCGTTTCGAGTGAATCGCGCCGGCGCTGACTCGATTCGCGCGCGCGATGTGACGCTCGTGGCTCGCTGTGGACAGTTAAAGTTGAGTCGAGTCGGCTCGTCGTCGTCGACGACGAATTTACATGCATCTAATCGTGCTATCAAGCGAGAACGTTATGGATTGTTCGTACACCGGGTCGTTAACCGGACGACGAGGACAACTCGTCGTCGTCGGATTCCCCGCCGAGGAGCGGTGCGGTCGTTTGCGTCGCCTCTTCTTCGTCGTTCGGTCTGGCGACGCGGCTTCCGGATTCGTACGCCGCGAGACATTCCTCGTCCGAGTGTCTCCAGTACGCCGGAACGCACCAGCACCACAAAATCTCACACCCCGACCCTTCGCGATCCCAACACGGTTCCGCGAATCCCTCGACCCATCCTCTTTGCAGAGCGAAGACGTAAATCCCACCCGCGAGCGCGTACGCCGCCACGCCCGCGAGCGCCAATTCCAACCCGACGCGAACCACCTCTCGCCCGGCACCACCCGGAGCGAACGCCCCGGGCGGTGGCGGCGGGCTCGGCGGCTCTGGCGGACTCGGCGGCGGACTCGGCGGGCTCGGCGGCGGCGGCATCTGCGGCTCTCGCTCCACGACGCCTAAAAAATCCACATCCGCGCGAAGCCTGGCGCCGCACGGCAAAATCTTATTCTTACACTTCATCGTCACCGTAAACTCGGTCCAACGCGTCTTTTTCGGCACGCGATCCAACGCACACCTCGACGGGGTCTCCTTCACGTCGCACCAAGGCCCATCGAACCGTTCGGTGAGCTCTCGATTTTGCAGCGTCAGTCGCGTCGAGTACGCGTCGCAACCGACGGCGCTACAGCTCGAGTCCCCGCCGTACGTCGTCGGTCCCAGCGCCGAGTCATCCGTCGACGCGTTGAACCCAACCGTCATCCCAGACGGAATCGTCGCCTCCCCGCGCGCAATCGTAAACGTCTCGACGCACGTCGCCGACGGCGAGCACACGATTCGACAATCGAATTCGGCGTGGCATCGAGTCGCGTCATCCACCGTCGGGTTCGCGCTGACGCACGTGTACGCCGGCGGCGGGCACGCCGAGGAGAACGCATCGAACGTCGCCGCCGGTGCCGCCGTCGACGAAGCGCGCGCCGTGGACGCCAGCGCGGCGGCGGTCACGGCGACACTCAGCGAGATGCGGTGCCGTTGTCGCCCCATTGCGAGTCGCGGTGTGCCGATGCGCGCGATGATTCTCCCGCCGAGAGCGCCGAGAGCGCCGACGTCCGTCGTCCGACGCGCGACGACGCGGACGAAACCCCGCGCGTTGGTTTCTGCGCCGACTCGGTTCGCGCGCCGACGCGCGCGCGCGATGGGACCCTTCGGCGTCGCGCGCGCATCGTCGTCGTCATCGGCAACGAACGAAGACGATGACGATGCGAAGACTGCTTCCGCGTTTTACGCGTACGACGAAACGCTCTGGCGCGCGGCGGAAAACGCGCTCGGTGACGTCCCCTCCGCGCCGTGGCTTTCAAAGCTTCAGATCGCCATCGTGCTCGCGTTATCCATGGCGGTCGACGCCGGCTTTTCTGGAGACTGGAGTCGCATCGGCGCGTTGACGACGGACCAAGAGGCGTTCATCCGCGCGTTTCTCGTCTTTGTCGCCGTCGCGCACGGCGCGTTGGGTGTCGTCGCGTACGACATCGCGGTGAAGCGGGGACGGGATCGGTCGGGGGCGGTGTTGGCGTTTTTAAAGGTGTTCGTCGTCGGGTTCACGGCGCTCGTTGAGGTGAGTTTCGGCGAGGACGAAACGTAGTAGCGTAGTCGTAATCGAATCGATCGACGTAGGAGTGTAGGACTCGTGTAGGCTTAGCGAGATTTTATTTATTCATTCATTTGGAGCTGTGTTTATTCAAATTGCACGGCTCGCACGCGCGATGCGATGCGTCGGGTGAACGTGCCAACCGAGCGACGAAAGGCGCGCTTTAAACGCCCTGCTTCGCGCGAGCCTTTTCCCCACACCGCGTCGCGCGTCAAACATGTCGAACGACGCCGAACAACCCGACGAGGAACGAGAGGTGCGTGATGTTTGAGTGATCGACCGACCCCGGCATCGCGTCGCGCGCGTTCGTTTCGTTCGAGACGCGCGATCGTGGGAAAATTTCGAAAACTTGAACCCACAGATGACTGACTCTCTTTCGCGCGATGACGACGACGATGGCGACAGGGTGCGTCCAACAAGACGGTGGTTGTGACAACGGAACTCATTCAAAAGTACTTGGACGAGAACCAACAGCTCATCTTGGCGATTTTAGAAAACCAAAACGTGGGCAAGCTCGCCGAGTGCGCAAAGTACCAAACCAAGCTGCAAGAGAATCTCATGTATCTCGCGGCGATCGCGGACGCGCAGCCAGCCAAGGGTGCGGGCAATAAGTAGTCAACCGTTGTGCAATACATTAGCTTGTTTTTAGATGACAATTCGAGTGGTGCGCGTACTTTTACCTAGAATTATTGTTGCCAACAGGCGTCGACGACACGAGACGTCTTTTCCTCAAAGATGCTAAACGTCTCAAACGTCGAGAGACAGACCGCGGGCTTCAACCATGCTCTTGATAGACTTGTACAACTCCACCATGTGTTCGTCGCTGACGAGCTCAATCTTTGTGATGAGCATACCTAACGTGAGCGAACCGCCGACATGCTTGACAAAGTTGGACAAGTAGAGTGAGGAGAAACAAGTATTGATGACTTGGCAATCCATGCGGTCGGTGATGCCACCGTGTCCCGGAATGGTGGCGGCGAAATCCTTAATCTTAAACGCGCGCTTGAACCCCGAAGCGAAGAAACCGCCAAACGGGGCAACGGCGCTGGCGAATGTCGCCAACGCCAGAGAGTGCACCATGAACATCGAGCAGTGTATTGTCGACACTCCGGTGAGTCGAGTGACAAGAGACCCGATGAACCCACCAAAGAACATCGAAATCGGCTTATCGGACATGATGAACGGCTCAGCCGGAGCGCACATCTCTATTGAAGATGAGAAGATGCCTCTGAAGTACATGTCGCCGCGAGGCGGACACGTAAAGTATCTAAACTGTTGCAGGTACGCAGCCATGCAAGGGGCGGCGACGAGAGTCGCCGCGAACGCGCCTAGGAATCCCTCCCAAGTTTTGTTGGGCGAAATCTTAATGAGAGGTGTCTTGCCAAAACACTTGCCAAAGATGTAAGCCATGATGTCGTTGACGATGACGAGGAAGAGCGGGAAGACGAACCAAACCATGCCTTCGAGAAGGTTCGCCACGTTGAAATAACCCGTCACCGTCGTGGCCGCGATGATCATGTGCGTCCAGGCAAACTGAGCAAACTGGTACGCGTAGTTACCCTTGCGAAGCGTCAAGACAAAGTACACCAAACCGACGAGATAGGCGCAGTAGCACAGAAACGTGTGATGCATCGCCAACCATCCACCTGGGCTCAAGGCGGCGCCCTGCTTCAACAGCTCCTTCCACTCAGCTGCGCTCATGAACCCCAACCAAAGATACTTTGCAAACCTCCCATATGTCGCCAACGCCAGCGTGTAAAACCAGTACCATCTGAGATGCATCAACGACTTTCTCAGCGCTGTCGATTCCGCGCTCGTTCCACTCTCCTCTTCGTGTGCGCTGGACACAAATAAAAACAACTCCTTCGTCATCGCAAACTGCACCGCCAAACACAGCATTAGTGCGTAAGCGTGTCCACCAACCACAATCGTCGACGCTCCGACGATCATCATCACCGTGGACTGCGTTCGGGTCTTCAAACTCTGCCAACGCGCTCGCCCTTTGGAGATCATTCGCTTGGCGTTGTCGAAACTCACGCGTCTCTTCGGCGCCCTCGGTGAAGACTGCCCGCTCGGTGGTCCGTTCGCCCCATCGTGGTCCTACATCAGGTGCACACAGCATTTCATCGTCAGTCATCTATCGCATCGCGTCGTCAATCCATCGTCGGCGGCAACCCAACATCACGGGAACGAGGGGAACCGCTGAAATCAAACACCGAAATCGTTCCCGCGTTGGGTAGGACGCGCGCCTCGCGCACCTCGGCGAACCTGCTCGTCGACACGGGTGTCTTCACCCGTCGTCTGAGCTCCACCATCGCGTCCGCGTCCGAGTTCCGGTCCGTCGGTCGGTGGAAAACGCGTCGGCGAGTGGAGTGAAGGTGCCTCTGGCTGTTGGGTAGAGCCAACTCCAGTGCTCGACGCGACGTTTCGTCGACAGCCATAGTCTCGATGGGTCGCGAGATGGACGACGACGACGACGATGACGACCCAGCGCTTCGTCGAGTGCGCGCCGAGCGTCACGCGGTGGACGAAACGCTCGATTTCCTCGGGATGGCGGGACGGAAACGACGCGAGGTGCCGCAAGATGCGTCCACCATGGATGTGGACTCGGCGTTGAACGCGGCGGTTTTGGCGACATCCAAGCGGTCGAGGGCGTCAAACGAGGTGATGGATGCGATGCGAAAATTGAGCTTGGCTTTTGATATCGGGCAGAGACACGGAAGCGATGTCGGGGCGTCGCCGAGACGGAGACGAGGCGCGGGCGGAGCGCCGACGACGCGAGCATCGGGCACCAGACGGTCGACTTTGGATCTCGGATTGCAGGATATGCAGGCTTTGGACGGCGCCAATGCGCTCGCGGAGGATTTGATGGAGGACGCCGAGAGAGGGCGCGGATTGGAGCTCGATGTGAGGCGGCCGAGGGATGGGACGGCGTGGTTGTTGGAGCGAGCGTTGCGCGGAACGTTGGGCTCGGCGTCAAGTTCAGAGAGATTAGTCTCGCTCACGCTCCGTGGCGGCAAGGGATTGAGCGCAGAGGGGTTTGGGACGCTGATTCGTGCGCTCGGCGACGCGCGGGCGTTGCGAAAGTTGGACTTGTCGTCGTGTGGACTTGGATCTCGAGCTGGTGAGGAGCTCGCCGCCGTGCTCGACGAAAACGGATGTCCGTTGGAACGGTTAGATCTTCGCGGAAATCTGCTCGGTGCCGAGGGCGCGATAGCGCTTTCGTCTGCTTTGTCCACGTCAAAGTCGCTCAAGGCGCTGAATATGGCGCAGAACCTTATCGGTGCGGACGGCATGCGGGCGCTCGCCAGCGCGCTCGCCGGAGAGGACGGCTTGGAATCGAGCATCAAGGAACTTGACGTCCAGCACAACGGATTTGGCGACGAAGGATGCGCGGCGATCGCGCAACACGGGTTGGGCAACTTGGAGCGACTCTTCCTAGGTTTCAATGGCATCGGTGCGGCGGGAGCGAAGGAGATTGCCAACGCTCTGCGCAAACGTCATCGAGAGGCGCAAAGCGAAGACGAGTCCATGGAGTGCGAAAATGATCCTTTCGCGGAACGCGCGACAAAGTACATGCGTCAACTTGACTTGAAGTGCAATGCCGTGGGATCGGAGGGCGCGCACGCGCTCGCAGACGCCCTAGATTCCGTCGAAGATTTGGATTTATCCAACAACTCTATTCGCGACGGCTCAAAATGGCTGGCAAAGTCTCTCAAGTCGCGCGCCTCGCAGCTCAAGGAACTCAATCTACAGGCGAATGAAATGAATGACGATGATGCCTGGTATCTCGCCGACGCCATCGGGGCGAATACGACGCTTAAATCTCTCAACTTGGGCTCGAACGCGCTCGGCGACCCGGGAGCGTCTGATCTCGCGGCCGATCTCCGAGAGAACAGCGTGCTCGAGACGCTGGACCTCACTCGCAACGCCATAGGTAAGGAAGGAGCCACTGAGCTGATGAACGCCATGGATGAAAACAAGACGCTCACCAGGCTCGGTCTCGAGAGTAATCTCATTCCCGCCGAAACTACGACGGAGATCAAACGACGCGTCGGACTTCGCGCGCAGTGCGATTGGCAGCGCGCGGGATTCAGTTCCGACAAGCTCGACAACGCGCCGATGAAATTTTCGTAAATCTTGTCCGCATTAAAACACATCAAGTACACCGAGCATGCATAGCAACTAGACGCATTGTATCGACAATATTTGATTTTTTCTACTCTCGGCTGAGTTTCACCACGCGGCGAATATCGAGTACCACGCCACTCTTCCCGCTAAACACATCCCGAACGTCAACATCCGACGGCTCCAAGGGTTCATCAACACCGCGATCGTCGCGCTCATCGTCCGAGCCCCTCCGTAAATCCGCTTCAATACTCTCCAAGCCCTTTTCAATCTCATTCGTCGCCCGCCTCGGTTTCTCTCGACGTCTCGCGACGCCCTCTGAACCACCCTTCGAACCTCCTCCTCCGTCGGCGCGCGCCCTTCCATCGACGCCATCGCCTCGATCGCACACTCCGTCACGAAATCAACGAACGCCCGTCTCGCCGTCGCCGCGTCAACCTCAATCCAATCGTCATCGTCATCATCGTCAGCAACAGCGTCAGCGCCTTGTCGTTCGAGCGCTCCCGTCGCTTCAGCGTCGTCTTCATCCACGCTTCGCACCGCACCGCCTCGACGCGTCATCGCTGGCTCGGCGAACGATATTAAAACGCGTTCGTCCGACTCGCGTCGCCGTCGTCGCGCCGTCGTCGTCGTCGTCGTCGTCATCGTCATCGCGCGTCGCGCGTTCGCGTTCGCGTCGTGGGAATCCAATCGTCATTCGTACGCGGGACGCCACCAGCCTGCGTCGCTGTAAAATAAATTCTCTCGGAGGAACAGAGCGGCGACGCGCGTCGACGGATCCGCCTCTACGCAGCACGCGAGTGAAGACGGAAGACTTCCCGAGTTCGCGAATAGAAGCGCCAAGATGCAAATTTTCGTCAAGACCCGTACGTAAATCTCGACCGCGAGCGACGATGACGATGACGCGACGCGCCGGCGTGGATGGATTCGCCGAACGATGGTGATGTTGGGTTTAGGGCTTGCGCTGTGATGCGGACGTAAAGGACGAGGCGCCCGCGCGCGATGCGAGGATGAGGAGGCGGTGATGATGGACGCGAATGATTGTCGCGTTTACGTGCGATTGTTTGCTCTGTTGTTTTCGCGTCGGCGCGCGGGTGGCGGTGTCGGCGTGGGCGTTCGAGCGGGTGGTGGTGTTGCTCGATCGCCGCTGGAGGGTTGGAGAGGGAGGAGTTTATTCAATGATACAAAGAACGAGTGACTGACGACGCGTGTGATTTTTGAACGACACAGTGACGGGTAAGACCATCACCTTGGAGGTGGAGTCTTCGGACACCATCGACAACGTGAAGGCTAAGATCCAAGACAAGGAAGGCATCCCGCCGGATCAGCAACGTTTGATCTTCGCGGGTAAGCAGCTCGAAGACGGCCGCACGCTCGCCGACTACAACATCCAAAAGGAGTCCACTCTCCACTTGGTGTTGCGCTTGCGTGGTGGTGGTAAGAAGCGTAAAAAGAAGACCTACACCAAGCCGAAGAAGGTCAAGCACGTCCACAAGAAGGTCAAGCTTGCGTTCTTGAAGCTCTACAAGGTTGACGACGCCGGTAAGGTTACCCGCCTCAGACGCGAGTGCCCGTCCAAGACGTGCGGCGCCGGTGTCTTCATGGCGAACCACTTCGATCGTCACTACTGCGGTAAGTGCTCCGTGACTTACATGTTCGAAAACAAGTAAGCGCTGAGTGTCTTTGCCCCTGACTTGGCGACGGCGTTCTAGCGGAACCTCTTGTAAAAGAATTTGCAAAGAATGTCGAATTATTAAAAGAATGCATTCATACCGCGTGCGCGCGCGCTTCACCCCCCTCTAAGTTGATACAATTTGTGTTTATTCTAGTGCGGCGGTCGTTTCGCCGTTTCACGATACTTTCTTGTTGTCGCCGCCGCCGCCGCCGTAAATTTCGTCGTATCGCTTGTGCTTGCGCGCCAAAGCTTCAGCGCCGCTCGCGCCAAAGACTCTCTCGAGTTGTTTGGCTGCCGAACACGCGCTCGGGGCTTCAGAATCGATGTGATCCGCGACCATTTTGGCCAACGCATCGCACGGTACGAACAAAACTTCCGGTCCATCTGCCCCGACAAACTTATCCGCGCCGGCGCCGAGCTTGGCCAATCGGCAACACGCCACGGCGAGCGGCTCCTCCGTCGTCGCCGCCTCGGTCCCCGTCTCACTGTTCAAGCAATTGATTGGACGCAAGCGCTTACACTCATCAAACCCTCCCGGCGTTCCCTTCCCCGTCGCCTCCAAAACTTCCGCCTCAATCTCCATCGCTCTCGCCTCGTCGGTGCGCGACAAGAGCTCGAGCGCCCGCGCTCCGTTCGCCGACGCCGCGGTGGAGCTCCACAAACGAAACATGAAATAATACAACGGAAAGTTTGACAGCGGCGTGAGGAACATCGGCATCGACAACGGGACGCCGACGGAAAACATCCAAGTCGCCGCTCTCGCGTTCTTCGTCCCTTCCCGAAGCGTCTCTTCCGCCAACCGTCTCGCCGTCGCCGCTCCGACGCGTCCGCTCGGATACACCACCTCCATCGACGTCACCGCTCGCGGTACCCCACACAGCGTCGTCTCCCTCGGATCTATCCGATCCATCGCGTACATCCCCGCCTCGTGTATCCGTTTCTTCACGCTCCCGGGTTTCGCCTCAGCCATTCCCCGCCACGTCCGCTCTCCGTACGCCAGCGCTTTTTCCGCCCACCTCCGCAACGCCGGCGCCGCTTCATCCACGCGTTTCCCCACCGCCGCCATCCGTCCAGACGTCGACGACGCCAACGCTCGCCGTCGCCGTTCCGCCCGCTCTTCGTTCGGTTCTCTCACCCCGTGCGCGTGCGCCATCCATCGATACGACGCCGACGAAGACGAGGACGCACCGGACCCGCGCGCATCATCGCGATGACGACGAAGACGATCATCATCGCCGCCGCCGTCCCACCGCGCGTCCTCCGAGCACCCGACGACGACGCGCGAACCCCCGCCCGGGCCCTTCACCGCGGCGTACGGGAGCAACACCACCCTCGCCCGAGACGTCGTCGACATGACCGACCGTCCGTCCGCCTGTGACGCGAACGAACGCGAACGCGAACGCGACGATCGTCTTCCACGCGCGTGAACGCAGCATTCAAAGCCAAAGTACGCACTAGAATGACGTATACAAACTATTAATAACCCTATCGGTAGGTAATACTAAGTACACCGGTACTACCGGCAGAACGAAAACACAAACAACACCCTGAAAGAAGAGACGTTCGCACTGTACACATCGAGTCGTCGTCGTTTTTTTGAATCACGACTCGTTAAAAAATCGCGATCATCATCAAAAAAAAACGCGCGCGCGTTCCATCCCCCCTCTTCGCGAGATCCCGATCCCCCCTTTTAAAGCCCACGAACAGCCTATAAATCCATACAGTACGCACGACCGACCGAAGAAGACGAGGGTGAAAAAAAATCCATCGAAACATCGACGTGGACGACGACGAGGACGAGGACGTTCGATCGAATGGATGCGCGGACGGACGGACGAACACGGACATACGGACATACCGGTTATATTTAACCACAGTACGCACAGTAGTACGTACCGATGGGTATACGTAAAAAAACCAACGGTAGGGTTTTGGGTTTCTACGTAGAAGAGACACGACGTCGTCGTCCACGTCG
>Ga0255780_10001262_pt1 | contig 23861 bp, 25 predicted proteins | sample 071ome_32_FD_179978 | JGI IMG/M metagenome (GOLD analysis project Ga0255780, IMG submission 179978) | Coastal salt marsh microbial communities from the Groves Creek Marsh, Skidaway Island, Georgia - 071405AT metaG (version 2) | ecosystem: Environmental > Aquatic > Marine > Intertidal zone >... | reverse complement strand
ACTCAGCCGTTATTAGCCTTAGGTTTTCAATCGCCGTTTTAATCGAAGATCTGCTCACTTTTTTCCTATCTCTTTCGTCTCTTTCCCGATCGAATGGCCATTCTTCTAGCTAACAACAACAGCACTCAACCCATCGCGCCCCACGACCGGCGAACCCCTTCATCAGACCCCGTCAGTCAGCCATGGAAGATCGAAGCGCGCGCGCTGCATTTCACGAGTTCCAGATACGTGATTGGTACTGTCAAGGATCGAATGCAAAAAAAAATCGCAGGGACGGACATGACCGAGCCCATCTAGTTTGGCCTTCGTTTCCAATCAAGTGCCATGCCATTCCTTTTCTGTTGAACGAGTCGCGGCTTCATTAATGAGCAGATCGACAAGACGCACATCGAGCAATTGCATCTCATCGGACAACGCCGACAGCCAGCGCGACGCCAGTGAGGCGATGCCACCCTCTATCGATGCGGATATCACCGCAAGCTCTTGAGCCGAGGGTCTCTGCAGCTTGACTGATGCTAAAAATCTTCCAAGCGTTAAATCCTTGAGGCTTTTCCCAAGCACCACATCATCCGTATCGGTCTCTACCAATAGCCCTGCATCGATTAGACTTTCGACCGTTGACTCAGCAGGCCGCCCGATAAAGACCGACTGCGTGTTTAGTTGGCTTAAAACAGCCTCTTTCTTTCGGCCCGAATCGAAGCCCTCCTGAAACATGAGAAGTGCTTGTAGATGCCTCATAACCTCCTCGGCGTTTACCGACAGCGATGACTCGCCATGCCCATAACCGAGCGTTTTGGTCAGCTCAGCGCCAATCAAGACAATCGACCAGGAGATATAAATCCAAAGCAACAGAATGGGGAACGTTGCAAAGGCACCGTAAACCACTTGAAACGACGAGGCCGCGATAAAACTTGAAAAGACCCATTTCGCAATTTCTGCGAGCACGCTCGCTAATGCACCGCCCAGCAGCGCGTGTTCTATTTGGACCGGTGTATTGGGAATCAACCAGAACGCGAGAGCCATTAAACCGCAATTGAATAAGATCGGCAGCACCTTGAGTATCCAAGGCGAATCAGACACATCGGAGATCAGCGGCAGACTCAAAACATAGGTGGTTATCGCGAGCGTCGCGACCAGCATCAGTGGCGCTAACGTCAGAATCGCCCAATAGGTCAGCAAGCGCTGAACACCATGCCTTGCCCGCGCCACACGCCAGATCTTATTGAAAGATTGTTCGACAGTGAACAGCATCCAAAGTGCGCTGGCCGCCAAAATAACCAAACTCGGCACACTGAGACTTTTTGCTTGTTCTGAGAATTGACCCAAATAGGCTTGAATCGAACCGACGCTGTCCGGCACGATGTTTGAAAACACAAAAGCCTCGAACTCTATCCAGAGTCCTTGAAAGGCGTCAAAGGCTGTGAGCACCATGTAAGCCAGCGCAATGGTGGGTACCAAGGCAAACAGCGTTTGATACGTCAATGCTTTGGCCACCGAGCTGCAGCCATCGGCCCCAAAATTTTGAGCCACCGCTTGGCACAATGCGCTCATACTGCGATAGTTACCCAACACCCTGACCCCTTATTCTTTGCCTCAAGGATTGACGCAGTGACACCACGATCCATCTTATTTCATAACCCTGACTGTTCGAAATCAAGGGCAACCTTAGAACTCCTAGATCGGGCTGGTATCGACTATGAACTGCGTCTGTATCTGGATCTGCCCTTAAATCTTAATGAGCTTCGTGCAGTCTCGTCTGCCCTGGTGGACGGCGAAAGCGCCATCCTGCGCGAGGAAGACGCGGTTAAAACCAACCCCTCGCTTGATCTGGCTACGCTTGCTCAAGCGGCGCGCCTTCAACTGATTGCAGATCAGCCCATTCTTATGCAGCGCCCCATCGTCATGCGAGGCCAGCGAGCGAAAATCGGGCGCCCGCCCGAATCGGTCCTGGACTTGTTTGACGGTGCTTAACACCCACAAGCGATCGCTAAGGTTGATTATTTTCGACTAGGTCGGATTACGGCAGACCCCAATTTCGAGATGCGCCAACAACACCCCTTTGGGCTTCGCTAGGCCTATGACGGACCGAGGGTTTTAGGAGGGGATGGTTCAACTAATGAACGATCTTGGGCACCTGCCGCTCGGATTTGCGCTCTGCCTCACCCGAAGACGACAGCACACGTTCATTCTCGCTGCTGCGATCTCGGCTCCTGACCTCATAACGGCGAGTGACAATTTCACCGTCAAGAACGTCGGGGAGCTCGGTCAAAAAGGTCTCCATGTGGGGGGTCTCAAAATGGTCTTGAAGGGCTTCAATCGATTCCCATTCTTGGAACAATAAAAATTCAGTCTCGGAAGATAACGCCGCGTAAAACTCGTAAGTCAGGCACCCTGGCTCCTCGCGAGAAAGGATGGCCATCTCCTCCATCAGCTTCAATGCTCGCTGACGAGAGTCTGCTCGAATCGGAAATACGCCGTGGACGATGATCATGCTCGGATTATAGCACTCCAGAGCAACCCATGATGATGCGCGCGTTGGGCGGGATTACGCGAGACTCTTTACACGTCGTTCTAAGCTTCGCGATGGACGGAGAAGGGAGACCAGGTTTGTGCGACCGGCATCAGCTCAATTTGATTGACATTGACATGGGGGGGCCGTGTGGCAACCCAAAGAATCACTTCAGCGACATCCTCTGCAGACAGCGGCTTCATACCGTCATAAACCGCAGCCGCTTTGGCTTCATCGCCACTAAATCGGACAACGGAAAACTCCGTTTCACACATGCCAGGCTCTATGACAGTGGTTCTAATCCCTTGGCCTAAGAGGTCCGCGCGTAAGTTCCTCGAGAATTGCTGTACAAACGCTTTCGTCCCGCCATAGACATTTCCACCAGGATAAGGCCAATTGGCTGCGACCGAGCCCATATTGATAATGTGACCCATGCCCTGAGCCACCATGATCGGCAGACAAGCCCGAGTACAGTACATCAAGCCTTTGATGTTGGTATCGACCATGATTTCCCAATCTTCGAGATCCGTCTCGTGGGCACCACTTAACCCTAAAGCCAAGCCCGCGTTGTTGAGCAATATGGCGGGCGAGTCAAACGCTTCAGGCAATGACTCGAACGCTGCAAAGACAGCCTCCCGATCGCGAACATCCAATTTAACCGTGTGGCAGGGCGTTAAGGCTGAAAGCTCTTTCGTCAACTCGGCAAGGCGTTCTTCTCGCCGCGCCATTAGCACCAGCGGAAATCCGGCCTTTGCAAAACCGCGGGCGGCAGCCTGGCCAAACCCTGAGCTTGCACCGGTGATAACCACACTGCCCTGGTCAGCGTTCATTCAGCGCGATCCTGAGCAACACCTATACTCATCATCGCCGTTCTTACTTCATCTAAAATCGCTGGATCATCAATCGTTGCAGGCACATCCACAACCTGATGGTCGGCAATTTGTCGCATCGTCTTTCTCAAAATTTTGCCTGAGCGCGTCTTGGGCAGTCGTTGTACACAGACCAGTTTCTTGAAATTGGCGAAGGCGCCAATCGTCGAGCGCACCATCTGGATCAATTCAGTCGATATCTCCTCAATGGTTTGGTTCGCACCGTCTTTTAACACCAGTAGACCCAGTGGCACCTGACCCTTGTCCTCATCTGCGACCCCGATTACCGCACATTCCGCGACGGCCTGATGCTCTGAGACCACAGCTTCCATCTCACCCGTAGATAATCGATGACCTGCCACATTAATGACATCGTCGGTTCGGCCGGTGATGTAGAGATAGCCGTCTTCATCGATGTAGCCACCGTCCCCGGTGTGGTAGTAACCCGGATATTCTGTGAGATAAGCCTCGATGAGTCGGGCATGATGATTCCAAACCGTCGGTAAACAGCCCGGCGGCAAGGGCAGCGATAGGACCACCGCGCCGGTTTCATTTGGCGCACAGGGATTCAACGCGTCATCCACAATCTTGACCTCAAATCCTGGGATCGTGAGCCCTGCACTGCCAACCTTAATCGGCAGGTCAGCCTTGAAACCCTGGGGCACCCCCGCGACCGGGCTTCCTGTCTCCGTCTGCCACCAGTGATCCACCACAGGCACGGATACTCGATCCGCGAGCCAGTGATAAGTCGCAGGATCGGTCCGTTCACCTGCTAAAAACAGGGCCTTCAACGCACTTAAATCGTACTGCTTGATCAGCGCACCCTCTGGATCTTCCTTCCGAATGGCTCGAAAGGCAGTAGGCGCAGTAAAAAAGATATTCACTTTGTGCTCGGCCATCACCCGCCAGAAGGTGCCTGCATCAGGTGTTCGAACGGGCTTACCCTCAAACAAAAGCGTGGTGCATCCCATCAATAAGGGCGCGTAGACGATATAAGAATGACCCACCACCCAGCCGACATCTGATGCTGCCCAAAAGACATCACCCGGCTCGGCACCATAGAGCACGTTCATACTGTGCAAGAGCGCGACCGCGTGTCCCCCATGATCGCGAACCACCCCTTTGGGTTTACCGGTTGTGCCCGAGGTGTAGAGAATATAAAGCGGGTCAGTTGCACTCACTTCAACCCACCCATGAGGCTCAGCCCGGCTGACCGTCTCGCGCCAATCTAAATCACCCTCTTTCAAACGGTAGGGCACTTCAGGTCTCGCCAAAACGAGACGTGCCGATACCTTGTGCTCTGCGAGCTCACACGCTGCATCCACCAAAGGCAGATAGGGAATGGCTTGCTCGAATTCGATACCACAGGTCGCCGTCAGCAATACCTTGGGCGTCGCATCATCGATACGTGTTGCCAACTCTCGGGGCGCGAACCCACCGAAAACCACCGAGTGAATCGCGCCAAGTCTCGCGCAAGCCAGCATGGCAAAAGCAGCCTCAGGCACCATAGGCAAATAAATGATCACTCGATCGCCGAACCCCACACCCATCTCCGAAAGTGCTCCAGCCAACCGTTCTACTTCTGCGAGTAATTCTTGATAAGTCCAGCTTTGAACCGTTTGGGTCACTGGCGAGTCATAGATCAATGCCGCTTGTTCACCGCGGCCGCTTTGAACCTGATGATCCAGCGCCAGAAATGCAGTGTTCAGAACCCCGTCTGGGAAGTAATCGGCTAATCCATCCTCTCGGAGGCGGGACACCACTGCAGGCTTTTTAAACCACGCCAACCTATCCGCTTGCTCTTGCCAATACGCATCAGACCCAGCGGCCCATTCAGCGTATTGCTCATGGTAATCAGCCTCTATCATCAGGACGCTTCTGATACCACCTGATCAGAAATCAATTGCTCTACTTCAGCGGCACCATATCCCGCCGATTCCAACACCGCCCGGGTGTCCTGACCGGGTTTACGAGAGGCCGTGGATAGTTGTGGCGATGTTCTGGAGAATCTCGGCGACGGTGCCGGTTGAACCACACCATCGAGATCCTGGAATGTTTGTCTGGCCGCGTTGTGCGGGTGGCTCGCGACTTCTGAAATTGATAGCACGGGGGCGAAACATACGTCCGTGCCTTCCATGATGGCGCACCATTCATCCCGTGTCTTGGTTTTGAAGACTTCAGTCAATTTCGATTGCAGCGCCGGCCAGTGTTGCTGATTCATTTGTGGCGCGAATTCTTCAGTGCTCAAACCCGCTTTTTCAATGAGCAAGGCATAGAACTGGGGTTCGATGGATCCGAGAGAAATGTATTTACTATCACTTGTTTCATACGTCCCATAAAAGTGCGCGCCTCCATCGAGCAAATTGCTGGCCCGCTCTTCCTTGAAGGCCCCGCCTGCGTACATTGTGAAGAACATCGCCATGAGGGTCGCTGCACCGTCAACCATGGCGGCGTCCACCACTTGACCTTTGCCTGATTTGTTCGCTTCAAGCATCCCGCATGCCAGACCGAAGGCCAGCAACATGCCACCCCCTCCAAAGTCGCCCACCAAGTTAAGAGGGGGAACAGGCTTGCCCCCCTTCGGACCAATGGCATGAAGCGCGCCCGCCAGCGAAATATAGTTAATGTCGTGTCCAGCGGCTTGAGCCATCGGCCCCTCTTGTCCCCACCCGGTCATCCGCCCGTAGACGAGCTTGGGATTCCGTGCCATGCAGTCCTCCGGGCCCAATCCAAGACGTTCTGTCACGCCGGGCCTAAAGCCTTCGAAGAGGGCATCTGCGCTCTCGCAAAGCTTCAGTACCACCTCTTTTGCTTCCGGCTTCTTTAAATCAAGCGCGATCGACTGTCGCCCACGACCCAGAACGTCTTGACCTCTCGCAGTGGCCCCATAGCGATCGATCCGAATCACCTCGGCACCCATATCGGCAAGCATCATCCCGCAGAAAGGCCCAGGCCCAATGCCAGCGAGCTCAATGATTCGATATCCGGTTAACGGCCCCATGAGAATTCCTCCACTGATAAGAGCGACCATTTATGCACAAGTGCTCCTGCCAGCGCAATAAATGAGGGGGGTTGTCACTCATCCGAGCATCCGACGGTGGAAAGGATTTTGGAAGGCCATCCCCAACGCGGTATCCTCTGCCTACCCATTCACGATGGTCCTTCAAACCATGCTTGATCACATCGTCATAGAACCCGACCAACCGACCACTGGGGCGGTGATTTTTCTCCATGGCCTAGGCGCTGACGGCCACGATTTCGAGCCCATCGTGCCCGAGCTCAAAATTGATGATCTGAATCTGCGTTTCATTTTCCCTCACGCACCAGAACGAGCAATCACGATAAACAACGGCGAGACGATGCGGGCCTGGTACGATTTCGTGCCACACTCTGAAACTTCGGGCGCCGAGGATATCAAGGCGTCGGCGCAATTGATCCAAGCCCTCATTCAGGACCAACTGGACCGGGGCATTGCGCCCAGCAAGATTATCCTTGCAGGATTTTCGCAAGGGGGCGTCATGGCGCTCGAGGTCGGACTGAGGCAGCCGACTCGAATTGCGGGTGTCGTCGGCCTATCCACCTACTTACATGATGCCAATGCGACCGAGCGCGAGCGTAACGACGCGAATCTTGCTATTCCCATCTTTCTGGGGCATGGCAGGATGGATCCGATGATCCCCATCATGCGGGCCGCGACGTCGCGAGAAAACTTGATCCGCATGGCTTACGACGTTGAGTGGCACGATTACCCCATGGGCCATCAAGTTTGCATGGAGGAGATCGAGGATCTCGCTCGATTCATCCGCCGATGCCTATAAACACTGCCTCTGCGTCAGATATGACCTCGTCTTTCGCCCTAGGGATCCCCTCTCGTGCTGAGTGGGTCACCACGGTTATCGCAGACTTCGATCATTTTCTTTTGGATCACGCGGCCAACGAGCGCAAAGCCTCTGCTATGGCCATGTCGATGGTGGCGCACTATCCCAACAGAGCGCGACTCGTGTCGCAAATGATCGATCTTGCGCTTGAGGAAATGAATCATTTTCGCCAGGTGTATCGCATCATCGAAGCGCGCGGTCTATCTCTCGCAGATGATGAAAAGGACCCTTACGTCAATCAACTTAGACAGCACTTCCAAAAGGGCAGCGAAGCCTACTTCTTGGATCGGCTGCTCGCCAGTGCCGTGATCGAGGCTCGAGGTGCTGAGCGCTTCGGCCTCCTAGCCCAAGCCATTGAAGACCCCAAAACAGCGCGATTTTATGAGGTGTTAGCTCGTTCAGAAGCCGAGCACGAGCACCTCTTTATCGATCTTGCCAAGCACTACTTTGATCACGAATTGATCAGACCACGCCTAGACTATTGGCTAGAGATTGAAGCCGAAATTCTAGCTTCACTGCCGATTACCGCCCGACTGCATTGATAGACCCTCCCGACACGTCTGAAGAATTAAGGTACCCACCACACGGAAGAGATCGCGTGATCGAGAAGTATCTGACCCGGTTTTCAGAAACAGAAATCTCGGATCTGGCGATCCCTGGCCTATTTGAAGTTGCCCTCGTGATTCCCGCTTTTCAGGAATCCGTCGCTACCATTGAGCGACTGATCGAGTCGCTTCCAAGCATCTGTTTACCCATCCTCGTGATCAACGCGCCCAAAGAAGATGCCCCCACTCTGAATCTCTTATGGGCAATGGAGGCGCTGCCAAAGATCGCTTTTGGTCGACACTGGTCGCTCAGAACCCGTGGCCACGAGCAACACCTTTTAGTCTTCGAATATTGTCTTGAGGGACACTACCCACCACCTAAACAGGGCGTTGGCCTTGCCCGCAAGGTAGGCGTCGATGCCGCGCTCAAGCTGCACCAGCAGGGCGTGCTGCAGTCAGACCGCATCTATTTGACCGACGCCGACGCGACATTACCTCGAGACTATTTCTCGACCGCTTGGCCAAGACAGGCAAGCGCCGTGGTCTTCCCCTATCTTCACCGGCTATCCGGATCAAATGAAGCTAAGCGCGCCACGCTGCTCTTTGAATGTCGTCTCCGTCATTATGAATCGGGATTGAGATACGCGGGCTCGCTCTATGCTTATCCAACTTTAGGGTCCCTAATCGGCGTTCGGGCAGGCGCCTATGCTGCGGCGAGAGGCATGCCCAAGCGCGCGGCGGGCGAGGACTTTTACCTGCTCAACAAACTCCGCAAACTGGGAGACGTCGTGCGACTGTCCTGTCGGCCCATCAGGTTAGAAAACCGAGCCTCTGCCCGAGTACCAATGGGCACGGGCCCTTCGTTGATTCAACTCATTGACGCATTCTCTGAAGGTCGAATGCCTCACTTCTATAACCCTAGGAGCTTCGAAAGTTTGAAGCGCCTTCTGGACACGCTCTGGAACCTTGAGACCCCAAGTCAAATCTTGCACATAGACGATGAGGCGATCCAAGACTTCTCAGAAGCCACAGACCTTTTGATCGCCCTCGAGCGCTTGCAGAACACTGCCCGCACGCAATCACGATTGCAGCAGTCGCTGCTTGAGTGGTTCGATGGATTCAGGCAGCTCAAATTCATCCATTTCTTAAGGGACCGTCATCACCCACAGGTCACACTGGAGCAGGCGATTTCAGCGCCCTGGTTCAATGAGACAACCAGAGCAGGGTTCAGTCAGGTTCGCTATCGACAACTCCGAACACTGGCGACTGGATTGGCCGAACCCGCAATGGGGCCTGTGATTTCTCTGCGATAGCCCCCCTAACCCACGCGCTGTTAGGCCTTGCTCATGCTAAAATTCACGCTTTTCATATTGCGCACGGACGAATTCGATAACCATGCACAACGTCTTCATCGATGGTCAAAACGGTACCACGGGTCTACAGATCCACGAGCGTCTGCGACGACGCGACGACATAGAGCTGTTGATCATCGACGAAGCGCAGCGAAAGAACCCGCAAGCCAAAAAAACGCTGATTGAGTCAGCAGATGCCTTGATTCTCTGTCTGCCAGACGAAGCTGCAATTGAGGCGGCTGCGCTTGCAGGCGACTGTGTCGTGATCGATGCCAGCACCGCACATCGAACGCACCCCGATTGGGTTTACGGGCTTCCCGAGCTGCCTGGCGCTCAGCGCGATAAGATTCGAGCATCGAAGCGCATCGCCAACCCTGGCTGTTATCCAACAGGGGTTGTGTTGGCATTACGACCACTGGTTGAGACCGGTGTGATTACTTCCGACGCGGCGCTGTTTGTGAGTGCCCTGTCCGGTTACTCGGGCGGCGGCAAGGGCATGATTGAGGACTTTTCACGTGGTGATCAAGCGGCCTGTCGGCCCTATGCGTTGAGTCTTGACCACAAACATCGACCCGAAATGCAAGTCTACTCTGGCCTCACAGAGGCCCCTGTTTTCCTTCCGCATGTGGGCAATTTCTACCAAGGGATGTTGATCGAAATCGGCATCAAAAAACGAGCTTTCGGGCACCAGGTGGCCGGTCAAGCCGTCATTGAAGCCTGGCATCAACACTACGAAGACGAACCCTTTATTCGCATCATGGCCCTCAACCCAAGTACTGCACTCGATGGCAAGTTTCTCGACCCTGAAGCCCTCAACGGGACCAACCTTGTAGATCTCATGTGTTTCGAAAGCGAGCAAGATCTCCTGCTGGTCGCTCGCCTTGATAACCTTGGCAAAGGCGCTGCAGGCGCCGCCATCCAAAATCTCAACATCGCGTTAAATATCGAAGAATCCGTCTCTCTGATCCAGTCAGAGCCGTCCATCACCGCCCCCTGAGACACCTCATGAACCAAGAAACCATCGAAGCCCAGTACCAAGGGTTCGTTAACCAGCAACTCAATCTCGATCTGACCCGAGGCAAACCCTGCGCTGAGCAATTAGATTTGTCGAACGACCTGCTCTCGCTCGACTCGATGCACTTGGCCCAAGATGGCACCGACGTCAGGAATTACGGCGGCCTCAAAGGCATCCCTGAGGCACGAGCCCTCGGCAGCTGGCTCCTCGATGCGCCCGCTGAGAATGTCATCGCCGGCGGCAACAGTTCGTTAAACCTGATGTACCTAGTGCTCGCCTGGCGCATGAAGCAACTACAAGCGGAGGGGGCTCGTAAAGACCCGTTCACGTTCATCTGTCTGGTGCCTGGTTACGACCGTCATTTCACCTTGTGCGAACATTTAGGCATCAAGATGATAGCGGTGCCCCTGCTTGATTCGGGTCCAGATATGGCAGCCATTGAAAATCTCGTTCGAGAAGACGCCTCCATTTGCGGTATCTGGTGCGTTCCTAAATACAGCAATCCTACGGGTCACACTTACTCGGATGACGCTGTCCGACGCATCGCGGCATTGCCCAAACTGACGCCCACACCCTTCCTTGTGATGTGGGACAACGCGTATGCGGTGCACCATCTGAAGGACCAAGAGGACCGCTTAGCGAATCTCTTTACACTCTCGGGAAATGAAGGCACCCAAGATAACGTCGCCATTTTTGGCTCCACCTCGAAAATTACCTTTGCCGGCGCAGGCGTTGGCTTTTGTGGATTGAGTGATGCCAACCTCTTGAGTTTTGACCAGTTCATGGGCGAACAAATGATCGGCTTTGACAAGCTCAATCAGCTTAAACATGCGCAATTCCTGTCCTCACCTGAAAAGCTCGCCTCACACATGGCGGCGCACCGCCGCATTCTCGAACCCAAGTTCGCAGAAGTCTATGCAGCGCTCACGCCACTTGCTGCTGAAGGCCTCGTACAATTTACGGCGCCGGCAGGGGGATATTTTGTCTCGGTCGACCTGACGCGAGCCAGCGCACAGGCGGTGGTTCGTTTGGCTGCAGAGGCCGGCGTGAAACTCACGCCTGCCGGCGCGACTTATCCTTATGGACAAGATCCACTAGACGCCAACTTACGCATCGCACCCAGCTTTCCGAAGACTGAGGTGTTGAAGCAAGCAATGGAGGTTTTCGCTTGTTGCGTGAGGCTCGCAAGTCTCGATTAAATCCCTATAATGGGCGCCTTATATTATTGGCGGCCCGCAGCGCACATCACAATACGCGCACTGCCGGCCGGCCAAACTCACGGACCAATCCATGTCATTGCTTAAAAGATGGTTTGGCGGCGCAACAGCCCCCTCACCCTCGTCAAATCAAAAAAAGACCCAAAGCGCTGTCTCGTCGAAAAACCCGAAGGCTAAGAGCTCAAACAAGCGAGGCTCATCCAAATCCGAGAGCCCATCGAAACAAACAGCAGCTAAAAAACGTGAGCCTCAAGGCACGCCTGAGGTCCTGGCTCCACTCGGTGAGGATTTCAGAGTCCTCGATTTACCCGAGACGCTCAATCGGGCGATTCAAACGCTAGGCTTTCAGAGCTGCACGCCCGTCCAAAAGGCGGTCCTGCCCCACAGCCTCGACGGCGAAGATATTATCGCCCAAGCTCAGACCGGCACGGGCAAAACCGCAGCCTTTCTGATCTCCATGATCACATTCCATATTGAAAACCCTGAACAGCGTGCTCGAGGCGCCGGGGTGCCTTTTGGACTCATCATCGCCCCCACGCGTGAGCTCGTCATGCAGATTGCATCCGATGCTGAAGCGCTGACGCGCTTCACGGATTTGCGCGTCATGGCCGTGGTCGGCGGAATTGATTACGAGAAGCAAAAGAAACAGTTGACCTCTCCCGTCGATATTGTGGTGGCCACTCCAGGTCGGCTGCTCGACTTCTGCCGGTCCGATGTCCTGCGCCTCTCACAGGTGGAGATGCTGGTGATCGACGAGGCAGATCGAATGCTCAATATGGGCTTCATCCCAGATGTCAAAGCCATTATTCAACGAACACCAAAGAAAGAACGTCGACAGACTCAGCTCTTCAGTGCGACCTTCAGTGAGGACATCAAACGTCTAGCGGCACGATGGACGCTGGACCCCGTTCGAATTGAGATAGAGCCCGAAAAAATCGCAACCGACACCGTGATCCAGAAGCTTTACCTGACGGCAGAAGAAGATAAATTCAAGGTGCTCTGTAACCTGATCGAATCAGAAGAATTGGACAAGGTCATTGTCTTTGTGAATCGTCGAGACGCAACGCGCAAGCTGGAGGATCGCTTGTTTCGACAAGGTTACGCCACAGGGCTCCTTACCGGCGAAGTCACTCAAAAGAAACGGGTGCGCACGCTGGATGAATTCAAGTCTGGAGAGATCAAAGTCTTGGTGGCGACCGACGTCGCCGGGCGCGGGATTCATGTGGACAACATCACTCATGTGGTGAATTTCAATTTGCCCGAGGATCCGGAGGACTATGTGCACCGAATCGGTCGCACAGGTCGTGCCGGTGCCGACGGCACCTCAGTCAGCCTGATTTGCGAGAATGATGCCTTTATGCTCGGCAGTATTGAAACGATGCTCGGCGAGCCCTTGGTGTTCGAGCACCCGCCAGAACACCTCCTTGTTGACCTCAACGCGCCAACACGGGGTTCGCGCAAGCAGGATCTCATCACTCCAACAGGCGAAACCAAACATGGCAAGCGACCAGGCCGACCGCCAACTCACCGCAGACGGTGACGGAACCTACCTTTCAAAGCATGCGCAAGATGCCGCGAAGCCTTTAGGCCAACAGCACCAACACAACGACAACGCCATTCGCCACGCGATTGATCTTGGCCTCGCCACAGGCTTGACCACACTTGGTGTCCGATTGGTGAGGGTCAAGCAGGGCCACGACTCAACCGAATACCATCGCCACTTAAATGACGAAGAGTTCGTCTATATTTTGTCCGGACGGGGCGTGGCTAGAGTTGGCGAATCGCACTTTGAGATCCACGCGGGCGACTATCTGGGTTACCGCAAAAGCGGTCCAGCGCACTGCTTGAGTAATCCCTACGAAGAAGACTTGGTTTACCTCATGGCGGGCACGCGGAGTGATGTCGACATTTGCGAGTATCCCGACCTTCAGATTCGCCAGGTCAGAGTCGATGGTGTTCGATATGCAGCTAAGACCGAGGATTTCTCCGTGGTCTCATCACAACCGCTAACAGACGCCGATGATCATGCTAACCTCAACATTCTTGCTACCGCAGAAGATTCAGATGCAACGTCCTAAACCCATCGCCAGCTTAAATGTTCTTGGCGAACCGCTCGAACCCTGCAGTTTAGAACCGATGACCGGATTCTTCAGAGATGGCTGCTGTAACACATGCAAAGAAGACGTTGGCGTTCACACCGTGTGCGTGGAAGTGAGCGCGGCTTTTCTTGAATTTTCCAAGGCTCAGGGTAACGACCTTTTAACTCCGCACCCCGAGTGGGGCTTCCCAGGTCTCAAACCCGGCGATCGATGGTGTTTATGTGCTGGCCGTTGGCTAGAAGCTCATCAGCAAGCTGCGGCCCCACCCGTCTTTTTGTCGAGTACCCACGCGCGTACGCTGGAGATCGTGCCACTCAATGTCCTGAAGGAAAACGCCGCCATCATCAACTGAAAGGAAATGGGATGCGTCTTGAACGAAAACAGATTTTGATCACTCAATCAGACGCCTACATGGGCCCAAGCATTCAGGCCTTTTTTGAAAAAGAAGGCGCAGATGTCACGGCGATCCCAGGGCCGGTCCCTTTTGGCTCGGCTTTTGAGCAGTATCCTGCTTTTGGCCTTTCGTTTGATGTTGTCATTGCCAATCTTGCCCATGACCCAATGAATGGACCCCTCGATGAACTCACGGATGGGGCCTGGCAAGCCCTGTTTGACACAATGGTTCATCCGTTGATGAGCTTGATTCGACACTTCGCACCGATCATGGCGCACGCCGGTGCGGGCAAAATTATTGCCGTGACCAGTGCGGCGCCTTTACGGGGTATCCCGGGTTCGGCGGCCTACTGCGCAGCCAGAGGCGCACAAAACGCTTGGGTTAAAGCCGCAGGACTCGAATACGCGGAACGCAACGTCCAAATCAACGCAATCGCCCAAAACTACGTCAGCAATCCCGTTTACTACCCTGATGAGCTTGTGGCCTCGGAGCGATTCCAGAAGCACCTTGCCCGTCATGTGCCTCGGGGACGGGTAGCCACTGCAGACGAGCAAGCGGCCCTCGCTTGTTTTCTTGCTTCTGATGAAAGCGACTTCTTTGTTGGCCAAATCTTCCCCTTCTCTGGCGGATGGGCCACCAACAGCTAATGACTGATCAATCATGGTGCTCAAGGCAGGTTCACACCTGGCACTTAGAACAATTGTCACCCTTTTCGACGCCAGTTCGTGAACCACCGGCGTACCAACTCTCTCAACTCACTGACCCCCAACCGGAGTTTTGTCGTTACCTTTACGCTGGCGTTGGCGGGCCATGGCATTGGTACGAGCGGCTTCCCTGGAGTCGAGCGCAATGGCTGACGTGCCTTGCCGATCCTGCAAGAAAAACGTGGGTTGCCTATCTCGCTGGGGAACCGGCGGGCTATTTTGAATTGATGGATCACGGCGCTCGAAATATCGAGATCGCGTATTTTGGACTGTTCCCTCATCGTATCGGTCAAGGCCTAGGGAAGCCGCTGCTCTTTGATGCTATCGACGCCGCTCAGCGCTTGGGCGCTCATCGCTTGTGGCTTCACACCTGCGATATGGATCATCCCGCCGCGCTGGCTAATTATCAGCAATGTGGGTTTCACGTGTTCCATGAAGAGACCTTCGAGGCACGCATCCCAAATCCTATGCCAGTGGTGCCCCCTGCGCCCTGAGGTGCCGATGCAGTCGTCAAGTCATCGCCTGTAAACGAAAAAACGCCCCAAAAGGGGCGCTTTTTCTACTCCGCATCAACACAAACCTTGGGGCCTGTGGCGAATTCACATCCTGCCTCACCAGCCCTTTGACTCAAATAGGTAACCTAACCTCGTGTGAACTCGGGATATGCCTCGATTCCAATGTCTGCCGCGTCCGAGCCGAGTAATTCCTCTTCTTCCGAGATCCGAATCCCGATTACCGCTTTGATGATCGACCAGACGATGAGCGACAGGACGAAGGTCCAAACGAAGATCGCAAGGGTTCCAAGCAGCTGGCCCATGAATGTCGCGTCACCGTTGGACAGCAGTACTGCAAAGAGTCCCCAGATTCCACACACACCATGGACTGAAATTGCGCCTACAGGGTCATCAATCTTGATTCGATCAAAAGCTACAATCGAAAACACGACCAACACACCGCCAATAGCACCGATCAACACTGACAGCCCAGGCGCGGGGCTCAATGGATCTGCAGTGATCGATACGAGCCCTGCGAGCGCACCGTTTAGTGCCATAGTGAGATCCGCCTTCCCAAAGGAGAGTTTCGCAACCAGCAGAGCAGCCACCAGCCCCCCTGCTGCGGCCATATTCGTATTCACAAAAACACGAGCGACTGCATTCGCCTCTTCAATATTCGATAGCTTCAGTTCTGAGCCGCCGTTAAATCCAAACCAGCCAAACCACAAGATAAACATTCCCAGCGTGGCAAGTGGCATATTAGCGCCCGGGATGGGGTGGACAGCGCCGTTCGCGCCATATTTCCCAGCTCGAGGTCCCAGTAACAAGACGCCTGCAAGTGCAGCCGCAGCGCCGCACATGTGCACGATGCCTGACCCTGCAAAGTCTGAAAATCCTAAGTCACTGAGCGCACCTCCGCCCCAAGACCAGGAACCCTGAATCGGATAAATAACCCCAGTCATCACCACGGCAAAAGCGAGAAACGCCCAGAGCTTAATACGTTCAGCGACTGCGCCCGAGATGATTGACATTGCGGTTGCGACAAACACCACTTGGAAGAAGAAGTCTGAGAATCCGGCGTAGTAGGTGTCTCCATCCGACGCAATGACGTCAGCCACCGCGTTGTCTTCTCCCAGCCCAAAATCCAAATCAAGCCCTGGCAACCAGCCGTCTGCGCCCGAATACATCAGGTCATACCCGATGAAGAGGTACATAATGCAAGCTATTGCAAACAGCGCCACGTTTTTAGTCAGAATTTCAGACGTATTTTTAGCTCGGACCAGTCCTGCTTCCAGCATGGCGAATCCAGGCGCCATGAACATCACAAGCGCTCCCATCACCAAGAAGTAGAACGTATCCAACGCGTAACTGATTTGGACCGCTGATTCTTCCACGATTTTCTCCTTGTCCCCTCGATCAGGGATTGTTTCAACTGAGCACCGACTCTTCGGCGCGCCTAGACTCAAGACTGGTTGCTCGATGGTTCGACGCAAATCAAAAGTCATCTGACGCCTGTCTTTGCAAAGCTGATGCCAATCTCCCGAACCCTTCGGATTCAACGAGAAAATGCCCAGATGGCCCAACCCAAAGAGGTTTTCCGGTCATTCGTGGTGCAATGCCGTGCTTTGAGGCCTTAAGGTAGTGCACGAATCATCCGACACCGCCCCGATTAAGTGCGCTGAGTCATGACAGCCAAGCACAAGGACGGCAAAATTGGGAATGCAGGCGAGGCGCGCGACGTCAAGTAGGCTGGTTGGCCAACACTGCGCAAACATCGGCGTTACTTGTCTCAGCTGGAGCGCGATCCGGGTGAGAGCCGCTAGGCCCACCATTTCAAGGCCACCACAAATAACTTTCTATTGGGGAATTGAGCGGAAAAGGCGTGAGCGATTAAGACCTCTCAATAACAGCACGGGCAAGCCGCCGCCCAATGCCTGATGACACGCGGATTAGACGCTCATCCTGAGCAAACACAATGAAAAGCCCGGCGCGAGGCATTCACCCTTGATGACCCAATCAGCTGACAATGGCGACTCGAAAGCGACTGCGAGGCTCAATCACCTCCAGACAACCGCAATGCCCGAACCAAAAGCCCGATTGAACATCTCCTGAATCACTCCGCCATTGAAGGCAGCCAAAGCACCAGAGCATCAAAGTAGAAAATGATGGCCAACCCGAGAAGCTGAAGCCCTATAAAGGGCACCACGCCCCGATAGATTGTCTCGACACTGGTTCCCTGGGGAGCAACCCCTTTCAGATAAAAGATCGCGAAACCGACGGGGGGCGTTAAGAACGCTGTTTGTAAGCAGACGGCGAACAGAACAGTGAACCAAATCAAGTCAAAGCCTAGATCCAAAACCACCGGGGCCACGAGTGGTAGCACAATCAGTGTGATTTCAATCCAATCCAATACAAAGCCAAGAAGAAATGTCACAAGCAAAATAGTCAACAAAATGCCTGTTGGCTCAAAAGGAAGGCCTAAAAGCAAACGAGCGATCAGTGCATCCCCACCCAAGCCACGCAAAACCAAAGAGAAGGCTGTGGCACCCAGAAAAATAGCAAAGATATAGGCTGTGGTTTGCGTCGTCTCAACCAGCGCGTCTCGCATCACCTCTCGGTTGAGTCGACCCGCGGCCCAGGTGAGCATCAATGCGCCAAACGCACCGACGCCAGCGGCTTCTGTGGGTGTCGCGAAACCAAAGAAGATCGACCCCAACACCGCAACGATCAGCGCGATGGGCGGCAAGATTGACGTACCCAGTTGTATCAGGAGATCCAAAGTCACGGGTTCACTGTTTGATACGGGTGGCGCGACATCTCGACGCAACCAGGCACTGAACACGATGTACATCATGTAAAGGAGTGCAAGCAGAAGGCCTGGAATTAACGCGCCCAAAAATAAATCGCCCACCGATATTGCCAACCGGTCGGCCATGAGAACTAGCATAATCGAAGGCGGGATGAGGATGCCCAATGTCCCAACCGCAGCAACAGTGCCTGTTGCAAACTCTGCGTGATAGCCGGCACGGAGCATGCTCGGTAGCGCAAGTAGGCCAAGCAGCACGACTGAGGCACCAATGATGCCTGTCGATGCAGCCAGCAATACCCCAATCAAAGTCACTGAAAGCGCGAGCCCACCGGGAACTCGCTCAAAGAGCCGTGCTAGATTTTCGAGGAGGCGAGCGGCTAACCCAGACTTTTCAAGCAAAATCCCCATCAAGATGAACATGGGCAAGGCCACCAGCACCCAATTATTCATCACATCCCAGATGCGGTCAGCGACCAGCGCGCTGTAATCCCAACTCATGAGGACGGGCCATCCCAGGTCAACCTGCGCAATGATCCCGAGCGCAGTGAACAAGACCGCGAGACCCCCCAATACCCATGCCACTGGAAATCCCGTAAAGATAAGCAAAATAAAGCTCAGGAACATGGCGATACTGAGCCAGTCTGCGGCACTCACGCGCGGGTCACCGTCTCTTTCTTGAAGCTGGTTTCACTGAACACATCCGCCCCACCAAAGAGCAATGCGCCGACCCTAACGAGACGAGCAATCGAGGCCAAGGCAAGCAAGAAAAAGGCGAGCGGCAACATACTCTTGATGAACCATCTGAACGGAAGTCCACCAGGCGCTTGGGAAATTTCAGAGGTCTGAAAGGAATAAAGCACAAAAGGAAGCGCCGCATAGAGCACCAACGCGACAAAAGGGAGCAACAACAGCAAAATCCCGTAGAGTTCCACCCAGGCTTTGGTCGTCTCGGACCAACGGTCTCTCAAGACATCCACTCGCACATGGACGTCCCGTGTCACCGCAAAGGATAGCCCCAGAAGAAAGCCCGTGGAATAAAGATGCCATTGCAATTCCTCGAGCTGAATAAATCCCTGGCTGAATACATAGCGGCTGATGACGTTCACCAAGATGACCGACATCAAAATCAGCCAAATGAGGCCAAGCCATCGACCCAAACCGTCAATCAATCGCTCAAGGGCGTCAACCCAACGGGTCTCAACGTGAGGGGACCTCATTCTTCGTCTGCCATTTGATCAAAGTCTCTCGGCAGATAAGCAAATGACTTCCAGGTGCCATAAGTCTCGAGAAATTCACGCTGAGAAGCCCAGATGACAGCAAAGTCCTCGTCCTTGTCCGCTTCCGCCTGCAACACCTCATGCGAAACCTGCTGCAGTGATTTGAGCAAGTCGCGACTGAATCTGACCGGGGTCACGCCCAAAGGGCCGAAACCCTCAATCACCGCGCCTTGAAGTGCCTCACCTCGAGCCAAGTTGCGCGTGACCCCCGCGGTACACGCAAGTTCGATTAAGGATTGATCGGAAAGAGGTAACTGCGTCCAAGTATCACGATTGACCACTAGGTGGAAGGCGGTGAAGGTTTGATGCCAACCCGGAAAATAGTTGTACTTGGCCACATCCGCAAAACCCAGCCGCTGATCCACATTGGGTAAAGAAAATTCCGTTGCATCAATGGCACCCTTCTCGAGCGCTTGGTAAATCTCTCCTCCTGGAATCAACGTGACCGACGCGCCCAACTGCTGCAGAACTCGCCCTCCGAGGCCAGCAAATCGGATCTTAAGCCCTTCAAAGTCCTCCAATCGAACGATAGGAAACGTAAACCAACCAGCAGTTTCCGGGCCGATTAACCCACATAAAATCGGATGCACATTATGAGGCTCGTACAAATTTTCGACGAGGGCTTTGCCCCCGGCTTCAAAATACCAGGCTGAGTATTCCCAGGGCTCCATTCCAAAAGGTACCGCTGCAATCAGCGGCGTTGCTGGGATTCGGCCCTGGTCGTACCCCAACCATGTGTAGCCTGCCTCTAACTTCCCATCTCGCACGCTCTCTGTGATGCTGAACGCGGGGACCAACATCCCGGGTTCATAGACGTCTAAACGAATTCGTCCTTCGGTTGCTGTCTTGAGCGCCTTGGCGACGTAAAGGATATTGTCGCCCAGAGCCGGGAGGTTCGTACCAAAGGCAACGGGCGTCCGCCACTGAATGGCTGGATTGCTCTGCCCTTCTAGTGATTGCGATTCGACTTCCGACACAGGACTTCGAGAACTCAAACTCAACGCGCCAACAATCCCGACTAGAAGTGCGATAACTATCGCAATCGATGCCGAACGATTATTCCATGGATTGGCCAAGCGACTTGCCTCGCTTCGATCATGAATTGGAACCGATATACTACGCGGATTATTCAAGGGGAGCATCCGCGTGGACGAGGCTATTATCCACAGTCTAAAGGCACTCTCTCCTCGATCGCGATTTGTCGAGGCCAAAGGCGCAACCATTCACTACCTGCACTGGCCCAATCCTCAACATCCACCACTCGTTTTGATTCACGGTCATGCCGCACACGCGCATTGGTGGGATGCGGTCGTACTCTATTTGCGACGCGACTTTGACCTTTACGCGATTGATCTCTCGGGCTGCGGGGACAGCGATCATCGGCCAGTCTATAGCTATCCACTTTTCACCGAAGAAATCCTCTCGCTGTGCGAGGACGCTCAGATCTCATCGCCCATTCTCGTGGGTCATAGTTTTGGTGGCAGCATTGCAAGGATCGCGTGCTACTTGAAGCCAGAGCTCGCAGCAAAACTCTTGATCGTTGACTCTGTCTTGAGGCCCAGGGAAACCGGCAACCGCGCGCGATCTTCAAGCCCCCCAAAAAAGCACGCCTCTTCCACACGCTTTTACGCGTCAACTGACCAAGCGATTCGACGGTTTCGACTGCGACCCCCGCAAGCCATCAGGCATCCTGCGTACATCGAACATATTGCTCGGCATGCCATCAAAGAAACACCGCAGGGGGCGCGTTTCAAACTTGACCTTCAACTTCTTGCACACCTAAGACCGCTTGATGCACATCTAGACCCTGCCGCCATGCTCGCAATGCTCGATATACCGAAGGGTCTGATCACGGGCAGACACAGTGTGTTTTTTGATCCGACAACAACGGAGGGTGAACAAAATCTGTTGGCAGCGAAGACCTCATTCGCGCCTTCATCTTGGTATTGGGTGGAAGACGCAGCTCACCACGTCCTACTGGATCAGCCCGAGGAAACAGCGGCCGTTATTCGACGCTTTGCGCGTCAATGAGCGCTCGGGCGAACCCCATCATCGAGGGTGATGCGTTGCATGCGTCGATGCTGTGGCCAATAGTCATTGACCGGTTTGTGCTGCGTAATCCGATTATCCCAAAACGCAATGCTGTCTGGCTCCCAACTGAATCGACAACAGTGTTCAGGTAACACAATGTGTCGGTACAAGTAACTCAGAATCGCGTCCGACTCACTCCGTTGCAACTCTTTGATGTGGGTGGTGAACAAGGCATTCACGTAAAGGCCCTTACGCTTCGTGATCGGGTGTTGAATGACCACGGGATGCTCGACGGGCGGATTGTCAGCCACCATCTGAGCGAGGCGCTCTCGACCGCCGGGCTCCGCCAACGACTCCTTAAACCCATAGGTGAAATCGTGCACGGCAGTGAGTCCCTCAAGAAAAAGTTGCAGGTGCGATGACAAACTATCGTACGCAGCACTGAGACTCGCAAACAGGGTGTCCCCGCCTCGCTCGGGGATAATCACACCATGCAAAATAGAACCCAGGGGTGGACAGGGCCTGAAGGTCATGTCCGTATGCCACACTTCGATCTTTGACGGATTTTCCCGATCATTTTCTAAGATGGTGAGCTCTGGATGGCCCGCCACATGGGGGTAGGCCTCGTGAAGCTGAGGATGGCCGAAAAGTTCTGCGAGTCGCAAATGATCTTCCGGTGAGATCGACTGATTTCGGAAGAACAAGACCTGGTATTCAGCCAAAGCCGCCTTCAATGCGGAGACTTCGGAAGTTGTGAGTGGCGCGCACAAGTTAATGCCCGACACCAGCCCACCCAGCGCGCCCGAAACTGCAGAAACCGTCAACGTGCTCACTGAACTGTCGCTCCTATCAATTGCGTCATCAAACCTCGCGGTTCGGCCCGTCAATCACACGATTAACTTTCGAGCGCCGCGACCAATTGAGCCGCTTTCTTTTCAAGCGCCACGATGAGTTCTTTGCTCTTGTGTGTTGAGAGGGCAACCTTTCTTTCTGGTCCCAATTTTTTGAGCCCTTGAGCAATCGCCTGCGCGGCTTCTTTTGCCTCGTCGATATTGGCCATGTCAGCTTTCCTGTGGATCCATTTCGGCGCGAATGATACCGTAATTCACCACTCTGGGATAAGCATGCGCGCCATCAACCACTGTCTCTCGCATTTAATTTATGGGGATACACCGTCTATGCAACAACCATCACCGCTCCTTGAAACCATCTGCCGAGGTGCACGAATTGAGATTAGGATTCTCGACCAATCGATCAGTCTTTGGCTGAATGGGTTAAAGCGCGACGAAGCTCCGCTTGCCGCTATCGGCAAATTATCCACTTCGGTTCAAACAGGTTACGAGTGGCACGAATTCATAGATGTGCGCTTCCAGGCTGCTGATGGCAATCTGAACGTCGTGGCATTGATGAATCAAGAGCGCATCCTTGAATCCACCTTTCCCTTTGCGCTGGGCTAACACTGCGGAGAAGGACGTCCACATGAGCATCATCGAACAACTCAGATATGATCGTAACCGTGCGTTAGAACAAGCAGACCCCACGGCCACGGTTTGTTACCTCGCAACCGTGGGACCTGATCTAAAACCCTCGGTCAGAACCCTAGTTTTAAGGCAGATCGATGACTTCAGTCTTCGATTATTCATCAATGCCTCTAGCCCAAAATGGCAGGCACTGACCACTCATCCGCAGGCCCAAGTGCTTCTTTGGTACCCCTCAATACAAGTACAGTACCGAATCGCAGGAGAAGCGGTCCAAGCGTCAAGGGAAGACATCGAGAACAATTGGCATCGCAGACCGCTCAGGGCCAAATTACTTGACTATTTCTATGCGCATCAAGCCGCTCAAAGCACCCCTTTCAGAAACCAGTCAGACTTTGATGAGACATTCGATCATTTCACCCAAAGCCTCAATACTGATGAGTTGTCACCGCCCTCTGAGGCGATCGCGATCGATCTTCACTACACCGAAATCGAGCGCTTAGACCTTACCCAAGACGAAAGGCCCCACCAAAGAACTCGATTTCAACGCGTCGCAGATAGTTGGCAAGAGGATATTCTGATCCCTTAGGGTATCTCTCGAAAAGACTTTGACAGACCCTTGAGAAATTCTTAAATTGGCACTGGGAATTCGCGCAGACGTTCTGACCAGGGGGAACCTCCAGCGCTTTCGTCAATACCCTGACCGAAAAAAGGAGGTGATCCCATCAACAGTCAGTCTAAGAGGGGAGCCTCCGAGTTGACCTAACTCGGAGTCTGCTCCCATAAGTCAAGACAGAACCCCAGGGTGCGGTGCATCCTGGGGTTTTTTGTTGATCGGGATACTGGAAATAATGCTTTTCGCCCCTTGTTCACTCGAACCACAGGTGTCTCCAATCCAATGAAGCGTTAATACCAGTGTGTCGTCCTCCAGCAAAAAAGCGCTCTTTCTAGGCTTGGGTTCTCGACACGTTTTGCGATCGATCCTTACGACCATGGAGAAAGGTTCTTGTTAAATCCACATCTTGATTGTGGTCTCGTCCACTTGACAGGACTCAATACGGTCAGCCAGCTTCCACTCGCTTGATCCCAGCAAGATGGCTGAAACAAGTGTCGTTAGCGGTTTTTAGGAAATCCTCAATAAAGGCCGTCTCACGCTGCTCAGATCGGATGGCAGCGTAGAGCGTGCACCA
>Ga0255780_10001251_pt1 | contig 23970 bp, 12 predicted proteins | sample 071ome_32_FD_179978 | JGI IMG/M metagenome (GOLD analysis project Ga0255780, IMG submission 179978) | Coastal salt marsh microbial communities from the Groves Creek Marsh, Skidaway Island, Georgia - 071405AT metaG (version 2) | ecosystem: Environmental > Aquatic > Marine > Intertidal zone >... | reverse complement strand
GAGGGGCGAGGCCCCGGGGGCGGCGGCGGGGAGGGCGCAGGCGCGGGGCTCGCGGCGCGGGGGGGGGCGTCCGCCGGCGGGGGGGGGGCGAGGGGGGTCGCGGACGGCGCGCCGCCCTCGCCCGCGCGGGCCTGGGCGGGCGCCCCCTGGCCGAGGGTGTTGTGGGCGACCTGCAGGAGCGACGACATCATGACCATCCCCTCCCGGAGGTCCGCCTTGTCCGCCTTGGCGTCGAGGCGCGAGAGCACGTCCGCCGCGTCGGCCTTGCCCGCCAGCCCCTCGCCGACCGACCGCCTCAGGTCCGACAGATCCCTCTGGGTCTCGGCAAAGCTGTGCACTGCCACCGTCATGAGGTCCAGGAGCTGCTGGTTTTCCTCCCGGCACCGGTCGAAGAGTTCCCGCGAGAAGCCGAGCACCGCCCGGACGACCCCGCGCAGGTCACTGGCCGTCACCCCCCGCTTATCGAGCACCCCCATGCTCTCCCGCTCGACCCTCGACAGCGCGGCCTCCGTCGCGCTCCACTTGCTGCCTGCCGGGGCGGAGCTCTGGGGCGCGGCCTGGCTTCCCGCCGGGGCAGGGCCCGGGGGCGCGGCCTGGCTTCCCGCCGGGGCAGGGCCCGGGGGCGCGGCCTGTGCGGGCTGCTGCCGCTGGCGCCGCGCGGGCCCCTGCTGCCCGGGCCGCTGCTGCGGCTTGTCGCCTTGCCGCGGGGGGCGGTCGGCTGGCACGGCCCGCGGCTGGGGGGAGGCCGGGCTGGGCACGGGCGAAGCGCCCCGGCTGGGAGGAGGGGCGCCCCCGGCGAGCGCGGGCTGGTCGTTGAAGAGCGCGACCAGTTCGCGCGTCTGTCCCATATCGAGCTCGAAGGCCGGGACGACGAGCCCGTTGCGGTTGCGCCCCCTGGGGGAGAGGAGATTCGCCGAGAGGGCGGGCTGCCACTCCTCGGGGCGCAGCGGCGCAGCTTGCCGGGTGCGAGCGACCCGTACTTGGGCGGGGAACTCCTTAGGACCCTGGCTGCGGCCGGCGCGGACGTTCTGCCAAGCGCGAGGGTTAATCTGCCAACCGCCGGCACCTTGGCTCCGCCAAACGCCGTGGAGTTTGCCATCGCTGTAGTTGTACATGAAGATGGGGAGGTCGTCCGGGATCTTTTGCACCATCGGCCAGTAGCTAGCCGGCAGACCCATCAGGCCCTCCCTAACACACTCGTCCAGCGTGCGGTCCGTGCATCCTGCGGGGTGCGTGTCGAGCAGACCTGGGTCGTCCTTCGGGGGGAGCCCGGGAGGCCCCACCGATCTCGAGGCTGGCACGTGGACATCCATAAGATGATCCATCCCAGCCCCCCTCGGACGCTCCTCCGCTCCGCGGCGCGGAACTGGCGCTGGCCCACAGCCCCTCCGGAGCGGGGTTCCGGGGGGGGTCCGGGACCCTTGGAAATCTCACCCATAATGAAGCCGCACAAGTCGGATTCAGGGAGTTCGCGTTGCCCTCGCATGTATTTTCCCCGTTTAAAGAGCGTTGCCTCGGAAAGGGCGACGATTCGGGACGGTACAAGCGAGGACACGGGGGAAACGCCCCTTCACCTCGGGTTGGCAGAGAGTCTCGTGCCCGCGGGGGATAAGTGACCCGCTTTCTCCCCTACGCGGAGAACTGGGGCTACCGAGTGCGACGAGGGCGGCAAGCCTTCAAGGACGGCCCGGAAGCAACGACCCATCGCACCACGCCCCCCGCCTGTCCCATCCCATCGAGACTGGCACCCAGCAGCGGCTACACGGCGGGCCCAGCTGCAATCGCGGGCCCCCACTAGCTTCCCCGCGGAGGCACCTCCGGACGCGCCCTGGGTGGCCCACGGTGCCCTGCCCACCTGGGGCTCCGGTCACCCGAGGAGGCCCTCCCTCGTGCCCGTCCACGGTGCCCTGCCCACCTGGGGCTCCGGTCACCCGAGGAGGCCCTCCCTCGTGCCCGTCCAGAACGTCCGCCGCCCCTGAGGCCGGGCCTCCTCGGGGAAGGCATACCCCAGCCCGGCACCCACCAGCACGCTTCTGGGGCGCCTGGAGGAGCGCGGGGGCAGGACCCGCGCTCTGTCGCTCGGCCAGACCGAGTCGTTCTCCAGCCCCCACGGTGCCCTCCTCATGGCCGGGCCGCGTTGCCCCGCTGTCGGGTGCCCGTCGCTCTCGAGCCCCCAGGGTGGCCGGGTGGGCGGCGCGGGCTCCCACGGCCGCGGGCTCGCGCCGCCACGGTCGCAGGCCTCCACCACCGTAGCCACTTCGGCGTCAGGCGACGCGCCTCCACGGCCAAACCCGGGCTCGCCCCCGTGGGTACCGATCGCCCACGGCAGGCCGGTCTGGGCGGGGCGGAAGGGGGCCCGCGGCTCGCCTACCTGCGCCGCCGCATACGAGCTGCTCGCAACAGACTGCCATTGGCTGGAACCGAAGCCGTACGAGTCGGCCGGGTCGTTCCGTGCTCGCCGGCCGTACCGGGCTGTCTGCAGGGCAAGGGGGTGGCACTCGGGTGGGGTGGGAGCCCCCAGGGCCCGCACCCTGAGCACGCACCGCGGCTTTCGATGCCCGTTCGATGCACTTATGAATCTTGGCGGGTCCCTGTCCCGTCACGGTGGCGGTCGTGATCGCAGAGGTAGTCTCGTGCAGTTCCGGGGCCTGGGGGGTTCTCTGCTCTCACCGCGCCCATGTTTTCTCCTCTCCGCGGGTCCAGGGTGACTCTTCCACCCGTTTTTGGCACCCTCACACCCTCGCTCGGGGTCTCGTGCTCCCTCGTGGACCGAGCGGCACAGTCCGTGCGGAAGATTCGGGCACTTGCACATCTGGCCAGGCCTCCCCCCTTTGACGGCCCGAAATCCCCACCGCCACCCATCTTCTTATCCCAGCAGGTTGCGTGGATGATCAGAACCATCCCGCTGCACCCAGGAGCAGCGCACGCCTCCTCGTCCCAGAGCTCCTTCTCGTATACCGAGGTTCCTCTTCCGTGAAAAGAGACCCCGACGTTCGCCACATGCAACTCTCCGCGATGCGCCTCGGTGGCGCCCACGCGACCGTGCTCAGTTCTCAGAGGCAGAGCCGCGGTCTCCCGGTCGCCACTGGTGAGAAATCGGGCCCAAATGGCGGGGGAAACGGGGACCTCAGAGGAAAAGAGATTTAGTCGCCCCGACTCGCCCTTCCTTGTTTCTTCCCATCGATGATACATACACACGAGACGGGATCGCGCCACCTCGACCGGCTTGTACCGCTTGGATCGCCTCGGGAGTCGAAGGGTGCCCTCGTGACCGTTGCGGGCCCTTCCATAACTCGAGGGACGTCTTGCCGAGCCTTAACTCGACCGTCGCTTTTTTTCGTATGCGATACGCGCGTCTAGCTCCCCATTTTCACTCCCCGCGCCCTTGGTTTCCTTCTCGGCGTCGGAGGGTTGTGCGGAGCCAACCCCAAATCTCCCACTCCCGAACTCTCCCCCAGTGCGTCCGCCCCGAAAGCGAGGCCGCGCCCCATATTCACGGGTATGACGGCGTTTGTCTCGCCAAATCGTCGGGGGATGCGCTCTCCGCTCACGTGGAGGCCCGGAACTTCTCTCACCCTAACTTTTTGGGGGGAAAGTTATCGCGGTCCAGCGCCCCCGCGCACGGGGAGCGCACCTCGGTCCCGCCGCCCCGATCCGAGGCCCATTTTTCCCGCATCGCTTGCGCAGGGAGGACTTCCGTCAAGCGTAGCGCCGAGGGGAACTCGAACTACGAGGTGATTAAGAGGGAGAACGACCTGCTGAAGCAGACCGTGGAGGTGCCCGCGCGACAGCCGGGGAGAGCACTGGGGAAACCACCGTCCCCGCCCCTGCCCCCACTGACCCGCCTCCTTTCCCGCCCCGCCGGCGACCGCAGGACGCCCGCGCCGGAGTGCGCACGCTGGAGAGGGAGGTGACGTCCCTGCAGCAGTCGCCCGAGGAGTACCTGAGGAACGCCGCCAACTCCATGCAGGGCAAGCCCGGGGAGGACGTGTGGATGCCGCTGGTGCACGTGCCGGACGGGTACCGCCTGGAGGACACCAAGGCCGACATCCCGCCCATCGCCGGGCACGACGGCACCGAGTGCCTGCAGTGGGACGACACGCTGTGGTCGGCGGCGGACCACTTCCGCTACCGGTGGAGCGTGTACAAGGGCGTCCGCGAGGCCATCGAGTGGAACGAGGGGGGCTTCGACAAGTTCTCGCAGGCGTACAAGACCTTCGGCCTGAACCGCGGGGAGCACGAGGGGAGGCAGGGCATGTGGTACCGGGAGTGGGCGCCGGGGTGCAAGTCCATTGCGCTGGTGGGGGACTTCAACAACTGGGAGCCCCGCAACACGGACTGGGCCATCAAGAACGACTACGGCGTCTTCTCCCTCTTCCTCCCCGACAACGAGGACGGCACCCCCCAGGTGCCCCACCGCTCCCGCGTCAAGTCCCGCGTCGAGTTCAACGACGGAGGGTGGGCGGACCGCATCCCGGCCTACATCCGCTGGGCGACCCAGAAGTGGGACGAGATCCAGTTCAACGGCGTCAACTGGATGCCCGCCGAGAAGTCCGAGCCCGGCGTCCTCGAGGAGGACAAGGAGTACCAGTTCAAGTACCCGCGCCCCCAGAAGCCCCGCTCCCTGCGCATTTACGAGTGCCACATTGGCATGTCGAGCGAGGAGCCCAAGGTGAACAGCTACACCGAGTTCAAGGAGAACGTCCTCCCCCGCATCCGCAAGATGGGGTACAACGCGATCCAGATCATGGCCATCCAGGAGCACGCCTACTACGGCTCTTTCGGGTACCACGTCACCAACTTCTTCGCCCCCTCCTCCCGCTGCGGCACCCCGGAGGAGCTCAAGGCGCTCATCGACGAGGCGCACCGCATGGGTATCCAGGTGCTCATGGACATCGTGCACTCGCACGCGTCCAAGAACGCCAACGACGGGCTGGACGGGTGGGACGGCACCGACCACCAGTACTTCCACAGCGGCAGCCGCGGGTACCACTGGGTGTGGGACTCGAGGTGCTTCAACTACGGCAACTGGGAGTCGCTGCGGTTCCTGCTCTCCAACACCCGCTACTGGATGGACGAGTTCAAGTTCGACGGCTTCCGTTTCGACGGCGTGACGTCGATGATGTACACCCACCACGGTCTCGGCATGGCCTTCACGGGCAGCTACGACGAGTACTTCGGCATGGCCACGGACGTGGACGCGGTGGTGTACCTGATGCTGGTCAACACGATGGTCAAGGGGTTCTGGCCCACCGCCGTGACGATCGGGGAGGACGTGTCCGGGATGCCCACCTTCTGCCGGCCCATCTCGGAGGGGGGCATCGGCTTCGACTACCGCCTGCACATGGCGTGCCCCGACATGTGGATCGACACGATGAAGACCATGGACGACTTCGCCTGGGGCATGGGCCACATCTGCCACACCCTCACCAACAAGCGCTACGGCGAGGCGGTGATCGGATACGCCGAGTCGCACGACCAGGCGCTGGTGGGCGACAAGACCATCGCCTTCTGGCTCATGGACGCGGCCATGTACACGGGCATGGCCGCGGACCAGGCCGACCCCGCGGTGGACCGGGGAATCGCCCTCCACAAGATGATCCGCATGATCACCATGGCGCTCGGGGGGGAGGGGTACCTGACCTTCATGGGCAACGAGTTCGGCCACCCGGAGTGGATCGACTTCCCCCGCGTGGACTTCGTGGACCCCTCCACGGGCAAGTTCATCAAGGGCAACGGGGGCTCCCACGATAAGTGCCGGCGGCGCTGGGACCTGGCTGACGCCGAGTTCCTCAAGTACAAGTACATGTACGCCTTCGAGCGCTCCATGCAGCACCTGGACAAGGCCTTCGGCTTCGTCACGGCGCCGCACACGTGGATCTCGAAGAAGGACGAGGGGGACAAGGTCATCGTGGTTGAGCGGGGCGACCTGGTGTTCGTCTGGAACTTCCACCCGGTCAACTCGTACACCGACTACCGTGTCGGGTGCTACCACAAGACCGACTACAAGATGGTCCTCTCGAGCGACGAGAAGGTCTTCGGCGGGTACGAGAACGTGAGCGTCTACTCGGACGTCACCTTCAAGTGCGACGACTTCGGCGTCAACGAGCGGCCCCACTCCTTCTCCGTCTACGCGCCCTCCCGCACCCTGACGGTCTACGCCCCCGCCGAGTGGGTGGACTCCAAGCAGGAGTCCGTCCCTGGCCTCGCCGTCAAGGGCCTCGGCCCGTACCCCGAGATCTCCACGGGGATGCTCTACGCGCAGTAGGCACCCTGCGGGCACGCCCCGCTCCCGGGGGGGCGCTGGGGCCTCGGGCACCAGTAGCAGACAGTAGACTGCCCTTGAATTTTCCAGCTGAGCGTGGAGTGGAGCCGACGGCGGGTCTCAGAAGTCCGCGTCGACCTGCGCCCTCTTCCCAGACCCCGCCGCCGCGGGACCCCCCACGCTCGACCCCACCTGTCCGAGGAGCTCCGAGTGGGGCGCCAACTGCCCCAGCGATACGGACACGGCCTTGAACCGCGACCGCGCCTCCGACAGCAGGTCCGTGAGCCGCTCGTCCCCGGCGTCCGTGACGGGGACGGCGTCCAGCGCCCTCCGCAGCGCCGCCATGGCCTGCCGGGCCCGGTTGCTGAAGGCCTGGCCCCCCCCTCGCCCATCCTGCCGCTCCCACACGGCCAGGCACCCGGCGTAGAACCCTACCTCCTGCCCAACCTCAAAGCCTCGGAACACACCCAGCTGACGCCCTGCAGACCCGGGTCCGAGGCCGGCTATTGCCGGGGGTGGGCGGGGCCTTGGGGGGGGGGGGGGGGGCCCTGCAGAGGGTGGCAGTGGGGGGTGGTCACCTTCCCGCAGGCCCTCTTGCCGCCCGCTGGTGACCCCGTCCGCGTACCCGCGCTCCACCTCCGCTTTGTCGAGATCGACGATGTCATCCAGGTCGGCACCGCCCATTTTCAGCCCCTCGCCGCTGCTAGCGGCAGGGGGTCTCCCCCAAGGGGGTGGGGACCGGTGGGGTTGACGCACGGGGGAGGGGAGCAGTGCCTCGGCGGCGTCTTTCTTCGCGGAGAACCAAGACAGCGACTTCCTCTGAGGCATGGGGGGGCTGAGCATCCGAAGGCACCCCCAAGCACTATTTAACAGGCCCTCTGCCAGAACAAGGCAAGCAACTCCGGTGAGCGTGGGGCTGGCTCTCCTGCCTCCCTCAATATCTTCCGCCCTGTTTCATCGTCTCCGACACCCGTCTCCCCCATCCTACGCTTCTCCTCCCGAATACCGGGAATCGCTCCCCATCGAGTGACAGGTGAGGACCCCGGGGGTCCGAGATTCCACAGCGGGCTACCCAGCGACGAGCGCCGATGCCGACGCGGATGCTGGCGTTGCCTCGCTTTTATTGGACGGACGTGGCGATCTATCATTCTTTTGCCGTTACATCGCGGCAGGATCCCGAAGCGGAGTGATGCGGGGGCGAAAATGGGGGCGTTCCAGCGCCCTCGGCTTGCGGGCGGGGCTCCTTCCCTAGTGCGAGCGGTTCCATTCGTTGTTTCGGACGTCGTTTTTGGAAACAAATCGAGCTTGTGGTACCTATCCCGCCCGCCGTCTTGCTGTCTATGTGGGGGGAGAGCGTCAACTCCTGGATCGGATGGCGATAGGCAGGGCTCGCGAGATCTGTGCCCCTGCGCCTCCTCCTTCGCTCGTCCCGGGACCCCTGCCCTTACCCGTGTTCTCGCAGGCCTTCTCTCCCCGCACACTCGATCGAGACACGCTCTCAACCTGCATCGGACGCGGATATCATGAGCTCTACCCTCAGGTGCTAACCACCACCGCAACGGAACCCCGTCTCACCGAACCCGCGCCGACTACGACCCGCCTTTACCGGATCGCGCTGTATCTCGCGGCGCGGGTGCGCGCCAGCCGGCCCCCGGCCCGGGTCACGCCTGACCGGCCCCGCCGCTCCCTCCTGCCGCAGGTGCGCGGGTCCCCTCCGCCTGGCCGGCTGCAAGGCCGCGGCCCCCGGCAAGGCCCGGCGCGCGGTCGCGGCCGCCGCGGGCGTGGACACGAACATTTTCGTGAACCTCATCGCCTCGGGCGCCTGCGGGGCGGCCGCGGCCGCCGTGACCGTGTACACGAACGAGGACACGGACGGGGAGATCAAGCGCATCACGGAGGCCCCTTACGAGGGCGCGGTCCCGATCGCCGCGGCCCTGGTGGGCGACGCCGTCTTCCACTCCATCCCCGGGATCAACGTCCTCTTCCAGCTCCTCGCGGAGCCCGCGGGGGCCGCCTGCGGGGTCTCGTACATGATGCTGCTGCTGCTCTCCTCCCAGGCGGTGGACCCCAACACGCTGGCCCCCAAGGGGACGGTGGTGAACGCCGAGAAGTCCAAGGACAACCGGGCCCTCGTCCGCGTGCCCTTCAGCCAGATCATCCCCACGGCCCTCAAGGTCGTCGACACCTCCAACCAGGGCTTCTCCGGCGCCGGGTGGGAGATCTCGGAGGACGGCCTCCCCAAGCTCCCCGTCACGTCGGTCGCCATCGTCGTGGGCGTCGGCACGCTCATCCTCGAGGCCGCGGGGCACGCCCCCGTGCTCGGCCTCTTCCTCCCCCGGGTTTTCACCTGCGCCCTGTGCCTCGCAGCGGCTGGCGCGGTTCTCGACAAGAAGAAGTAATCTCCCGTTCAACGCCGCCCCTCTCCGTCCCCCTGGCGCTCCCGCCCCCGCGCCCCCCAGGCCTCCCGCTAGCTCCGGCGAGGCCCCGCCCCCCTCACAGCTTCCGGAGGTCCCCACGCCAGTCGATCCTCTTGGTGCCGACGCGGAGCCCGTTCATTCCCTGGCTCGCCACCCGGGAGACCCTCCCGTTCGCCCGGTCAGCAGCCTTCTTGGCGACCGCGTCCTCGGCGCCCGCGTCGCGCGACGGAGGGCGCGGGCCCCGCGGCGAATCGTTCTCGCCTTCCGACATGCTCCCCCAGTCCACCTCGTCCAGAGGGTTGAGCCTCCCCCAGCCCGGCCCCGACACGCCCAGCGGCACTGGCGTCCGCCCCGACCTCTCGTCCGGGTCCTCTGGAGCCGCCAGGGGGCTCGCGGGCGCCGCGCGCCCGGGGGGACCCCCGCCCCCGTACCCCCCGGGGGCGCCGGGGTCCACCGCCACGCCCGGGTCGAGGTCGTCGTCCAAGTCCACCGACTCGTACGTGCGGGCCGCGAGCTCGAAGAGGCCATTCGAGCCCGAGAGGCCCGTGTCCTCGGCCACCTGGGACACGTGCTGCTGCCACCGGCTGTTGCTGGCGCCCCCAGCCCCCTGGACCTCCATCCGAAACATGTCTGCGACCTCGTTGGCTCCGCCGAGCCGCTCGATGGCCTTGGCGAGGTCCCTCCGCCCGGCGTCCAGCATCTGGGCCTTGCTCGGGACCACCCCGGCGGGCAGGGCCTGCTCCGCGATGAAGGCTGCCAGCTCCCGCTCGAGGTTGCCCAGGTCGTTCCAGTAGCCCTTGGGCTTGCGCTTCTTCCCCCCGACCCACCCGACCGCCTTGGCCACCTTCCTCGACCCCCCGTGCGCGGCGATCGCGCGCTCCAGGTCGCTCCGGCCCCTCTCGCGGAGCTCGTCCCTCCGCGGCATGCGCATCTCCCCGTCCGCGCCCGCCTCCCCGAACTCCCTCCGCAGCTCGACGCAGAGCAGCCCGAGCGACTCGCGCAGCTCGCGGGGCGAGAAGGTCCGCGACATCTTCTGCCTCAGGCTCTCCGCCTCCTTCAGCGCATCCGGGGAGCCCTCTCCCTCCAGTCGCGCCAGCCGCTCCCCCAGCCCGCGCCGCTTGCCGTGCTCCTCCGCCCGCCGCTTGAGGGCCCCCATGTTGGCGGCCAGGTCCTCGAACACGGCCACCTCGATGAACGGCTCGAACACCATGGACCGCACCGAGCGCCGCAGCTTCACCTCCACGGCCAGCCGCGCCACGCACCGGTCCCGCTCCTCCGCCTGCAGCATCCACTTACCCTGCAGCAGGTGCACGTCCCCCTGGACCATCCGGAACTGCACCTCCCCGGCCTCGCGCCTCTCCACAACGTCCAGGTGCGCCTCCGCGTGGAGCACCATGTACACCATCTCCTTGAAGGCCACCTGCCGCAGCCGCTTCACCCCAGCCGCGTCCCGACCCCGCGGCACGGGGACCACCTCGCTGACCGCCAGGTTGGGGAGGAAGTCGCTGAGGCTCTCGTACGCCGTTAGCACGTCCCACAGCACCCCCGGCGCCGTCATCACCCGGAGCGTGGCCACGATGCGCATGTGGAGAAAGTCGTCGTCGTCCAGCCGGCGCAGGTGCACCTCGACGTCCGACAGGATCCGCGAGTTTCCGACGTCGAAGGCGGGGTAGGCGCCCTTCCGGCGCACCTCGGGGAGGTCCTCGCCCGGCGACGCCGGGGGCAGGGACGCCGTGGACGGGATCTCCGACCGGTTCCCCGGCACCGTCACGACCGTCGTCATCCCCTCGCTCAGCCCGGGCAGCTCCCCCTGTCGGATCTGCTCCACCAACTCCTGCTCCCACGCCGACGTGGTCCCGCCCGGGCGAGGCGCGCCCGAGGGGGCGCCGCCGGCCGCCCCTGGCAGCGGCACCGCGTCCGTGCCGAGGTAGTTGGCCGGGCCCCCGCGCTCGCCGAGGGTGAAGGGGTCGAAGCGCCTCGGCCGTGCCACGGCAGGGCTGCTGCGGTTGGCCTGCTCCCGGACCGCGTCCTTTATTAGCTGCAGCGCCTCCTCCGACACCTCCCACGGCTTCAGCTGGAGCAGGCCCCTCCCCTCGCCCCCCCCCTCGCCCTCGGCCGCCTCGGGGGCGCCCCCGAGCCCCTCGGGCCCTGCCCCGCCGGCCCCCGGGAAGTCCGCCGGCGACAGGCCGGAGCGCGCCACGACGCGCTCGGCGTGCCTGGCGATGGCCATCAGGTTGGCAGGGAGCCCAGCCGCCACGACACGGCTCAGTAGGGCGCCCGGGAGGGACACCTTGGGCCTCAGGGTCGCCTGCCACAGCAAACGCGTGGCGCTCCCCGGGGAGTCGCAGTCTGGCTCCACCACCCAGCGGCCCTCGAACCGCTCAAAGTCGCCCTGGACCTGGCGGAAGTTCAGGATTCGTTCGCGACGGTCGCCGCGAGAGGCCGACACCTCGAGGACCACGCCCGCCTCGAGCCTCCTGCGCAGCGGATAAGAGGAGCCCCCGTCACGGCCCCCACAGGGTGCAGCCCAAGGCGAGGGCGGGTGCCCCGGCGATGGCAGGGGGGGGAGGGGGGGATCCGAGGCTCTTTCTGGGTCTTTCTTAGGCGCCTTTTGTCACGGGCGGGAGGGGTGCGAGCGGACAGTCACCAGAGCGACGACGATGAGCTCCCGACTTGTTGGATGAGGACCTTGTTGGGGTCCTTGCTCGGCAGCAGGCGCGACACTTGGAGGTTGGGCACCACGTCAACCAGCTCCTCAAAGTCGGTAAGAATGTCCCAGACGACGCTCAGGGGGGCGGCGACGCGCACCTCGCCTGTCACGACGCGGCCATCCGATGTGTTGGAGTCCTGCACCCGACAACCGGCGTCCAAGAGCGGGTCCCGCCACGGCAGGGAGGACGCTCTGCACTTGGCTCCTTCTCGGGGAGCAGTCCCGACCCCCGGCCCAGGGCACGCGCCCGAACCCGAGGAGAAGGACGCAGGCAGCGAGCCCACTTCTCGAAGGCACCACCTGGAGTGGGTGTGTCTCGGCGACTTCCACCTCCCAGGGCATCGGTCGGGGGTGTTCCGGGGACCAACAGTGTCCCCGCACCCTATTATACGCATCCTGGGCTCCCAGGTCCCTCCGATGGCCCGAACATACAATCCCGGGCCTCGGAGCCACCGGTTCCGACTCGTGCCCTCACCGCGCTCCTTGCGGCCGGAAAGGATACGGATCGATGTAGTGCCGAACTTCTGGGGTAATTGGGCACCGGTCGCTGGATTTACGACCCAGGAGCAGTCCTCTCGCGCTCCATCGGGGTCCGAGCGCCAGGCTTCTGGCCAGACCCATGGTGCAAGACCAGCGCACCGGCCCTTGCTCCGTCTCCACGGGGCTGGTGCCGCGGGCTCGTCGGGAAGTGCGGCGCCACCCCGTACAGGCCACGGGGAGCCAGGGCGCGCGGAGACAGTTCAATGGGCATGCGCCCCTGCCCCTAGCGCTCCGAGGTGGGGCCCCGCGACGAGCCCAGTGGCCCAGGGGCCGCCCCCCCGCCCTGACGAGCCCTGCACCTGGTGGACAGGCTGATGTGCCGCGCCGACTTCGAGGGCCTTCTGGAGTGCTAGGACAGGGGCGCGCACCTACAAGGAGCCGAGACGAACCCCGGTCACGGAGCAGAAAACGAGCGTCCACACGGCGACGCTAGCGGCGGCCAGCGCGTACAGCCTCACGACCAGGCGGGCGAAGCGGCGGGCCAGGGGCTGGGTGCTGTCCCGGAGTTGCATGATCACCACCAGGTTCTGCGCCGGCGGCATGGCGGCCTGGACCAGCACAGCCAGGTGGCAGAGGGGGTCCCGGGGCAGCAGCCCCCGCGCCGCCAAGTACAGGGCCAGCCCGGCCAGGGGCATGAGCAGGAGCCGGGTCACGGCTATCGCCACGAGGGCCCTCCTCTCGGACGGCTCGGCGGGGAGGAGGCCCGACCTCTTCGGGAGACCCGTCACCGCCCCCGCCACCTCGCCAGCGCCCGGTGCTTCCTCCCGGTACAGCGATGATGCCAGGACCACCGCCTGTACCGGCAGCGTGGCCGTCCCGAGCATCCTGCAAGCGTCGAAGGCGCTCCGCACGGAGCCCACGATGAGGGCTGCCTCGAGGGACACCCTGGCCGCGACGGGCGCCGCCGCCCCCTGCCCTCCCCCGGCAAACACAGCCGCCAGGGGCGAGAACCCGAGCCCGCACCCTAGCAAGATGCCACACAGCGGGGGGTTCAGGACCCGCGCCGACACCTCGCGGAGCGGCGCGAGGCCCGCCCATACGGACCGAGCGAGCCTGGCAGACTCGCTCAGGCTACGGCCGCCGTCCTCCTCGGCGGGCGACGGCGGCGGGGGCGCCCGGCCTGCTGCATCTGCCGGGTCGGCGGCCACGTCGACATCCACGACGCTGACGTCCACCGATTCGAGTCGGTCCTGGGACGCCGGGGCCCCGGCGCTGGACGCCCCCGCCGGGAGAGGGAGGCGCCCCTTGGTGGTCTGGCGTCCGCGAGGTCCCGTGGCACCCTCGAAGGGGGCCTGAGAGATCCCCGCGAGGGGGGCGAGGGAGCTGCCTCGGCGTCGGAAGCGGCCCTCCAGACTGCAGTCCTGCCCTTCGAGGGAGCCGAGGGCGCGGTACCCCACTGTCCACAGCAAGGGAGACCACCCCGCCAGGAACAGCGCGGTGTACGAGACGGCCCGTTCCGCCATGGCCCCCGCAGGGACGAGGGAGAGGAGCAGCACAAGCGGCAGGGTCAGCGAGTTGCCAAAGCCGCACGACAGCCTCACCATCTCGTCCGTGCCAGGGGGGTGGTTTCCGTCCCTGGAAGCCAGACCTGGGGCCAACGACGGCACTCCTATAGCCGCTGCGAAAATCACGGGGCAGCTGCCGCGCGTCCTCGCGGGGCGAGCACGGCCGGGGTGGCTGAGAGTGGCTCAGGGCGGCAAGCGCTCGGACTTGTCGGGACGGGGGCCCTCACCTGCAGTGCTGGCAGCGATGGCCTGCCCAGCTGGCAACGTGCCCTGGGTGCCAGGGATGATCGACAGCGGGCGCCTCTGCAGACTGTCGACGACCTTGGCGGCGGCGCTGCCCAGCAGGAGACCCACCCCTACCTGGGCTGCAGCCATCACCGGAACGACCGCCAGTGACGCCAGTTCTTGGCCACCGCGGGCGACGATCTGGGCCACATTCACCGCCAGGGTGCACGGGATGAAGATATGGAACGCAGCCCGGCTCAGGACCTGCGGTGTTTCCTTCGGGAGCTTGCCCGAGGCCATGAGCCGCCCCACGAACCAACACACGAAACCGATCTTGAGCGCCGCTGCCGCTGTCGCCGGCAGCACCCCTGACGCCACCATGTATTCCACGGGGGAGGTCACGCAGGCTCTTATCGCCTGCGTTCGTAGCCGGGGGGGGTGGGTCCAGGCCGCGCCCCGGCCAACAGCTCTCGCCGGTGCGTGGCACCACCGGCCCAGCGGGCGCCGTCTGCGTGGCTGGTGGGGTTCACCTCGGCAGTGACGGGGCCCACCGACGACCTGCAGGGCGCGCCCCGGCGCCCGACTCCACACGAGTCCCCGCACGATCCGTCGGGCCGGTGGCCCGGAAGCCCGCCCAAGGGCCTCCTCGACCGCGCGCTGGCGGCGTCTCCGGGCTTCAGGAGGGGTCGCGACCGGGCCGAGGGCAGGGGGATCGAGCGGCACGCCTGCGCCAGGGGGAGGCAACGCCGAGGGCGAGACGGCGCGCGTGGTTGAGACGGCGATAAAGACGCGAGTGCTCCCACGGGCATGGCGCCCTCGACTCCCACTGCGGGCGAAGAGCCCCCAGCTTATAATGTCCGGAAGGGGAAGCTGGGGCGGGCGCACCGCGCGAGGCCACCGCCGACGGAGCTTTGTAGGTGCCCCCGAGCAAAGAAGGTCGATCGAGAAACTAGGTGACTGAGCGTCATGACGATGCTCTCGAGCGGCGGGGACGCGGGAGACCTCGCTCAGGCGCAGGCCACCTGGATTCTGACTGGCAGGACCGCGCCTCCTCCTACGCTCATTTGAACGCCTTGGGCCTCCTGCCGAGGCAGCGCCGAGGAAGAAGGGTAAGGAGAAGCGGGGGGGGGGATGAGCACTCGAGTCCGCTCCGCCCTGGTGCGAGCATCGCGGGCAGGGCAGCTGGGGGGCTTCGGCCCAAGTGCTCCGGGCACTCTCGATTCGCGCTCCACGATATCAGCTCCCGGACCGGCCCGCACTTTTCATCGTGCTAGTGGGGACCCATCGTGGGGCCCAATCAACGGGGACCTGACCGGCGCGTGGCGTGGGGGCGCCCGCCTCACGGCCCCCGCCGGGGGGAGACCTTTCGCATCTGCGCCTCGCGCGAACGACCAGATCGGGGGATGTGATTCCTTCCCCTCTGGGGTCAAACCTTTCATTTCGCACCAAGGCGACCACGGCAACCCAGGAAGGCGCAGGAGGCGCGACAGCGCCGGGCCCCCCTCGGGGGACAGTCACGCCCAGCCACCCTGGGCGGGTACCGCGGGGGAGCCGAGGCCCTCGCGGGCGCAGCTGGTGAAGAGGGCAGAGGCGGCCGTGAACGGCGGGGACCACCGGGCCATCATCCCTGCGCTGCAGGGCCTCGTGGCCGACCTCCGCCTGCGCCGGGGGCAGAGGGCGGAAGCGGCCGAGCTGCGCCCGGGCACGCCCCTCGCCCTGTGCAGCTCCATGGCCGTCAACGTCCTGGCCCTGCAGGCGAGTGTCGCGGCCCCGGGCCCCCGGCCCCCGCTCCAGGCGCTGTCCGGTCCCGCGCTGACCCCTCCCCCCCCGCGCCCGAGCCCCCCCGCAGGCGCCCCGGATGTCGGTGGAGGAGCTGTCGGCGTCGGTGGGGATTTTGAGGGGGGCCCGCGACGTGGTCGAGTTGCCCGAGAGCGTCGCCGCGCCGTTCCTGGTGCGCTCCCGCGAGCTCCTGCTGCGGTCCCCGGGCGACGAGTCCCTCGTGGCCCTGGCGGTCTCCGCGCTGCAGTGCTGGGCGCGGGCGCGGCTCCTCCCCGCCAGGGCGGGGGCAGCGGCGCCACCCCGGGCGCCCGGCGCCTGGCCGCCCGGCCCCTCGCCGCCCGGCGGGGCCGACCGCGCACCAGACGACGTTCTGGGCTCCGTCGCCGTTCCACTCCTGCGCTGCGTGGCGGGCTGGCGCGCCCCGGCGCCGGGGAGCGGGGCGGAGAGCCAGCCCGGGGGGGAGGGGGAACAGGGGGTCGCCTGGGGGAGGGCCGTCGAGAGGCAGCGGCTGTTCGCCGCCGCCCTGGAGCTCCCGCAGCTGCGCGCGTGCGACCCGACGCTCCCCGGGGCGGTCGCCTCCGCGCTCGTGCGGGACTGGGCCGTGTCGCTGGAGCGCCTGCGGGGACCCGGCCGGGCCTCGGGCAGCGAGCTGTGGGGGACCCCGGCGGGGGACTGGGTGTTGGGGCTGGGGGCGCGGGGCTGCCGGGGGGGCGTGGGTCTCAGGGGTCTGGCGAGGGCCGTGGACCTGGGTGCCGCGGGCCCTGGCGCGCTGGGCGACTGCCCCGAGTGGGAGGAGGCGTCCACGGGGGGCAGGGGGGGCATCCGGGACGCGGCGGTGTTCCTTTCCGAGGTCATGGCCCGGGGGCGGGGGGCGGGGGTGGCGGCCGAGGCGGCGGTGGGGGACCACAGGGCCGTCCTGCACATCGCGCGGCTGGCCGAGGCAGTCGGCGTCGCGGACGACCCCGGGGTGCACTCGGCCCTCCGGTCGATGCTGGCGTCCCTGGGCGCGGCGCCCACCGCGCGCGCGGCGGCCCGCATGCCGGCGGGGGACCTCGCCTGGCTCGGGGCCTACCCCCAGCGGGCAGCGGAGAGCGTCAACCCGCGGGGGTACGTGTCGAGGGAGTGGCTCTCGGCGGGCGTGCTGGAGCCCGCCTGGAAGCTGCTGGCCTCCGTCCCCTCGACGGACGCCCAGCTCACCGACCTGGTCCGGCGCGCCGCTGCCCGGGCGGCGGGGGAGGGGGTCCCGGCGACGCCGGAGAGGAGGGTGATGGATGCCCGGGCGCTGTCCTCCTGGCTGGACGCGGCCCACGATCCCGCCACGGCGGAGAGCATCCGGAGGGACGTCGCGGGACAGCTCGCCGCTAGCCGGGCCGTCCTGGTGAGGGGTCTCCGGGGGGTGCATGCCGCGTCGCGGGCGGGGGTGCGGCTGACTCCAGACGTCGGCAAGTACGAGGGGCGGGGGGTCGGCCGTTCTGGCTTGGGGATGGCGGCCCTCGCCGTGCACGCGAGCGGGCTCCACGAGCTCGCGCCCCGGGGCCGGGCGGCGCCAGACGCGCTGCGCCCGTCCGAGGGGTGGAAGCTGGCGCTGGAGGTGGCCGCCGGGAACGCAGACTCCCTCTCCCCGGCGGACTTTGCGTCGTCGCTGTCGCGGAGGGCGCGGCAGCTCGGGGTGGTGCACACCCTCGCCCTCGAGGCGTCGAGCAAGCTGGACCTGGCGATCGAGGCTGCGGGAGGGCGCGCTCGCAGGGGCGACGAGGCCCCGGGGGAGGGCTCCGTCGGGATCCGGTGCCAGCGGCCCCCGCTGTCCGGCGACCCTGCCCCCTCCCCCGGAGAAAGCCCGGGGCGCGGGACGGACCCGGGACTGTCCGTCCGCGGGATGGCCGAGGCCCTGCACGCGGTCCTCTCCTACGGGCTCCCGATCCTCGCGACCAGCACCGACCTCCCGTCGGACGCCCCGATCGTGCTCCGGAACATGAGCACCCTCGCCCGCGTGCCGGAACGGGTCGCTGCCCTGCTGGCCGCGAGCCGCGCGGGGGCGCCCGCGGCGGGAATCGGGGCCCGCGAGACCCCAGACGCCCTCTCGGCGGGCGTCCTCCTGGGGGCGCTGCGCGACGCGAACGAGCTGGCCCCGTGGCCGGCGAAGAAGCTGGCGTCCAAGCGCTCCGTCGATTCTCGGATCGGATCCGTCGTGGACCACGTGGGGCAGGTTCTCGCCGGCGTGGCGGGTGGGGACGCGGGGGAGGGGGCGTCGCTGCTGCGGCGGGTCATGAGCAGAGGGCGCGTTTTCGCGCCCGCGGGCGTGTCGCCGGTCTGCGGCGAGCTCGCCGGAGCGGCTGCCGAGTCATGGGCAGCCGTCGCGGAGTCGTCGACGTCCACGGTTTTCGAGATGGCCTCGCTCGAGCTGCGCACCATCGGTTCCACCCACGCCATGACGCTTGACCAGGTCCGGTCCCTCCTCTCGTCCTGGGCGTCTCTGTCGCGCGAGGGCTCGTTCGTCCCCTCCGCACTGGCTCTGCAGGAGGCCGTCCTGCGCCTTTGCGTACTCCTGCCGGGCCCCGGGGACCCCGAGCGAGCCGTCGCGCTCTCCGGGGGCCTGGCCTGTGTCGGACACGTGCTGTCCGGGGCGGGGAGGAGGAACCTGTGCGGGGTGGACAGGGCCGCGGACCTCCTGGGGGGCGACTTGCCCTTCTCCGCGGTCCCCCCTGAAGCCTTGGAGCGGCACCCGGGCCTCCGGACGCCGGGCCAGTACGCCACCGGGGGGACTCCCACGGCGATCCCCGTTTGGGAGGCCGTCCGCGAGCTGTGCCGCGGCGGGCTCTCGCAGGTCGCGGGCGTCGCGCCGGGCATGTCCCCGCCTGACGCCGCCGCGGCGCTGTCCGCCGCGAGGGCCCTCGGGCTTTGCCTTGACCCCGAGGCCGAGGACGCGCTGTGGAGAGCGGCCACGGCGGTCGGGGGCGGGGAAGCGCACGGGGGCCGAGGAGGGCGCCAGCAGAGCGTCTTGCTCACCGACCTGCTGGGCCTCGTCAGGGTCCTGACCGCGTCCCCCAGTCAGGCGAGGGCCGAGTCGTGGGAGCGGGCGGGGGCCATGCTGAGCGAGGTGGACGGGCACCTGCCCCCGTCGGTCGTTGACGCCATTTTCAGGTGAGGCTCCCGCCCGCAGCGCGGGCCTCCGGGGGTGCCCCCGCCCCCCGACGGCGTGTGCGAGGGGACCCTCAGCCAACCCGCGCTGCCCGATGCCCTGCAGGGAGGTCACTGCCGCTTACGGGGGCGTCAACCCCCTGGCGTTCTGGGAGAGCGCCCGGACCGAGCGGCTGCGCGTCCCGGAGCCGGCGAAGGACTTCCTCCGCCTCCTCCTCGGTCGGCTGGGCGTCGACTGGGTGGCGTCAGACACGGCTGCTCGCTTCAGCAGGTCGGCCCCCAACGCACTCGCTGACCGCGCCCTGGACACCGTCGCCAGCCTGGACGAGCTCCGCTCCCGCGTCGGCCTGCCCGCCGTGGACCTGTCGTCCCGGCCGGACCTGGCGCGGCGCAGGGAGAGGCGCTCGTCGCCCGTGGCCCCAGTGCCCGGGATCTCCGACCTGTCTTTCGAGGCTCGGCACGCGCCCCTGCGGTCCGGCCCGAGGGCGACGCGGGCAGCCCGCTCGGGGGGCCGAGTGCGCCCGTCGGGGGTCGCAGCGGGGGAGGACGCCGAGCGGGGCTTCGCGCCGTTGCCGGGGGGAGGCGGTCCGGCGCCAGGGAGCGGCGAGGGGGCAGCCGGAGTCCTTCATCTGGACGAGGGCTCCGTGGCGTACGTGCGCGAGGCCGGCGGGCACAGCCTGGTCCGGGTGGGCGAGGTGCCCGCGAGAGCTGGCGCTGGCGGCCGTGGCCCTCGGGCCCCGGCGGAAGCGCCCGCCAGGCCGGCGGGGAGGAAGGGGAGGGCCGGGGAGCCGCCGGCGGGGATGTCGCCGACGCACTTGGTGGAAGCGGCCCTGGACGGCCTCCGGGCCGCGGGCGCGGCCATCATGCCCGCGATGAGCGAGTTTGAGCGCCTCCAGGAGGCCCCCGGGGTCGGGGGCGCGGCGGGAGGGGGCCGCCGGCGAGCGCCGCGGGGTAGAGACGCGCTGCGGGGTGCCCAGGCAGAGGCGGAGCGGGCAGAGAGGGCCACCCGTCTCGCCTACGAGGTGCTCGTGGCGGTGCAGCGGGGACCCGTGTCCCGGCTGGAGAGCAGCTTCGACCAGAGCCGGAACGAGGGGGTCCGGAGGTTCGCGAGGGACCGGGACGTGTCCCGGCTCCTAGAGCAGACGAGGGCCCTCGGGCGGGAGCTGTGGTCCTGTGCCGTGCACGCCAGGCGCCTCGCCGGTTGGCGCGCGGGGGAGCACGCCCGGGGGACACGGGGCTCCGAGCGGGGCGGGGGCGGCGCCGGGCCCCGCGGGGCTCCCGCGCCGGGGGCCGCCCTCAGGATGCACGCGGACGGCGTCAAGTCGACTCTCCAGAGGCTCCAGGCGCTGGAGGAGTCCCTCCGCGGGGCCGCGGACGCGGCCTCCGGGGAGCCGCGCCGCGGGCGCTCGAGGGCGAGGAGGAGCGGGGACGGCCGGGGCAGCCGCACGGGGCGCGCAGGGGGCGGGGGGGACGGCCGGGAGGAGGGGTGAGGAGGGCGCGGCGCGCCGGGAGGCGCGGTCTGTCCCGAGGTCGGGCACGGTGGAAGTGGGCGAAGCTTGAAACCACGGGCAGCCCCGGGCTCAGAACTGCAGCCCTAGGCTCAGAACTGCAGCCCTAGGCTCAGAATTGCAGCCCCGGGACAGCCCCGCGCGCGGCGCCGTAGTTCCTGTCGACGACGCGGCCGCGCGAGTCGAGACGGGCGCTGAGGACCCGGGAGCCCGCGGAGGTCGTGATGACGCGGCCGCCGACGGAAGCCCGGGAGGCGACGTTGGGATCTTTGACCCTGCCCACGAGATCGGGGCGGCAGCAGGGTCGGTCCGAGTCCGGGAGTCCCCAGGCGTCGTCCCGGAGCAGCCGCTCGGCCTCGCGCTCCCCGGCGACCTCCCCCTCGCGCCACTCGAGGTACTTGGCGTACACCTCCTCGGGGGGGAGGTGGCGCCGCCGGAGCAGCCGCCGCGCCCTCGCCAGCGACGCGTTGGTCACCCACCTCTCCTCTGCCGCCCTCGTGGGCTTGATCCCGCGGCTCTGGAAGCGGCACTCGGCGCGGTGCAGCTCCCAGTCCAGCAGCGCGCAGCTCTTGGAGCAGTAGAACGTCGTCCCGCAGCCCTGCCCGCACGGGGACAGCTTTGCGCCGTCGCCCCTCCAGAAGGACTTGCGCCCGCATCCGCCGCACTGCGCGACCCCGAGGCTCCTCGGCACGCCCTTCCCCTCTCCGGGAACGACCGCCCCCGCCTTCCTCGCGGGCCCGGGCCCCGCCCCGCCCCCCCTCGGCTGATCCGGGGCTGCCGCGCCGTACCTCGTCATGGCGCCCCCCCCGCCCGGGCCCTGCCCGACGGCCCCCCCCGCCCCTTCCCCCTCGCCCGCACCCGTCCCCCGGGCCTCCCGTCGCTCCCCTTCGTCTTCTTGGGGAGTGTCTCCCTCCAGGTGCCCTGCCCGGGGCCCGTCCGCGCCGCCCTCTTCGCTCCCTGGCGCCTCCCCGTAAAGCCGCAGCCGGTCGCGCCAGACCGTCTTCGTGTCGGCGGGGGCGGAGCCCATGGCCTCGGCGTAGCTCTTGAACGCCTTGTTGAAGAAGAAGGGCCGCAGAATCTTCTCGCGCATTCTAAGGTTCTGCGGCGAGCGGGTGCCGGGGGGGCAGGGTCGCTCGCCTCGCGGCAGGCGGGGACGGGCGAGTTGTGGCGGCGGGCTGCGGCGCTACGGCGGGGTGGGGCGTCGGCCCACCTCCTTCACGAGCACGCTGCAGGCATATGCCTCGTCAGCGGTCTGCCTGGTCTCGCCGCGGGCGGACCCCTGCGGTCGCCGTAGGACCTGCCAGTCGGAGGGCGGCTCCCGGCGGATGGCCCGGAGGCGGGCAGCGATGCGCTCGTTCTCGGCGTTAATCTCAGCTGCCCGGCGGCCCTGTGCGATGGCGTTGCTCGAGCGCCACCGGCGCGGCGGCGGCGACGACGGCGGGGCGCCCGACGGCGGGCCCCCGGCTTCGGCGCGGCCCCTCGCGCCAGGGCCGGCAAGCTCGGGGGGGCGGGCTGCAGCGCCGGGGCCCTCGTGGGGGCAAACCACCTTGCCCGCGTACGCGCCCCCGCGCGCCCCCGGCACAGGGGGCTCTGCAGTAACACTTTCCGCTCTACCGGGCCCGGACATGCCCCTCGGCCTTCTCTCGAGCTCGCTCATCCCGCTCCCCCTCGTTGTTGCGCCCTGCTTAAATTAGAAGGCCCGCTGCCAGCGTCCAGCGGCCCCCCCTATCCCGTCCCTTGTGGATGCGGCGCCCTCTGGCCAATATGCCGCACCGGCGTCCGGTAATAGCGCTGCCCTCTCCCCGATTGGTACCGAGCGCCTCCGAAACACCCTCACTCCGTCAGACGTGGGCCGTGGGCCTCGGCGCACGGTCCTCCGCTGCTTCGCGCACACACGGCGCCCTCTGGCGGCCACCCGGGGCGCAGAATTCACCGGAAGCTACCACGCCGCCCCAGTGAACCGCATTGCGCGGCCCGCGCCCTCGCGGAGTCCCGAACGAGCCTGGGGGTTCCCACGAGGAGCCCTCCGGCAGCGAACAGGGCCGCGCCTGAGAGTGACTCGGCCGGGGGGATGCTCGGCGAGGCGCGTCGCGGCGAGGGTTCGTCCCTGCTCGCCGACTTCAACGCGTACCAGCGCGGCGACGTCGAGGCGCGGGGGGGGAGCGACCGCGGTGAGCCCGCAGGGGCGGGGCGCCGCGCCTCCCCCACCCGAGAGGCGCACCCATCGGCGACGGTCCCCCCCCACACGCGCGACGCGCCCCGCGCCCCGCCCCTGTCCGCAGCGGGGACAGGCGCGGCGGCGGCGGTGCTGGAGATGGCGGGCGCGGCGGGGGGCCGGCTGGCGTCCCTGTGGGGGACGGGCCCGGCCGAGGGGGGGCCGGCGCCCGGCGCCGGGGCGGGGGGCGGGCTGATGGGGGCTCTCGGGAGGGCCCGGGAGAGCGTGTCGGCGTACGCCCCGCCGTCCCGGGACCAGATGGCGGCCTTCGGCGTCCTCCTGGGGGCCGGGGGGCTCTTTCTCGCGGTGGCCTTCTTCGTCTGTCTGCCAGTCGTGGTGCTCTCCCCCCACAAGTTCGCCCTGTCCTTCACGGTCGGGTGCGCGCTCGTGCTGGCGGCGTTCGCCGCCCTCCGCGGCTTCCGGGCGCAGCTGTCCCACATGCTGTCCCGGGACCGGCTGCCGCTCACGGCCGGCTACCTCGCCGCCATGGCGGGGACGGTGTACGCGGCGGTGGGCCGGCGGAGCTACCTGCTGACGGTGGCCTTCTGCGGGCTGCAGTGCGTCGGGCTGCTGTACTACCTCGCCTCGTACTTCCCGGGGGGGGCGCAGGGGGTCCATTGGGTCCTGGGGGCGGGGTTCAAGGGGGTGGTCGGGGGGGCGCGGGCCCTCCTCCGGGGGGGGCGGGGCCCCTCCCTGCCGCGGTGACGCCCTCAGCGCGCCTCGCGCGCCAGCCTGTTGAACGCGTTCTGCATGGTGGCGAAGGCCTGGGCCGCCCGCGGGTCGTCCTTGTTCTTGTCCGGGTGGAGCACCTTGGCGAGGCGGTTCCGGGCCGCCACCAGGTCGGCGCGCGTCGGGAACCGCCCGACCTGCAGGACGCGGTGCGCCTCGGCGGGGGGCAGCCGGGCGCAGTGGGTGGACACGCGGTCGACCTCCACGATGCGCACGGCGGCCTTGGCGATGGCGAGCAGCTCGGGCTTCTCGAGCGCCAGGCCCTCGGGGATCCGGTGGCCCTGCCCCGCGCGGACGACCAGCTGCCGGAGAAAGGCCACGTCCTCCCGCCGCGCCTCGAGCTGCTCCATCGTCGGCGTCCGGACGTCCACCGGGTCCGTGTGGGGGGCGGCCCGCCGCCTCTTGGCCGGGGGCTCGGGCGGCGGGTCCGCGGGCGCGCCCCGCGGCGGCCCCGCGGCGGGGCGAGGGGCCGCCCGGGCGGCATAGGCGGCGCGCTGCCACGCCGCCGCCATCTGCTGCGCGGGCGGGGTCCGTATCGCGCTGACGGGCTTGGCGTGCGGGTCCACCCGCCTCCCCCGCGCCCCGGGCCCGGCCCCCGGCGCGAGGGCGGCGGCCGACGCCCCGACGCGCCGCTTCGCCGGGGGGGGGGCCGCGGGGGCGTCCTGCGCTGCACTCGCGAAGGGAGTCTTCGGCTTCGCCCACCGCCCCGCCGCCCCCCCGCCGGCGCCCCCCCCCCCGACCGCCCGTTCCCCCCCCGCGTTCGGACCCGGAGGGTCGCCCTCGGCGTCCCGGGGCGGCTCGGGCCCTGCCGAGTCCCGGGAGCCTCCCCCCGGGGCCTCCCTCCTCGGCCCCCCCCGCGGGCTGCCCCGGACCGGGCCGTCCGCCCCGAGCCCGCTGCCCTCCGGTGCGCGCGCGGCGTGCTGGCCTCGGCGCAGCCCC
>Ga0255780_10001250_pt1 | contig 23980 bp, 15 predicted proteins | sample 071ome_32_FD_179978 | JGI IMG/M metagenome (GOLD analysis project Ga0255780, IMG submission 179978) | Coastal salt marsh microbial communities from the Groves Creek Marsh, Skidaway Island, Georgia - 071405AT metaG (version 2) | ecosystem: Environmental > Aquatic > Marine > Intertidal zone >... | reverse complement strand
GGGGAGGCTGCTCAAGACAAAGCGGGCGAGGCTGTTGGAGCCGTGCGTGCTGATCGTCGTGTTTACGACGTTGGGGACGATTCTGCCGCTGTTCTTCCCGTGTCTGCCGACGCAATGCGTGATTATCCAGGGGGAGTCGAAGCCTGTGTGTCCGGAGGGGACGCCGCCGAGGATCCAGAGGTGGGTATTGACCACATCGACCGACGTGCGCTCGCACGCCCCGACTCTCTCACTCGCACTGCGCGCTTCGCTCGTTAGGATTGTCGAGGACTCGATCGAGCTCTACACGTGCTCCAGGGAGGCTGCGACCTCGGAGATTCCTCCGGACTGGGATATCACCGACTCGAATATCACCGTGCCCAAGTCGTATAACGAGCTGGCCACGCTCATCTCGGTCAACGGGGAGGATAGCATCCGGCACCTGTTGAGCAGGGGGACGCACCGGGAGTTTGGCTACGCGGCCATCGTTACGTTCTTCGTGTTTTACTTCGTGGGGGCCGTGCTGGCGGCGGGGAGTGCGGTCAGTAGCGGGGTGTTTGTTCCGATGTTGCTCATGGGCGCGTGCATCGGCCGGTTCGTCGGGCTGGCCACGGTCAACATCGCGGCCGCGTATGGCGCGGGCAGCGATGGCGCGCCGCCGGGTGTCTTCCTGCCGCCGAGTCCGTGGAGCTGGATCGATCCGGGGCTGTTTGCGCTCATCGGCGCCGGCGCGTTTATGGGCGGCGTGACGAGGATGACGATCGCGCTGGCCGTGATTATCGTCGAGATGTCCAACGACGTTCGGATCCTGCTGCCCGCGATGGTCGCCATCATGTTGGCCAAGTGGGTGGCAGATGCGGGGTGCCACTCGTTGTATCACGGGTTAATGGAGATTAGCTGCATTCCCTTCCTGCCGAAGGAGCCGTCGACGCTGTCGTCGCTCGAGCTGGTCGAGGTGCGGCACGTCATGGCGTGGCCGGTCGTGACGCTGCGGGAGAAGATGAGGCTGCGAGACGTGCGGGAGGCGCTCACGCGCACTCGCCACAACGGGTTCCCGATCGTCAAGTCGGATAACAGCTTCGTGGGGATCGTCGGGAGGGATGTTCTACTCAAGGTCCTGGTCGAGTCGGTCAAAAGGGGGACGACAAAGTTCGAGATCAGATATGAGGACGTCAATCAGGGGCTGAACGATCCAGTGCTACAGCTCCGAGAACAGGAGCAGCAGCTGGCGGTCCTCGACGGGAGCGTGCTGGCGACCTCGTCAATGTCGACCGCGGCGGCGACCGCCGTGCCGTCGGCCAACAGGGATAGGTCGGCCTCCCTGTGGGAAGAGGATCTCGATCTGCGGCCGTTCATCAACTACTCGGCGTACCGGGTGTCGGAGGACTTTAGCCTTGATAAGAGCTACCTGCTGTTCACGACCATGGGTGCGTTGTGCGGTTGTGTCGTCGATGATGACGTCGACGACTCACCACTACTACTCACTTTTTTCTCACTGCGCTCGTTTAGGGTTGCGTCACTTGGTCGTCGTGGACGACAACAATCGCGTCAAGGGCATGGTGACGCGCAAGGACGTGTTGCCGTACAAGCTTCAGGAGGCGGCGGGAATCGCATCGTCCTTCACAGCGGGAACGCCAGTCTCGGCGAGAGCGTCGGCGTCGCATCAACACTGACCACCATTGACCAGTACCCTCATTGTATAACAAATACGATTACATGTCTTCTTCGACGATGACCAGCGCCGTCTGCTTCTCGAACTGGAGCTCGGCGAGGGTCGACGACCCGTGGTCCACGGTCTTGAGCACGCGCCGCGGGTACGTCGTCGCCAGACTGAACGACACGTGCTCATTGCAGTCCAAAGATTCGACCCAGTCGACGACCCGCGAGTACGTGTCCGCCATACGGAACCGCCGCTGCTCCGTCTCGCCCGACGGAAATCTGACCCGAATGACGCCAGTCTCGCCGTCGCTCTCCGACACCTCGTCCCCCAGGAGCATCTTCTTCTCCCGACGTCTGGCCTGGAGCCGCTCGGACTCCTGTTCCCTTTCCAGCTCTGCCGCCGCCTGTCGCGCCTCTGCTTCCTCTCGCTTCTGCCGCTCCTGCGCCTCCCGCCGCGCGGCTTCCGCCTCGCGCTCTTGTCGCTCGAGCGCTTTCACCCGGTCGGCCTCGAGAGAGCGCTCGTAGTCGGCGTCCTGCTCCTCGCGAAGGCGGCGGTCGTTCTCGCGCTGTTCACGGAGCAGCCGCTCCTCCCAGAGGATACCGCCGTGCTCGGTCAGCGACCTTTGGAGCAACTCCGCCAGCGCTTCCGGCCGCACCTTGCCCTCCGTGTGGAAGATCAGCCGCGTGCCCGCCCCGCCGAACGCGAGGAGCCCGCAGTACGGATAGCGCACCACGTTGAGGCGCATCGCCAGCCTGTAGGCCTCGGGGCTGCGGATGTCCCCGCCCCACGAGACGAAGGTCGCGTTCAAGTAGTTGACAAAAGGCGGCGAGCAGAGCGTCTCGCGGCAGAACGCGTCGCTGTCACGATGACGCTCCGAGTGCAGGTAGATGAACAGAAAGACGCCGTTCTGCTGAGACTTTTGCGCCGCCGCCTCCCAGCCGGTCAGCTCCCATTTGGGCGACCTTTCGCCGTACTTGGAGGAGAACCCCGTGATAAACTCGGCCGCGGCCGTCACCGGGTCCTCCGCCCTCGCGCGCGGCGCGAGCAGACTGAAAAAGCGGCAAAACATCCTGTGCACCGGCCCGGGCAGGATCCGCCGCGATGCCGCGTTCACCAGCGAGAACGTCAGATGGACCAGCCTCGCGGCCAACGTGAACGGCATTCCCAGCAGGTTGAAAGGCAGCGGCAAGGGCCGATGCACGAGGGCCTCGCGGCGATCGCCGCGTGCGACGGCACGCGGCGGGGGCCGACTGGCCCGCTGCCGGAGCCGGTGCTCGTCCTCGTACAGCTGTGACGCCATCACGAGATCGCCCCCGGCAGCCTCCAGCAGGAACGTCGCCTCCGACGCCGAGCACCCGGTTATCGACATAAGGGACGCCACGTTGGTCTCGGGGTCGAAATCGCCCGCGTCGTTCAAGTCCCCGTCGCCGCTGCTCGAGGTGTCGTCGTCGAGCTCCACCACACCGTCGTCGTCATCGTGGTCGGATCCCGTCAACGAAACGTTGTTGTCCTCGCCGTTATTCGCCATTTTCAATTTGCGCAAACCCTACCTCCTCGGCACGTTCAGAGGCGTACCAACGCACAGTGACTCTGTGACTCTGGATGCAGACCTGGTCGCATCGCACAGGTGGTCTCCAACGCACGCTGCGGGGAACAGCGCCTTGAGGCGCGGTGGACGACGGACCCTCCCATGCGAAGCTCACCGGAGCACGACGACACGGACGGTGGACATGGCCTCGACACGGCGACGATGACGGCGACGATGACGGCGACACGGAAGAGCGTCCTGCGGTCGACGATTCCCTACCTGCTGTGGAACGAATTCGGGGAGCGGCTCGCGTTCTACGGGCTCGTCACCAACCTCGTCATCTACCTGAGCACCGTGATGGGGCAGACGCCGGCGTCGGCGGCCGTGAGCGTGAACCTTTTCCAGGGTACCTGTTACCTGACGCCGCTGCTCGGCGCGTACGGATTTTTATTTCCTCGCTGTTCGTTCGCCCGCCCTGACTCTCTCACTCGCACTCGCTCGCTCGCCAGGTACTTGGCCGACGCCGCATGGGGCCGGTACAAGACGATCCTGATGTTCTCGTGGATCTACTTTGCAGGACTGTTTCTGCTGGCGGCGTCGGCTGCGGCGCCAGTCAAGTCGATGGCGGCGTTATACTTTGCGCTCTACACGATTGCGCTCGGGACGGGCGGCATCAAGGCGAACAACTCGACGTTCGGAGCCGACCAATTTGACGACAACGACCCGAGGGATCGGGAAGAGAAGAAGAGCTTTTTCAACTGGTTTTATTTCAGTATCAACGTTGGGAGCTTGATCGCGTCGACGGCGATCGTGTACATCCAGGAGAACATCAGCTGGGCGATCGGGTTTGCCGTGCCGGCCGCGGCCATGCTGGGGGCCATCGTCGTGCTGGTGGCGGGCGAGTCGCGGTACACACACGTCCCTCCGAGCGACAGCCCGCTAGAACGCGTGGTTTCTGTGACCAAATCGGCGTTGAGAGGGCGCCGGAGAGCCCGCGACCGGGGCGACGAGGCGCGAGGCCCCGAAAGCGAGCCGCTCGTGTCTGACGATGGGCGTGGATATGGGGCAACGATGACATCGAGCACAGCAACGACATTGACGACATCGACGAATAAGGGACACTGGCTGGACGCGGCGCTCGCACGCCACACGGCCGAGGACGTCGGCGACGTCAAGCTCGTCTACGCGCTCCTTCCCGTCTTCTTCACCACGATCCTGTTTTGGACGATCTATTCGCAAATGCAGACGTTCTTCGTGGTCCAGGGTGCGATGATGTATCGCCGGATCGGGTCGTTCGAGGTTCCGGCCGCGAGTCTGAGCAGTTGGGACACGCTCGCGATCGTGGGACTCATACCCGTCTATGAGAAGCTCTTCGTCCCGACGCTCAGACGGATGGGACGACCCATGACGACGCTAAAGAGGATCGGCTTGGGCCTGGTGATCTGCGTCGCAGCGATGATCGCGGCCGCCTTTGTCGAGACCCGTCGGCTTGCCGCGGTGCGGGACGGCTTGCCGCCGCCGTCCATCTGGATGCAGGTGCCAATGTACGTCCTCGTGGGTTTGGCGGAAGTCTTTTCGAGCGTCGGCACCATGGAGTTCTTCTACGACAGTGCGCCCGTCACAATGCGGTCGATGGCTTCGGCGCTCCAGCTGTTCAGCGTGTGCTTGGGGTCTTATTTGAGTAGCGGGCTCGTGATCATTGTTCAGTTCCTCTCGAAGCTCGGAGGCGGCCCCGGATGGCTCCCGGACGACCTCGACGCCGGCCGCCTTGACGCCTACTTCCTGCTGCTGGCGGCACTGATGATGCTCAACGCCGGCGTGTTTGCCTGGGTCTGCCGGCGCTTTTACCCCGCCGCGTCTCAATCTACACATTAAACTTGTAGTACGCATCATCAGTAGCCTATCCGCAGGATCCCGTTGACCTCCTGCACGTGGAGCTCAAACGCGCCCTCCCCGATGGACAGCGAGCCGCCATCGTACGTGTACGTCGCTGTCGGCTGCGGAACGCGCACCGCACCGTTCACTTCGACTCCCAACCCCTTGATCACGTTGATTTTTTGCCTGATACCCACGGCATTCCCGCCGATCATCATGGCGTCCGTGTGACCCGCCCGGGTGATCATGTCGCCGCCAAACTTGTATTGCACGCCAAAGTCGGGTTTCACGCTCCCGTCCTCCTGGTAGCTGGCGCTCCCCACCAGCTGGAGCTTGGATCCGTTCGGCAGCGAGAAGTTCTTCCGGTACCCCACCTGTCGCTCGCCGACGTTGACGGTGAACCGCCCCCCCAGCAGAGAGTCTTTCACCGAGCACCCGTAAGTAAAGTCCCGGGTCGCCACGGCCCAGTCGGCTTTGAGCGTGATCCGCAACGGGAACACGTTGATCCGGCGACGGAGCTTGAGCTTGTCGAAGCCTGAACGAGGAAATTGCGAGTTGGAGCTGAACAGAACGGTCGGCGCCTCTCGCCGGAGCACCACCGAGCTGTTCGTCGTGGTTCTATCTGCTGCTGGCTCGTCCATGTCCGTGGATCGACGACAATGGTTTGATGATGGTTTGACGAGTTCTCAACACCCGCGGGCGCGACTTGAAATTTTTACCACCGCGATGCTCCATCCCGTCATCGCCGCGCGGCCCGTTGCCTCCCTCCCGACGCGTGCTACGGTTTCGTCGACGGGAACGCGGCGACCGTGCGCCGACGTCGTCGTCGTTCGGCGGCAAACTTGTCGACTGCAATCGCCGCCCACGTGCAACTCGTCGTCCTCGGACCGGGACCAAGACCTCGACCTGGACCAGCTGCTTCAGGAGGATCTCAAGCGTCTCCAGAGTAGAGAGCAGGACCTGAGATCGGCGCAGGTGCCGTCCTCTGCAGAGGCGTCCGGGTCGTCGTTCAAGGAGCTCGTCGACAAGGCACTGATCGCCGACTTTTTCTTCATTCTGTTTGCATTAGGGTGGCTCGGAGCTGGGGTTGGCTTGAAGTCTGCGACAGGTGTGACTGGGCTCTTGGATGCGTGGCTGGCGCTGTGGCAGTGGGTGTTCCAGCCGGCCATCGGCGTGTTGATGCTCGGTGCGCTCGTCAGCGGCGGAATCGGCTGGCTCAGGGAGAAGAATGAACAAAAGCGATAGATATAAATGATGTTTAGTTCCCTAAAAACCTACGGCTGGGCCCGGATCGTAATCTCGCTCTCGGATCGTGATCTCGTCGCCGCTCTCCAGCGGGGTCACGGCCTGGAGGAAGAGGTGGACGGCTCCGCTGGGGTCCCGAACGGCCTCCAGGCGGCAGTTGCCGTCCTTCGCACGCCGCGCAAACCTTGCCGACGATCCAGCTCTGGTGGTGTCGATCGCCCAGTCCTTGTTTAGGGCAAACATCATGTCGCCTGCCCGAGCGAGGCGGCCGCGGTCCTCGCCGATGGCATTCACGAGCCGCAGGCCGGCGTCGTCGACGCCAGATCCACCCTCGATCATGGCCGTATATTCGCGCTTGCGGCATTCGGCCTCGGCGGCCGAGATGAACTCGCCCAGCAGCTCCGCGACGACGTGACCGGCCGAGAAGGCGGTCGCTGCAAACAGGCCGGAGACCTGCTCCCGGCAGGCGGGCGCGTTCCCGTTGGCCCCCTCCTGGGCCGCAATCTCAGACCAAGTCATATGCGGCAGTGGCTTTCCGTCGACGACAAGGGTTCTCGTCCCGGCCACCGCGCTGATATTCGTCTTGCCGACCGTCTCGGCGTGCAGCAGGGGGTGCGCCTGCAAGACCTCGCACTGCGATTCGAACGTCTGCTTCTGCTGGTGCCACACTACGTGCGGCATGAGCGCGCTGCACCCATAGGCTGAATGGATGCTGGATGCAGACAACTCGGCGAACTCGCGCCGCATGAGCTCCCGGCCGTCGGCGTGTCGCTTGCCGGAAGCGACCGCCTCGTCCAGTCGCTTCTTGGATGCCGCTCTCGCCGCCTGTGCTGCGATGGTGGCGGCGGCGACGGCGTCTGAAGCCGCAGCTGCGGCGGCTGTGGCTGCAGCTGGGTCCGTATTTGCATCCGTGGCGCCATTGCCGGCGCTGTCGTCCGAGTTGACGTTCTCATCCGAGGTGGCGTCCGGGGCCGGCGCGGGCTCGACCCCCACAGTCGGCGCCGTGCCTTTTGGTTTTACGGCGATCGCGGTGCTTCTGGCGCCGGGCTTGCCAGTCGGGCCGAGCTTGTTCCGCGACCGGGGGGCGTTATCCACGGGGCTGCTTCCCTTGCGGGTGGGCCCCAGCGAGCTTCCGGCCGCACGGCGGGGGGCGGGCTGCGCGTCGGTCACATACGTCGCCCGGGAGCTGATGTTTGACGTCGACGTGCCCGAGGCGTCAGACACCCCATGGACCACCCGTTTGGGCCGTTCGGGTTTTTTGGGAGCGTAACGACACCGTCCCAGGTGACCGAGTGGCCCCTGGGGTCCGAGCCGCAACGACCTCAGGCACTTCCGGCCGCCTTTTGACGGGTCCCGCTTCTTGCATCGCATCTCGGGTGGGATGGCCGAGAGCTCCTGTGCGATCAGATGCTCGGTTTCCAGGACTTGATTGTCCTTGGACGCTGTACCGAGGTCCGCCAGTCCCCTGGCCGCATCGGCGAGGAGCTGATCGGCCGCCCGAACCGCGGCAGCGCGAGCCGGCTGCCGAGTGTCATTGGTCGTCGCCTGGGTGAATTTCGCTGACTTGGGGGATTTTGTCCATTTGGAGGCCTTGCCGGCGGTTGTGGCGGTCGTGACGGTCGTGGCGGTGGTGGCGGCCTTGCCGCCTCTGCCACCTTGAGAGGGCTCGGCCGGCTCGGCAAACTCGGTGCGCTCCGTGTCCTCACTGGTGGCGGCGAGCTTGGCCTGTTTCCCTTTGGTGGCCTTTTTCGATGCGTTCCCCTTTGCTTTTGCATTTGCGCCCTTCTTGGCCGCGACCGAGACCAGCTCATCGTTGTCCTCGTCGTGGTCGTCGTCGTTCATTCCACCGTCTCGGGCGGCATTGGCATCTCGTTCGTCTTGGATGTCCTCTCTGCGCGTCCTTATGGGCAATTCCTTCAAATGCTTCGACTCCTTTGCCTCGACAGCCTCCCTCGTCGCCTCCCTCGCAGCCTTGTTCGCGGCGGCCCTCGCCCTGGGGGCCTTGGCGGCCTTGGAAGCCTTGGCGGGCGAGGCCTTCGCATCCCGCTTCCGCTTCTGTGCCTTGTTCGTCGTATTGTCCGCCATCTGTGACACCAGATTCGCCAGGACCCTGGAATCATCGCCGGCACCCCGAGGGTGTGCAAAGCCGGGGGCGCCGGGCGAGACGGGGATCTGCGCGCCGCACTTGGAGGCCTTGCACCCGTAGTAGACCGCGCCGCCCGGCGTGGTCGACCGCTCGCACACGGTACCACAGAAGCACAGTGGCGTGGGCATGGTGTGTCCGTCTGCCTGCGGCGGGCGCATGGCGGCCACCAGCTCGTCGCCTGGCCTGTTGCCCGGCATCCCGCCTACCGCGGTGCCGACGGTGGTGCCCATCGCGGTACCCAACGCCGCTCCGACGGCTCCGGTCCCCCGCCCATCGCCCTCCTTGGTCGATCCCGACGACCTGCTTGCACCCGTGGCCTTGGCGAGCACGCCTTCGATCGGCGAGTTGAAGTCCTCCATGGCGGCCGTTGTGGCCATCGTTGGGCCACTGACCATCATCTCTTCCTGTCCCGCCCACGGCAGGTTGAGGACACCCCCGTCGTAGAACCTGGGCGACATGTCGTTCCACGTGCTTTGCGACCGGCGGTCAAATGTGCCCGTCGACATCAGATTCGCGTCTTTGACTATGATGGGCGGCAGCTCGCCGGGGCCGTGATTCAAAGGAATCGCGTGCGGCTGGTGTGCCGACGTGCCAAGGTGTGCCGACAGGCCGAGGTGGGCCGGCTGGGCCGGCTGGGTGGGCAGGGCCGGCTGCCCGGCCTGCACGCCCAGCGGCGAATGCTGTGGCACGTAGAGCGCATGCGGCGACTGGTGCTGCGACGCATGCTGCGATAACGGGTGCTGTGGCGGCTGCATCGCACCGGCGGGATGAACCGCCGCGCCCTCCTGCTGTTGTTGCCCCGCGGACACCGCCCGCTCGTCTTCCACCGGCAGCGAGCCCCCGGCGTACTGTTGCTCGGCTTGCTCCACAAAGTTGTCCAGATCGGTGTACAGAGGGATGCCCACCAGGCTCGCTGCCTCCTTGGCTGCCTGCCGCAGCAACGCCGCCTTCTGCAGCTCGCTCGAGCTCTCCTCCGCGATGGACTGCGCCGACCTCGACTCTGGAATCCCCTCGTCAGACGCACTGAAAAGCAAGCGGGTCGGATCGATGTTATTCCTGTCGATGTACCCCTTGGCCTCGCGCCCGGTCATGCGGAACCCCTGCCCGTTCGGCTCTGTCGACCACTGCCTCTCCTGAACCGCGGCCGCCTTGAGCGCCTGATGTGCCGCAAGCCGGTCCAAGCTGCGCACTGGCTGCTCCAAATGGATGGAAAGTAGGCTTTGGACGTCCGAAAGACCCCAATCCGACGACTGAAAGACCCTGTTGACGGCACCAAAGATCGCCTTGCCCTTCTCGCTCGCGACCGCGCTTCGCTCGCACCACTCTTGCGTCCCCTGTAGCGTGACAGGTGACTGAAACGCCCCGGTCAGGGAGGCCTTCCTCTGCGGTGTCGCGTGGTGCACGCTTTGAACCGCAGGCGGCGAGTACAGCCCGGCGAAGGGCCCGGCGGAGAGCCCGGCTGACACACGCGCCTGCGATCGGGGCTGTCCCTGTTGTGTCTGGACATGTGACGCATGCGCGTGCGGGTGCGCGTTCCAGGCTGGAGGCGGTGGGTTCATCGCCCTCGGGTGATTGGGCGGGCCCTGGCCCATGAAGCGGAAGAGAGAGCCCCCCCGGACGAGGCCGGGTTCTCCAGATGCGTCTGTCATCAAGACGCACCAGCCCTGTGTCGAGCTTTCCGGTGCTGAATTGGACCGTTATATGCTCGAAAGCAAGCTACTGTCGTACGGAAAGGTACGTATCCGCGTCCGCACGCCTCCGGAATTGCCGCAAAAATTGCTTGAAATGGCGCCGAGGCACGCACTCGTTTCTCTCTCTCTCTCTCTCTCTCTCTCTCGGGTGCACCTGTATTGCATTGCCAGATGCCGTTGGTGAGGGCGTCACGTCTGTCATGCCTCACGTCCTACGGGGCGCCCTATGACGTTAGGGTACGGTTTCGTGGTGGGTGGGTGGACGGAGCATCCCCTCCGAGCGAGTGCGTCACTCACTCACTCACTCGCTCGCTTACGTACGCACGCTCGCTCGCCCGCACCCCTGCCGCAGGTCGTCTTGGTCATGCCGAAGAACCCGCAGAACATCGGCAGCGTCCTTCGCGCGGCGGGCAACTTCTCGGTTCCCCTCGTCACATTGGTGTCGCCCAGATGTCCCGACGTGAACGAGGACACAATTCAGAACGTCGCCTGCGGTTCGCCCACGAGGCTCGAGACAGTGGCGACGCTTGAGGAAGCTCTGGCAGACTCGATGGTATCGCTCGCGTTTTCGAGGCGGAAAGGCAAGGGGCGGCCGGCGTTCCCGTCCCTCTCGGCATTTTTGCAGGGCGATGATGGGTGGATGGGACGAGGGGAAGGAGGGGAAGGAGGAGAGGAAAGGGGAGAGGCGATGGCGCTCGTCTTTGGGAGGGAGGAGAGTGGACTGGAAGCCGACGAGATTATGTTGTGCAGTCACACCGTCGAAATCCCGAGCGACCCAGCGTTTCCGAGCCTCAATCTCTCGCATGCAGTACGTCTCGTGGTTGTATCCGGGAGCGTGGGTGGGTATTATCGCTCTCGCTCTGACTCTCGCCATCCGATCCAAACGACAGGTCGCCGTCGTCCTGTCGCAGTTATACGCGGCGGCCACAGAACGACGAGAGAAAGAGACGCGGCAGGACCGGACGGGACGCGAGGAGCTGGCCACGCACGCAGAGCTCAACGCCCTGTACATGCGCGTGACGGGGATGCTGGAGCGGAAGGGGCTGGACGTTTCGGAGAGCAGGGGAGGGGGCGACGTTGGGAACCACGGCCGGCGCGTGAGGGCCCCGGGCCACCTGAAGAGCGTGTTGCTCAAGGGACGGCTGACGAAGGCCGAGTGTCGGAGTCTGTTTGGGCTGGTGAAGGAGCTGGACGGGGCAATGTGAGAGTGGTGCAGAAGAGGCACATCGGGATCACGGCTGCACGGCTGCATGGCTGCATGGAGGACGCGGCCTGCCTCGGATTTCGAGGAAGACCCTTTCGGAAGGAACCAACCGACACATTTTTTGACCTATTTCCACTGACGTTTTTACTTCTACGAACGTTCAAGATGATTGGTGCCCAAGTCGCTTCCATGCTCGCGCTCGTTACGAGTTTGCTCAAAACGAGCGCTTCGATTTCGCGGATTGGAGCCCTGCCAGCTCTCGTGTCGAAGGTGCCGACTGAGGCGCTCCTGGCTGGACATTGCCTGTCCACTGCGGGCTTGAGTAAGACCTCGTCGGCCTCGCTCGCCAGCTACGTCCAGGTGCGTGGCGAATTCACCGTTCATTCATTCTCCGTCACTCATGAATTTCATGCGCCTTTCTCGCTGCTCTTCCGTGCGCGCCGAGCCCCGTTTCGTTACACTGCCCAATTGTTCTATCACTGCGCCGCGCGACGCGTTCTATTTCGCCCGGTCACGTTTCGGAGATCGAGAGATCTCTCCCGGAGTTGGTTGCCTGACTCTTCACGACGTACACACCTATCCGCAGGGGTTCCTTCTCGCGTTCGGAGGCCAGCTCGCCGCTGCCTACTTCCTGGGTACGTGACATGACACGGCGCGCCGAATGAAAGCGACTCCGCACGGACGGGGCTTGCTGCGGCGCCACTCAGATCTGAGCATTCTTCAGACCACCTCTCACCCCCCCACCCCATACACAGGCACCCAGTCCTCCTCCGCGCTCTTCACCTCCAACACCGTCGTCCTTTACTGGACGGTCTGCTGGTGGATCGTTAACCACAACCCGATCCCGCTCCTCGACGACGTCATGGCCCAGCCGGCTGTCGGCATCGCTGCCCGTGCTTGCCTGCACACCCTCCGCGCCCTGACCATCGCCGCCACGACCAACGCCGCTGCCGTCGCCTACAAGGGCGTCGTCGCCCCGGCCATCATCGCTGGAACCCTCGCCGGATGCGGTGGCAAGCTGCTGTCCGACTCCCTCGACTCTGTGAGTGGAGGAAAGGGCAAGTTCGAGCTGAAGAACCCCGGATTCCTGCTCCGCTCCTCCGTCGTCAACTCGTCCCTGGTCTACGTGCTCGTCCACTACCTGAAGGCGTTCTCCGTCGTCGAGGCCACCGGACTCCTGCTGGCCATCAGCCTGGCCTACACCCTGAGCGACGACCTCGCCGGAAGCGTGGTCGACGCCTCTACGCACATCACCAACGTGTTCTGCACGGTGATTGCCCCGAAGGAGCTCATCGGCGCACGCCCCGTCGCCAGGGCCGTCGCTGCCACCACCGGCACCCCGACCAAGAGGTCTGCTTCCAAGAAGAGGTCCAAGACCCCGTCGAGGAAGTAATTCGGCGTTTTTGACAGAGACAGAGATTTAGCAGATATCTCTCTGTCTCTCCGCCGTTAACCATCAAGACTTAACGACAACACCACGATGACGCACCTGACCGATGACCACAACACAACAAGACCGGAGACTTTACGACGTACGACATGATAATCACTCACAGAGGGACCCTGAGATTTTACCATTCCTGTAACGAGTTTCGACGACTTTTTTTGTGATCGGCGGCAACGCCTTGGCGCCCGCTGCGATCGCTCGTTGCACGGCGCGCAACAATGTCGCAATTACGGCGCGTACCAGAATCCGCCTCCCGCTCCAGACACTTCTTTGTTCCCTGCCAGATTGAACAGATTGTTCCACGTCGTCCCTTTGTTGACGTCGAGAGGGAGACTTTGCTCGGAAGCGTCCTCGCCCCGGCCGCCCGCTGCCTCCACGACGTCTGCATCGACGCACGCGTCCATGTGGTTCATGCTCTTGAGGCTATTCAGGCTCTTGAGCCTATTGAGACCCTTGAGGCTGGCGCTGACGTCGACGCCCGGGCCCTCGAACGAGTCGACGTGCCGAATGGCCGACGAGCCGTTGTGGCTGTTGTCGTTGTTGTCGTTGTTTGCGCTCGGGGGATTGGACGCGTTGGTGAGTCCCGAGAGGTTGGTGAGGCTCGACAAACGGAGCCACGAAGGGTTGCTCCGCATCTGCGCATGGCTCTTGGACCGAACGCGCTTCCCAAGAATTTCGAACTGTCGGCTCTTGAGGCTCATCTGCCGCAGACACTCGTCCATGCACGTCTCGATGTCGCAGTTGGTCGTGATGGTCATCAGCTTGGCCCACGTTGCCTTCTGCCCGGCGCTTTTGGCGCGCAAGATGTCCTCTTTGCTCATGTTGACGATGCTTTTCAACGCCGACAGCGTCGTCACGGGCAGGAAGACGGTCGTATCGCCCGACCACGGCTGGCTGAGCAGCTTGAGCAAGCGCAGGGTCCGCTTGGGCATGATTTCCATCAGCTGCTGGCACCGGTGCTTGAACTCCATCTCCAACAGCGACCCGATGGGCCTCGGCAGCGCCTCTTTTGCCGCGATGACCGGGAGCAAGTACGGATTGCACTGGCTCACCAGGAAGTAGTTGACGTTGAACATCTCGCTCAGTCCCCGCATCGGTAGGTCGCTCTCGAGCGAGCCGTCGCGCCACCGTCGCTGCGACTCGCCGGCAGCCTTGTTGGCAAACGGCGCGATGTGGCCGCGCGAGTCCCGGGCGAGCAGGGTCTGCGGCGCGAACAGGAACGGGAATGCCGAGGAGCACGCGACGGCCGACCAGATGAGCACGTTTGGGGCCGTCAGATAGTTGAGCAGCCTGACGGGCTCCGTGGTGTCCGCGGCAGACACGGCCACATTGAGGGCGAGGCCGCTGCGCGCGTACGCCTCCTCAAACGTTTGCTCGCCCAGCAGGTGCCGGAGCCTGTCCTGGAGAACGCGGTAGTCTTGGAGCGTGCCCTTAGTGAGCAGATGACGCGTGAGCTGGAGCGGCGTGTTGTGCGAGTAAAAGTCCATGTGGCTGAGCGTCGTGTCGAGCTCCGAAAACAGGTCGGTGAGCTCCTCGCGCGTCCGCGTCCCCACGAGGGCGACCACGATGGCACCGGCCGACGATCCCGACAGGACTCGAGGGAGCAATTCGGCATCCAGCAAGGCTTTGACGACGCCGAGGTGGAAGGCGCCGAACGAGCCGCCGCCGGAGAGTACCAGCGCCGTCCGCCCAAACGCGTGTCTCGTCTCGCGGAGAAAGGCGAGACGCTCCGCGTGAGGGACGAGAGGCGAGTTGGAGATATCTTGGAGGCACTCCTTCGTGAGCTTGATGTACTGTCGGATCGGGCCGGGAAGCGTCGCCGGAGGCTGGATCGAGGTGGTGGCGTCGGCGATGTTGCCCGCGTTCCTGATCAGATCGCTGCGCAGCACAAACATCAGTTCGTACGGATCGCCACGGGCCTTGATTTTCCGCAGATACTCGACCCGACCTCGGATGAGATCGGCGTCGTACATGTCGTTGAAGGTCTCCTTCATCCGCTTGCTGCTTTCGTCCAACCGCTCGAGGGCCTCTGCCGCCTGGTGCCACTCTTCGTACGACGTGGCCGCCTCCATCGCCTTCCTCAACGACTTCATCTTGGCGCGCGGCTGTTTCGCCCAGTTCTTGAGCCTCCGTGCCGCGAGGCCCGACAGGCACAGAACGATGAGCCCGTGATACACGCGGACCGGTCTGCCAAAGGGGAGGATGCGGAGCCGGGCGTGTACGGGTTTGTACAGCCAAGCGAGAAGGTCGGCCAACAGGCGGAACGAGTGGCCGGACAGCGAGATCGCCCGACGGCCGAAGAGGAGCTCCAGGGCGACCAGGCGCCGGAGTGGGCGCGGGACTAGCGGGGGCGCCATCCCCACCGATTCGGTTTCGGCGAAAACCTAGAGAGAGAGAGAAAACGAAGGGTCCTGGGCGGCGCGTTGGACACACGCGTTGGACACACGCATTGGACACACGACGGTGCCGTGTATCGTGTGTTTTACGATGAATGACAAGAAAAAAAGGTCGTGAGTACCTCTGGCTCGCGAGCGCGGGTCCGCAGGCCAATCTCCGCGAGTCACGGAGGCCAATCCGAGCGCATGGACCGCACGTGGAAGAGATACGCAAGCAAGCAAGCAAGCTACCTACCTACCACCTGCTCAACCCGCGCTCCCACTCGTAGACGTCGCTCGTCGGCCTGTCGACCAGCACGTACCGCTCGATCTCTCGGACGTCGTCGTTCGTCAGCCGAAAATCGAACAGCGACGCCGCCTCTGCCAAGTGGTTCGCGTTGCGCGCGCCGACGATCGCCGCTGCCGCTCCACGATCCAGCACATACCTCTGCGCGACCTGCGCGATGGAGACCCCACGACGAGCCGCAATCTCCGCGAGCAGCTCGAGAAGCCCTTGGAACCAGATCCACCCGCCCCGCTCGCCGATGATCGACGCATACTTTCGCTTCGAGTAGGTGTCCGCGACCACGTCCGACGCCTTCATGCCGAGATACCGATCAGAAAGAAAGCCGCCGGCAGTCGTGCCGAACGCCAGCACGCCGATGTTTTGGTCCCGACACAGCTCCATCTGGCCGTTGAGCGGGCGGCCATCCAGCACAGAATACTGTATCTGGTTCAGCGAGATTCCGCCCGCGCCGACTCGATCCACCACGGCCTCGATCTTCGCCGACGACATGTTTGTGATGCCGACGCTTCGAATCAAGCCCTTGTCTCGCGCGGCACAGAGCGCCTCGACCGTCGCCTCCAACCCGGGTTTCTCGTAGTCGTGCCAGTACAGCTGCACGCAGTCCAGAGGCTCGTCGTTCCCGTACTGCATCGCTCGCTTGGCCGCGTCAATCTTCTTCGACACAAACGCCTCGGGGGCTCTGTTGGCCTCCTCAAACTCGCTGAACACACACAGTTTGGTGAGCGCTTCAAACTTTACCTTGTCCTGGACTGCGCGCAGGCGAGCTTGGCCTACCAGCTTCTGCGACTGGCCATAGATGTCGGCCGTGTCCTGCGTCGTCAGCCCGAACCGCTCGGCGGCCGTGACAATGTCATCGACGGCTCGCGAGCCGCTCGTCCGATCCGTCGCCGCGTCGCCCCGGTGGCCTCCAGACAGCTGCCAGCGCCCCAATACGACCCGCGTGATCGATAGGTCGGGAACGACGTCGTGCCGAGGTATCGGTAGCTCACGAGGAGTGAACGCTCGGGCTTGGGTGGTGGTTGCGGGGAGTAGCACCGTCGCCGTCGCCAGGCCGTGCAGCACTTCCCGACGTTTCAGACTATGCGCTGGGTTCGGTGGTGAGGTAGCCTGCTGCTGCTGGGGGGCGATTAGGGTTGGGAAGCGAGTGGCCATGATAATTGTCTCTAGAGAGCCGAGCGTTCACTGAAGAAGAAGAAGACGAACATCGCCGCATGGTTCATCACGCATAGATCGTAATTCAACGCACAAAACGAACAGATGGCGGCTAACGTTCGGAACGTTGGCGAATTTCGCCACATGTCCAAACAACATGTGGCTCGAGTCGTCGTACCCCGAGCGACCCCGAGAAAGCAAAACGGGGACTCTGCCCCCGAGCCCCGGGCGCCGCCCGAGCCGCCGCGGATCACGAGCAATTCTTTGATTCCCGTGCGGCGCCAGATCAAGTGGGTGCGGCAGTACAAAGAGGAGGTGCGGAAGCAGGCGTTCCGTGCGCCGAAGAAGGAGCGGCTTAAGGAGGCGTATCGGAAAGACACGCCGACCGAGGAGGAGCGTGTCGAACAGAAACGGTTGCGGGAAGCGGAAGAGTTGGAGCTCTCGAAAACGGAGAGCAAGAACTTTGCGCTCCGGTCGTTGTATCAGACGAGTCCAGTGGGACTGAATGCGAGGAAGCAAGCGCTGCGAGCGACTCGTTCCGTCCCGATTCTGCTCGTAGACGGCTACAACGTTGTCTTCAAGTGGTCGTTGACGGCAGACCTGATGGCCGACGGGGAGCTGGAGGATGCTCGGGAGGTCTTAGTCTCCCATCTGGAGGACTACAGTACGGCTTCTTTGGTGGACGCTCGGCGCTCGACGCTCGACGCTCGTGTCACTTACGCTCACCGCGCGCTTCGCTTCGCTCGCTCGCTGGCCAGGTCGGTGGAACGGGATCCGCGTCGTCGTCGCCTTTGACGCCATGGGCAACGAGAACTCGCCGGGGACGTCCGAGTCGCTTCTAGCTTCTGGCGTGACCGTCGTGTTTACAGGAGACCGGGAAGCCGATACGTTCATCTCGGCTCAAGCGAAGGAGTGGATCAACAGGGGGGCAAAGACGGTGGTGGTCGTCACGGACGACATCGTCTTGCGCGTGGCGACGCAGTCGTCCAAGGGGCAGCGGACGGTCACGGTGCCCGTGTCCGGGTTGATCGCCGACATGTCGGCGACGCGCAAGCGCGCCCAGGCGGGCATGAGCACCGGGGCGCCCGTGCTCAACCTGCTGGAATGCGCCGTCAAAGAGAAGGACACCGTGCGCGGCAACGACACGCTCGACAAGCTCCAAGCCCTCCGGAACAGCTTGCTTCCCGATCAGCAGCGACGGACGTAGCTATCGCGGGCCGGAAGAGAAGAGAATGAATTCGCGAGGATGAGAGGGAAAGAACGAGAACGAACGATGACAACGGCGATGTCGTACAACGACGAAGACGACGAGCGCAATAATAAATAAACAGCAATATCATTCAGTCAGTCCATCAACCGGTGCTCTCGGCCGTCCGTCGTGTCAACGATCGAGCCTTCCCGGAGCGCCGACAAGACGGCCTCTTCATTGCGTGCCAACTCGACCTCACCCCCGATGGCCACCCCGGAGGATCCCGGCTCGCCCTCGTGGTTCCAATAGCAGAACGAGCCGTCCAGATCCATATCTTCGTCCTGAGAAAGAAGGTGAGCCATTTTTTGCTCCTTTGTCGTCAAGTACCCCTGGTTGTACTCGCTGGCCTCCACGATGCATGCCACCCGCCCTGTCACGGTGATCCCCAGCGCCTCCAGCTCGGATATTTTCCGCGGGTTGTTCGTCATCAGCCGGATGCTCTTGATCCTCAGCTCGCGCAGAATGTGCCGCACCGCGCTGTATTCTCTACAGTCGTCGGGCAGCCCCAGCGCCCGGTTTGCCTGCACCGTGTCGAGGCCTCGCTCTTGGAGCGCATATGCCGCAATTTTGTTCGCCAACCCGATTCCCCTTCCCTCCTGCTGACAGTAGATAACGATCCCTTCCTGTTCCTGGATGGTCCGCATGGCCAGGTGAAGCTGCTCTCGGCAGTCGCACTTGAGGCTCCCGATCACTTCCGACGTCCAGCACGCGTCGTGCACCCGCACGATCACGTCCTCGCACCCCTCTACCTGCCCACTGATGATGGCCGAAGGCTCGGAGAACGACGTCCCGCCGTCCACCGTGTGTCTGTACCCGCGAAGCCTGAACTTGCCCATCTGGGTCGGCAGCAACGTCTCGGCCACGAATTCTGTCCATACGTCGCCGTCTCCGGGCCCCGCTGCTGCATCTGACTGCGCTTGTGTCATGCCACTGGTTAGCCGGATGATCCCCGAGGTCCCGGAGACCCGTGGCCACGTATCGCGCGCGAAATTCGTGGTGGGTCGTGGCGCGCAACTCGTCGTCAATTGTGTGGTCGCAAGCCACAGGCCGCGAGCCACTGGCCGCGCGGCCGTGGCTCTGGTACAGTGGCTATGCATTCCCTTGGTGTCACCGCTGACGACGGGCAGAACCACCACACGTTCTCGTTCTCGCTCCCAGATAAAGAAAAGGACTGGCCAGCGAGAGCCGATGGCCACCGATCGGTGGCCATCGGCTCGCCCCCAGTGGGTGGGCGGGTGGGTGGATGGGTCACATCATCACGGCGCCCTCCCTTGGGCTCGGACACACGGCGTCACCGAGCTTCACGAAGCAGGCGTTGATCGTCTCACACACGTCAGAGACGTGCGCCGCGTCGCACCCTAGGGTGAGGACGGACGCGGTGGTTCGCTCAAAGTCCCAGAAGGCAAAGTCGACGACCTGCTGTCGGTCGCGAAGACGTACAATGGTGGCGAGGTCTCGGAGGTGCTCTGCCCGGTTGCTTGACAACTTCGAAGATTCCACCGACGTGACGGACGATTCCACGTCCGACTTGATCGCCTCGCGCCTGGCATCCACGGCCGCCATCCAGGCAGCTTGCAGCGAAACCGATGCGCTGCGGGCGGCCGACAGGCCTCGCCGGGCCTCGGGGCCGAGCATCTCGGCCAGCGGGGCACGGAACGTGACGTAATGGTGCTCGGCGCTCCCAGAGGCGTCCTGCGAGGCCCAGACGGATTCGACCAACGGCCGAAGGTCCTCGTCGAGCTGGTTGTACGGGAAGGCGAGTTGGCAGACGCGCTGCACGGCACCGAGTTGCTGGGAGAGCAAGGCCACCTTTGACGCGTCGAGTCGCGGCACCGCCGCCTCCGACATGGTCGCCAGGCGCACCGTCGGCGGCAGCGGGTAGATCTTCGGCGCCCCGTTTTCTGGGAGTTTGGCGGGAGATGCAGTCAGGGGTCCCTCGCGATCAAATATGGCGTCGACCTTGCCCATCACGCTGGCCTTGACCGACTCGAGGGAGCTGTACGAAGGCAAGGGAGCCCTCCGTCTGTATTCGTCCATGGCGCGCCTGGACGTGTCTTCCATCGTCCGGTAGTAATCTTTGGCGTCCGATTCCGCGTTCGCGATTGCGTTCGTGTCCGTGTTCGAGCCCGAGTCCGAGGCCGTCCCGATGTCCGTGTCTCGCCGCACCAACCAATCGTCGAATCCGAAGGGCGGGGCGGAAGCCATTCTCGTCGATGACGCCGGTGCGGACTTGAGCGACGACGCGTCGGGGCCGGAGAAGTGGGCCAGAGGGGCGTCTCGCGCGATTTCGTCGCACTCGTCGTCCCACCACCCTGCGGTGGTCGGCGGGGCCGGCCGGGTCGGCCGGGTCGCTGGTGCCGGGGACGACTCCAAAGACGGAGAGGGACGCGCGCCCACCCCCTCGCGCTCCACACCGATCACGATGGCGTCCATATATTCGCGGCAGACGCGCCGAAGGTCCGCACGACGCAGACCGGGGACGTCCTCGCCCGCCACCAGCAGCTCCAAGAGCACCCCCATGGACGAGGCCGCCGCGCCCGAAGAGCAGAGCAGATCGTGGTCGTCTATCAGCCCTTTGACCACGGCTGACTCTTCCGCGTTTCCGTCGATGGCCGACGCCACGACCCCGTCGAGGATGATCGCTCGGTGCCGCACCGCCGAGCACGCACGCACGAGCTCGATCAGCGTCCTAGGTCGCGCCTCGAGGCACTGCAGTCGACATGCCCGGATCTGACGCGCCACCGCGCTTGCACTGGCTGCGTGAAGATTCTCGGCCCCGAGCTCGGCCCGCTTGAACGCATTGGCCACCTCCAGCACTTCCCGTGCCACCGCGGCTGCAGCGCCCGTCGAGACGCCCTCCGTATGCACGCCCCCCACGATATCGTACACGGCATAGACGTCCAAGCCATCGCCTTTCCCTCTGACGTCGCGAATCATGGATCCGGGCTGCTCCAACCCCAGGACGCTGTTGAGCAGCTGCTCGACGAAGGACCCCGCCGGCAGGCAGTGCCGTGGATTCAGACACTCGGACAGGTGGGTTGACGCCGGATTCGACTTGACCGCGAGCCATACCGCCAACGACTGTGGGTCCGAGTAGGTGTGGTTGTGTTGGCCGGCCCGGGCAGCGCGCTCGTGCGCCGACCGTGCGTTTGGCTCCCGGATGAGCGGCAGCGGCAGCCGATGGGACCGGCTCGGAGGAGCGAGGGGATGACGACGATCGGGGGTCTCCGTGGCATCGGAGGCCGCCGCCGCCGCCGCCGCCGACACCGTGGCCGTGGCACCGGTCGCGATCCTCTCGTCGCCGTCGCTTGCGCCACCCGAGTCTCCACGACCATCGTCAAGATCGTCGCTCCAGTCGGACAAATTGTCGTCAGAGCTATACGATACCGCTTGGCGCCACCACCGCCCGTCCTCGGTCGCCAAATCCGCCTCTGCCAGCAGCCGTCGCACCCGCTCCTGCTCCATCATCAGCTCGGCCTCCTTCCGCCTCTTCGACCCGACGGCCCGCATAAACGACCGCATGAATTCTTCGTCCACCCGACTGTTCACGACCCGACCCTTGATCTTCATCAGAAAGAGCAGCACCCGGTGCCCGAAGTCGACCTGATCCGACGCCGCTGCGAGCGGGAGCAAGCCCTTCGTGAAGAGCGCTCGCAGCGCGGCCACCTTGTGGTGCTGCTGCTCGCTGTCCAGTGCATCCAGGAGGGCCGTGAAGGACGCGTCGATGTCGTCCGGGAACGGAGACAGGTATTTATCGTGTGCCGGAAGGCGAGCGTTGAGAGCTCGAAGCGTCAACATATGGCTGATGATCACGTTTGTCTGTCCTTCGCCGTCGCGTGCGTCGCGCGTTTCCACATGCCCCGAAGACTCCTAGATCATATCCAAGAGCGCGGCGACGTCCTCGACACCGGCAGAGACGCGGGGTCTTTTTCTTTTGTTCCCTCGAGGTTTTTTTTGAGTGCGATTCCACCCTTCGCAGGTCGCCCCCATAATGGAGAGCAACGGGATATTTGAAGACCTTCGGGAAGCCGCGAGCAAGCTCGCCGAAGCCCGGCAGCGACTTCTGGCCTCGACGGATCGCTCGACCGTTGATGTTGCACGGAGACATCAGACGATATCCCTTCTGGAACGACTGTCGAGCTTGGAGACGAGGGTGGCGAACGCAGAGGCGGCAGCGAGGCAGCGGTCGGAAAAGCTGATCGTCCTAGAGCACGTCCTCGACACGAACCTCGCCCTCGCTCGAGGGACGGCGAGCCGGTGAGCCGGTGAGCAGACGACCAGTCCTCCACCACGTATACGTATACGTATACGTATTTCCACCCAGTCATAAATATGTTACACCAAACACAGACGTCAATCGCGCCGCTCGATTAGTTGGCCGTGAGCTTGAAGGAGATGAGGAGCGGCTGGTGGGAGAAGCGTCCGGCAATCTCGGGGGCAATGGGGATCAGATGGACGTCGTTTTCGCTCACGGAGATGTCCGTGCACCTTCCAGCCTCCGGATGGACGATGACGGCGTAGTCGGTGCGGCCCCTCGGCTGACCCTTGGCGTCAAGGGACGACCTCCTGACGGCCTCCGACTCTGGGTAGACGTGGACGGTGGCGTTCCACTCGTCCGGGGAGCTGAGCGGCTCGGCTCGGAGCGGCTCGCTGTTCGTGTTGAAGCACCCGGCAATGATGGCCGGAGATCCGTCGGCGCAGGCGACGTTGGCGACGTGACCGATGAACTCCTTGCTCATGGCCGTCTTGAGGCTCGTCGATAGGGGCACGGCCTCGCCGTTGTGCATGGCAATCTTTCTTCCGTGGTAGGAGAGGAACAGGAACTTGCGCTCGGCCACGCTCAGAACGGCACCGGCCCACCTGCCCTCGAACGAAGAGCAAGCACTCTTGATGTCGTCGTGCTGCCCGGCGAGCAGGTGCTCGAGGTCGTGGAACTTCCCGATCGAGTGGCGCTCCATGTCCTTCTCGGAGTAGACAGAGGTATCGTAGAGCACGATCGCGTCCCTCTTGTCGTCCGGCAGGTCGAGCTCGGCGTTACCCCACTGCCTGCACGCCTTCCAGGTCTCGGCCCCGTGGGCCTCGTTGATCTGGCTGATGAGCTGTGTCAGGCAGCCCTCGGAGTTCCACTCGTAGTCCTGGAGCGCAATCAGGGACGGCTCGTGGTTCTCAGCCTTGGCCATATTGAAGGCGTCGATGATGGCCTTGTGCTCGGCGTTCCTGGTCTCCTCAATGTTGCTGCCGAACGCCTGGCAGTTGAGGCACAGAACAGAGTAGGTGGCCATCTTGAATGAACACTGCGGGGGAACGAACGAATGCGAGAGACGCACGCGTGAGTGTGACGAGAACTGTGGCCTCTCCCTCGGAGCTGCCACGTTGTCGCCATGTGGCTCCGTCGTGGCTTCATCGGCACGCCTCGCCCGCTTATCGAGATCTGAGGACACGTGAAACGTCCTGTCCCGTCTCCGCAGACGCATCGGAACGACGCGGGCGTGCAATGACGCATCCGAGGCCAGACTCGACATGACGCACGTTCGGATGCAGGTGACTACTGGGCTGGTTTCGAGGCAGATCGCCGGGTCAGTAGAGTTCGGAAGTGATAGATATGTCGCTGAAATGAGATCGAGACCAATGCGTGGAAGACTTCAAGCCCCGCAGCCACCGCGAGTCGATCAAGGCCCAAGCAAGCGCGAACGGAGCTTATCCTCTCTCCGCGCCAACGTCGCCCATCTATTCTACCCGCGGCGTCGTCCAGCTCACTTTTATTAGTCTTACTCTTCCGTAGTACATCGATATCCACGTCATGTTGACGAGTGTCCAGATTCAGAAGCCCTCCGTGGCCTCTTCGTTCGTCTCCAAATCGACGAAGAATGTTCGCGTTCAGCGGGTCGTCCGTGCTGCGAGCGTGGCTGCTGTACGTATTTACCATCCCTGTGTCCGGATGGGGTCCATATCGGGGATCGCGGCGGGCTTTCGTGCCATTCTGGATTTGACGGTGAAAAGGAGGTGGGGCGGGGTAGACTGGGAGGTCAATCGGTCGACACGTCGACCGATTGCCAGACGGACAGACAGACAGACAGACAGACAGACAGACAGACAGACAGACAGACAGACAGACAGACAGA
>Ga0255780_10001243_pt1 | contig 24107 bp, 28 predicted proteins | sample 071ome_32_FD_179978 | JGI IMG/M metagenome (GOLD analysis project Ga0255780, IMG submission 179978) | Coastal salt marsh microbial communities from the Groves Creek Marsh, Skidaway Island, Georgia - 071405AT metaG (version 2) | ecosystem: Environmental > Aquatic > Marine > Intertidal zone >... | reverse complement strand
TTCTACTATTTTTTATCGAAACGTCAACCGTATATCTTGCTAAGATGTCAGCTACCGGTTGCAGTGCCGCTTTTGGAAGGTGCATTTCAAGTTGAGATAAGGGCTCCATCATTAAGGAGTACTTAGCGCTACAGGCAAAATTTTGCCGTTGTATAAATGGTGGCCTTCCAATGCAAAATTTAAAATATAAGCCCCCATTTTTTGGGCTGTAACAGGCGCCTGATAGCCTGGAAATGCTGCGGCCAACATTTCAGTTTGAACCGCTCCCAGTGCAAGTACATTAAACGCTGGCCCGGTTTGTTTGTATTCTTCGGCCAACAATTCGGTAAGTGTGATCAATGCTCCTTTACTACTGCTATACGCAGCGAGTCCAGGAAACTTTGCACTACCCTGAACACCACCCATGCTGCTAATATTGACAATGTGACCTTTTGGATTTATGATTGGCAATAAAGCTTGGGTAAGGGCTGCTACTGCAAAAACATTTACAGCAAACGTATTTCGAAAATCTGCAAGGGTTGTCTCAGAAAATGGTCGATTAACTAAAGTTCCGGCATTATTTATCAAAACATCTACCGACGGACTTGTTTGTTTTATCTTTTCAACACAGGATGTTAAGTCAATAGGGTCTGTCAGATCAACCGATATCGGTATAATTCCTTTTGTTTTTTGCAACGAAGTTAGGTCTCTTGATAATGCAAAAACTTGATGTCCTTCCCCAGCCGCTTGTAGGGCAATTTCATGCCCAATTCCTCTACTCGCTCCGGTTATAACAATGGTTTTCTGCACACTTTCTTGCTAATGTTAGACCAATAGTGTAACGGGATTTTCTATATACCCTCTCAAGGTTTGTAAAAATTGTGCACCTGTAGCTCCGTCTACGGTTCGGTGATCACATGCTAAGGTTAACTTCATGGTATGTCCTACCACAATTTTACCTTCTTTGACAACAGGCTTTTCTTCAATGCTACCCACGGATAAAATCGCCGAGTTGGGTTGATTGATGATTGAGGTAAACTCCTGAATACCAAACATTCCAAGGTTGGATACCGTAAAGGTACTGCCCTCCATCTCTGCAGGGGTTAGTTTTTTGTCTCGTGCACGCTGCGCAAAGTCTTTTACACTACTCCCTATTTGAGGTAAAGGCAAGGTGTCTGCAAATTTTACAACAGGTACGACTAAACCATCTGCAACTGCTACCGCTACACCAATATGCATATGATGGTTGTGTACAATTTTGTCGTCAAACCACTGCGAGTTTACTTCAGGGTGCTGACGTAATGCCATGGCAACTGCTTTTATAACAATGTCGTTAAAAGAGATTTTTGTATCCGGTAGGGTGTTGTATTGGGCTCTAAATGCAATGGCATGGTCCATGTCAAATTCTACCCCTAGATAGTAGTGTGGGGCACTAAATTTGGACGCTGCTAGCCTTTTGGCTATGGTTTTTCGCATCTGGCTATTGGCCAATTCAGTGATTTTTTCTACACCCACTGGAGCTGCGTAGGCTGCTATGCCCGAGGCCGAAAAGTTTTCTACATCGCGTTTTATGATTCTACCATGATCTCCTGAGCCTGCAACAGAAGCAAGGTTGATCCCTTTTTCTTCTGCAATCTTTTTTGCAAGCGGTGAAGCTACGACACGTCCATTGTTAGAAACAACTGGTGTTGTTTTTGGTGTAGCTACCTCTTTTTTGACCGGTTCTGGAGTTGCGACTGCTTGTGGAGTTTGTACGCTTTCTGAAGTTGGTGACGCGGCTTGTTGTGTGTTTGCTGCTGGCACTGCAGCCAATGCGGCTTGGACGTCAATACCTTTGGGTCCTATGAGTGCAAGTACACTATCTACGGCTGCGGTTTCGCCTTGCTGAATCCCAATGTGCAATAGGGTTCCTGCATGAAAAGCTTCGAATTCCATTGTAGCCTTATCGGTTTCGATTTCGGCCAAAATTTCTCCTTCTTCAACCGTATCTCCAACTTTTTTGAGCCATTGCGCTACAGTCCCTTCTTCCATCGTATCACTCAATCGAGGCATCGTAATGACCACGACACCTTCGGGCATTTCTGCCGTTGAAGGGGCTTGTGTTGCCACTTCGGGAGTTGTGGATGGTTTAGAGGTTGAGGCGGGGGCATCATTTTGGTTGACCAACCCACTGATGTCTTCACCTTTTTGCCCTATGATGGCAAGAAGCGTATCGACGGGAGCTGTGCCACCCTCTTCTATACCGATATGTAGTAGTTGCCCTTCGTGAAAGGCTTCAAATTCCATTGTGGCTTTGTCCGTTTCGATTTCGGCAAGGATATCGCCTTCCTTAACGGTGTCACCAACTTTTTTGAACCATTTGGCTACGGTACCTTCCTCCATAGTATCGCTCAATCTCGGCATGTTGATAATCTCGGCCATAGTCTAACTTAATTTATGCTTTAAAAATGGATAATCTTCTTGTTCGTATACCGCATCGTACATGACATTGGTATCGGGATACGGAGAACTTTCGGCAAATTTTTCACACTCGGCTACTCGTTCCTTAACCCCCTTGTCAATGGCGTCAAGTTGGGATTGCGTGGCATATTTTTTTTCTAAAATGATATCCTTTACCTGTGTGATTGGATCAATTTTCTTGTATTCTTCTACCTCTTCTTTGGTTCGATAGTGTTGGGCATCGGACATCGAATGACCGCGATAGCGGTAGGTTTTCATTTCGAGAAAAGAAGGTCCATTGCCTTTTCTTGCATGGCTAATGGCCTTGTCCATGGCTTTAGCAACATTTTCGGGGTTCATACCGTCTACGGGTTCACAGGGCATTTCATAACCCAATCCAAGTTTCCAAATTTCTTGATGGTTGGCAGTACGTGCTACAGAGGTTCCCATCGCGTACCCGTTATTTTCTACTACAAAAACTACGGGTAGCTTCCATAACATCGCTAGGTTTAAGGTCTCGTGTAAAGCGCCTTGACGCACGGCACCATCTCCCATGTAGCAAAGCGTTACGTTGTCTCTTTTAAAATATTTATCGCCAAATGCCATTCCGGCACCTAGTGGGATTTGTCCTCCTACGATTCCATGACCACCATGAAAATGGTGTTCTTTAGAAAAAATATGCATCGAGCCACCCAGTCCCATCGATGTGCCCGTGGCTTTACCATAGAGTTCGGCCATTACCTTTTTGGGGTCCACGCCAAGTCCTATAGGTTGTACGTGATTTCGATAGGCTGTGATCATGCGATCTTTGCCAATCTCCATGGCGTGTAAAGACCCTGCCAATACGGCTTCTTGACCGTTGTATAGGTGTAAAAATCCACGTACTTTTTGCTGAATGTAGACCGATGCTAGTTTATCTTCAAACTTTCTCCAGAAGAGCATGTCTTCGTACCATTTGAGGTAGGTTTGTTTGGTGATTTTTTTCATAAAAAACAGGGTATGTTTACCTTCAATTTGCCTTGCAAAATTAGTCAATAATTCACAATGGGCATAATTTGACTCCCAACAATTTTAGCGAACGCTTATTGGGTGGGAGTGAGATTTGCTGATCCCAGGTCAAATGTTACAGAGAAACGCAAGGTATTTTCCAAGGGGCTGCGTACTTTGGAAGTAGAAAAAAGATAGGAAATGTCAATGTCCATTTGATTGAGTCCAAAACCTGTTCCAAAAGTCAAAAAACGACGCGATCCTTTTTCTGGGCTTTCGTTAAAATAACCCGTTCGGAGGGCAAAAACTCCTTGATAGAGGTATTCGATACCCATACTCCAATTGATCTCTTTTAGCTCTTCACTAAAGCCCTCTGGCGCGTCGTTAAAAGAACGTCCTATGCCTTTTAAAAAGTTGATATCCGGTTGTTGATAGCCCAAAAACATGCCTGAATCATCGTATTGAGCAACTGGTGTAGGCACCAAAAGTTTGTTCACCTCAAAAATAAATGCCAAAGCATCTTGTTGGTCAATCTGAAAGGTGAAACCGGTACCCAATTTTAGATTGGTTGGTATGTAGTTCTTTTGACCGCCTAAGTCATATTTTAGGCGAGGTCCGACGTTAGAAATGTTAAATCCAAAGCGATAAATCGCGGGCAAATTGCTTATCTCAAAAGGATCACTCTGAAAAAAACCGGATAAGTCAACCGCAAGGGTATTGGCAGACGAAGCATCGAGGTCGGTTGTGATCTTGAGGTCTGAACGAATGTAGCGACCGGCGACGGCCATGGAGAAATTTTTTCCCAATTGCAAAGCATAGGAAAGATCTAGGGTCAGTTCATTGGGCCGTTCTAATCCCTGATTGACTATTGTTCCGCCTATTAAATCATTAAACTGAATTTCACCCAAACTAAAATACTTGAGGCTCATTGCCCAGGCACTTCTTTCGTTGAGTTTTTTAAAATAGGTCAAATTGCCCAAAAATATATCATTGACCAGCTTGCTCAAATAGGGGGTGTAACTGACACCGATCCCTTGTGAGTTTTCTGAAAACACATACTTTGCAGGGTTCCACTGTTGTGAAAAAGCATCGGCAGAAGTAGCAACTCCCTGATCGCCATAACCTGCAGCTCGAGCGTCTGGAGTAATCAACAAAAAGGGAACGCCTGTTGTAATCACACGTTGGTTTTGTTGGGTGTGTCCTACAAAGGCCCAAAAACACAAAAAAATTGAAATTTTGAATTTCAAAATCGATTCATTTTCCTTCTATAACGCGTATTCGGCAGAATTCGTGTGTGGCAACCAGTTATGTTTGATTTTAAAAAATAAAAATAGCCACTATACATACGATTTTGCCTAAATAAACGTTATAGTAAATGATATAACGTAATAATATTATTCTGTACGCTGTATAATTAGTATATTGCAACGAAGATTTTATAGTGTTAACACACCCTATGAAAACAACTACCATCAAAACACTAGCAGCCTTGACACTTGGAGCATTAGTTGTCACCAGCTGCGCCAAAAACAATACCTCTAGAGCAACAGGCTGGTCCATCAACGCCAAAAAAGGAGGCTTTCAATACAACGTAGACTTTGAGGAGCAAGAAACCGCTCCTGGATTGGTCTTCATTGAGGGAGGCACTTTTACTAAAGGGCAAGTGCAAGACGATGTCATGCACGACTGGAACAACACACCCACCCAACAACATGTTATGTCTTTTTATATGGACGAAACGGAGGTAACAAACTTGATGTATTTAGAATATTTGGACTGGTTGCGTGCTGTTTTTCCGCAAGACGAATTGCGTTACCGACAAATATATCAAGGCGCCCTACCCGACACCTTGGTATGGAGAAATACCTTGGGTTATGTAGAAGAATTGACCACCAACTATCTTAGACATCCTGCTTATGCCGAATATCCAGTAGTAGGGGTCAACTGGCTACAAGCCGTTCAATTTGCAGAATGGCGAACCAACCGCGTAAATGAATTTTTATTGGAACGCGAATCCTATGTTCGTAAAGATGTTCGCTATGAAGCCGTAGATGCCAATAGCACTTTTAGTACGGATGCCTACCTAAAACGTCCAGAAACCACCTATGGCGGTAAAATAGACAGCCTTGATGGAAACAGCACCCCATTGATCAACTCTGGCAAAAGAGGAACCATGCAAAGAGATACGGCTACGGTCAATGTATATGCAGGAGTAGAAAAAGGATTACTTCTCCCCTCCTACAGGCTTCCAACCGAAACCGAATGGGAATACGCTGCTTTGGCACTTGTTGGAGACCGCGAATACAACACCTACAGAGGAAAGAAAAAATATCCCTGGTCTGGAGAATATACCCGATCTAGTGAAAGAAGATCCGAAGGAGATCAATTGGCCAACTTCAAGTTTGGAAAAGGAGACTATGGCGGAATCGCAGGTTGGTCGGACGATGGGGCAGATATTACCATACAAGTAAAGTCATATCCTCCAAACGATTTTGGTCTGTATGATATGGCCGGTAATGTTGCCGAATGGGTCGGAGATGTATACCGCCCAATTATCGATGATGAATTCAATGATTTCAATTATTACAGAGGAAATATCTACTATAAATCAACCATAGGCGAGGACGGAAAAGCCGAGATCATCTCACAAGATTTACTGGTCTATGACACCCTGCCTAACGGTAGAATTTTATTGAAAAAATTACCTGGTGACCTCAACCAAGTTGCAATTGACGAAGAAGAAACCTTCTTGAGACAAAATTTTTCTGAAAGTGACAACCGCAATTTTAGAGATGGAGATCGAGAGTCAACAAGAAGATTTAGAGACCGTCAGAACCCCAATGAAGCTGGGGGTGGAACAAAAAAAACCGAAACATCGATGATGTATGATGCGCCTGTTACCGCAAAAGTAACGGTGGATCAAGAAGGTAATGTGGTACGACAAATCGACAAATCAGCCAAAAGAACAACACTCATTACCGACGAAGTAAGAGTATATAAAGGAGGTTCTTGGAAAGACCGTGCCTATTGGCTCGATCCGGCACAACGTCGCTATTTGCCTCAGTATATAGCAACGGACTACATCGGTTTCCGATGTGCAATGTCTCGATTGGGATCCAAAAGCCGCATCAAAAAAACTGCACGTCATAAACGTGCTCGTTAACCCTTAATAAGGCATCACAAACGATGCCTTTTTTTATGGAAACTTATCAAGAACTATATTCACTATTTGAAGAAAGTACAGGTGTATATACAGACACAAGAAAACCATTGCCCAATGGCCTGTTTTTCGCCCTTAGTGGCCCGCATTTTGATGGCAATCAATTCGCAATAAAAGCCCTCGAACAAGGTGCCATCGCCGCAGTTGTTAGCGATCACAAGCTTAAAAATAATCCCCGTTGTATTGTAGTTGATGATGTAGAAAAAGCCCTACAAAACTTGGCCAACCAACATCGAAAAAAATTTAAAGGACCCGTCATCGGACTTACTGGTAGCAATGGTAAAACGACCACCAAAGAACTAATGTATTCAGTTCTTAAACAAGGTGGCAACGCGTACGCAACTCAGGGCAATCTCAACAATCATATCGGAGTACCACTAACACTTTTGTCAATGCCAGCTGATGGTGATTTTTATATTGTTGAAATGGGCGCTAATCATCTGGGAGAAATCGCACAACTGTGCAGCATCTCAGAACCCGATCTAGGTTATATAACCAATTTTGGAGCGGCACACCTCGAGGGTTTTGGAAGTTTGGAAGGGGTTGTCAAAGGCAAATCCGAATTGTATCAGTACCTGATGACCAACCACAAAAAAATCCTGCATAATGCGGATGATGAAACACAAAATGCGTTGCTCTCAGAGTATGATAGTTATAGCTTTGGAAAAAACCCAAATTGTAACCTCATAATTGACTACCATACAAAAGAAAATGAACTGCACGTACAATGGAAGGGAAACACTGCTATAAGTCGCTTATATGGCAGCTATAACCTCACCAATATCGGAGCCGCTATTGCCCTTGGTAATTTTTTTAATCTAAAAGCAGAAACAATAAAAAAAGGCATCGAAGATTATCTACCCAACAACAACCGCTCACAGGTAGTCCAAACCCAGAAAAATACACTCGTACTCGATGCATACAATGCCAATCCCAACAGTATGCGCGCCGCATTGTCGGCCTTTGATACCAATTATAAAAAACACAAGGTGGTCATACTAGGCGCTATGATGGAGTTGGGAAGTTATAGTGATGCAGCACATCAACAAATTGTAGATCTGCTTGCTACCATGAATCTAGAAACCGTATGTCTAATTGGAAAACCTTTCAAAAAAACACAAAACCACCCTGCTAACACCTTTATTTTTGAAGATACAGCAACTTGTACCAATTGGATTTCTAATCATCCACTAATTCAAAAAAATATTTTATTGAAAGGGTCTCGAGCTATGGCCTTAGAAAAACTACAACCAGTACTGTAAGCTCAATTCCTTTTATTAAAACGTCTAATGGCCTCATAAAGAACAAATGCCAAGACCGCTAAAAGGGCATAAATCACAATATTTCTCAAAAAATACATAAGCAATTATTTTAGAAGAAACCATTGGTATACTAGAGCAGTCACAAACGTCCCTATCAGGGCAGCTAAAACTCCAAATGCAACAATCCCAATATGACGCAAAAACCAGTAATTGATTCGAAAACGGATGGAAAGCAGTCCATATTCCCACGGTTTGCGTTCAAATTCATATTTCATGATCGAAAATTTGAAATAAGTTACAAATTAAAATAAAAAAGGAAGGTATGTAAGTGGGTGTTACTGGATTCGAACCAGTGACCTCTACCCTGTCAAGGTAGCGCTCTAAACCAACTGAGCTAAACACCCGAAAAACCAAATTTTGGTGGGTCAAATATAGAGATTTCGATACAAAAATACAATGTGCTGAATGTAATTTGCAGTACATTTGATGATCATTTTTTTTTGTTTTTTAGAAGTTAAAAAAAAAGAATTACAACTTCTAACCAACTCAAAATGAATAATTTTCATTATATTAATAATCGAAACCAACACCTAGACCAATGCAACCTGTTTTGGATCATCCTTATGAGTACTATTACCACGTCAAATTCATTAATACATTGTTGGATTCGTCTAAGGTACTTTCCAATCAGGATTTGGAGCATTTGATCAATAGCAGTCAACACAAATTGATTCGAGATGCCGCCGAAAAAATTCTTGTCGAACGTTTCTTTAAAAAGAAATAGGATTAAAAAATTTCAGTTTATTTTTGAACTAAATAAAGATTGATGAAAATGAAACATTTTATGACTTTATGTACACTTATGTGGGGTCATTTTATGCTGTTGGGACAACAAATTCTTGATGTAAATACATTATCTACACCCGATCTACAAACCATAGAATCGCTTTATAAAAAAGAACAAAACCCACAGGTTTTTGAAAAAGGGTACCATAACCTCAACGAGTATGGGATTAACGTGTTTGCACCTTCTTTGGTAGAAGCCATACGGTTTCACTTGAGAGGTTCGGGTGCACGAATCGAAAACGATCGGGTAATTATCCGAAAAACCATGTCGATCCAATACATGCGTGAACAACCCTTGTGGGTGCTCGATGGCATTATATATGACAAAGAACCTTTTGTCAATTTTAATACCATACGAAAAGTACATGTCTTACGCTCATCGGCAGAGACCAATCGCTATGGCAGCCAAGGCAATGCAGGTGTTATCGAAATTGTTACCAATTTGAATTGAACATTGGAAAGTTTTTTATCGGATTGGGGCTCCTCTTGCTGCTTATTGGTGGCGGACTGATCTTGATTAATAAACTGGGGCTAACATATCGCAATCCGCTAGACTTTGCTTTTAAGAACGGGCGTTTTCAACTTTATTTCCCTTTAGGCACCTCTTTGTTAATAAGCCTACTTGTGACATTTTTATTGTACCTTTTTAGAAAATGAAAAACCAGCGTTTTTTTTTGATGGGCCCCATTTCCATTTTGGTTTCTCTTATATTGCTGTTCTCCAACTGTGAAAAAGAAGAAGAATGTGTCACAATTAGAGAAAAGAAAACATTAAACAACCGTTACTATTTTTTATTTAATAATGACAATACAAACACTTATGGCAATCAGAACGAACCCGCATTCTTGCCGGACAACCAAGCGTCAGGAGAGGTCTCGTTAAGCGTTTACAATGCGTTTCGGGTTGGGGATCGTTATTGCTTTTAAGAAATTATATTTTTGTTCTACTACTATCGGTTATTTATTATGAAAAAACGATTTACCGCGCTTCGCTATCTATTGATTCTTTTACCCTTGGGCTTGTTTATTCGTTTTGTGGATCTAAAAGTTTTTGAAGGGTTTCTGGGTCAAAACGAACAAACAGAACATTTTATATATCTCGGGGGATTATTGCTTATGGTTGGTTTTTTAATTGCAGTGATTCTTTACATTGATAAAAATTCAAACAACACAAACGTTTAAAATCAAAGGGCCGTATTCTTATGCGTACATTTTCTAAAAAAGATATTGACGGTATGGATAAAATCTACCGCCTCAATATGATCAACAGCATTACTGGTTATAAATCGGCCAACCTTATCGGCACCCAATCGGCTTCTGGAATCGCAAATATTGCCGTATTTAGTTCCGTAATTCATTTGGGGAGTCAACCCCCATTGTTGGGTTTTATACTCCGACCCACTACGGTACCCAGACACACGTATCAAAATTTGAAAGCAAACGGGATTTTTTCCGTAAATCATATCCATGCAGATCAAATAGCAGACGCACACCATACAAGTGCCAAATATCCAGACAATGTTTCTGAATTTGATCACACACAATTGGTCGCCCAATACCATTCTCAATGGCCTGCACCATTTGTAAAAGATGCCCCCATACAGTTGGCTTGTCGTTATCAAAACGAATATCCTATAGAAGAAAATGGAACTATTTTGATTGTTGGAAGCATCGAAACTATTTACCTAAAAGAAGATTTACTGATGGACGATGGTTGGGTTCGCCTCGATCGAGGCAATATCGTGGCCATTAATGGTTTAGACGGTTATGCAAAACCTGAGCTGATCGAGCGCTTTGCCTATGCACGACCCAAAAAAGTCTAAGAAAGTGCTTCGGCAAGAATTTCTCCAAATCGATATACCTCACTAAAGGTATTATATTGTGCGGTCGGTGCCAATCGAATTGCATCTGGTTCGCGCCAATCTACATAGACCCCCTGACGTTGCAAATCATCAAAAATACGTCTGCCTTCTTTATTGAAAATTAGCGTAAGTTGTGCTCCGCGCAGCTTTGGTGTAATGATTGAAAACTTAGAACCGCGTTGTTCCAAAATCTCTAATAACACCTTTTCTAAAAAAGTGGTCAGCATTTTTTGACGGTCAAAAAATGCGTGAGGCGCCATTTTATTTCGCAACTGCAAAGCAGCACAAAGAGGGGCTAGCGCAAAAATGCTTGGGGTACTTTGATGCCAGGAAGCAGCGTGTTGGGCCCCCTCATATTTTGGCTCCATAAGAAAACGTTTTTCTTTGGGTACGCCCCACCAACCTTTGAGGGTAGGTCCCTTTTGATCAAGGTGTTTTTTGTGGATAAAAATTCCACCAATACTTCCGGGGCCACCATTGAGGTATTTATAAGAACACCAAGCGGCAAAGTCAACCCCCCAATCGTGCAGGTGCAAGGGCACATTGCCAACCGCATGAGCAAGGTCATACCCAGCAATTGCTCCTACCTTGTGTGCTGCAGCCGTGATTTTTTCAAGCTCAAAAAGCTGGCCATTATAATAATTGACACCTCCCAAAAAAACCAGGGCCAATTGATCTCCAACGGCTGCAATCTGATCCAAAAAATCTTGGGTATCCCAACAAGTCCCCCTTCTTGGGATTTCTATAAGCGCATCCTCGGGAGAAATACCATGAAATTCTAGCTGGCTTTTAATCATATATTGATCTGAAGGAAACGCTTTTTCCTCAACAATTATTTTAAAACGCTTTTGATTGGGTTTGTAAAAATGCAGCAAAAGAAAATGGAGGTTTACGGTAAGCGAATTTAAAACGGCAACTTCTGTGTCTTGAGCACCCACCCAAGGTAAAAGTTCTTGAGCGGCTTGCTGCTCCAAATCCCACCATGGTGGCTGTGCCTCAAAAAAACCTTCTACACCATGCGCTGCCCATTGCGCATTAATCATTTCTACAGCCTTATGTGCATTATGAGCCGGAAGCCCCAATGAGTTTCCTAGAAAATAAATCGCCTTTTTTTGAAGGTGTTGTGGAAAAACATAGGCTTCTTGAAGGGTGTCTAAAGCAAATTTTTTATCCATCATTTGGGCAAAAGCCAGGCTATTCTCCATAGTTATTTTTCAATAGGAGTTAAAGATACACCAAATTGAAGGGCAGAACAAGCCCTTGTTTTCCATGAAAATACCTGTATTTTTGAGCTATGCAACTCAACGTGCAAACCCTAGTGGATTATGCTGAAAAACACAGCGGTGATGAACCACCGCTGTTGGAACAATTGCGGCGGGCAACCCATCAAAAGATTTTGCAGCCACGGATGCTGAGTGGGGCGCTCCAAGGGCGCTTATTAGCACTACTCGCTCAATTAAAGCAACCCAAAAGCATCCTTGAAGTAGGCACTTTTACGGGATATGCTACGCTTTGTTTAGCAGAAGGGTTAGCCGCTGATGGTTCACTACATACCATTGATAAAAATGAAGAACTTTCTGACTTTCAGCGTTTTTATTTTGATCAAAGCCCCTTCGGAAAGCAAATTGTACAGCACTTGGGTGATGCCTTGGAAATCATTCCAAAATTAGCAGGGCCTTTCGATTTGGTCTTTTTAGATGCCGATAAGAAAAATTACCTAAATTACCTCGAACTCCTACTTCCCAAAATGAACTCTGGAGCACTTTTGATTACCGATAATGTGCTATGGAGCGGCAAAGTGCTTTCAAAACCCGATCCCAAAGATTTGGATACCATTGTCTTGGCACAATACAATCAAAAAATTGCTTCGGATCCGCGGCTAGAAACAGTTATGTTGCCTTTTAGGGATGGAATTAGTGTCAGTAGGCTGCGCTAGAGATTACGCTTAATCGAGTCGGTCAACTCGTCAAAATCTTTCTTTACTTCCTTCACCTCCTTTGTAAAAGTATCCTTTAGGGCTTTGGAAGGGTCGTCTACTTTGGCCGATTTTTGAATTTCAGATTTGATGTCATTGGTTGCTTGACGTATTTGAGTCATTCCCTTGGCCAAACCTCTGGCAATAGTCGGTATTTTATCGGCTCCAAAAACCAACAATACGATAAAGAAAATAAAAACAATTTCGGCACCACTAATAAAAAACATCACGAGCTCTGAATTTGATGCTAAGTTATCAATTTTAAAAAAACGCCTCGAAAAATCGAGGCGTTTTAATCGGTCTTAACCTTTTATTTTTTCTTTGAATTTATCAAAGTCAGTTTGAGACTCTTGTTTTGGCCAACTGTTGTTTTCGGTATCAATATCTGCGGTTTGTGCATCAGGGTCAACTTTGATACCCACCAATTCTTTGTTGGTTGCAAGAACTTTTTTGACCGAAGCATCGTTTTTGCGCCATACCTGTACTGGATAATTGACCCGCTCTTTGGTGCCATCTGCATATTCATACTCTACGATAAGCGGCATGACTAAACCTCCGGGCTTCTCAAATTCGACTTCATAAAAATATTTTGGGACTTCCATATTGTTACGCTCGGTCTCCGAGTAGTTGTCCATTACATATTCTTTTAGCGATTGCGACTGTTCCATCGGATCTGCATTGGCGAGATTCGGATCAAAATCCGCACTGTCCTCGGCCACCATAAACATCATATCCGGTGGCAAATCGTTAATGGTCATTCCATATCCTTTGAGCAATTCGTCCACTTCGGCACCTGGCTTGGGCGACACATAATAACGCTTAACCGATTTTACTCCTATATCTACATAGTCTGTGGTATAAAACCAACCTCTCCAAAACCAATCTAAATCAACGGCAGAAGCATCTTCCATTGTTCTAAAGAAGTCTTCGGGTGTAGGATGTTTAAACATCCAGCGTTGCGCATAAGTTTTAAAGGCGTGGTCAAACAATTCATGTCCCATAACGGTTTCTCTAAGAATATTAAGTGCCGTAGCTGGCTTTGCATAGGCATTAGGGCCAAGCTGAAAAACGTTTTCTGGGTTAGACATAATAGGAGAAATAAACTCTTGATTGCCGGCCATATACGGTACAATCTTTGACGGGTCTCCTCTTCGAGAGGGATATTTTTCGAGCGGTGCAATTGCGCTGGGGTAGGCTGCACCAAATTCTTGCTCGGTTAGATATTGCATAAAGGTATCCAAACCTTCATCCATCCATCCCCATTGACGCTCATCTGAGTTTACAATCATTGGGAAATAGTTGTGACCTACTTCATGAATGATCACACTGATCATTCCAAATTTGGTCCGGTCAGAATAGGTACCATCGGGGTTTGGACGACCATAGTTCCAGCAAATCATAGGGTACTCCATCCCTTGGTTTTTGGCATGGACAGATACCGCTTTGGGGTACGGATAATTGAAGGTAAATTTAGAATAGGTTTTCAGGGTCTGAGCCACAGCCTGAGTCGAATATTCTTCCCACATAGGGTTTCCTTCTTTTGGATAAAGTGACACGGCCATTACCTTACGAGGGCCAACTTGTACGGCCATCATATCCCAGATGTACTTTCTAGAACTTGTAAAAGCAAAGTCGCGTACATTTTCTGCAATAAACTTCCATGTTTGTTTTTTGTCTGAAAATTGTGATTCTTTGGCAGTGGCTTCCTCTTGAGTAACAATAATTACGGGTTTGTCAAAAGAATTTTGTGCTTCTTTATAACGATTATATTCGGTTCTTGTAAGCACATCCTTGGGGTTTTGAAGCACACCAGTTGCATCTACGATGTGATCTGCAGGCACGGTGAGATTGACTTCATAGTTTCCAAAATTCAAGGCAAATTCGCCGTTGCCCCAAAACTGGTAGTTTTGCCAACCTTCAACATCATTGTAAACAGCCATTCTAGGGAAAAATTGCGCGATCACATAGGTACGATTTCCATCCTCTGGAAAATATTCATACCCTGAACGGGCACGGTTGGTGACATGATTATTGACATTATACCACCATTTGATCGAAAATTGATACGATTCACCACTTTTGATGGGTTGCGGTAAATCGATACGCATCATGGTCATGTTGATGGTGTGCTTTAAAGCACGCCCGTTGGCATCTTTGACTTCAGAGATGTTAAATCCTCCATCAAAGGGGCTTTCCAAAAAGTCTTTGGCAAAACTGCCCGGCTGTGCTAAGGGCGACATTCCAGAACCATTTTTCTCCAATGCTGGTGCATCTTTTTTGCGGATGTTTTGATCGAGTTGTACCCAAAGATATTCTAAGGCATCGGGAGAATTGTTGATGTATGTTATGGTTTCGTCTCCATAAATTTTTTGATTTTTATCATCCAACTCAATATCCATCTTGTAGTTCACTTGTTGTTGATAATAGTCCACGCCAGGAGCTCCCGAAGCAGTTCGGTAGCTGTTTGGAGTCGAAAATTCTTCGTACAACTGTTTAAACTTGTTGTTATTGAGGTGACCAGGAGCACGCTCTGTCGGTGTTTCTTGAGCAAAACCAATGGCCGAAAAACCGGTCATAAGAATGCTGCATAACAGTAAAAAAGATTTGTTCATTGTCATTTTATTTGTGGCTTTAAATGTAATTATATTAATGAAAATTTGGTCCATGTATTAAATGTAATTAAGATGTGTTAATTGGCGGTAGTTAAAATTTGCTCTTGCGGATTAGCGGCCGTCAAAAGAATGCTTTTTCTATACGCGCCATTTTTAAAGTGTAGTATGTTTTTTTGTTCGTCAAAAAGATCAAAGAGGATTTGATTTTTGATGATTAACCTATCGGGCAGGCTTTCCATTGGAAGCTCTAAATACATCAAAACCAAATCGTTGCGATATTCTTTCCCCAATATTGCATACTCAAGTTCTTGTTCTGGAGTGGCTAACACAAATTTTTGGCGAATATATTTTTCCAAATAGGCCACAATTCTGTCCGTTTCATTGTCTGGTGCCAAACGCAAAGAGGCATCATACCTTTGGTTTAGTACCGCTTGCACATCATCAATAAACAGTTGCATGGTGATCTGTATTTGTTGGTTTTGGGGTCGGTAATCCAAGGTCGTTGTTGAGACATAAAATTTGTGGTTGTCTTGTGGCACTAAAGCCATAAACAAGGCCAAGGCCATAAAACTCAATAAGGCAATTTTCAATTGGAGGCCTAGTGATTTCATCATTGAATTTTTGGGGGTTTATTTCAATGTATTGCGATACGCGTTACTGGCTTCCATCAAATAATCAATTAGCATAAATTGCTCACTCTGCTTTAATAACTTTTGAGTAGGCAACTCTTGATCCACATACTCCAAAAAACCGATGATCTGATCTTGTTGCAAACCCAGGTCTGCAGTAAAAAACCGATCGTCAAACACATACGGCAATACCTCTGATGGTTTCAACTTTTTCTGCCCATTTTCGGATCGATTGCTGACCAGTTGTGCGATGAGCTTGGCAACATTAATCAGATTAACTCCGTTGGTCATCACGCGATCATCTACTAAGGCATTGTTGATTTTGGTCGATTTGTCTTGCGAGTAGTCGTAGCCTTTAAATTCTTCTTCCTTAAGATTGAGAAATTTTTCGACATTTTCGGGGCCTACTACAATCTCATCAAGCGCATTTACGCGGTCATTGACTTCGACCACCAAGCGATTTTTCATCAAAATATCCGAAGTTATTTTTACTGATTTGATGTTGTACTGTACGGAAGAAAAAATAATCTCATCATTGAGACCGGCCAGTATCTCAAATTCGCCGTTACCGTCGGTAATTGTGTTGAGTTGTGCCGTGTTATTGACCACATTTGCAGCTACTACATTGCTGTTGCGATACAAAAGCTTTCCTTTGAGGTACTGGCGTTGCTGACCAAACAGCACAACACTCCACAGACAAAACAGCAATAAGAAAAAACGTTGCATAGGTAAATATACGTTACCCGATGTAATTTAATGGAAATGAAGGTGTTAATTTTTGTGAAAAAATTAGAGCGGGAGACCGGGTTCGAACCGGCGACATTCAGCTTGGAAGGCTGACGCTCTACCAACTGAGCTACTCCCGCCTATAGCGCAAATATATTGTTTTTTTGTTTCAAAATGCACGATGCAATTCAATAAAAAACGCCGCTTAAAAAACGGTTATTTTTTTCTAATTAAATCTTCTTTTAACTTTAACCTTCAACGAAACCTCATTATGCTAAAAATTTCATCCGGATTTCTTTTTTTATTACTCCTACTCAATTCTTGTCAAGCACAACAAAACAGCCCTTCACCTTTGCAATTGATGGGCAAAACTGACACGCATTTGATCGGCACGGACTATCAATTACAACCCGAGGCAATGGCTGCGTTAGAGCAAATGACCGCAGCAGCGGCTAAGGCCGGTATCAACATAAAGGTTGTCTCTGCTTTCCGATCCTACGAAAGGCAACGAGCCATATGGAATCGCAAGTATGTCGCCAATCGTGAAGTGGGGCTTTCACCCGAAGAAAATCGGAAAAAAATCATCACCTATTCGACCCTTCCGGGCACATCGCGTCACCACTGGGGAACCGATATTGATATTATTGATGGAGGGGCAACTGTAGAAGGAGACGTGCTTCTGGCAACCCATTTTCACGAGGGCGGCCCTTTTGAAAAACTTCGATTATGGCTCGAAGCCCATGCTGCCGAATATGGTTTTTATTGCGCCTATCCCAATAATGCAGAACGAACTGGTTTCAACTATGAACCTTGGCATTATAGCTATGCCCCAATTGCCAAAAGATATTTTGAGGCGTTTCAAAATGCAGATCTCTATGAGATGCTCAAAGACAGTCTATTGGAAGGTCAAAGCGATATGACTAAAATATTTTTGGACGACTACCGAAACACACATATTAACGGTGTGGCTCCTTTTTTAAAAAATTGATGCTTTATTATCGGACAAAAACGGGCTGCAAGGCGTCTTTAGTGTCTGCCTCGCTATACCGATAACCATCTTCGGCAAACGCCAATACATCCTCAATATTTTTGGCATTAGTTTCGAGGAGATAACGTGCCATGACGCCACGGGCCTTTTTGGCAAAAAACGATATGATTTTTAACTGTCCGTTTTTATAGTCTTTAAATTGTGGACTGACAATAGTAGCATCAATCTTTTTAGCATCAATGGCTTTAAAATATTCGTTGCTCGCCAAATTGACTAATAAATCATCTTGAGTCATCTCTTCATTGATTGCAGCCGTTATTTTGGTTTTCCAAAAGGCGTACAAATCTTTTTTAGAACCTATTTTGAGTGTGGTTCCCATTTCCAACCGATAGGCTTGAATCAAATCCAAGGGACGAAGCAATCCATAGAGCCCAGATAATATACGTAAACGTTCTTGCATGACTGGAATTTTTGCAGCCTGCAAAGTCCCAACCTCCAATCCTTGATAGACATCACCACTAAAGGTATAGACCGCTGGTCGGGCATTGGTTGGACTGAACGGGAGTTGAAATTCTTGATTACGCTGCCAGTTGAGGTTGCTTAAATTTTCAGAGATTCCCATCAGTGTGCCAAGCGCTTTAACACTTTTTTTTCGCAAAACCGTGTTGACTCGAGCGGCAGCATTTAAAAAAATTGGTTGTGTGAATTCTACTTCAGGGAGGTCCCCATCTAACTGAAGTGATTTGGCTGGTGAAATAACAATCTTCATACGTCCTTTTTTCTCAAAATTAAACTAAATAAATGGAGTCTAAAAGCGATCAAAATCAAATCCCTCGATAGTATTATTCTAAAGACTTATGACGTGCATAATGTCGCCAACGTTCTAACACATTAGAAAAATCTTCGGGCAGCGGTGCTTCAAAGGACATTTTTTTGCCCGTAGTGGGGTGTACAAACCCAAGGGTTCTGGCATGCAGCGCTTGTCTGGGCATGAGGTGAAAACAATTGTCAACAAACTGTTTATACTTCGTAAAAGACGTCCCTTTGAGCAAGGCATCACCGCCATAGCGTGCATCATTAAACAAAGTATGTCCTATATGTTTCATATGCACCCGTATTTGATGCGTTCTTCCGGTTTCTAAGCGACACGAAATTAGGGTAACATACCCCAAGTGCTCTAAGACTTTATAATGTGTTACGGCATGTTTTCCTTGATCACCTTCGGGAAAAACCGTCATTTGGAGCCGGTTTTTTGGGTGCCGACCTATGGCTCCTTCCACGGTTCCTGAGTCTTCCTCCATACGACCCCAAACAAGGGCTATATATTCACGCTCCGAGGTTTTGTCAAAAAATTGTTGTGCCAAATGGGTCATCGCTGTTTCGGTTTTGGCCACAACCAACAAACCACTGGTGTCTTTGTCAATGCGATGGACCAAACCAGGCCGTTGCTGATTATTTTGTGGTAAGATTTCGAAATGATGCAAAAGGGCATTGACCAATGTACCCGAATAATTTCCATGACCAGGATGAACAACCATTCCGGGGGCTTTATTGATAACCACCAGGGCGTCGTCTTCATAGACGATATCGAGGGGCAAATCTTCTGGAACCAAAAGGTTTTCATAAGGAGGATGACTAAAAAGTACTTGAACCACATCGCCCCCTTTTACCTTATAGTTGGGTTTTACTGGTGCTTTATTAACATGGATATTACCCGCTTTGGCAGCCAATTGAATTTTGTTTCGAGAAGCATTTTCAATGCGATTGATCAAAAATTTGTCAACACGTAGGGGCTCTTGCCCTGGATCTGCTTTAAATTGAAAATGTTCGTACAACTCATCATCGGACTCCGCGTCTGACCAGTTTTGTTTATCGTTTGCCATTACCTAGAACCAAGTCAATTTTTGAAGTTTTAGGAACGGTTGCCCCTGCCTCAATTTTTGCTCCTTCAAAACGCATTTCCAATACCATATTTTTGCCAATATTGTCTCTAAACGTTATTTTTCCTACATCCAAACCAACGGCTTTTAGGGTAGAAACCGCATTACGCTTAGTGATCTGAATAATATTCGGAACACTTACCTTACCATAGCCCGATGGGTTTACGGTTAGGTAAATTTTACGATTTACCTTCACTTCATCACCAAAACCTGGGGTATGATCCAAGATGCTCAAGGGTGGAGCCTCAGGGTTAAATTTTGCAGAATCCAAGACCTCGTATCGCAAACCTTGTTCGGCCAATATAACCACGGCTCGATCAAAGGGTATCGAGGTCAAATCTGGGACTTCCAAATAGTCGTTATGGTGCGTAGCAATACGCAGACCAAAAAGAACGAATACCACCAATAGGACACCATAAAACAGGGCCTTAAAAAGATTGATGAAAAATATTTTACTCAATAAAAAACGAAGGTGTTTCATAACTTTATGGTCCAAAGATAATAAAATCCAAACCGTTACCGATTGGCTTATTTTATTAATACATTTGTATCCTAATCATACCTAAATATGAGGATTGGCGTGGCCTATGGCGGCTTTACTTCAGAAGCCGAAATTTCAGAAAAAAGTGGAACAGTCGTTTTTGAAACCCTTCGGGAAAAACTAACTGAAGTATATCGTATTATAATTGGTCCAAACCAATGGATGGTCGTTGATGAACAGGACAATCAGTTCCCGTTGGATATAGAAACATTTGAATTTAAACAGAGAAAGGAAACACGCCGTTTTGATGTGATTTTTAATGCCGTACATGGCGCTCCAGGCGAAGATGGTCAATTGGCTCAAATACTAGAACGCGTTGAGCTGCCACACACCAGCTGTCCCTCCAAAGTTGCGGCCCTTACCTATGACAAAATTGCGTGTTTGGAGGCCGCAAAAAAAATTGGGATTAAAACGGCAAAATCAACCCAACTATCAAAATCAGATCCTATAGCGATTGAGGAAATTTTAAATAAAATCAGCCTGCCATGTTTTGTTAAAGCAAACAAAGCGGGAAGCAGTTTTGGTGTCTATAAGGTGCATCATCAAAATCAACTTGAACAAGCCATTTTAAGCGCTTTTGAAGAAGATGATCAAGTACTTATCGAAACCGCACTTATTGGACGAGAAGTATCGGTTGGAGCAGTAACCCTCGACGGAAAAATCGAGGTGTTGCCCATTACTGAAATCATTACAGGTGAAGATTTTTTCAACTACGAAGCCAAATATTTAGGTAAATCACAAGAAATAACACCCGCCGATTTGACGCCAGAAATCGAAAAAGACCTCCAACAAATCGTCTTATCCTTATACCAAAACCTCAACCTTAGTGGCTTGGTTCGGGTTGATTTTATTATTGTTGACAACGAGCCGCATATGTTGGAGATCAACACGGTTCCTGGTTTGACACGAGCCAGTATTGTTCCTCAGCAAAATCAATGTACGGGCCGCAGCCTCTTTGAACTGTTTTATGGCATGCTACAAAGTGCCCTTTCAAAAAAATAGTACCTTTATCCCAGCAAATATGATATCATGAAACGTGCGCTTTTTCCTGGTTCTTTTGACCCGATCACATTGGGACATACCGATATCATCGTGCGAAGTTTAGACCTTTTTGACGAAATTGTGGTTGCTATTGGGGATAACAGTCAAAAAAAATACATGTTTGATTTGGATGCCCGAAAATCTTTTATTCAAGCAATTTATAAAGACAACCCAAAAATAACAGTGGTCAATTATTCGGGGCTAACCGTTGATTATTGTAAAAAAATTGGCGCAGATTTTATTGTTCGTGGATTGCGAAATCCTGCTGATTTTGAATTTGAAAAAGCCATCGCACATACCAACAGAAAACTTTCGGGTATCGAAACGGTATTTTTTCTGACCGCTGCAAACACCTCATACATAAGCAGTAGCATTGTACGAGAAATCATTGCAAACGGTGGAGATTATACTTCATTAGTCCCACCCGAAGTACGTGTTTAAACGGTCAAAAATGTACTTTGATGTTGGCATAGGCGTTTTGCAAACATACCTTCACCTCATCGTTCGTTAGCCATACCGCCTTTTCGATACCTTCCAAAGATTGAGGGACCAAAGGCCTGCTGCAATTAGAATGCATCAAATACCAATAGGTTTTTTTTAACTTGTATTTATGATTACGCTTAAAAATATGCAAAGTCTCCTGAATTGGTTTGATAACCGTCAAGTCCAAAACACCGGTTTCTTCACGAACTTCTCGAAGAGCAGCATCTAAAATGAGTTCATTTTTTTCAATACGCCCTTTGGGAAGATCCCATTTTCCATTGCGAAAAATCATTAATGTCTTGCCATTTTGATGTTTTACTAAACCTCCGGCTGCTTCTATCAAACCAAATTTTTGGTGAAAATGTTTCCACAACTTATCTACCTTGGGATGATAGACATAAATGGATTGGTATCGTTTGGATTTTAAGGCTCTTATTAGGTTTTTAGCTTCGGTATATTTGATCGGTAACACCAAGGTTGTATCGGTTATTTCTGGGGGTTTTGTAGTCAAAATCAGGGGCCTTTGATTGAAAAAAACTTTATACATTTGCGTATGATTCATGACCTAGACACTGCCAAAAAAACAGCAACTTTTTTATTGCAAATTAAGGCAATTAAATTAAACCCCAAAAATCCTTTTACTTGGGCCAGCGGTTGGAAATCTCCAATCTATTGCGACAACAGAATTACGCTTTCATTTCCCGAAATTCGAAATTATTTGAGTCAGCAACTAGCGCATCAAATTGAGGCATTATATGGTACCGATATTCAGATTGCTGGAGTTGCCACAGGGGCTATTGGCATCGGAATGCTGGTTGCCGATCGCATGGATGTTCCTTTTTTATATGTACGCCCCGAGCCCAAAAAACACGGCCGTCAAAATCAAATCGAAGGTAGTTTGATACCCAACAAAAAAATTGTCGTGGTCGAAGATCTTATAAGCACGGGCAAAAGCAGCCTAAATGCAGTTGCTGCACTCCGCGAAAATCAGGGTGATGTTTTAGGCATGATGGCCCTTTTTACCTATGGGTTTGAAATCGCCACACAACAATTTGAACAAGCGCAACTTAGTCTTCACACCCTGAGTGATTATAACACCTTGCTGGATGCCGCCCTACAAACCAACTATATTGACACCCAAACGGCTGAAAATTTGAGCCATTGGCGTACCGATCCTGCTTCATGGAACAAGGGCTAATAGTGCCATTTTAATCGTATGGTGTCAAAAGCCAAGCAACGCCCAGACCGCTCAATCAGGCAGTGACCCTCAGTAGAAATCCCCCTGAGAACACCTTCGAATCGCTCTCCTTCAAACTCAAACTGCATGGGCATGTCTTTTCGGAACAAATGCGACTCATAAAGCGGTAAAAGCACACTACTTAACCTAAGGGGATTGAAAAAAAAGATGTTTAGCTTTTTGATCAATTGGGCCACCAAATCATCAATATCAAATTGTTGGCCTGTCAACAATTTTAAAGAACTGGCCCTTGGAAGATGTGCAAATTGCGTCTGATTTACATTGACGCCAATGCCAACAATTGCAGCACGTAGTGAAGATCCTGAAATAAAATTTTCGATCAAAATACCAGCAATTTTTTTAGTGCCTGACAAAATGTCGTTTGGCCATTTAACACAAAGTTGAGGGATGCCCAACTCCCGCAACCAATCGAGCAAAAAAAGTGAAAGTGCCGCATTGAGCAAAAACGCGTCTTGGACATCAATCCCATCCAAAGGACTATAAACACTAAGCGTAATGTTTTCGTTGGGCGCTGTTTCCCAAATTCGATCCCGTTGTCCACGTCCCTGGGTTTGGCATTTTGTCCACACAATTGTTGGTGCATTTAGCAGTTTCTGAGCATGCATTTCATGCAAGAATGAACTGGTAGATGGAGTGGCATCAAGTTTGATTATTTTGAATTGGTTTACGTCATCCATACTATGCCGAAAAATTATGATAAATTTGTGTAAATAAAAAAACTTAATGGCCAGAAAAGATGCTGATGCTGATGCATTGATTACAAATATTATTAGTGGAATAGAAGATGTAAAAGGCATCGAAATAAATCTGTTAGACCTAAGAGCCCTCGAAAACACCGTTTGTAGTTATTTTATCGTCTGTAACGGGACATCCAATACCCACGTAACCGCAATTGTCAATTCGATTCAAAAGAAAGTCAGCAAAGAATTGCACGAAAAACCCTACCATACCGAGGGGTTAGAAAATGCCGATTGGGTATTGATCGATTATGTAAACGTAGTGGTTCATGTTTTTCAAAAACATATTAGAGACTATTATAATATAGAAGCTTTATGGGGAGATGCAAAAACAACATCAATAGCCTCTAACTATTAAAAACTATGGAAAATCAAAAGAAAAATAACGCACCAAAATTTAACGCCTATTGGATCTATGGCGTCGTGATCACCTTGTTATTGGGCATGAGTCTCTTTGGCGGTGACAACGGATTTCAAAATGTACAAAAGACCAACATCAGTGAGTTTGAGCGTTTCCTAAATGATGGAGACATCAATGAAGTCATTGTGATCAATAAAAATTTGGCCCAAATTTCGTTGACCC
>Ga0255780_10001236_pt1 | contig 24189 bp, 15 predicted proteins | sample 071ome_32_FD_179978 | JGI IMG/M metagenome (GOLD analysis project Ga0255780, IMG submission 179978) | Coastal salt marsh microbial communities from the Groves Creek Marsh, Skidaway Island, Georgia - 071405AT metaG (version 2) | ecosystem: Environmental > Aquatic > Marine > Intertidal zone >... | reverse complement strand
CATCACGGACAACGACAACCTGGACTTTGTCTCCATGCGATTCGTTACTTTAATCGGCGGCGCAGTTACCGTTTCGAACAATTACGCTAACATGAAATTGTTCACGCCCTGCAACACGAACAACGGCATTGTCGACCTCGCTTTGAACCCGTCGTCCATATCAGTCGGAGAAGAGAAGAAGTGCGCGCAGTGCGTGCCGAGAACGAGTGACTACAATAATCTGTATCTTGATGGCTGGAACTTCGTGGATTCGGTTACCGATGTTGAGTGTTACGAATATTTTGATGAATTTTTCGAAAGTTCTACTGGGACATATCACGGTGACTTGAAAATCCCACTAGTTGTCGGCTACTATACAGATTACCACATACGATTCAATGGACTCAAGCATGTACGCGGCAGCTTAACGGTTGAGCCAAGCTGCTTCAGCGTCAGCGACAATTACGACCGTTGCTCGTCGACACAAAGCATTCAAGATGTCATCCTAAAGTTTGACACTCTCGAGCGCGTCGACGGCCAGTTAAACATCGATCAAAGTCTCGGCGGGACGCAGTACTTCAACTATGACCTTCGCTCAAAGTGTACGACGCAGAGCGCCAACGACCTTATTCAAGCGACGGGCGCTACCAGTGGCTCATACATCGATTCATCAATTCCTTTCAAGTGCAACAAGTGCACGTGTCGAGGTGACTCAAGCTCTTGCAGTACCTGGGACCTCATCGAGTACGATGTAGATGGTACATGCGACGATCCGTACGACTGGAATACGCGAACGCTCGCCGCGGACGTCATCATCGAGAACAACAGTCGCATGGAGTCACTCGACTTCTACGAAACTGAATATATAACAGGTAAGCTACATGTCACCGGTAACACGGTACTGAACTGGATATCGCTCGGTCAACTTCAAAGCGTCGGAACAACCTTGTACGTCGACAACAATTGCTTCGGCGACTTTGGATGCCGCGATTTGAGAGCTTCGGTGCGCGAGTGCGCCGACGAAGGACCAGTCTCATTTTTGGTATCGTCGCAATACCAGGCGCAATCGATATTCGACGTCGCCTTTATCGAAGCGTACGACCAATACGGAATGTATAGCGGCGATTGTTCGTCGCGCCAAACGGTTTTCGTGCAAGGCTCCGTCGCTCTCCTCGGATACAACTCTGGGAGTTTCGGACTCGCCGAACAAACGGCGTTCGTCGCCGTCGTCGCGAATCAAATCGGAGTCTCTGTCGATTCTGTGTACATTATGAACTTTTACGACTATTACGGTCCAGAAACTGCGAACGGGCGGCGTCGATTGCTCCAAGCAGTCGTGGGCGTGAAAGTTGAATTTGAAGTGCGCTTCGATACGCAAGCGGACGCCGACATCTACACGCCGACGCTCGACGCTCTGATGACCACACCGGAAGATGGAGGCAATCCACCGTTGTTCGACGCCTTGATAAACGATGGATCATTCCCTGATCTCACCGGCGTCGAGGGTTACGTGTCGCAAACTCTGACGTACGACGAACGCCAATCGGGAGGCGGGGGTGGCAAAGCTCCAGACGCCGAATCCGTCCTCGGTATCATGGGCTTCTCCATGTCTTGCGCCATCGTCATTTACCTCGCCTTCCGGCACTACAGGCGCAAGAAACAAGCCACGAGCGTGCGTAAACTCGCGACGCAATTCCGGGTCGCGACCAACATGCAAGGAATGCCGCCGTCGCCGTTCATAGCGCCGCCCGCCGGCCAGCGACATCTTGCGCCGCCGCTGAGAGGTGTGCCACAGCATCTCGGCGGCGCGCCGGCGCCGCCTCCGACAGTCATCTACGTCCCGGCACCCAATCCATCCAACCCACCAGCGGCGTCGGACGATTAAGTCTGTATATTTATTAAACATACCGGTACCGGTATTAAACAAACACCCAACGTCGACGTGTAACAACTCACTCAGACCGTGATAATCAAACCCATGCACACGCGCACGCCCGCACTCTTCGGCTCGACATGACCGTCGCCCGGGCCCATCGCGCGTCAACGTCGATGGCGACGCGTTCGCGTCGCGCGCGCGCGTCCGATCGACGCCTCGCGACGAAGAAGACGGTTGTTTCGCGCGCGCGCCAGCATCGTGCGGATGACGATGACGACGCCAAAGCCGCGTCTAAAATCGACGAGTGCGTCGCGCGTTTGGCTGCCGTCGCGCTCAGCGCGTGCGTGGCGTGCGTGTCTCCCGTCGCCGCGCTCATCGACGCGCCGAGCGCGTCCGCGGCGCTGAGTAATCCGAACACGAGGCTGCCTCGCAACGCCGCGGCGGCTTTGCGTCGAGCGGTGCCGGCGGTGAACGAAGAGACGCGAGCGGTGCAAATCAAGCTCGAGGACGCGGCGTATTTGCTTCGAATTCCTCAGAGGAAACCGTGGAGCACGATGAGCAAGGATGTGGAGGAGAGTCGGGTGATTCTTAGCGAGAAGCGGGCGGACGTCTTCGGACCGGTGCGGCCGGAGGATAGGGCGGACGCGGAGGACGCCTATGGAACGGTTTCAGACGCGTTGGAGCGGTTGTCCGTCGCCGCGTCGACGCAGGATTTCGATACGTTTGATGTTCAAGTGGCGCGAGCGTTGGATGCGCTCTCGCGGTTGCAGATTGCGCAGGCGCCGGGATTACCGTTTCAGATTCCGGCAAAGTACGCGGATTTGCCGAAACTCGTCGGACGCGCGGAGGTGGAGATCAAGGTGAGAAACCGCGATGGGACCAATTTTGGATTGCTCAACGGCGAGAAACTGGAAACTGCGACACTTGAAATCACAGTGGATGGGTACAACGCGCCCATCACCGCGGGTAATTTTATCGACAACGTTCGCAAAGGCGTCTATAGGGGCGCGCCGATGCGCCGAAGCGAGACGGCTATTCTCGGAGGATCCACGGACGCATCCAAGCCGAGCATCCCGCTCGAGATCAAATCGAGCGATTCCTTCGATCCGCTCTACCGTGCCCCGCTCGACGTTCAAAACGGCGAAGCGATCCCGAGCATTCCGCTCAGTATCAACGGTTCCGTCGCCATGGCGCGCAGCGCCGACGGCCAATCCGACAAGGACCAATTCTTCGTCTACCTCTTCGATAAGCGTAGCGCCGGACTCGGCGGTCTCAGTTTCGAAGAGGGAGAGTTCTCTGTATTCGGTTACGTCACAAAGGGCGAAGAATACCTCGGATCGATCGGTACGAATGCCGAAATCGTCGACGTTCGAGTCCTTCGCGGCGCCGACAAGCTTCTCAACGCCGGCGACGTCCCGGTTCCCGTCGACACCGACTTCCCGGCTGAATCCAACGCAGAGTGAACGCAAACACACGCGGGGGTATAAAATAAAAGAGACCCCCTGTTATTCTGCATTCATTCGTCGCATCTTCGTTGTTGTTTGTAGTCGTTAAAAAGTTAGCTCTAGAGCATCCCAACAGTCGACCCCCCCCTCGAATTGTCGGATCACGAACCGAAATAACATCGTGCATCGAAGTCTGTATGTACAAGTAGTGAGAAGTCCCGGTGATCCGATCCCACGTGGCACGCGGTCGTTGCCGGTCGGACGGACCCCGACGACACACGTCGGCGACGACGCAGACGGCGCGCGGGCGAGATCGAACGCAGCGCACCGTCCTTCGACGAGACTGCGCGTCCATCGAGCGAGCGCGGGCGCGAGATCGAACGGCGCCGGCGCCGGCGACGACGACGCGCGTCGAATCCTTCCGCGTTGGATCGTCGAACGTTGAGTAAGGGTAGAGACGAGTGCCGACCGGGATACGACGCGTGAAACGCGCGCGTTCGAGCGTGTGAGCGTCGGGTGAAGGGAAAACGTGACGATTGGTGTTCGACGTCATGGCGGAACACGGGAAAGACGACGGGCACCGTGGACAGGCGGAGATTTACTTGCCTAATTACAGAATCGGAAAGACGCTGGGCATAGGGTCCTTTGGTAAAGTGAAAGTGGCGGAACACGTGTTGACGGGACACAAGGTGGCGATCAAGATATTGAATCGTAAGAAGATTAAAGCGATCGATATGGAAGAAAAGGTTCGGCGGGAGATTAAGATTTTGAGGCTGTTCATGCACCCGCACATCATCAGGTTGTATGAAATTTTGGAGACGCCGCACGACATCTTTCTCGTGATGGAGTACGTCAAGAGCGGTGAGCTCTTTGATTACATCGTGGAAAAAGGGAGATTGGGGGAGAATGAGGCGAGGCATTTCTTTCAGCAAATCATATCGGGAGTGGAGTATTGCCATCGTAATATGGTTGTGCACCGCGACTTGAAACCCGAAAACTTGCTCCTGGATAGCCGCAACAACGTCAAGATTGCAGACTTTGGACTCTCAAACGTCATGCGAGACGGACACTTTTTGAAGACTTCGTGCGGTTCGCCCAACTATGCCGCGCCCGAGGTTATCAGTGGCAAGTTGTACAGCGGACCCGAGGTGGACGTGTGGAGTTGCGGCGTAATCCTCTACGCGCTCCTTTGTGGCTCTTTGCCTTTTGACGACGAAAGTATTCCGAACCTCTTCAAGAAGATCAAGGGTGGTATTTATACCCTTCCTAGCCACTTGAGCCCGGGGTCTCGCGACTTGATTTCGCGCATGCTGTTCGTCGATCCGCTCAAGCGCATCACTATGGCCGAGATTCGCCACCATCCGTGGTTCGTCGTGCACCTTCCAAGATATCTGGTTGTACCGCCGCAAACTCAGATTTCTCAAATGTCCAACATCGATGGGGAGACGTTAGATATGGTTATCAACTTGGGATTCGAGAGAGAGCCGTTAATCGACGCGCTGCGACACCAGATTCGCAACAAGGCGACGGTGACGTACTACTTGCTGTTGGATAATAGACGCAACGTGTACGGAGGATACTTAGGAGCAGAATACGACGAGGCAGAGGTCATGGCGGAGCATAATAATATGCGCCATGGTATTGCGACGGCATTAGGAGCTAGACGACCGAGTCAAGTGCACGCGCACATGATGCAACAGCGCTTGGTGGCGGAGCAACGTTGGATGTTGGGCACCGCAACCAAGATGGGAGCGCAAGACGTCGTGAATGAAGTGGTGCGCGTGCTCAGAACCTTGAATTGCGCGTGGAAGAAGAATGGACCGTATAACTTGAAGTGTATGTGCGTTCTCCATTCGGATGGTGACGGTGATGATAACATGGCGGATGACGCCATGGCGGACGACGCCATGGATGAAGACGCGGGCGTCACGACGCCTCCGATGAGCGAGGACGGTCGTTCCATGATGCGGACGAGTCGACGCGAACCCTCCGTGGTTAAGTTTGAGCTTCAAGTGTACAAGATGACGGAGGATAAGCTCATGGTGGACTTCCAACGCGTTGAGGGGGGTGTCATGGTGGCGTTGGACACAGCCGCGAAATTGGCGTCGACGCTTGTATTGTGTTGATCTTCTCGTACGAGATAGCAGTTGTAGAACAAACAAAAAACGTTTAGGAAACAAGCAACTCTAATGTACAACGTTATTACTTTCTAATCGTCCTCGGCGACCGCGACGCACGCAAACGCTGCATCCCATAGGTGCTCGAGGTTAACTTCTGCTAAGTATCGGCGAGCCGTAGCTTCGCTTCTGAGTGTTTCAAAGGTGAATCGTTTGAGTACTCGTTTTGTGGACGTGCCCTTCCAAACGCACGTGCATTTGTTTGCCTTTTGATCATCAACATCCATGTCTTCGTCTGCGTTGTTGTTCTCGGACCAATCGATGCGTTTCATCATGAGTTTCTCGTATCGACGAACGCACTTCGCCGTGCCCTCGACGATGACCACGCTGAAACTCTCCGTGATGAGACCAACGCCTGTTTTGAAAAGGAGATAAAAAAGATGCTGTCAGTGCGAGTTCGATGCGCGTGCCGGCGTCGTATTTCCTCTGATGCGCGTCTCAGAGTAAGCGGGTTTTCTCGATCAAAGCCCGAAGGCTCTGAGGCTTTCAGTACTATAAATTGGTTTCGCGAATTCATCAAAGACGAACCAGTTGCGCGCGAGTTTCGAGCACGTTCGAGCACGTCATACGCACCTGTGAGATGGTTCTCTTGAGCGTTGATATCCACCTTGAATCTGTTCTTCGTGTTCGACATGTCTTCAACGCGATAGACGTGCATGTGCACTTCACCAGATTCGTTGTTACCGAGAAGTTTGCGCATCTTCTTTTCGCGGCGCTCGGCGGGCGTGAGCATGCGCGCGAGGTTGCGATCCTTATGCGCCTGTTCGCGCTCAGCCATTTGCTCTCGAACCTCGCGTTCCATCGCGGTTGGATCGAGCACGGCTTCATCCTTGAGCACACGCATGAGGTTGGAAATCTTAACCTTTGGCTTGGGCGGTTCGATGAGACCTTGCCGAATCATCTCTTGCTTTTCCTTTTCGCGAGCGACGCGTCTCTGCGTTCGAAGCTTCTTCTGTTCCTTCTTCGTGAGCATGAGAGGCTGTGGCGGCGGTACCGGCGCGTCGAGTGGAGGCTTAATCGGCACGGGATGTTCCACGTACACGTTGAACTTATCCATCTTGACGTCCCACTTCCCATCCTTGACGTCGTCATACGAACCGTTTTGCAAAATATCCGCGTCCCACCACTCCACCTCTGGAATGTCATCGAGCGGCGCCAGCGGGCGAGCCGCGCTAGCGCCTCTCGCCGCGCTCGGGCGCTCACCAACGGGGACGAGGTTTGGATCCATCGCCGCTTCGCGCTCGAGCTTTTCCAAGTTTGCCGCGTGGCGTTGGTTGCGATCCTGTCGCCCCTTGATACGTTTGGCCTCTTCGTCGCCAAACTCCATGCGAAGTCTGTGCATGTCGGCTTCTTTCTGAAACTTACCATCCTCGATAAACTGCAAAGAATGAAGACGATCGCGGTCAGTCACTGAGATCTGAAGATGCTCTCGTAAAAGTCTGACGAATCGAGTGTGAATGTGGGTCGGATGGTAAGGAGATGACGCTCACTGAATAAGAGACGCCCCGCCAGCTGTCCAATCCGCTGTTTTCTTTCGCAAGCATAAAAATTGCAACGTGACATGAAAAGTCTCGCGACAGAGTGTAACTTGCTTTCATACGAGAATTGGTTGATTGAAAAAAAGAACAGTTCGAAAACGTGAATGTACCAACGCAGCGTAACTCACGCACGAGTGAAATGCTCACGATGAGTATTAGTTCGCAGGCCTTTCAATTTTGCATGCTTGTAGTCCCCGTGGCGCATGTCGTGAGATAACCACGGAGCTTTGAAAGATGCACAACTCTCACGACGAGGAGAGAGAGAATGAGAAAAAGAAAGAAGAAACGAACGCGTACCTGTAGAGTCGATCGGGGTTTGCGCGACCGCCCGGCGAATTTACCCATTCTGGGATCGTCATATTCGCCCGCTTGCGCCGCGAGTTCCGCTTGCGCTTCGGCTTGCGCCTGAGCAAAAGCATCCGCCCGCTGTTGCTTGAGATTCATGCGCAAAGTTGACGTTTCAATCACTTTGGTTTTTACCAGCTCTCCATTCTCGTCAATCTCACGTCCTTGCGCGTCGAGGCGCAACGCCATCGGTCGAGCGCTCGGCTTTTTCGTCGGTGGCGGCGGTGGCGCCGCCGCTTTCCCTTTGGCGGCGTCCCCGATCTTCTTCGCCTTGAGCTTCGCCGCAAGTTCCTTTTGTTTCAACAACGCCTGCTTTTGCTTTAACAAAGCCGCCTTATCTAACGCCGCCTTAGCTTTCGCCTTGACCGCCGCTGCCGCGTGCTTGGTACTCGCGTCACTCTTCCCCTCGGTCGCCGACGCGTTCTCCGCCGTCTCCGCCGGATCCTCGTCCCACCTTCTCCGTTTCGTCGCCCTCTTCCCCGTCTCACCCTCTCCACCCGCAACGATCGTCGCGCTCTCCTTCCTCTTCGTACCGCGCGTCCCCTCCGCATCGACGCTCTCGCGCAGTCGCTCCGCCAGCGCCGCCTTGAGCCCATCCGTCGCCAACCCCCGCGCGCTCAACGCCTCTCTCAACGCCGCCACCGTCATCTTCCCGACGTCGTCCGCGGTCAAACACGACGAACCCGCGGTCGCGTTTCCATCGCGGTCATCATTCGTCGTTTCCGCTGGTTCCGCGCTGGCTCCGCGTCGCGTTCGCGCCGTCATCCTTCACTAAACGAACGACAGTGAATTTGCAACCAAATCGAACCCGGTCGCGTCTCCACCCCTAACTAACAGCGCTCCTTCGCGGCGACGATCCCGGCGAAAGAACGCGCGCGCACCAATCAGTCGGCCACGTTTCTTCGATGCGGTCGATCGTTCCGTCGCGAGCGAGCGAGTGAAGCACGCGGTGCCTCCCGCGAAAAGAAAACCAAAACCTCGTCGCATTTTATGTAATTTATCTTACCAAACCCTAATTATGTAACATCGTACTTAGTAGAGTTACAGTAGGATATAATCCATTTTCCGTAGACATGGTGCAGACGCGAAATACATTTATGTACTCATACATACTTAAAATACAATTTAATACGCATTTTTAAAATCAGGGTTTAGTGAGATAAGAAACATCGAGCGTATCTCCCAATGCCAGCGACACCGTGACGAATGCGACACAACGATACGCGATACGACGTAACGCACGTACGTACGACACACGACGATGTCGAACGCAACGATGAAGACGACGACGACGACGGCTCGTTCGTCGTTCGCGACGACGAAGTCGACCGGCGCACACCGAAGGTTGACGACGACGACGACGACCAAGAAGAAGGCGTTGATCCGAACCCGAGCGATGATTGATGAAGATTCTGAAAAGACGGGTGCCGAGGACACGACGACGACGACGACGACGATGGACGGCGTCGCGAAATGTGCCGTCGTTGCCGCCGTCGCGGTCGCGACGTGTGTTGGATCTGCCGAGGCGTACGATGCGACGGTACGTTTGATTGAAATGACGCGCGTTGGATTTGGATTAATGGAAAAGAATTCCACAACGCGGAAGCGTTGACAGGAAAGCGACGAGAAAGGAGGGAAAACAAACCGACCGATGACGTGATTGAGACTGACGATGGCTGTTTTGTGTGCGCGTGACGCGCGCTTCTCCCGTGATGACGCAGACTCTTGGATCGAACATGGGAAGCTACGAGTCGTACGCGGCGAAGAACCGCCCAGAGGCCAATGTCAAGTTTGCCGGCGCGTTCGATGACGACGCGGCGCCGGCTTTGACGATCGATAAGAAGGATTTCAAGGCGAACGCGGCTGCGAAGCGTGAGGCTGCGCAGCGACAAGCGGCTGCGGCGGCCAAGGCGAGAGCAGCGAAGAAGGAGGCGGCGGACGCGGCGGCGGCGGAACGCGCCGCCGATGCTGAAAAGGCTCGACAAGTCGCCGCGGCGAAGAAGGCTGCGGAACAAAAGGCTGCGGCTGCGGCGAGACGCGCCGAGCCGAAGGCGGCTGCTCCGGCTGTCGCTCCGGCGGCTAAGCCGGCAGCCAAGCCGGCTGTGGACACGCGAAAGGCGGATGCTGAACGCGCCTCGGCGGCAAAGAAGGCTACCGCCGAACGCGAAGCCGCCGCGAAGAAGGCTGCCGCTGAACGCGAAGCTGCGGCGAAGAAGGCTGCCGCTGAACGCGAAGCTGCGGCGAAGAAGGCTGCCGCCGAACGCGCGGCTGCCGCCAAGCAGGCCGCCGCTGAGCGCGAAGCCGCCGCAAAGGAGAGAGCCGCAAAGCAAGCCGAGCAAAAGCGCGCCGCCGAAGCTGCCAAGGCGGCAAAGAAGGCTGCCGCCAAGAAGGTTGTCGCCCCCAAGGCTACCCCGGTCGAGACCCCGAACGTGATTGAGGCCGTTACCGAAGCCGTCACCGATGTAGTCGAAGACGTCACCGAGGCTGTCGCCGAAACGCCGGCGCCCAAGGTGAACAAGCAATCCGAAAAGGCGGCTGACGCGTCCAAGCTCGCCGCTGAGAAGGCTGCCGCTCGCAAGGCCGCCGCGCAAGCGGAAGCGAACCGCAAGGCGAAGGAAGCTGCCGACAGCAAGGCTCGCGTGGCCGCGGCAAAGAAGCTCGCCGCTGAGCAAGCGGCCGCTCAGAAGGAAGCCGCCGCGCAAAAGATTGCCGCCGACAAGGCTGCGGCCGCTGACAAGGCTGCGGCCAAGGCTGCGGCCAAGGCGAAGATGGAGGCTGCCATTTCAGAAGACAAAGCCACCCGCGTTGCCGCTCAAAAGGCGGCTGCGGCTGAAAAGGAAGCCGCGCGCATCGCCGCCGCCAAGGCACGCGCCGCGCAAAAGGCTGAAAAGAAGGTGAGCGAACCAAAGGGAACGCCGGAGGCCAGGGAGGCGGCAAAGGCAAAGATGGACGCCGCCATGAAGGTGACCGAAGGCGCGGCAGAGCCCGCTCCTGCGTCGGCTCCTGCTCCGACTGAAGCCACCAAGCCGGTCAAGGTTGACCAAAAGGCGCAAGTCGAGGCGAAGAAGGCAGCGGCGAAGAAGGCCGTGGAGGAAAAGAAGGCCAAGGCGAAGCTCGCCGAAGAGAAGGCAAAGGCGGCCAAGGCGAAGGCGGCCAAGGCGAAGGCGAGCAAGGGTCTCGACTTTGTCGGTGCCATTTTCAGTGATGTCGCCGCCGTCGCGACGACGACGGCCCTCGCCACCGTTCTATTCGTGCCGGGTGTCAAGGAGAAGCTATTGGAGGGAGACGCTGAAGCCGCCGCGGATGCCGTCTTTGATCAGATTGACACCATTGATAACTTTGGCGTCAAGGCTGCCACCGTGGGCGCCGTCGTGGCCACCGACGCCACCGCGCACTTGCCCATCATTGGTGCCCTCTTGCCTGGTCCGCTCGAATTCATCGGTACCTTGGCTGCCGTCTTGCTCCTCGAGCGTTACCTCATTGTCAAGGAGGACGATTTTGAAGGTGACGTCGAACTCCTCGCTGCGAATCTCCCGCGCGAGATCCCGACCGATCTCGACGCCGTTGCCGAGCTCATCACTCCGATTGGCACCAGCGTCTCTAAGGCGGTCACCGCGGCGCAAGACATTGACGCAGAGGCGATTAGCGACTCTTTACAAGAAGCTCCGGAGAAGATTCCGAAATGGTTTGGTGATTTGGAAAACCCGCTCGTGGACCTCGGCGGTCCGGCTGCCGCCGTCGGCGGCGCCGTCGTTCTCGGCAACGTCGCCCACTGGCCTTTGCTTTCCATCATTGCCCCGAGAATGCTCGAACTCCTCGGTGCGGGCGTTCTCGTCGCCGCTTTCGATCGTTACGGCAGCACCGACGCCGACGTCAAGTTTGATTTGGAAGACGTCGTCGCCGAGTCCAAGCGCGCGCTCAAAAAGTATCTTTAAATCCATACACGCACGCACACACCACCACTCACATCACGCATCACCCACATCGCGCTTCGAATCGGAATAAAACCGAGGCGTTTGCTCAACGGGCGTCGCTCGCAATTGTAATTGAAGTCGAAAGCGTCAACGACAATGCGCGTCTTTTTCGTTCACAAGATGCCGCACATCCACACAACACGACACGGATGATTGCCGTCGTTCATACACCGCGCACCCACGACCGCGGGTGCGCGTCGTCCACGCCCTCGTCCACACCCTCGTCGTCGTCTCGATGCGTCGCGTGTACGTCATTCACTCCTCGTCGTCGGACGCATCGTCGTCAGCAGCAGACACGCAACGAACGACGACGAAAAAGCGTCGACATCATCACGACTCGCGCGTCGACACCCGACGCGCCCGACGCCGCGGCGGGAGCATCGATCGTCGACGCGTGGTCGGTGACGTCCGCGGGGGCGACGGGTGCGCCCTTTGCGATCCCACCAGGGATTGAGACGCAGTTGTTTCAAGTTGGACTCGCGCCGTACCTGGCGTACCTCTGGTTTCTGGATCGAGCGCGCGCGACGCCTCGGATTTCAAACTTTGGCGCGCGGTTTTTGTTACTGTTCGTCGCGGCGACGATTCCGGCGGGAATCGTGGCGAAGACGCGGTATGGGGACATACTGGCGAACGTGGATGCGTTGCACGGAGGATCTGAGTCGTTGTTGACGGCGTCCAACGCGATGTTCGCGTACGGGTTTGGATCGGCGGCGAACGCAAAGGAGGAGGAGGAAGAAGAAGACGGCGGGGAGACGACGCCGGCGTACGTCGCGCTCGGTTTGGCGGCGATGACGTGCGCGGTAGGGACGATTGCGATCGGATCGAGCGCGAACGCGGTTTTAGGGGAAACGATATTCGCGGGTGAACCATCCAACGCGTTGAGTTTGCCCACGTGGGCGGTGCACGTGTCGAGCGTCACCGAGTGGGCGTTGGCGATGAAATACGTCGCCGTACACGCGGAGAGAACCGGGAACCCGGCGTGGCGTAACCTCACGCTCGCCATGTCCCCCTTTCTCGCGTCTGGTATCACCGCGTGTACTTTTCACGCGTTTTACAATCCGACATCCATCAACGCGCTCGTACCGTTGCAGGCGGCGTTGACGTTGCTCGGCAACGCGGGTTGCGCGTACGCGGCGTACACGATTTCTTCGGCAGAAAAGGAGAACACCGCCGCGTTCGCCGAGGGCAAACTCATCGGAAACCCACCAATCGAAGACGGGGTGTCGTTCGCGTTCAAGCTCGCGCTCTGGACGGCGTTGGTGAGCGCTGCGATTAAATACGGCGAGCTCTCCGAGCCGATGAAGGATTTCTTTGCCCAACCGACGTACTCCAAATCGCTCTCCATGGTGGCGCTTCCGAGCGTCGTCTGGACGTACTACGCCCTCAACTCGTCCGAAGACGCTCCAAAGCTCACGATGGCGGACGTTAAATCCTTCGGCGTCGCGGGAACGGTGAGTTACGTCCTCATCGAGTTGGCGTTTTGGGCCATCGCGGGACCCGCCGCGTTTGCGTGGTATAAATTCGCCGAAGGTTCGTGGTTGGATCTCTCAGACCCAACCGATAAGGCGAAGCTCTTCGGCGCCGGGGCCGTCTTCATCAATATCGTTCGGTTGTTCGTGCCGCTTCGTCTCGCCGCCGCGCTCGCGCTCGCGCCGACCGTGGCCAAATTTATAGACAGAGGCGACGACGAACAATCCATCGATTAAACGTCGCCGTTCAATACGCGATAGTACCGGTAGTCACATAGCACAGCCATTCTTTCGAGTGAGTAATACAATGTAATTCATACACATTCATCGAATCAATGACAAATCTTCTTTCTTCTAAAGCAAACGCGCGCGCGACGCGATAATCAAACCATCACCCCGTTCTTCTTCGCCGGCGCCTTTGCCACCCTCTCCCTCGCCACCCCATCCTCTCCCACAGTCATCCCCGTCCGATCGACCGTCGTCCCCCGCGTCCAAAACCTCCACCGCTCCAACTCACGCACGCGTCGTTCGTACGTCTCCGCCGCGGTGCGCTCCCGCGCGAGTTCGTCTTTAAGTCTCGCCGCGACCTCGTCGTGTTCGTACTTTTGTTGAAGTAATCTCGCGCTCAACGCCACCGCCAACGCGCCGACGACGACGACGCGACCGAGCGCGGTGGACGACGACGTAGCAGACGACGCGGCGCGCGACGTGGACGCGGCGACGCGGTCGACGGTGGATGCGCTCGTCGGCATCGTCGTCGTTGAATGGCGTTTTTGGTTGCGCTTCGTCTTCACAATACTGCGCGCGTCCATGTCGTCGGCGCCGTCGGCGACGGCGCCGCTCGCGGACGCCGTCGTAGCGTTCGCGCGGGTGACCCCGCGACGGGTCGACGCGCTCGGGGCGATCGTTCGTCGCTTGGGTGGGCGCGTGCACGTCGTCGTGGGTGATGATGCGTCCGAGGCTGCAGCAACGACGCTGACGGCCCCGACGCTCGTCGTATTGGGCGATGGGACGAGCGATGCGGCGCGAGCGGCGCGGGAGACGTACGGGTCGTCGCCGTTGATGGTTCGGGCGGAGTATCTCGCGGCGTGCGCGCGAGCCGAGGGTGGTGGTGGGGGAGGGGTCGCGTTGGAGGACTTTGTCGTCGTGGAAAGCGAAGAGACAGAGACGAGGACGGAAGTCGTCGTGATTGACGACGATGACGACGGTGGTGGTGGTGAGGCATGGACGACGGTGGAGTCGAAATCATCCTCCAAATCTCGACGCGAGTCGAAGAAGATGGCGTCGCAAGCGATGCCTCTGGGTTGGCCCACCGCGCCAAAGGCGCCGGTGGTGCTCGTGCTCTGCGGTCCGAGCGGCAGCGGTAAATCGACGTTCTCGAACAAGCTTCCGGCGGATAAGTGGGTAGTGGCGAATCAAGATACGATATCAAACGGTCGACCGGGGTCTCGGCAGCAGTGCCTGAGTCTGGCGAAGCGGTCGTTGCGAGAAGGGAAGCACGTCGTCATCGATCGATGTGGTTTGTCCGTGCAACAGCGAGAGGATTTCGTCGCCTTGGCCAAGGAATCGTCACCGCAGTGCGAGCTGCACTGTGTGTGGTTTAATCAACCGACGTCGGTGTACGCTAAGCGCGCGCAGATGCGTCGAAACCACCCGAGCGGTGTGGAAGGGGATTTCGCCGTTCGCGTCGTGCAGATGCAAAGTCGTCGCAAGGACAACGCTCCGCCGACAAAGGATGAAGGTTTCAAAACCATTCGCAGGTGCAGGTACCAAGACGACGTCGATGCGGCGTTGGGGACCTACCGAGCGATTCCATCACCGACAATTTCCGTCCAGTTTCCAAAGAAGAAAGCGTCAGTGCGGGCGAAATCCGTCGATGATGCGATGGATGTCGACGACGCCGACGAAAGCGGTGTATGATGCGGTGCAGATGGTTGTAGTTGTAGTATTTAGTGTTAGTATATTTCATGTTGTTGTGTGTAGTACAGTCTTTCTCCTTAGAGCAAGTCCTTCAACAAGTACGCCATGCCACCGAGGCCGAGCACGGTGGACGCGACGGTGATGATCGGAGTGGACAACCCACCACCCTTGGCTCGGCCAGTCTCAACATCGTACGGCGCGAATCGGCTCTTCGGCGCGTTGCACTGCGGGCAAATGTATGACTTGGGTTGTTCGCTGAACGCCGTCGGGAGCGTGTAAATGTAACCGCAATCGACGCAAATGTGCGACGCCCGTTCCTTTTGCGCGGCGGAGAGCTTGCGTCCAAACCTGGGCGGCGACGGTCTCTTTGGCAATCTCTTGACATCAAAATCCGCAGCCGCGCCCCCGCCACGAACGACGACGAAATCAACCGCGTTCGGGCACGCAGAAATCGCCGAGCGCGAGAACGCCAACGCATCCGCCGGCCACAACTCATCGCCGAAGAAGGACGAGTGGTACTTGACGATATCCCCGCTCTTCAACCCCGCCTTGGCCGCGTTCCCCTTGCACCCGGCAATCTGCACCCCGGGTCGTCCATCCTTGCGTTCCGTGAGCGTCAAACCCAGCGGCTTATCCACCGTGACGCTGATTTCGTTCGCGCGAACGACGAGCGTCGATCGTCGACCGCTGTTGGTTCGCGTCTTGTTTTGTTGTGCGTGCGCCGTCGTACGAAGGTTCGTACCCGTCGCAAAGCTCGTTCTCGCGGCGTGCATCGTGCGGTGGCTTCGGTGCGGTTGAGTGTCGGACTTTCTCTTCGCTTGCCTCGGTCGTTCCGGGGCGTCGACGGTTCGTTCGGTCGACGGGTGCGTCGGCGCGAAGTGACGCGATCGCCTATCCACTTTAATGACGTCACGAAGCGGACCCCATCAGGTATTTCTTGAGTCGTGAACCGTCACATGCGATCATGAAAAGTTTGAGAGGTTTCCACATGCAGCCCCTGGTGCGCTGGACGTCAGAGCGCGCGGCCGCGTCGTCGTCGTTCGGGCGACTCGGACGAGCGAGCGACGGGCGTGGATGTTCTTCGGACGACGGTTTCGACGAAACGCCGGGACGCCCTTTGTCGCCGCGCTCGTCGGCGTCGTCAGTGGGTTTTACATTTTCAACGAACCGCTCAAGCGCGCGAGCGAAGAGGTTCGACGGAAGAAAGTCGACGGCGGTGAGGCGTGAGAAGTGAGGGGATGACGACGACGCGACGGCGAGAGGGGGACGGGGATGTCGGCTGTGTCGATGCCGATGACGCGAGGCGCGGTTGCGAGACGATTCGTGTGTGTGAGTTTTATTGCGGCGTCGGCGTCATGCACGCGGCGCTCACGCGGTGTGCGAGAACGCCGGCGAGAGCGTTCGATGTCGTCGGGGCGTTCGATATAAACCCGAACGCTTGCGACGCGTACGAGAAGAATTGGGGCGCTCGGCCGTCGCAGAAGAGTTTGGTGAGCGTGCCGATGAAGACGTTGGAAAAGTTGGAGGCGGACGCGTGGGTCATGTCGCCGCCGTGTCAACCGTTTACGCGACAGGGGTTGAAAAAGGATGTCGACGACGGGCGAGCGGAGAGTTTTATGCGGTTGGTGGACGAGATGGCAAAGATGGATGCTGCGCGCCGTCCAAAGTACGTTTTTGTGGAGAATGTGGTGGGTTTTGAGACGAGTAAGATGCGTGAGATTCTCGTCGGGGCGTTGGGCGAGATGGCATTTCACACGCAAGAGTTTATACTCTCGCCGAGCATGTTTGGCGTGCCGTACAGCAGACCGCGGTATTTCATGTGCGCGAGAAGTACGCAGCCGTTTGCAGACGCGGTGGATGAAATTCGCCGCTCGCCACCGCGCGGTGCGTTGTCACACAAGCGCGAATGGATTCCGGGATACGAAGAGACGCGAGACGCCAACGTAGACGTCGCTCCGCTCTCTCGATTCATGGACCCCGACGACGCGTCGTTGTGGGACGCACACGCGGTGAAACAGGAGGATGTCAATCGCGCAATGGGCTCGATTGATATTGTGACCGCTGAAGACGTGACTTGTAACTGTTTCACCAAGAGTTACTTCAAGTACGTCAAGGGAACTGGATCAGTCGTGGCGAATCGCGCCGTGGACAAGTCAACCTGGGGCGGACAGATGCGCGCGGAGAAAGACGGCGTGCGATTGAGGTATTTCACAGTGAAAGAGGTGACTCGCTTGCATTCCCTCCCGGATGACTTCGCGTGGCCCGACAACCTCACGCTTCGTCAGAGGTACACGCTACTCGGTAATTCAATGTCTGTCGCGTGCGTCGCTCCGCTGTTTGATTATTTGTTCTCTTCAGTCCAAAACTTGTAAATTTACTGTTATTCTAAATTGTAGTTACACTGAACGCGCGCCACCACCGCTAATCGATGTGCTTTCGTCGTCGTCGCTGTTCATTTTCTTCTTCTAATGAAGACGCCAGGGTTTTTTGGTCGGGGAAACGATGGGCGACTGCGCCGTCTCTTCTCCATCCGTCGGCGCGTCTCCCGTGGAAGTCTTTGAAGTGTCCTTACTCGTGTCGTCACCCGTGCGACCAGAGTTGGTTCGGGTGGGAGAAGGCGGTGGACTGTACCTACCACGGCTTCGAGTACTTTTGCCGCCGTCGTCAATCATGGTTGGGAACTTGACAACCTTTTTAACGCTCTTCTTGAGTTCGCCCCCTGTCACTTCGTCCTCAATCTCCATCGACGCTGGCTGACACGCCTCTGATCGAACCTCACTCACGGACGGGTCGCTGAGAGAGGTGGCGAGCATTTTTCGCAAATTACTGTCGTGCACATTCATACCGGTGCGTGCCGCCTTGGTTTCCGCCCACATTTCTCGAACGAGATGCGTAATGAACTCGCACACGTCGTCCACCGACCCAGAGAGGATGCTCCCGTGACCCTTCGCCGCGGCGAGCGTATTGGGATCTTCACTCACGAGGAAGACTGCTCTACACATCGAGACGTGTCGCGCCGCAATCTTTACCGCATCTCGGACAGCTTGTGGAGGCTCTTCAACGGGTTGATGCGATGCCTCTTCCCAGGTGATTCCCATGACGCGCGCGCCTCTGCCCGCTCGATCGCCCGCGTGCTTGTACGCGTGTAACGCTTTGATCATGCTTTCAATCTTCCACGCTTTATCAGGCGTCTTCTGAGCCATTCGAATCTTCGTCATCATGAGCTTTTGAATGGTACTGTTCGCAACCTTGATGGCCCACGGCCAAGGCGGGTTCTCACGAGCGCCATCTTGTCCGTAATGGAAAATGCCCTTCGCCGCGGCGGCGGCTGCGCTCGCCGCCGACGCCTGGGCCAACAGACGAACGATGCGATGAAGCGAGTCCTCGTCATCGATGAGCGCCGTCTCGTCCATGACGACCAAAACACCTTCTGGAAACACCTCCGCCGTTTCGAGTCTCGGATCGAGCTGTCGCTTAAACTCTAAACACAGCTCGAGGTGCCGCAACCCGAGCGCAAAGCGCGTGTGTCTCGTCCGTATAAAATCCGCAACGTGCACCGGAAACTGCGGCGCAGATAAAAGCTGCAAGAATGGCGGGTGCACGACGACTAAATCGACTTCTTCTGGGTTGTTCAAATCGGTGCAGTACGTTGCCCCCTCTTCGGCGAGCGATTTGATGAGATGGATAACGTGCGGGTGATTGAGCTCAAAGCCAAGAAGCATGTAACGAAGTCCACGCAGCGGTATGTTCGGCACGCGCTCCTCTGGAGTGATAACCTGAGCGATCGCCGCCGCGCTCGTCGGGATCTCGTGTTGCCCAGCCATCTGCACCAAGTCCTCTTCGCCTTCCGAAGAACTCGGGGACGCCGTTGGTGACGTCGCCGTTCTCTTCAATTTCGCAAAGTCAGTTGCGCGCCCAAACGAGTCGTCTGAATTCTCTCCATCCTCGGAACCAGAACCCGATCCGGAATTCACCCCGGTGTGCTTACGCTTGCGTCGTGCGAGCGGCGGCGAAAGCCAGTCGTCCAACTCGTCGTCGCCGCCGATTGAAATCGCAACTCTATCTACTTCCGACGTCCCCGACGTCAGTTCGCTCGTGTCTTCGCTCGTCACCGGCGTCACCATCCCAGTCCCCTCTCTCTCGACGCCGCTCGTGATCTCGTGCGCTGAACTCAACGACTTTTCTTCATCCGTCGAGAGTTCCGCCGAAGGGTGCACCCCAGAGAGCTCTTCGGGCATCCTCACGGCGTTCGCTTGCGGAGGAACCTGCTCGGGGGCGACCTCAACCTTCTTCTCTACGGGCTCACCCTTTCTCGGCGACACCCAACCACGCAAAATGCCTCGCGCCGGCTTTAAATCTGGTGTCGGCACCGATGCGGGCGGCTGCGGCGCCGCGAGCGGCACGATGCTCTGAATAATGGCCCAAAGAGGCCGCGTGCTCGTTGAGTCGTTCGCGCTCCGCTTCTTACTCGCCTTTGATTCCACGGCATCTCGCACGATATCTGGTAATCCCGCGTCTGAAACTATAAAGACGACGTACCCGTCCGGTAGGTCCATTCGTGCCGCCGCCGGAATCCTACTCGGGGATTTACTCTTCTTATCCTCTGTCGCCGTGTGGTCTGTCAACACGCTCTGAATTTGCTGAAACGGCACCACGTGATGCGCCGAGAGTGGAAATAACCGCAAGAGCGCCACCGGATCCCACACCTCGGGCCAATCCGAATCATCCGGGGTCACCAGCTCTGCGTGCAAAATCTCCGGTAAAGCGTTTCCCGCCGCGCTCGCTCTCGCTAACCCTTCCCCGCGCGCCGTTCCGGGAATATTCGCGCTCGAAGGCGGCGCTTGCGCCACGAGTTGACACGTAATGGTCCTCTGCGGCACGAGCGTTCCTAAATCTTCAATCCTCGTCAGTTTTCTATTCCGAGGAGACGTGCGATTACGCCCGATGACGTTCATCTCTCCCGACGTCGCCACCGCCGCCACCGTCGTCGTCGTCGGTCCGTCGTTATCATCCGCGTCGCTCGCCTGCGCCGAACCCGCGATCGCGCCGTCCACGTCCAACGTCCCGCTCCCCATCGTCTTCAACCCACCGGTATCCCCCACCAACTCAACCGACGAAGTCGTTGTCGCCGCGTCTCCCGCTCCTGTCCCCGTCCTCGTCGCCTCTCCTTCGCTCCGTCGCGTCAACGAGACCGACCCCGTCCACACGCTCCTCGTCGAATCCTCCCCGGCGTTGACGTTCCCCGTCCCTTTCGTCGTCCCAGCCCCCGACCCGGAGACAAAGTGTCGGTCTTTGCGCGACCGATCGCTCCCACGGCGTCGTTTCACCCACTCGGCGTTTCCTAGGATGGAATCGATGCGATCCGACGCCGACGAAGAGGGTGGAATCATGACTGAGAATTCACTCACGCACGTCCCGTCGAGTTGACTTTAGTTTCCTTACGATTACGTGTACGACGCGCGACGCGACGAGACGCTCGACCGAACGGCAGAGGGTGCTCGATGTCCTCCTCGTCGTCGTCGTTTTCGTGCGTCGCGCGCGTCGTGATGTCGTCGACGCGGGAGTGTTTGACGAAATGCGTTCCAACGAGTGCACATTTCGTCGGTGCCGCTGGCTCGACCGAGTCAGTCGAGCAAAGTCGCGCAAAGTCCCTGTAGAAGGTGTCGATCGCGGTGCTAGTAAGAGTTACAGTGGGATTACGACGATCCGCGAATGAAATAATCGATTCAATTCACCGGGTGCAACGAACGTACTCGGCCGTGGACCCGGCGCGGGTGATGGAATCAGAGTCTAAACAATACGCGCGCGCGTGATGGGACGTGGTGTACGCCTTGACGTAGAGCCGTCGGCGAGGTTGAGCGACGAATTTGATATGGCTGACGGTGACGTGGATCATGGGGAGAATGCCCGCGCCGTTGGGGAGACGGAGCTCGCGCTTGTCAGCGGCGGTGCGCCGGGAAACGGCGCACGGGCGGAATATTCTAGAGGCGAGATTGGAGGCGTCGAGTAATAGCCGCCCGTCGGCGCAGAGCGCCGAAGTGAAATTTCGCCACCAGGATTCTTCAGCCAAGCCCTCGGTGACGAGGCTGGTGAGCTGAGGGAGGATGTTCTTGGATGGGTCCGAAACGGCGATGGGCATTTCGACCCCGACGCGAGGACCGATGACGCTCGGGTGGGAGGAAGAAGGAGCGGCGGCGAAGACGTCGACTTGTAGCACAGAGCCGATGTCCTCCTCGTCGATGAGGAAATCGTCGATGCGATCAAACTCGTCGAAATCTCCAGTCCACTCAAGGAGGTCCAAGAATCGTGCCATTTGGCGCACTTTGTCGCTTCGGTACCCGTCGTCTTCCGCGTCGTCTTTGTCGCCATCGACGCGCTTATCGACGCTACGCCGTCGCCTGAAATGCATGAGCAATCGAACGCCGTCCACGCGTCCATTTTGCGCTTCACTCGAGCGGCTAAACATGATACCCGCCGCCCACACTGATGCGCTAAATTCATCACCCGTCGCGACGTCTATGACGCGCTGCACGTTTTCGTACAAATGATCCGATACCGTCGCTCCTATCGCCTCAAAGTACTCTCGCAACGCTGGCACGTACTCGTCGTGCCGACCTGTCGGCGACGTCGAGTGCTCCAAAAACACGCTCGCCGTCGGGTCCACGCCTCCATCGTGCATATCAAACTCCATGTATTCGCTATAAAAGTACGGATGCCCATCCGGATGCGCATCTCTCAGATGTTTCCACCACCTTCTGTGCCGCTCGAAAAACTCCGCGGACGCCTCCAATCCCATGCACCACGCATCCCCATCCCCTCGTCGCGCCTCGACGTCGCAATCCACCAACCGATCCAGGTTCCCATTCTTTCGCATCGCGTGGTAATCTAACCGCACCGACACATCCAGGTGTTTCACGCTCGGCAAATCGTTAAATTCGTGCAACACCGCTCCGTTTGCATTGGCGTCGGATAGCAACCTCGAATCCAGTCCTTTAAGAAAACGTTCGCTCGCGTCCCACGCGCTCGCCGGCGCCAGCGCGTGGAGGTATCGCCGGACGACGTTGTTGTACCGAACGAGCGTGTCCGATGCGTCGCCTTCCCCGACGCGCCACGACGCGTCTTCGTGGTCGTCGTCGGTAACGGTCCAGGATGCGCGCATGTTTTCAATGTTTACCGAGGATTCATCCGCGCCACTCAAACTCGACGCGCGAGCGATGCGCGCACCGACGACGACGCCGACGACGATGACGACGACGAAGGCGCATGAAAGCGACGCGCGTTCGACCCGTTGCGGGGTACGACAACGACGCATCGCTGCGGTGAATGCGACGAGGCGCGTTGTGAGGAATAATCAAAGCGATGAAGAACGACTGATTGTTACAGAGGCGGGCGACTAAAATACGAGCTCGGATGCGGAATCGATCGCGGCGGCGGTGCCGGTGAGAATGCACGCGACACCCATGAGAATGATGCCGTAGTTGAGCGCGCGCTCGGACGAGGATAAGTCTCGATCGAACATTTTGAGGTAACACGCCGACGGAAAGACGACGCTGACGGTGAGCGTGAGCACGGCGCCGAGGAGCGACATGCCGACGCCAAAGAATGGAAGCTTGACGGCGAGACCGAGGGATCCGAGACCGAGAAGGGTGCGGAACGCTCGAGACGTCAAGGCGTCACCGGCTTTTGCGGTGATGTCTAAATTGAGCTTTTCGTCAACCCCCTTGGCGACGGGATCGAGCGTCAACGCGAATTTCGCCAGCGGGTTCACCGTGGTGAGCGCAAAGGCGACAGTCGCGAGCTGTCCCGGTGGAAGGCTGAGGGTTACTTGATCGGCGACGTCGTCGCCGAAGAGACAATACCCGGCGATGCCTAGGGCGAGACAATTGAGCGCGACGATGGCGTACGACGTATCCAACATTTTGTCGTACTCTTCCGGTTCCGACATTGAGCTGTAAATGGATGGAAACACGGCGTGACCGGCAAAGACGAAGGCCAACAGACCGAAAGACACTGGAAACGTCGCGTAGTGAATCAACGCCGTGTCGGCCGCGTGCGCGAGCGTCCCCGTGGTGGAAAATTCCGAAAAAGCCGTGTACATCATGACACCCGTGACGCTCACCGACGCCGCCAATCCGAGCGCTCCCACGTACGAAAGCTGGCTCAAATTGAGCATCCACGTCGTCGGCACCATGACGAGCGCCGCCGCGCACGCCAAGAGCTCCTCTTTCCCTTGCATGTGCAAAAGCTTAGCGAGGTGATCACCCTCGAGAATGAAAAACAACCCGGCGGTACCGATCAATTCCGTGTACAAGACGCTCGTGATGAAGCCGCGACCGGCGCGTCCAAACGCCGCCTCGCCGATGTCCTCGTACGACGCGCACGCGCTCCGACGCTGACACTTGATGAGAATTTTCCCCGTGTAATTCGTCGCCACCCCCAAAACCGCGAGCACGCCCAAACCGCTCCATCCAGCCTCGGCCAACGCGAACGGAACGCTCAGCGTACCGACGCCGAGTAAAATGTTCACCGTATTCGCCATCGCCTGCGCCGTGCTCGACCGCCGCGTCGTCGTCATCCCCGTCGCCATCGTCTGTTCCACGAGAGTCTCGTCACCATCGGTCTCATCCTTCGCATCGAAAACCACCCTCGCGGTGGCCGTCGTCACCATCTTCTTCCCCCGAACCAGACTCTTCGGATCGTCGCGTCTCGCGTCGTCGTCCCCCCATCCTTCATCGCTCGTCGACGCCTCCCCCCCGCGTTCCGCCCGATCGTCCACGATCGCCGCCGTCGTCGACGCGTTCATCCCGCGTCGACGTCTCGGTCCGCACCGCGCCCCCCGTTCCCTTCGCGCCCCGTCCGTCGTCGTCGTCGTAATCCAGATCCCCTTCGTGTCGACACGATGCCGATCGCCCCGAAACGTCGTCGCCAACCTCATCGACGCTCGCGTCGTCGTCGAGCGATTTCCCACGGTTCGACGACGACACCGAGGACGCCCCGCGTTCGGCATGGACGACGGACGTTCGACGCGAGCGGTAGACGGCGTCATCGTCGTCGTCGTCGTCGTCGTCGTCGTCGTGACGACACCCTTTGTCGCCTCGCCCGTCGTCGCACAACACACAAAACACACAACGCGCAACGCAAACACCCGCGAGTCGCGCACCCACTCCCGTTGACACTGTGTTGACAACAACCCAGAGCCAACAGTCGGATGTTTGCTCTTACCCGGTCGACACCTCGAGCCCGATCGAGGGGGTCGGAACACAAACCACGGAGTCGGAACACAAACCACGAGTTGTGAACGGTGAATACCATCGACATCCATCGACATCCATCCATCGACATCCATCCGCGCGGGCATGGACGACGATCGAACGTTCGCTTGAAAAAACACAATGTCGTGTGATCGGACATGCGGTACATGACTCAAAGAGTGACGAGTAAATATATAATAGGTACGTATATGATG
>Ga0255780_10001234_pt1 | contig 24196 bp, 23 predicted proteins | sample 071ome_32_FD_179978 | JGI IMG/M metagenome (GOLD analysis project Ga0255780, IMG submission 179978) | Coastal salt marsh microbial communities from the Groves Creek Marsh, Skidaway Island, Georgia - 071405AT metaG (version 2) | ecosystem: Environmental > Aquatic > Marine > Intertidal zone >... | reverse complement strand
TCGCCGGTCGTCGTTTCGTCGCTGTGTGCGTCAAGGAAGAAGTGCCGCCGTCGTCAGTTTCGTGTACTCTAGTTTTCGCGCGCGCGCGCGCATCGCTTTGCGTCCGTGAAACTGTTTCGTTTCGTTTCGTTCGTCCGACGAAAGCGCTTTTTCGCCGCGCGGCTCGGGCGCGACCGGTTTCGAAAAAGTCGGACGACGGACGCAGTGGCGACGCGAAACCGACCGATCGAGCCCCGGTGCGATTGCGATCGTAACCTTCCAATCAATCTCCGCGCGCGATGGGTGCTCTCGTCGTCTCCCCGTCGACCGACGCGAATCGAAACGATCCAAATTCCAACTTCGCGAAGGATGATGAGGATGACATGATGACTCGACTCGGTCCTGGTTCGGCTGATGAAACAGTCCAACCATCCATCCGCGCGCACCCGGAAACCCATCGACGCGCGAACGACGGCGCGTACCGCGCGCGCTGATTGGAAAAAAATCACGCGACGCGAATCGAAAAAAAACGCGACTCGTCGCGACCACGCACCAGTCCTCGCGCGTCTCGGCACGTTCACCACACCCTCGGCGTCGTCCGCATCGGCATCGACATCCTCCTCCCGCGGTTCATCCTTGACGACGGCGTCGCCGCCGCCGCCGTTCTCACCGCCGTTCTCACCGCCGGTATCTTTACCGTCTTCGCTCGATCGCGCGATTGATTTTCTCTGTTCGTTCGTTCGCGCGTCACGTTCGAACGCGCACGTCGAAACCAACCGAAACGCGACGCGGACGCGGATGGAATGGAAAATTCAACGCGAGATCGATCGCGCGTCTTTCGCGTCGTTCATCCATCCATCCATCCATCCATCCATCCATCCGTCGTCGCGTTTCGGCGGTTCGTCCGTGCGGCCGATCGCGTTTCGTCTCGTCAGTCCCCGTCCCTTAAAACTCGTCGTCGTCCTCGTCGCTAAAACCTCGCGTCATCGCCGTCGTCGTCGCCGCCGTCGCCGTCGCCGTCACCGCGTCCAGAACGAACGCGGTCGCCCGCCGCGCCGCGCCGCGCAATTCGCGACAATCGACGCCCGTCGTCCAACGCGAGTGTACGAAACGCGAGCGTACGAAACAACCATACAGAAAAAAAATCAACGAACACGACGCACGCGAGACGCGCGCGCACGCACCACACCGCGCGAACCCATCGCCACCGAGCTCTGACGCCCGAGCGCGCGCATGACACCCGAGCGGTGTCCGAGTCGCTCCCTCCCTCCCTCGGTCCCTCCCTCCCTCGGTCGGTCGACGGGTTGAAAAAGTACCTACAGCGGTACACTCACGACTGTTTACCCACACACGCGTTCTCCATCAGATCTCCCGCGAAAGCGTCGACTCGCACCGAAAAAGGACAAAACCGCGGATCCGATCGCGGCCACGTCATCACTACGTACTCCCACCACGACGGGCGTCATCCGATCCGATCCGAACCGAACCGAACCGCGTTCGGTTGTTTCGGAAGTACTATACTACTACTTGGTACTGAATTACATTTATATACGTAATGTATAGACATATAGTAACGGCCATACACCCGTGTACGTGGTTTTGGTTTTGGTTCTTCGGCCGCGAACGGGTTCGGAGGATGACGACCACGGGGTCGAACGGACGGGATGTGGTGCGCAGAGTCGCGAGTCGCGAGTCAGTCGCGCGCGTGGGATTCTCGCGCGGTCGAGGGACTCGTTCGTGATTCGTCGTCGTCGTCGTGATTCGTTTTCGTGGCGAGGAATCGAAACGGACGAACGGGAACGGGGTCGGAGAACGTTCGTTGATTGAATTTTAGGTTTGGGACGCGGCGCGTGGAGACGAGCGAGATGGAGGAGGAAAAGGAGGAGAACGAATTCGTGACGGGACCGCTGAGCGTGCTCACGGCGAGCGTTAAGGCGAACACGCAGGTGTTGATCAACTGCAGGAACAACCGGAAACTCTTGGCGCGGGTCAAGGCGTTCGATAGACACTGTAACATGGTGCTGGAAAACGTAAAGGAGATTTGGACCGAGGTTCCGAAGACGGGAAAGGGCGCGGCCAAGGCGAAACCGGTGAATAAGGATAGGTTCATCTCTAAGATGTTTTTGCGCGGGGATTCGGTGATTTTGGTTTTGAGAAATCCAAAGTGAGACGGCGTCGGAGGAGGAGGATGAGGAAGAGGAGGCGCGAACGGTTTGCGTTTGAGGCGTCGGAGCGCGCTCCAAAAAGTAGTACGAGTATGTTTTTAATCATCAATCGCGAGATGTTTCTAGCTAAAATTTGAATGGCGTTCAATTACATCGCGCGCGCGTCGCGCGGTTCTCTGTGTGCGCGCGCTGTTCACTCGGCGTCGGCGTTGTGATGTCGCGCGAGCATCGCGTCCATGAAGCGCGGACAGAGCGTGGTGAGCGTCGGAAGCTCGTGCGAGGGAGAGTCAAAGAGCGTACCCCACGGCATTTTACCAGCCGATGAGGGTCCGCTACCGATGATGCGTTCGCGATCGGGAACATCTCCCTCGTCTTCGTTGAGACTGAGCGCCTTGACGCCGTTTCTCGTCGACGCGAGGAATTCCTTCAAAGCCGGATCCACCTTGCCCGCGGACACCACCGCGCCGCCCGGGAACCTCTTGGCGACAGAGACGGGTTCGACGTCCATGTCGTCTCTCGCTCGAGCTTCGCGGTTGGTTTCCGCCCCTGCACGGATGATTTGCCTGTCGCGCGTGATGACGAGCATCGGCGTCGACTCGGGCGCGTTGGCGCGCTCAGACGTTCGATCGCCGGGAACGAAGAGCACCGCCTCGGGCGCTCCGTCTGCGCACGCGTAGGCACCCGCCGACACGACGTCGCTTCCGACGAAACGAACGAGTATGGATTTCGCGGCGCTCCTTTCGTCGTCATCGGCGTAGGAAAACACGGCGGCAAAAGTCGGCAACGTCGGATGCGCGTAAAGCGCGACGCACGGCATCGAGTACACGCGCGTCGGCTGCAGCGTCTGCAAATTCCAAACCACGAGCGACCGACCGTTGGCGACGGCGAACAAAGGCTCGCCCGCGATGAATGCTACGGATGTTATGGTTGACGTCGTTTCGGACGCCGTCGACGAAGTTTTCGGCATGGATAACGTCGCCAACTTGGCGTTCGTCTTTGGATCCCAGAGCACGATTTCGCTCCCCGCGGTGGCGAGAATCGAACCGTCAGGGCTAAATGCGCCCGCCGTGATGGCGGAACCGCTCGGATGCGACGCGCTCGATCGGCAACGCCACCCGGCGTGCTCACCACCGCGAGATACGCGACCGTTTGGTACCCAAATCTTCACCTCGCCCTCGGCGCCGGCGGTGAACGCCATGGCGTCCTCCAATCTGTGCGCGCTCGGCCGAACGCCGACGCAGGTGATCAACCCCTTGTGGGGGACCTCGCACTGGGCGACGCACGTGAAGGCGCCTCCCGGTACCGGGGATGGGGCGTGTTCGTCCTCCATCTCTTCGTCGACATCCATGGCGGCGATGCGCTCCCAAATCTTGAGCGTCTCCTCGACGGCGCGAGGAACGGAGAGGGGCATGTCGCTTCTGCGATCCACCGTCACGAGCACGCGACCATCTCTGGAGAAGGAGGCGTGCGCGACGTGCGATTCCATCGGTGCGTCTAGTTCACCGCTCGTGTTGACGTAGTTTCTCGGCGCGACGGCGAGATCGGCAATGTGATCGTCCCTGGCGTAGTCGTAAAATTGCAGCGCCGCCCCGGCGGCGGAAAACGCCACGACGTCCGCCCGAGGATCGTACGCCACCGCCCGCGCGTACGCGTCGGATTGCTTGGTGTCTAAAACGCAAGGACGCACGCCTTGAATGGTCCCCTCGACGCTGATGGACGCCACGTTGACGAGACGCACGGCGTTATCGGAACCAAAGAGCGCTAAACGAGACGGATCGTCGCGTTGCGCCACGATTCTAGTCAACGGCGCCCCCAAACGCGGCAAATACGTCTTCTTCCCATCCCTCAGCGACCATATCACTAACACCGCCTCTTCACCACCCGAAAACATGTGCGCACCGTCGGCAGAAAAGTGCAAACAACCCACCGCGCGAGAGTGCCAGTGCGACGTCGTGCACGGCAACGCGTCGCCCCTCACCTCGGTCTCCTCGCCTTGCGCCTCCTTTTGCAATTTATTCACCGCCTGCGCGAACCCGTGCCAGGTGACGATCCTTCCCGTCGAATCTCCCGCCGCGAGCATCTCATCATCGTGCGACAACGCCAACGCCGTGACCGCCTTTGTGTGATGCATCCGCAACGCGCGCGCCGAAGCCGCTCCACCGGCGTTTCGATCCTTCCCCACGCCCCACACGTAAATCGTCCTTCGTTCCGCGCACGCCACGAACGCCCCGCTCGCGCTCGCCACGAGCGCACACGGCGCGTTCGTCTTCCCGAGCTTATCCACGATCTTCCCTTTCGATAGGCTCACCCGGTACACCCGCCCGCCCCCGTCCTCCCGCGCGCGCGCGCTGACGTACGCGAAATCCTTCCCCGACTCCCCGCCCGGGTACACCACGTCGTAAATCCCGCTCACCCCACCGAAGGCGTACCTCCGCATCAGTTTCCGCGTTTCCACGTTCCACACGCTCAGCGTTCCGTCCGCTCCACCGGTGAGCACGACGTCGGACGAGTACGGACTCGCGCACGCGCACGTCTGCTCCGCGTCCGCGTCCGTCGTCGTCGTCGTCGATCCACCGAACCCTCTCGCCCGTCCGCTCGCCACGTCGTACGTCCGAACCGTCGCGCGCGACGCCGCGACGAGCGCTCTGTCTCGACACGCGAACGTTCCCGAGCGCGCGCTCGCGAGCGCCCCACCGCCGATCCGCGTCGCCGCGGGCGCCGCCGCCGCCGCCGCTGAAAAGCTCTTTCCCGCGGCATCATCGTCGGCATCGTCGGCATCCGTCGTCGTTCGACGCGCGGACGCGCGCGCCATCGTCGGTGTTTTCACCGCCCGCGCCATCGACGTATCGTCGTCGTCGTCGTCGTCGTCGTCGAGCGTCGCGACGTGCGGTTCGGTTCTGTCGCGTCCATGGAAGAAAAGAGTCGAGTCCCTTCCGTTTTGACGAGTCGTGACTCATAAAAACGAACCCAACCGTGTGAAAACCCATCCAACGGTAGCGCCACCGACGACGACGGGCGGGCGTCCGCACACCGCGACGGACGGACGACGGACCCGTTAGATCGGGAGAGACCGGAGACTGCCTTTGCGCGACCGACGCGCGCTCGATCGGTGGTACCGTCCTGTCGGGATGAGCGCGCAGCAGCAGAGGGCGGTCCACGCGCTGGTGCGCCTCGTCGTCCCCGCGGGCGCGGCGAAACCGTCCCCGCCCGTCGGCCCGGCGCTCGGACAACACGGGGTGAACATCATGTCGTTTTGTAAAGACTTCAACGCGAAGACGAGCGAGCACAAACCGGAAACGCCGGTACCGGTGACGATCAAGGTGTTCGGGGATAAGACGTTTGAGTGGGAGATGAAGACGCCGCCGACGTCGTACTTCGTGGCGAAGTGCGCCGGGTTGGCCCCGGGAGGGGGGTCGGCGAAACCCGGGCACGCGAGCGTGGGGAGCATTAGCCTGAAACACGTGTACGAGATCGCGAAAGTCAAGGCGGGGGATCCGGGGATGGGACACGTCGGGATGCGGAGTTTGTGCCTGAGCGTCGTCGGCACGGCGCGGAGCATGGGGGTCGAGGTGAGACGCGATTTGTAAAGGGGTGTGTGTGTGCGTGTGTGTGTGTGTGTGTGTGTGCGATGTGGCGCGTGTTTAGGTGGATGAAACGAATATATAATAAGTATATACTACTGTAGCGGATGACGGATGGAGCGCGTTTTAACATTCTTTTTTACGCGCCGACGCTCGCGCCTCGATTCGCGGCGAGCCTTTCTCGCTCTTTTTCCGCGTTGGCGACGTGGGAGTAGTAAGAGATTCCGAGAATCGCAATCATACCCCCGAAAATGTTGTTCCACGTCACCGGAATGGAGAAGAGAAGCCAACCGAAGAAGAAGATGAAGACGGTTTTCACGTGACCGATGACTTGAAAGGACAACGCGCTAAAGGTTCCGATGCACATGTACTGCGAAATGTTCACCCAGATGGCCAACAAACACGACGCGGCGAGAAAAGCGATGGACTCACCCGTCCAGTAATACTCGGTGATGAAGCTCCCGGTGAGCAGTTGATCCAAGAAAGGCCCGACGGTGAGCATGGAGAGCGCCATGAGCGGCGCCGTCTTTCCTAATAACTCGTTGCTAGAAATCGAGTACTCAGTCTGCAACCGACTGACGAGAATCTGCTGCGCGCTCGTGCTCAACACGGCGACGACGGCGACGACGGTACCCCAAAAATTCATCGACGTCTCCTGAAGCGTCGCGATTCCAACGCCAAACATAACCAACGCGATGGCGCGCGCCATTCGCCACGAAACCTTTCTTCCCAGAAACGCCATCTCAATCAAACACACCGCCGGAATCTGCAACAGTTTGGCCAACTGATAAAACCCGACGTGATTGAGCATGAGGGACAAATTCAAAGAGATGATGCTCGTCGACGCGATGCCGACAAAGGCGAAGAGTTTTTCTCTCGGCAACGCGGATTTGTTATCGCTCGCGTTCCCGCCTCCTCCGCCGGCGTTCCCGCCCCCACCGCTCGTCCCGCGCCCCCCACCGCGTCCACCGCCGGGTTTACAAAACCGCACGCTCATCGTGCACAAAAAGTGTAACCCACACAGCGTCGTCGCGTACTGAAACGCCAATCCAGACGCCCCCATCAACTGCTTGTTCACCATGACGATCGCTACGCTGCTCACAAAGTTTGACAACCACTTCATGGCGTCACCGACGCTCAGCGACGATCCAGACGTTGCCACCGGCGCCATGATTCCTCGACCAATTCCTCGAGACGTTCGTCCGGTCGTCCGCTTCTGTCGCCCGTCGTCCGTCGGACCAGCGACGCGTTCGCTCGACCTCACTCAGATGATGCATGATGCATCTTCTTTTCGGGTTTGTGTGTGTCACAAACGACGGTTCATGACTCGTCAAAACACACACACGGGACTCGAACGCACCCTCGTCGTCTCTTGAAAAATGCACCTCGACCGAGCGACGCGACGCCGCAGTCGACCGCGCGCCGCGTTCTTCGGCGAGCGAACGAACGACGGAACGACGCGCCGCACCGTTCCGACGAACCATCATGATGCGCGCCGAATCCCTCGGTCCCGAGACGAAACGACTCACCGTCGGTTCGACGATCGTCTCGACGGTTCGCGACGATCAATTCTCAGTCGTTCGACGGGCGTACGACGTCGCGGATGACTTTCTCGACGGGAACTTCGATTTCGCCGAGCTCGGGTCCGGTGGGGGGAAAGGCGGGGACGTCATGGCGCGCACGAAGGACGGGAAGTGGTTCGTCAAGACGCTCAACGCGGGGGATGGGAAGAGCTTGTTGGATGATGAGGCTTTTCTGAAGGAGTACGTCGGACGCGTGACGAGCGGACAGAGTTTGTTGACGAAGATTGTCGCGGTGTTTGAACACGAAGGCGGCGGGGGTGAGACTGGGAAGACGAAGAAGAAGAAGAAACAGAGGTACATCGTGATGAATAACTGTTTCAATCCGAGGGTGGAAAAGTGGAGCCGGGTGTACGATTTGAAGGGAACGGCGGATGATAAGACGCTCGTAAAGGATGGGAAATCGGTGTTTCAACAACACAAGAGGTTTTATCGAGTCGATCTCTTGGTGCGGGAGTGCTTTGGGTGCCTGAGAGACGTGCCGGTGTTGAGACAGAGGTATGTTTTGGGGAAGCGTGAGGCGTTTGATTGTCCGATTTATCTCACCGAGGCGCAGCGCGAGGAAATTTTGACGCAATTAAAAAACGACGTCAAGCTCTTCGAGCGTCACGGGATGATGGATTATTCGCTTCTCGTCGGAATTCAGCGCGTCGCGCCCGGGACGGTGATCGAGGCGATCGAGATGCGTGACGAAGATGTCTTCAACAAGCCCTACGTCGTGCAATACGGCGGTGAGACGCTCATTATGTATTTCGGCGTCATCGACTTTTTGCAGCGATGGACCGGGGGCAAAAAAGTCGCGCACGTCATCAAGAAAATCTTTGCGCCTCGTCCGATCTCCACCGTGAACCCGAATGCGTACGCGAGACAATTTAAGGAATTTTTCGATTACAAAATGAAGGGTGTCGGGTTTGAAGCGCGACTGGAAGATGATCGAACCGCGCGCCGGATTCCGAGCAACCGGTTCGGTTCCCGAAACGATTCGCCCGCGCGGTCTTCTCCCACCGTCATCGAGCGTTTGTATTCGGCCGCCGGCGTGCTCGCTTCGGAAGATTAGCCCATTCGTCGAGTTGAGTCGTCACCGCGCGCGCGTGCGTTTCGGCGAAACGTGTAATGAGTCACGCTTTTAGTTTATAAATGAACTCGACGTATTTCGTCCTGGTACGCTCTTACAAAGCTGTTGAAACTATTTAAATTCGCATCTATGACGCCTCACCGCGCATCGGATCAGCCACGAATCGCAAACCCAAAGGATACAAAACGGCGATTACTTGCCGAAGTAGCCTTGTTGGCGCGCTTGGACACCCTACGCGTCGAGTAAAACCGAGCGGGAGTAAACTAACAGTCAGTACGCGGACGAAGAGCGCGAAACGGCGAGATTGAAAAACAAACAAATCGGACATTCGAAGCGACGAGACGAAAGAAGAAAAGCACGCACAATTTGACCGAGCATCATGCACGCGAACAACCCCATGTGCCACGTGAGCATGTACAACCAAATCTTGTCATCCGCAGCCGGGCCTTGCGGGAAGTGCGCCAAGTTGTCGGCGATGCGGTCGCTGAAAACCTTGAACAAAGACGCGTTGTCTTCGAACGCCGGGCACGGGGACGCGGACGGGATCACCCAGCCGAACAGCGACGCGAGGTGCACCGGAACGGAGGACTTCTTCCAGTCGTCGTCAAACTTCAAGTCGGAGGACGCGAAAACCTTGGCCGAGGCGCGCGCCTTGACGCTCTTGCGGCCTGCGGACACAAATCAAAATCAAAATCCGTCAGTTTTCACGGTTCACGACTCGTCAAACGCGGACACACTGAACGCGACGCCGAACCACCCGAGGAGGGAGGACGGAGGGAAGAAACCATATCGAGCGAGCGTATCGCGCCCCGGGGCGCCCCCGGTCGATCCGTCCATCCATCGAACGCGCCGACGCCGCCGTCGTCGACCGCGTCCGCGACGACGACGCGACCGGATGGAACGAAACCCACCGCGCGAACGCGATGCCGAACGCGCGGTCGCGTCGATCGCGCGTCTTCTCGGACGCCGTCGAACGCATCGAACGCATCGAACGGATCGCGATACGCGACGCGACCGCGTGGGTGGAACCGTTTCGGGAACTCGCGGGTTTGACGAGTTATGACTCGTCAAAAACGGAGAGGTACCCCGAGTCCCCCGACGGGGTCGCGACGCGAAATCCGTTCCGTTCCCGACGCGACCGCGACGACGCGACGCGACCGCGACGACCGCGATGAAACGACGCGACGCAACGATGAAACGAATTTTTCTTCGGCGCACCTTGAACCTTGCGCGCGAGCGCGGATTGGCGCGCGACGGCGACGGAGCTGAGGGCGATCGCAACCATTTTCTTCACGAGCGAGTGTGTGCAGAGTTGTGAAGCGCGCGCGGTGGCCCGAGTCGTCGTGTCGCTCAGGTCGCATCGAACACCCGTATATAGGGTTCGAGTGCGGTCGTGTACGTGTATGAATCTCGTACTCCATCTTATTCTGAAGGCAGATAGCGTGAGTACTGTCATGTGATCGAGGGTGTACTCTGTGCTCTATATGGTCTTGATTCGTATTTTATATGTAAGCGACAGCTCGGAAACGACAACGGTCGCATCCTCGTCGACGCTCGCGGCACACGTCGTCGCTCGCGTTCGAGGGGCGGCCGTTCGTCATGGCGGCGTCCGAGGCGGTGAAACTGTGGAAAGCCGCGCGCGTCGTCGCGTCGTCGTCGAAAGCGTCGTCGTCTATCGATCGACCGAAGACGACGACTGGGAAGGATGACGACGCCGCGGTCGGTGCCTTTGGTCAAAGGATGATGCGTCTGGACGCCGCGCGGCGACGACGACGGTGCGGTGACGGCGACGGCGGTGGGGACGCGCGCGGACGCGCGATGCCCGGAGCTTTGTGGACGGATCGACTCAAGGCGCGAGAGGGCGCGTCGGCGTCGTCGTTCGCGAACGTCGTGGCGCTCGCGGCGGAGCGCGCGCGCGATGGGAGAAGGCCCGACGAGGACGACGCTCCGAGCGACGAGGACGACGACGAGGACGACGAGGATTCGAGGGATCGTTCTGTGGAGTTACCGTCGACGTTGGCGTCGTCGTCGCCGTCGGTGGGAGACGAGGGTGAGGGTGAGATGGTCGTCGGCGTCGAAGCGGCGGCGGAGGACGAATCGGCGGTTCGCGAGGCGAGGACGCGCGCCTTCGTGGAATCCGTCGCCATTGTCGCAGACCGAAGCGTAGATGAGGAGGAAGATGATGACGAAGATGAAGAAGAAATAGTAGATGATGACGATGCGTCGTCGAGCGTGTCGACGTCTCTGTCGTCGAGCTCGCTCGCATCGGAATCTGAAGAAGAGGACGACGCGGAAGAAGTAGAGGAGGAGCATCCGGCGACCGCGGCGACCGCGACGACGCTCGCAGCATCCGTAGCGCCGCCTCCGCCTCCGCCACCGGCTACAAAAGCGGATGAGATCGATATCAATGCGACCACCACGGCAGCGGTCGCCGCGGCGCCGGCGGTTCGATCCATCGCCGCGAAACTATCGGCAAAATGGGTCGCCGCGCTCGCCGTCGGCGCAACCGCCGTCGTCGCTCCGCTCGTGATTTCGTCTCGCGCGCCGTCAAACGCACTCGCCCCGGGATCGCTCGGTCGCAGCAGCTTACGCGATCGCATCGAGGGGTACTCCGATGGTTCGGGCTCGCGATCTTTCGCGTCGGCGGGTTTTGAACGCACGGCATCGGCGAACATCGCGCCGTTGCAACAACGTTTGACCGAAGTTGAGGATCGTTTGCGCGAAGCCAACGACGAGCTCGAGCGCGCGCGCGCCGAGGCGAAAACCACCGCCGAAACGCATCGTCGTAAGCTCGTCGAGGCGCAAGCGGAGGCGAGCGAGGCGAACGCGCGTGAGGCTGCGGCGGTGGCGGATAGAGACGCGGTATGGAAGGCGTTGAGAAGTCAACTGGCGGAGGCGGCCAAGACGCGAGCGACGATTGAAACCGAAAGCGTTGCCATCGCAGCCGAATTGGAACAGGCGCGAACGGCGCTCGCGGCGGAAACGAATGCGCACAAGTGCGTCGGCGACTCTGATGCCGACGCCCTCGCCTCGGCGTTGGCGATAGCGGAGGAGCACAAGGCGGATTTGCAACGCCGCGTGGATGAATTGTCGCTCATCGTGGACGAACTCGACGCCGAACTGCGCGAGACGACGGCGACGATGGCGGACGCTTCGAAACGCGAACGCGCTCGCCTTGTCGATGAAACCAATCGAGCGACTGCTGCGTTGGCGGAGAAGGAACTCCGGTTGACGGAACTCGAGACACGGTTGACGGCGCGGGAGAAGGATTTGGACGCGTTGAACGACGCGTTGAACGCGAGCGAGCGTAAATTACTCGAGGCGTCCAAACGCGCCGATGAAATCGCGCTAGAGAGTAAACGCGGGGACGAGGCGATGGACAGTAAACTGAATGATCTTCGAGTGGCGTTGGATGAGAGTCGAGCGCGCGCGGAACAAGCCGTGCTGGCGTCTGAGACGGCGAAGAGAGACAGAGACGACGCTTTGGAGGAGTTGCGTTTAGCCAAGGACGAGGCGCGAGCCAAGGCGGAAGCGCTCGATCGCGCGCTCGAAACGGCAGTGGTCGATAAGGAATCATCGGTGGCGCTCGAACGCGAACGGCACGACGCGCTCGTGTCTCAGCTCAACCGCGCCGAGGCTGCGCTCTCCGAGTACATTGTCGTCGCCAACGCGCGTGCGGATTGGCTCGTCGCCGATCGTGACGCGCAGACGCGCGAAAAGAACGCCGTCGCGATGGAACTTGACGACATCAAGGAGGAGCTTTTGACGCTCGAACAAGACATGCATACATCGCAGACCCAGTGTATGGCTGAGATTGATCGAACGACCGCGGCGTTGGCTGAGAGAGACGCCGCGCTCGAACAAGCCAAGGCGTCGCTCGACGCGCTCGAAATTGAAATGCGCGAGTACGAAGGTCGGGCGTGGCGAGACGACGACGACGACGACGGCAGCAACGCAGAGGATGAATCCTCCACCGCTGGACGATTGGTTGAGACGATTTCCCGAGAGCGAGACGAGCTTCAGAGAGCGTTGGACGCGGCGGCTGAGGAGAGACGCGAATTGACGACGCGTCTGGCGCGCGCCGAAGAGGAGCGCGCATTCCGACGAGAAGAGGCCGAAAGATACCAGACAGCGGCGGACGAGGCGCGAGCGTACGGTGCAGAGGCTGAAAAGCGCCGCGTTGAGCTTGAGGAGGCGTTCGCACGCGCGCGAGAGGAGGTCGATCGCGCAGTCGAGTCTCGCGCGAGAGCGGAGGATGCGAAACGCGTCGCCGAGGAGGAACGCGAAGCGGCGCTTCGTGTCGTCGAAGAACAAAAGAAGATCACCGAAAAAGCCGTCACGGACGCTCGTGATGCCGCGATCGAGGCTGAGTGCTCCGCGCGCGCGGATCCGGCGGAGATTGATCGGCTACAAGCGAAGATTGACGACGCTGAGCGAGAGTTGGCGCGCGTGAAATCGCAGGCCGAGTCGAACGCTGAACTTAAGAGAAGAGCGGATGAAGACGCGGCCCGAGCGCGAGAGGAAATTGCCCGCGCCGAAGCCGCGCGATTAGAGGCTGCGCGCTTGGAAGCGGAGGCGGAAGAACGGCGGAAACTCGCGGCTCAAGCTGAGGCTGAAGAAATTCGCCGACGCGAGGTTGAGGACGCCGAGCGCCGACGCGTCGCCGAAGAGGACGAGCAGCGTCGACAGCGAGAAGCTGAAGAGGAAAAGCGTCGCGTCGAAGCTGCGGAACACGCACAACGCGAGCGAGCGAAAGCCGAAGCCGAAGCCAAGGCTCAAGCTGATCGAGAGCGACTCAAATCGGAAGCCGTCGAGGCCAAGCGCGCTCGATCGGAGAAGCGCGCGCAAAAGCTCTTAAAGTCTGCCAAAAAAGCGTACAAGCTCGCCGAAGAGGCGCACGCTCGCGCGAGAGCGCTCCAAGACGCCGCGAGCGCCCCACATGCGACTGAATCCGATGTCACTCTCGCGAACGAGGCGGCGAAAGATGCGAACGAGGCGCAACAGAAATGGGACGCCGCGTACGCGCTCGCGAAGGATGCCATGGACGGGTTGGAAGAGAAGAAGTAGAGACGCCACGAGCGTCATTTTGTAACGATTACATCCGCATCATTAGCTGTGCGTCCTCCTCGTTTGATGCGTTCTCGTCTCCTCGTTCGCACAAAGTCGCGAAGTTGCTCGCTCTGGCGTCTCCAACTCGTCTTCAATCGTCCGCGAGCAGCCTCGCGTCGTCCGCCGCGAACCGTCGACGCGACAAATCCCAAACCGTTAAACTTATCCACGGCGGTTCCTCTCCACCGCGCGGCGTACGAATCGAACGGCGGTCTCTTCGCGCCAAAGTACATCGTCGGGGTATCGCGAGCGAGGTTCTTCGTCGAATCACGGCGTTGACCGCGTCGTTGTTAACCGCGCCGTCGCTACTCTAGTATGAATTACAAATCGCTCCTCCTCCTCTACCCGTCAGAACGTTCCGTGCGTCGAGCACACGTTGTACTCGAGGTATCTGTACCCCGAAAGCATAATCACCGCTAATAAGCCATCTACAAAGAACAAATGCCGAAGCGTAAACGTTCGCGCCGCCGGTTGGTTCGCGTACGTACCCGCGCGGTGTTTTTGCAGCGTCCACCACGCGTACCCCATCGCCATCATGTACTCGCCCTTGTAAAAGCTCGTCCCATCGTGCCTGTAGTACCTATTCGACGTCGCGACACCCAACACCCACGTCAACTGCGCCAACACCGAATCCCGACGCGTCATCGCCGCGCGTCCACGCCGAAACGCGCGCGAAAACCACGCCGTATCCATCGCCCACTCGCACGCCATGCCGATCGTCGCGCTTCGCGCCCAGAGAAACACCAAATCCTGATGCGGCCACCACAAACACCGCGGAACGACTATGCACCCAACCAACGCGAGCGCGGGAACGAGCGCGATCGCCACTCGCGCGCACTTGAGCGCCCTCGACGTCGTCTCGGCTCGACTCGCCGTCGCGGCTCCCCAAAACGCGGAATCCGTGGCGCCCGCCACGGCGAGCGTCATGGCCAACGCGAACGCGTTCGGTACGATTTCCATGTACCCACACACCGACGTGTTCGCCGTCGCCCGTCTCCATCGCGGAAGTCTCGTCGCGCACACGAACAAACTCACCAGCGCCTGCACCCCGAGCTCTCCGTGCGCCCCGACGCCGCTCGCGAGTTTATCGTACGCGACGCCCAACTGCGTCTCGCAAAACCGTTCGCACGCCGTCGTCCTCGTCGTCCTCGTCCCCGAGACCCCGCTCGCCCGTCGATCCAGCGCTGCCGACGACGACGTCGGCGAGCGTCGATACGACGTCATCGTCCCCGTCATAACGCGCGCGTCGTCGTCGACGTCGACGTCGACACCCATCACGACCGGTTCGGTCGTTACCGCCCCGGCTCCAGGCTTTGGCATCGCGCGCATCGTCCGCACGACCACCCGTCGCGGCGTCTCCCCCGCCGCCGCCGCCGCCGCCGCCGTCCCTCGTTCCGCAGCGTCCGCGTCGTCGTCCGCACGACCACCCGTCGCCCGCATCGGACCGAACCGAACCGATCCGCGCGACAGTCTCGCGCCCATCCATCGCTCGCGCGTTCCCAGAGTGGGTGTGGTCCATGATGTGACGTGATGTACACACATTCAAGAAACCACCCTTACAATACGTGTAATAAAAGTCATACTATAGTGGACACAAAACCTATGTATACATACGTACTATGAATGGTTAGTACTATCATATGATCGGATGAGATGGGATGTATCTGTAGTACCGTATGTACAAAACATACCTAGTGTGTGGTACCTAGGACCGAGTACGATGTAAACCCTACGCTACACACACCCTGGGAACGCGCGGAGGGTCGCGCCGCCCGCACCGACCGACGCGCGCACCTCGAGCGAGCGAGTCGACCGAAACGACCGAAACGACCGTCGACCCGAACATCGCGCGCGAGCGAGACGACGACGACGACGACGACGACGACGAACGAAGAGAAAGAGCGAGGCCGGAACGACGCTTCAGACTTTCGGGGAAGATGCCGTTCGGGTTTTTGAAAAAAGCCATCGGGGGCATCGCCTCTAAGATGCACAACGGCGGCGATAAGGAGCGGGAGAAGGCGGACGCGACGGACGCGATCGAGACGGACGCGACGGTCGAGGCGAAGGGACGCGTCGGCGACGACGGCGTCGGAGGCGGTAAACCCGCGACGACGACGACGGCGACGTCCGAGCACCGCGGGGCGGGTGACGCGGGTGACGCGAGTGGTGCGGGTGTGAGTACTACCGAAAACGACGAGTCACGAACCGTCGTTGAAGTCATCGAACCCGCCGGGGTGGCGCCGCCGAAGGGACCTGGAAAGTACAAACCGCCGAAGACGACCCCGGCGGCGCCGACGGCGACGACGACGACGAAGAAACAGCGAGAGGCGGCGCTTGAACCGCTGGAAGACGGGTGGGAACGACCGGCGGCGAGAAAGACGGCGAAGAATTACGATAACAAGGATAACAAGGAGGACGCGGGCGAGGGCGAGGACGAGGCGTTATCCGCGGACGCCGTCGCGGGCGTCGAAGGGGGGTCGGCGTTGACGGCGCTGCCGCCGCTGCCGAAGCTCGAACACGCTGGATCTTGGGCGGATTTTGAAGATGAAGACGCGGCGGAGGCGGCGGAGGCGAGACGGGTGGAGGAGATTGCGCGAGTCAAGGCGGCGGAGGAGGCTCGGGCCAAGGCGCGCGCGGAAAAGGCGGCGGAGGAGGAAAGGAAGAGAGAGGCGGTGGCGAGAGCGCTCGCGGAAACGGGCGTGGATGATATGCTTTGTGAGATTGCGGACGATGAGGACGATGAGGAGGAGGAGGAGAAGGAGACGGTGAAGGAGGTTGAAGCCGCCGCGCCGGCGAAGGAGAGCGAAAAGACTCTTTCTAAAAAGGAAAAGGCGAAATTGGAGGAGGAAGAATTCGCAAAGGCGCTCGAGGAACTCGGTTTGGCTGATAAGATTGCCGCTGAGGAACAGGCGGCGAGCTCGGCCAAGGCTGAGGCGAGACGAAGAAAGAAGGAAAAGGCGAAGAAGGCGGCGGCGACGCCGAGCGGCGCCGAAACAGAAACCGTCAAGGTTGAGGAATCCGTCGCCGAAGCGCCGGTGGAACTCGTCGATCCGGCTGAAGCGAAGAAAAAGCTCGCGGCACAAGCTGCGAAAAAGAAGGCGCAAGCCGCAAAGAAGAAGCTCTCCGGAGCGCAGGCTGTCGCCGCCGCCGCCGCGGCAAAGGCAAAGGCAAAGAAGAAGTCTGGCTCAGCCAAGGACAAGTCCAAGTTTAACGAATTGCCGTCGTAAACGAACGACGTTGTGTTGGGCGTTTTATCAAACCATTTTTTTGTTTCATGAATTAATACACATTACTATCATCGTTCACGTCGCTGTACTGTACATCCATCCACAAACTAATCGTCAAACTCGAGCGCGCGAAGCGACTTGACCTCTGCGTCGCTCAGGATGCGCCACGCACCCTCGGGGAGATCGTCAATCTCGATGGTCCCTATTTGAACTCGAAACAGATCCACCACGCGAAGACCAAACTTTTCGCAAACGCGTCTAATCTGTCTATTCTTGCCCTCTCTCAGGTTAAACTCGAGAGTTCGCGAACCGCGACCCAACCGTCGCACATTCATCGGCAAAAGCTCCACACCCTCGAGCTGCACGCGCCCATTGAGCGATGTCATGTGCGATTCTCGAACGTCCGCATCCGTGGTGACGACGTATCTCTTCAAAACACCGTTCCCACCGATGATGCTTCGCGCCAACGCGCCGTCCTCTGTTAAAATCAACATCCCGCGGCTATCCTTGTCCAATCTCCCGCACACGTTAAATTTAGACGGATTCTTCGTCGCGCGCTTCAAATCCTCCATCGGCATACCATCCATCGCTCGCATCCACGCGTTTCGCGGCTCCACGCACGTCCACGCCGCGATTTCACCCTCGCTCGGCAGGTTACTCACCAAACCCGGCGGTTTATGCACCACCAACGTCAACTTAGACTCCAACCACGCCTCAGCCTCTCTCGAAATCTCAATCTTAGCCGTCGTCGGCGAACATTTAAACCCTTGTTCACGCACTCTCACGCCATCGACGAACACCAACCCATCCGCAATCAACCGCTCAGCCTCGCGTCTGGAACACGTTCCGCGTCTCGCCAGAATTTTACTCACCCGCTCCTCATCCCCGTCGCCGACATCCGCCCCGTACCCGCTCGACGTGAACCCGCGACCGACGGCGCGTTCGTACGGGTTCGAATCGAACCGTTCAAGCCGTTTACGCTCCGCCCCGAATCCTCGTTCGGGTCGTCTTTGCGGCGTCGGTCTTCGTTCGCGAATTCCTTCTTCTCCAAGCTGTGGCGGCTGCCGCTGCTGTCGACGCCCGCGTCGCGCGTCCTCATCGCCGTTCGATCCAAAGTCTCGACGCGACGACGACGACGTCGACGATACCACACTCGCCGCGCCTCTCGTCCGGCGAAACAGATTTGTCGGCGCGCGGCGCCATCGCGCGACGTTGGATGCCGAGCACAACATGCGCGCGTCGAGGAGTAACGAACACGCGCGACGTCGAATGCCGAGTCGTCACTGCGCGAAACGTTCGTTCCCGTGAACCACGACGACGATGGTTTCGATGGTTTCGATGACGACGATGGCGACGACCTCGACGACGACGACGACGGTCGTCGGTGCGCGCTCGACGCGCGCGTTCGGTGGTGGCGCGACGACGACGCCGAAGCCGATGATCAAACACACCGCGCAAAGACAACGGGATCAGCGGCGCGTGCGCGGCGTCGTCGTCGGTGGGGCGACGAGCAGAGCCATCGCGACGCGCGCGGTGGTTGGTGATGAGGATGGCGCGCGCGCGGACGCGAGGAAACAGCGCCGGGAGGCGACGACGCTGAAGACGATGGTGAATGAGAAGAAGAACGCGATCGAGGACGAGGCGAAGTCGTGGTGGGATCGCGCGTCTCGCGTCGTCGGTGCGTCCGCGTTGGCGCTCGCTCTCGCGGTGACGGCGACGATGATGACGCCGGATGCGGCGCTCGCGGCGAGAAGCGGTGGACGCATGGGCGGTGGGAGTTTTAGGGCGAGCTCGATGTCGTCGTACAGGGCGCCCTCGAGGTCCCTCGGGTCGTCGGGGTCTTCGTTTTCCTCGTACTCGGCACCGAGCGTCGCCACGAGCGCTGGCGTCACCACGGCCGGGGCGCCGTTGAGGACGTCTGGGTTTTTCCTCGCGCCGACGTTCGGGTACGGGTTCGGGATGCCGATGTTTTTCGGCGGGGGATTCTTCAACTTGATGCTCGTCTTCATGTTGATTTCTTTCTTGACCAATACGATGCAGAACCTCACGGGCGGTGGGTTCGGGGACGGTATGGTGGCTGGCGGTGATTCCATCAGCGTCGTCAAGATTCAAGTCGGCCTCATCGGCTCGGCTCGGGCGCTTCAAAAGGATTTGGAGCGCATCGCGGATCGCGCCGATACGTCGTCTCCAGATGGATTACACTACGTCCTGGAGGAGACGGTGCTCGCGCTCTTGCGCAACCCGGAGTACTGCGTGTACGGATACGCGACATCCAAGGTGTGCAGAGGCCCAGAACAGGCTGAGGAAACCTTTAACGACTACTCCATCGACGAACGCGGCAAGTTTGAAAAGGAGACGCTCGTCAACGTCAACTCCCGCAAGCGCACCGCATCCGCCGGTTCCGTCGCCGGCGAAGACACCAACGACTACATTCTCGTCACCATCATCGCCGCTTGCGACGGCGGCGTCAAAATGCCCGAGATCACCGGCGCGCCCGACATTAAGACGGCGCTCAAGCGTCTCGGCGCCGTTCGCGTCGAAGCCTTACAAGCCGTCGAGGTTCTCTGGACCCCACAGGAGGACGGCGACACCCTCACCGCGACCGAGATGCTTCGCGATTACCCGCTTCTCGTCAATTTGTAACGCTACGATTTATCCATGATCGTTTCTCTCTCTGCGAAACCCAAATCCAAAACGACAGTCGATCGATACCTGCGCGCGCCCCGCCCCGATTGCGTGTCCATTCGGCACATATTACACTGTATACTCATATGGGAACCAAAAAGACCGTTGGAAAACATGAACCGGCACACACGCACGCGCGCCGACCGCGACACATCTCGCCGCGCGACGCGCCCGCGCGACTCCCGCGATGCCGCACGGTTCACCAGTGATGCGACACGGATCCCCGACGCCGACGGAATCCGCCGCCGCCCGCGCGCAATCCCTCGCGCGTAAACTCAACGACGCCATCAGCCGATGCGAAGTCAACGCTTGGACCCACGTCGGCGGCTCGTCGTCGGAATCCGCCGATTCCATCGAACTCCGCGCCCTCGTTGACGTGCACGGGGCGTTGGAAGAGATGACGCATCGTTTACACGCGATGTGTGACGTCGGTGGACGCGGCTCGCCGGTCGGAAGGGAGCTGAGGGATTTCAACGCGATGTCAGAGGCGTTGGAGGGCGCCAGACGCGCGGCGTTTGGCGCGTGTTTGAAGGCGTTGGAGGCCGTGAACGAAGAGCGTAGCATCGTGCGGGAAGTGAGAGAGTTTGTGGAGATGCCGGGGGATTTGGAGATGATGCACCGGGCGGAGGAGATGCGCGGGATGAGTGGGCAGTATCAGCAACAGCACGAGCGGACGACGCCGCAACAACGCTTCTTCGTCGGCGCAGACGACGCGGATGTCGAACGACGAGAAGAAGAGACGGTCGGTCGGGCGATGATTGATGGGGCGTACGCGCCAATGTTTACGCCGAGGACGTACCGGGATAACTCGTACGCGATCGATGCGTTTGAATCCGAGGTTAAATCAAACAGATACGTCGCGCCGACGCGCGATTCGCCAGGGGGTATGAGCGAGGACAGCGCGTACGACGAAGATAATATTCGTGGTAAAGGCGGGAAGACGCGCCGTGGTGCGAAGAAGGGTGACGGAAATGGCAAAGGCTGGGTGATGTTTGCTCTCGGTGCGGTGGCTGTCGGTGCGGCGATGCGTTTCGCGGCTTCTCCGCAGTGCGCGGCGCTCAAGGCACTGTGCGCGCTGCGCGCGAGCGACGCGAAGAGACGCGTCAGTCGCGCGGTTCGCGATGCGACATCCAAGACGGTGAGCGGGGTGAAGCACGCGATAGAAGGACGAAAAAAGGCTCGCGCGACGGAACGACGACGACGATGTGACGCCGGTGCCTCTCCGCGTCCGGTGTACGAAGTCAAGCACACGCGGGCGGCGCTCGAGAGCGAATCCGGTTTGGAAGCGCTCGATCACAAGGGAACCATCGGTGTTGCCACCGTTCGCATCGGTCCGCCGAGCGCTGGTGGGTTTTCAACCATGCCCGCGCGGGATTACCGATGGAAACCGAGCGTCATGCTCGGACGCGGGTAATCGCCGCACCGTTTGATCAAATCAAACCAACGCCGCCGCTGTATCTATGGATTTCATTCGGCGAAGAAGACTCTCTCTCTGTCTTCATCGTCGCGTTTGGAAAAACGCCGCACGCACGCACGGAGAAGACATGGAAAAAACGAGCGTTTGAAATTCTAACACCAAGTATATATTACATCGTACGCACGTCGTCGTCGCGATCCGCTCTATCAGTAACCTCGTCTAAACAACGTTTTATTCCTCCTACGCATCAACCCATCCTTTGCGTCAATCTCAGCCGCCGCCGCCCGCAAATGTTCCGGTCGAATCTCCTCGTACTCGTTCAAGCCTTTCGCCTTCATGATATCCCGCGCCTTTTCCACCATTTCACCCACAAACATTTTCGAAATCCCCGCTAAAATGATCAACCCGTTGGCGTTGAGCGTCACCCCGCTCGCCGCTTTGAACAACCTCCGCAACATTGGTTTACTCAAGTTGGACCGTCTGTAACACTCGTACCGCTCCATTTGCGACGGCGTAAAGGTTTTCAACAGCTCGAGCATGCGTTGTCTGTCTTCATCGCGCATGCGTTCGATGGATTCGTCGTCATCGCGGCGTCTATGGTCGAGATCTTCTCCGTCGATCATCTCTTCGTTTTCTTCATTCTCTTCTTCGGCATCATTTTCTTCTCCATCCTTCCCGTCGTTCGCCGTCGCCGGTCCCGCTGATTTTCCAGCGCCCGCGGAGGCGCCGCCGCGTCCGCCTCCGCGTCCTCCGCCACGTCCGGGGGTTTTCTTTGTTCGTTTCGTCGTCTGAAGATTCAGTTGCACTCGCGTCAGTCGTTCACTCAACCAATTACACTCGTTTGTATCGCTGTCGTCGTCGTGGTTCGTGCATCGGGGGCGAAGCGAGACGTACCGGCGCATCGCCCGCGTTCGCGTCCGCGGTCGCCTTTCGTTTCGGCGGCATGCGGTCGCGTCGGGTTTCGAGTCTGAGGAGTCTAGTTGTGAGGTTGTTCGCGTCGGGGTTGTCTCTCTTCAAATGGAAATGAAAAATGTCTCTATTAAAATCGTCGTTAGTTGCCGACGACAGCGAATGCGTTATCGTCAGAGTCGGAATCATCGTCGTCGTCGCTGATTGCGACGTTGGACTTCGCAGTTGCGATGACGGTCGTGGTGGTAGTGGCGTCGACGCGTCGGCGTTTGTTGCCGTCGCCGTCATCCGTGGACACGTCGGCGTGTTCGGCGTCTTCATCGTCGCCGTGGACTTCGTCAGAATTATCGTGCGAGTATTCCATGTCGTTGTTTTCTTCAGAATCCGAGTCGTCGTCGTCGTCGTCGGATTCTTCGTCAGATTCTCGTCCGTCAAAGTCTTCGTCGTCTTCGTCGCTCGAATCGTCTTCGTCTTCGTCCAACAAATCTGCAGCGCTCGCACCGCGCCCATCGGTGTCGTCGTTCTCCATCGCCGCTTTGGCGTCATCCGCAGACGTACACCGTTTCGCGAGGTATCGACTGACGTGATCGAGCTCCTCGCGGGAAATGTTTGAAAACTCAATCGTTGCCCCGTCCTCCGGTGTCATGGCCAAGTCAAACGAGCTCGACCCGGCGTTTTCAGCTCGAAGCACTCTCAAATCCTCTAAATCGTCAAAGTGCACGTACATCGCCGGGCTCTGACCGAAAGCGACGCCCTCTTTGAGAAAGAACAAGTATCCCGAGTTGAACCCTTTCGTCGCCTGAACGGCACCGGTACCTTTACTCCCAGCGAAGACGCGCGCCGGATCGGTCGATCCGCATTTATCCGCGCCGCACGTCGCCTTTAAAACTTTAAACATCCCCTCCGCCGCGTGCATCGGCTCACCCTCAGCGTTCTCCTTGACCTCATCGGACATTTTACCTTCACAGATCAGCTTATCTTTCGCCCTAAACGTCGCGCAAAGCGTCTTACATCGGCTCTTTCCGTTGACGATGCCATCACCGTTCAAACCAACCACGACAAATCGAGTATCATTCGCATCCCCCGTTGGCAACTCCAACACCCGTCGCACATCCTCTTGACTCAACACGAACTGATTCTTCGCGTTTTCGAGCACGATTCCTCCGTCACGCATCGCATGGACGTCAAACTTACCCCTCGGCGCGGTGAAACTCACGCCTCGCGTCGTCGAAGTCGCATCCTTCGCCGCGTTCACTCTCGGCACCGCCGACGGAGCCCCGTTCACCACCGCCACCGACGAAGCCGGCGCTCCATTCGTCGTCGCCGTTTTGAAGGCTTCGCTCGCGCGTTTCGCGTCGTCCAAGGCATCCGCAATCGGTAACAGCGACGCGGCAATGTCTTGTGCGTTTGAATCTCGAATGCGTTTGAGCACCAAACGCCACGCGGGTTCGTTTGAGTTCGCCACGCGCGCGGCGAGGGTATCGATCGCCGTCGGTTTCGGTGGCATCATCCGTGACGTCCCGTCGTTCACTCCCACGTCAACGGTCGTCGAAAAACGTCGTCAACGAGTGAGGAACGCTTTGGAGTGAAAAAAGACATTTTAGCTGTCGTTGCGACGCGTCGTTCGTTTACAATTATCATTTCGATTTTACACATTGTTTTACGATGGATATCGCAGTCGACCCACCAAATCTAATTCAATTCCGTCCTCTGCGTCGCCAAGAAATCCCGCAAAAACGCACTCTTCGCTTGATCCTTCCCGTCAACGTTCGCTTTAACCGCGCTCGAGTTGACAAAGTTTGTAATCAAGTGGTGCCGTTGATAGTGGTGCGCCTCGACCGCAATCAACTCCTCTCTCGCCCTCATCAACGCGACGTCGAGAACCGCCGCCCGTCTCTCTTCCGGATACCGCTCAATGTTCACCATGTTGGCGCGGAGTAAATCCTTGACTGCTCTTCGAAGTCGAGTCTCCGTCGTGACTTCGCGAAGCGAATAGTTGTCCATGATCCACGGAAGCTCTCTGCAAATGTCTCGGTAGAAATTCCGTCCTCGCCTCTGCGCCTCGGCGTAATCCACGGACGGGGACGCGACGGGGCGGGCGTAACTCAACGTTTCGGACTGCCCGCGCGGGGCAACCGTGGACGATGCGTACGCGCGACGACACGTCGATGCCACGGCTCTACCGCTGCTGCTGCGCAAAGACGACGACATTGAGTGCGGACCACCTCGTTCTTTCGTTCGTTCGCGAAAATGGAGGAAGAGAACCGATCAACGGAAACGCGACCCCGGGTTCGCGTTCGCGTTCGCGCTCGCGTTCGCGTTCGTCGGCGCGCGTGGTATGACGCGACGGATCCGTTCCGTTCCGTTCCAGTCCAGTCGTTCGATCGAACAAAACCTAAATACATAAATCGATCGATGAAATTTCCCGATGGGTCGTTTTTTGGTTTCACGTAAACGAGTCGATCGGTG
>Ga0255780_10001222_pt1 | contig 24259 bp, 31 predicted proteins | sample 071ome_32_FD_179978 | JGI IMG/M metagenome (GOLD analysis project Ga0255780, IMG submission 179978) | Coastal salt marsh microbial communities from the Groves Creek Marsh, Skidaway Island, Georgia - 071405AT metaG (version 2) | ecosystem: Environmental > Aquatic > Marine > Intertidal zone >... | reverse complement strand
AGGATAGTGGCTGCTATTCTTATCTTTATATTCAGGTGTTCCTGTTCGGTCAATTAATGTAGTAGGGCCAAAGTTATTTTCCTCGGCATACTTTATGTCTGCACTAAAATCTAAACCTTCAAAAATGCCTAACCTATCAATTACAGTGTCAATAGGATCCGGACCAAATCTTGTTTCATCATAATTGCTAAATGTTTTTGCTTGTAGCCAACGACTGCCCTTGCCAGTATCTGGATCTATCCAATCACGTGGCGGCCTTCCAGGTCTAGGTGCTTGTCCTGATTTAAATAGTTTTTTCTTTTCTTCCCAAACTTGTTGTCTAGCAGTTAGGTCTTTTTGTTTTTCTACCCATTCTTCATGTGGAATGATAGTTGTTAAGTTTTTACTCAATTGTCAAATATCCTATCTTTATTATGTCAGTAAATTTAGGAGTAGCTTTGGGATTTCCTCTACGAGGCACGCCAAACTTTTTCTGTATCCAACTATCTTCAGCATCGTAGTTCAACCACTCAACGCCTTTTTCCTCACCAAATTTCCATATGTTGTTAGACTCTTCAATTATTTTTTCATGCATACGAGTATCATTTTCATACCAGTCATATACAGGATGTTTAATATTCCAACCTCCCATAGTATGCCACCAGGCATCTGCTGCATCAGGATCTCGCCACACTAGCATTATATCGTGTCCCTTGCAGTTTTCCCATAACCAATCTAAGTTGTATGCAAACCAATGACTTTTTATTAATTTTTTAGGTTTTGTGTCGTCGTTATAAGGACCTAAGCATTCGTTGTAAAAGTCTTGAATGTTTTTATCATAAACAGTTAAGTCGTCAAACTTATGTCCAAATTCATGATACGGTCCGAAGTAGGACCCGATGTGTGTTTTAGCCTTCCAAGTAGTCTTGTCTTCTACTTGATAGTTTTCGTTTTTGTGTTTTTCAGGTAAATCATATTGACGTTCTGGAGTTTCATCAGATAAGTCATAACCTTTTACTGATTTTTTCATCCTAAAACTAATCATGCTCCAAGCACTTCCCGGAGCACCTGCAACAAATGTAAATGTGTTTTGCATCATACTGTATTTATTCACCAGGTTTTTAAGAATTAAATTTTATGGTTGCTAAATATTTGCATGACAAAAACATTATGGTATTCCGGATGCAGTATGACAGTCGGAGATGAAATAGCAGATACACTAATTGATCCTGATTTTTTTAAATCTGCTGTTTGGAGTATGGATAAGAGTTTAGATATTACAATTCCTATTACTCGAGATGACTCCAATAGAGGTCCTAATACAGGAACAGGTGCAAACTGGAAATCACCTTTAAGAAAAAATCTAAGACAACAAAGACTGCTAGAAGTATTCTTATCTAAATATAATAATGTTAATGAATATTGGAATAATAGAGTAGGATTTAAAAAACGTCAAGAACAATTAGAAAAAGAAAACTGCTGGCCAGCACAATTAGCAAAAAAAATAAATTATGATGTAGTTTGCGGAGGAGAAACCGCAGCAAGTGCTGGTTGGATGTTTTATCAGTTATTAGACAATATTAATAAAAATCACGACTTGTATATAATGGCCTGGACATACCCTACTAGAAACACATTTTGGAATTCAGAACCATATTTAAGATATTCTCCTGGATGGCAGTGTGCTCATATCAACGCTCCGGGAGAGCAAACAAATTTTGCTTTAACACAATTATTTAACTACAGTTTTGGAATCCATTCAACTGTGCAAGAATATGTTGAGTCTATCGTGTTGTCTGCAGAATTGCTAGAACGCACAGGAAAAAATTGGTATTTTACATTTGGCGAAATTGGTCATATAACCCATGCTATTGAATTTTTTCCTTCCTTTGTAGATTTTCTAAAAAAATATGAACACAGAATTCTTGAAAAAGATTTATTTGTTGAAATGTATAAAGTAACTGATCACTTGCATCCTAAAGCAATGTTAGCTGGGCATCCTAGATTAGAAGCACATCCAATTATAGCTGATAGAATATATGAAAAAATAAAAGATGATTTATAAAATTCCTACTACACTTAAAGAAAAAATATCAATACCTCAAGATGCTACTGTAGTTTATAGTGTAAATAATCTTGCAGTAATGAGGTATGAAATATTTAATGAGTTGTTAAGTAATTCTAATATAGATTACACAATAGTAGCGCCTAATCCTACAACACTAAAATTCTGGGATAGCAGAGAAAACGAGTATGTAGCTCTCGATGCTGCTTTAGAGTATGCACAAGAAAGACTATCAATAGTTGGAAGCGCATTATACAATGAAGAAGCATGTTTAGACGAGTGGAATTTAAGTTTATCTACAATTTCTTTATTGATCTCAGATAGTAGTGTAATATTTGTAGATGAAGATTACAAAGAACTTATAGAGTATAAGAGATTAATGTTTAAGGATAATATAATTTTTTATTCGGATGTAACTTCAATTCTGCAACGCTGAAAGTAATTGTATGTTTCTTGCCAGTCCTCTTTGGTAAAAAGAGGACCATAACGTTCGAGCCAATTCCAATCAGCATCCATTTTTCGTCTTACATCCTCTTCTACTTTATCAGTTTTACCTACATGAGGAATTATTCTTAAGTATTTCCATAATGATGATTGTCTTGCATTAACAGATTTTCCACGTTCATGTTTATTCCATTGATCCCATGCCCAAAGAAATGTTTTTGTTTTTGCTTTTTCATAGTCCTCGTATCTAGGTAATAAAAAAATTACTTCGCAAGGTTTAGGAATAAAATTTATTGCGCCTAAAAGTTTCCCAAAACCAGTCGATGCTATAAAGTCGTCTGTAAGTATTACACAACTGTTAGACAAATTTTGTAAATCAGTTACTTTTATTTCCATAGGTCTATGATAAATTATAGGGTTTTCATATCCTAAAAAATTTACGTTATGCGCTACATCTTTAAATGTTAAAACAATAGTATTCATTTGTAAATAAATGGATCCTTTTCTTGTAGTTGTTTTCTTTCTTTACGCTGACGCCACTTCCACATGATGTCTTTAATTTTTTCTTTAATTTTTTTAAACATAATGTTCCTCAATATCACAGGTGTTTATATCTATGCTTTGTTTCTTTCTAGTTCCACTTTTTTGCCACCACCAAACTAAGCGACTGCTTTTGTATTTATAACCAGCTTTTCTACCACGTGGCCCTGCCGGAACAAAGTCTTCCCAAACTCCTTTAACTAAAGTTAAATTGTATTTAGAGCCTAGTTCTTCTATATCTTCCATTGTCCATTTGTATTGATGATCCCAATGAGCATAATCTCTAGTAGGATTAAACCATTGATTCATAGTACGCATCACAAGATAACCACCTGGTTTAATCCAGCCTAATACTTTTTCAAGATCTTGAATTACTTCTTCTCTAGTACCAAATTGAATACTGCCTAAGCCAAGACAAACATCTGCACTTTCTTCTCTAAAGTTAATGTCTTGTATTGTTGATATTATATCTACAAAAGGAAAAGGAGACTGATCAAACCCTATTAAGTTTTTTATGTGACCTTTAAACCTGTTCTTGCCGCAACCTACATCTATTACTAGATCTGGATTTAAGTCGTTAATTTCTTGTACTAAGTTAATACCGGCATGTTCATAATTTTTAAATGATTCGTGTCCTATCCATTCTTCTGGATCAAAATGCTCTGATAATCTTTTTTCTAATTGCATTACTTATATCCCTCAACACCTACCGGTCTATCACAATATGTTATTTTACTTAAAAACCATTCTAAAGTATCTTTGTCGCTTATGTCAATATCTACAATATAATGTACAGTATTATCTGCAAAACAAAAACTGTAATGCACAACGCTCGAATTGACACACATCCACTGTCCTGCCTTAAAATGTTGTATTTGTCCATCAACAACATAGGTTGTTTCTTCTGGATGAGAATTATTTGCAAAACAATTTAGTCTAACGTAATTTGGTTGTAGCTGATTAAAGTAATCTCTGTGTGGAGCAAAGTAACTTCCTGCTCCTAGTTTTACATGAACTGCCTTTGTGTGTTTTCCTTGAATGCCCCAACTTATAGGCGCACGATAATATCTAAAAACTACTTTATTACCAGGAGCGTCTTTGTGGCGTACAGATTCTATAAGATCTTCATGCACAGGCTCTAAGGGAGCATGTAAGTCTAAACTAAAAACATTACCAAATTTTGCATGAAGTTCTGTAGCGTTTGTCATTAATGATCCTCGCAGTTTGGTAACATACTTGCTATTGTTTTTAAATTATCTTGATTTAAATATACACTCATTAGTATATGATAAATGCCATCAGCCATTGCAAAACTGCCGTGTTGTTTTCTAGTATTCAGTATATACGGACGTCCTGCTTTAAATCTTGCAAGCCTGTCATCATACATAAATGCCCACTCATGGTCGTCTGTTTTATTAAGAGGAATAAAAATTCTAAATTGATTATTCATCCTGAACGCATCTCTATGCAAAGCAAAATAGCTGCCTCTATTCATTGTAACAGCTCTACATCTTGCTAAATTTTTCCACTTATCAAAAAACTTTTTTATACTAGGACAAGCATATAAATTATCGTTGTATTCTTGATTTTCTGCATGTTTTAATTTAGGATCGCTGTTTAGTCCTAAATCGTCAATAGGACCCGTTAGATTGATTCCAGTTTTCCCATTAGGAGCAGCTATCCAATCCTTGATGTTTTTTAATTCATCTATAGTATCTTGACCAAACTGATAATCTAGTTCAACAATATCTCCGTAACTAGACAAAATACTATGCTGTGACATCATTGGTAATGGTAACATTATAGCTCGCCTCTATCTTTCATTTCTTTTTCTAATTGTTTAATATGACGTATTTTTTTAATTTCGTGATACATTTTAAATATAGTTATTGGACCATCTGCTTTAAACCATAAAGGAAACAGTCCATGTATGTAACTCTTAACAGCAACTACTATTAACCTATTACTTTGCTTTATACTATGGCCTAAATGTTCAAAGTATGACCATTCTGTTTCTTCTAAATGATCTTTTATTTTTTTAAACATTAGGCTTCTCCCATATCCATAACATTTTCTTTAAAGAACTGCTAGACTTGTGCCATAACGGTTTTAATATTTCGTTTTTGTCAAACGCTGCTGTGAGCTTTTTGTAATTAGGCCTGTTAGTCCAATGCCAATCTTTAAACCATGCTTCTTTGTAAAATGTTAAATTATTTTCTTGTGTAACTTCGATTAAGAAATCATCTGACCATGGTATAACACTTAATGCATTGTTTGTTAGTTTTAAAACATTTTGCATGTTTTCGTCATCATAATTGACCATCATGCATATTTTGCCACCCGGCTTTACCCACTTAACTATTTCTTTTATATTTTTCTTAATAGTGGCCTTTGAATAAAAGTGTATTACACCTTGAGATATAACTGCGTCTGCACTATCTTTTTCAAAATCAGCATCAAGTATAGTTGATTGAAAATCTGCTTCTGCATAGTTACCGCTATCAAATCCTTGTAAATTTGGAATTATATCTCTATATAAATTTCTACCACAGCCTGCATCTATAACTAAATTAGGATTTAAGTTTGTGCATACATCTACAAACTCTGGAATAATGTGGGTCATGTAGGTGTGTTTATCAGAACCAAATCCTAACCTTTTGTTTATTTTTTCTGAAGTAGAATGTATTTTATCTAAGTCAATCATGGTCTTCAAAAATAGTTATTGCTAACCTATCCTCTTGTATATTGCGTACAGTATGAAATACACTAGTGTTTATCCAGTGCCACGTTTTTTCTGGTATAACAACGGATTTCTTTACAGTTGTTTTATCATCTTCATACCAAACAGTTTTACCATTGCCGCTTGTAATAAGATAATTGTAGCACCAAGCACGATTAACATCCTTGTGAATCCGCATACCCGGTCTTACAATTTGATATCTAACTGCAAGATTATTTAATCTAAAATGGTCTTGTGCCCATTCATACATTTCCTTAGGAGCATCATGAACACTGTATTTTCGCATAGGCGATTCTAACGGAAACTCAGGAAAAAACAAATTAGGAATACTCTTTACTTCATCTACCTGTGTTGTAAATAAACTATCAGGTACTTGAGGTATTTCAGGGTGTAGTCTATATATTTGCTCTTCCATACTGTATTTAACTTACATCAAATACATGCCAATTAACATTGGTATTATAATAAAAAATTGAGGCAAAAAGTTTAGTATAATTGCTTTCTCATTCCAGCGATATCCTACATAAATCCAACCACTAGCACCGACCATCTGTAGTATGCTATTCCATGGAGTTATTCCTGCAACGTGCAGGACCATTGCACAAAGAATGGTCACTGCACTTGCATATTTTATGAATACAATGTGATTCACTGTAAAGCCAACTCAACCTTATCAACACTGGCAAGACCAAGTGCTTCTTTGTTGAATTTAACAAGATTACCTAAAGCCTCTATTGTAATAAATGTCATTAGTGTATCACGTTGAGCATTGCCTTGATCACCAATTTTCCATTCGTATGCACCAACTTTCTTTTGGATGTTTGCTACTGCTGTTGGATCCTTACTCATTGCTTCTAGTGCATCGACAAGTTTTTGCCTGTTAGGATTATTTTTATTAACCCATAGTGCTTTTTGCATACCGTCTCGGAATGATTTAACTAACTTGTAAGCATTGTAAAAATCACCGCTTGGTTTAACACCATACTTTTGTTCAAACAATTTTTCAAACTGGAAGCCTGGATAATTAGGATCATCTGCATGACTACCGTCTGCTTGCAGAATACCATGATGGAACCAAAGTTCTGCATTATCATCTGACTCTACATGTTTTTTATATGCAGCTGGATTTTCTCTAGTGCCGTTTAGCTCACCTCGCTTAAATGCTAATCTGCGCTCTGCACCACTCATGCCTTTAACCCAAGTAACGTTTTCTTTGAAACAAGCAACATATTCATCTGTAGTTTTATTAGGGCCGCAAGTTAGCATTGTAAATGCAAATGCTTCTGGAACCATACCACTACCAGCAGCAAAACTAGGCTTGCTCATATCCGCACCTTTACGCTTGCCTGCAATAATGTTCAAGTTCATCAAACCTACGCTGTCATATTGACGGTAATCGTAATCAACTTCTTCTTGCAAGAATGATACACCGTTACCACCATGTGATACCATAACAGTTTTATCATCAAAGCGTAGTTCGTTGTGGAACTCGTTAAAGCCAGGAATATCACGTGCTCCTGGAATTAATTTGATGTTAATTTTTTCACCTAAGAACGGTTCTAGTTCTTTTGCTACAATTTCTGTCCATACAGTTGTACCAGCACCTGGTTTCTGAGGAACAACAAATGTATAATCTGCAAGTGCAGGGGTACTGATACCTACTGCTAATGCTAATGTTGTTAAAAAGCGTTTCATAATTTTCTCCTTATTACGCATATTCTAATTTACTGCGTTTGGTTATTCCCCAAACTAGTACTGCTACGATAAGAACAATCAATGTCCAAAAAATTGGACGATCAATTAACTTATCAAAATTGTACAAACCAAACATTTGTACTGTTAAGGCTTCAATTCTGTCTGCTAGGATAAATCCAAAAAGCATAGCAGGTCTTGAAAACTTATACTCTTTTGCCAAAACTCCAACTATTGAACATAGAATAAGTATGGCTAAATCTTCCCATCCGCCTGTATATTGCATACAAGCAAGCACTATAAAGCCCAGCAACAACGGAAAGTAGTATCCGTAGGGTACTTGTGCTATCTTTGCAATATAGCGTGTTACAAGCAAGCACAGGGCGCCTACAAGCACTGTAGCAAGCATGAATCCGTATAGCATACTGTCAAAGAACTTGGTGTCCATTGCTAGATCAATAGTACCCAATTCAAAATCCAAGTAAGCAAACAATCCAATAATGATAGCAGCAAACGGTGCTCCTGGAATACCAAACAATACGGTTGGAATCATCGATGTTGCTTTTTGAGCATTATTGGCACCTTCGGGCCCGATCACGCCTCTAATGTTTCCTTTGCCCATTGGAGGATTGGCATTCGGAGTTGTTGCAACCGCTTGACCATACGCAATCCAATCTGCCATAGCACCGCCCAGCCCGGGCAAAACACCAATAAATGCACCTACAAATCCTCCTCTCAGTGCTAACCATTTGTTGTGCCAAACAGCAAGCATACCATCTTTAGTTTGAGTTCCGTTTGCAATATCAGGATGTGCTGTACTACGTCTTTCTAAAAGTCCTGAAAACAGCTCAGGTATTGCAAATAATCCTGCAACCACTGGTAGCAGTTGCACACCTGCACCAAGGTATTCCCATCCACCTGTCCAGCGATCAGCATTGGTGTTTGGATCCACACCTATCATACCTACAAAGGTACCAAATGCTAGTGCAAGTAATCCTCTAAACCACCATTTGTTGCTTACAAAGGTCACTGTGGCAAGTGCTAATACTGTGAATGCCCATAGCTCTGGAACACCGAAAATCATTATTAATTCTGTGTAATATGGCAACAAGAAGAAAACTAATGCACCCCATAACAGTCCATTTACTGTTGAAGTTGTTACCGCGGCACTAATAGCATATGTTGCTTTACCTTGTAGTGCTAGTGGAAAGCCATCTACCATTGTAGCGGCTGCTGAGTTTGCACCAGGTATGCCCAGTAGTACTCCTGTGTATGTATCACCAGTTGTGCTTGCTGCTACAACAGCCATAACAAAAATAACTGCTAGATATGGGTCTGGAAACATTGTCATAAATGGAAACAGGAATATTAATCCTGTTGTTGCACCTGCTCCGGGTATAATACCTATTGCTAGTCCATATAGTGTTCCCGTGAGTAGTGCTAGTATCTCTGCCATTTCTTTAACCTTTGCTTGTATCTTTTGCATAATTAATTATGCAAGAGACAAAAAAAATTTTGCGAAAGTGGTAAAAATTTTAACTTTCAACAAAATTATTTATCAGATTGGAGAAAAAAGTAATGAATACACGAATTTATAAAATGATACGAAAAAATTTAGACATAGCGTTTAATTTATCCAAGTATGACGAAATTCGAGACTCCATCAACGAAAAAACACGTATCGATCTCTTGCCCTTTACTCCAGCTAGACAGCGTAAATTTTCAGATGCAGTGTGTGAAGAACTTCAATTTGATAATGTTGATCTAACTGGTACTGTAGAAGAAGTTGTTGCTAGACTAGATACAAAGTATATGAATAGATTTTTTGGAGAAGTTTGGCAACCAGAGACTGACAAATATCAGTACAGCGGATGGGCATTAGTTGATTTGATTAATAATGCTGATCCTAAAGCAGTACTTGACTTTGGCTGCGGATATAATCCTTTTAAGAATAGGATAAACAATCTTGTAGGAATCGATCCCTACAACAATGCAGCAGACTACATGGTAGATATACTTGAGTTTGCTGTTGAACCTGAAACTTACGATCACATAATTGTATTTGGTAGTTTAAACTTTGGCGATAAAAGCGACATATACACTAGATTTGCCAAACTAAATGAACTGCTCATGCCTGGCGGCAGAATGTACTTTAGAGCTAATCCAGGGCATTTGTGGCCTAAAGGACCTTATGTAGATATTTTCCCTTGGACATTTGAAGTAGCATATGATCTTGCTAAAACACACGGACTAGAATTAGAAAAATTCAAGAAAGATAATGGCGATCGCTTATACTTTGAATTTTATAAACCAAGTATTTGATCTCTATAGTTTTGTTTAAGTGTTCTAGCTCGAAGTTTTATTTCTTCTAAGTTATGGTCCTCCATAGATAGATTATGACAGTCTTCTAGGGTGTAACCACAATTTAAAACTCTGTTTGCAAACACCCAACTTATTCTGTTTTTCTTACGCAACCATGTGTCGTAAGCATCCATAACTATTTGATCGCATTGTTCTGAAGTTACACCATCGTCGCGTTTCCATTCACGAATATTATTGCCTTTAGTGTATCCAAATTTTTCTGGATTAGAACCAATAATGCTTGCACTACTTAACATAAAAACTGTAGGCGCAGTATGATCTATAGGACTAGATTTTAAATACTCGTTAGTGGCCCGCATTTCTTCTAGTGTTTCGCCGGGCAGTCCGTATATAATACCTGCACTTATAAGTATGTCGGGATACGTTTTCTTAATCCATTCCAGCCCACGCTTGACTTCGTCAGGGTGCATACCTTTGCCTACAAACTTTGCAGCCTTATGACTGAATGTTTCGATACCAAAAAAGAAACTTCTAAAGCCTGCTTCGTACAGTAGGTCTAAGGTTCGAGGATGTCTTATTAAAAGATCAATACGTCCATACGCACTGTTAATTAAATCTTTAGGAACACTTGTAAATGCACGATGTATCATTTCAACCTTTTGGGGACTATCATTAAGTGTGTCGTCACTTACAAGATAACCATTAGGTTGGTATAATTCATGATTGCGTAATAGTTCTTTTTTTAGAACTTCTTCATTTTTAATATAATCTCCTGGCTTTTTACCGTTAAGATCGAAATCGCAATACTTACATTTAAATATACAGCCTCTTGCAATTTCTATAGGTAAATGTTCTCCAGGCATAACACAATCATTCTCGTGCCAATCAATTGTACTTGTAATAAAATTATCATAAGGGAACATTTTGTCATTAGAGTGTCTAGGAAAGTCTTTACCTTGAGCTAATGCTTGTGTTAATTTTATAATAGAGGTTTCGCCTTGCCCACTTATAATGTAATCTATACAATCATATTTTTCTAAAAAGTGTGCATATACTCCACCGACTACTATTTTTAATTTAGGATTAATTGACTTAGCAAATTCAAAAATTTGTTCAATATCTTCCCTGCCCATCTTATTAACAATGTCTCTTTGTACATGTTGCATCTTCATTCTACCTTCTCGTTTGTCGGTGAAGGTTGTACTAAATCCCATCCAAAGTGTTTCATTAGAAACAAACTTTGCAATCATTTGTTTTAAAACACCTTTACCCCATCTGGTATAATTGTCTATTACTTGCACAGTATATCCGTGACTTCTTAATTCACTTGCTATCCTATATGCACCAGCACTTTTTCCGTAGCCCATAGTGTTAGTTTCCGTGAATAATAATATTTGCGCCATTAAGAGTTCCTGGGGGTTAAAAAATATATAAGTATTTACACACAAAATAAACCCGTAGAGGTAGTCATGGTAGATGAAAGCAAACTAATATTTTTTACAGGTGCTCCAGGTAGTAAATGGAGTGCAACAGCACACGTATTGACACACAATAAAATTTGTCCAATTAATACTAGTGACTACAGAGCAGACAGATATTATCAACATCCTAACCCGCCAGTAGCACATCAAGGAGCATATTGGGGACCAGGCTTTGAGTTTGGAAATCAATTCCATGAAATTAATAAATTATCTAAAGAACAAGTACTTGCTGAGATAGATGCAGCATATGAAGACAAGACTTGGGACAAGTATCGCATAATTAAATGTCATCAGTTTGCATTAAACTTAGATTGGATTAAAGAAAACTTTCCAACTTCTAAGATTATGATTGTATTGCGTCCAGAGCATCAGTGTGTGCATGGATGGCTTACTGCTGGCGCAGGAGATGGGTTCAAAGGTATAACTTATCCAGATTATAATCCTTATTATCAAAATGCAGAAAAATTTACAAAAGAAGTTCATAGAGAAAGTCAGTCATCAAAAAGATTTATTACAGAAAATAATTTGCCAGTTGATCTTGTAAGAAGCAAATACTGGAAAGACAGATGGGGAATAGAAAAAAGTACTCCTGAATTAGAGCTGTATATAGAGAGTTTAGAATGCAGCAAGAAACACGATGAAAAATATTGGAACTATGATGTGTTAGTTGCAGAATATAATTTTGAGGAAATAGATGACTAAAAAAGCTGAACAATATGTAGATTTAACTTCTACTTTAAAAGATACTAAAGACATAAACTATGACACTGGAGAAAAGATACAAGATTTAATTCCTAAAGAAATACCTGACGAAATTAAAGGCAAACAAATTGATGATACTGATTACACAGACGACATCTATTCAGACGATCAATTAAAGCGACACCAAGAAGCAGGGATTAATCCATACACAGTAGATGGCATTCCTAGTAGATGGGAACACAACAAACTTAGATCTAAATGGCATTTTGATCCTAAAGCAGATCCAAACGAAGAAACTTATAAAGTTATTTGCAAGTTTAATGGAGACTGGGACGCAGGTATTAAACGTGCATTAAACAAAGGTAAAGAACATACCATTGGCAACTATCGTAAAAGAGGACAGAGCTTTCAAGACAAAAGCCTACACGACGGAGAACTACTAGACGTAAAACGTGCTAGTGGTAAAGAAGATGTTAGTTGTATGTACCACGATAGTCTTTGGTCATTAAAGCCACGAATGGATGGTCAAGAAGAATGGTTCAAAGATGAAGATCCTGACTACCAAGTTTTCTATAAAATGTTAGAAGAAATAGGTATGTATGACGTTCATACAGTGCGTGTTCATATACAAAAATTAGGTCAAGTTACTCCTATGCATATTGATCAACAAATGCGCTATGCTCGCCCTCATTGGCGTAAGCGTTGGCTTGATGCAGGAGCTGATAAGAATCCTTTAAAGTTACGTAGAGTGCTTATAGCATTAACAGATTGGGATTATGGACATGTATGGCAGTTTGGAAATACCTATTATCAAGGATATGATGCAGGAGAATGTATAGTTTATGACTGGACAAACATGCCACATGGTACCGCAAACTTTGGATATACTCCGCGTATCACTTTACAAGCAACAGGCTTTATGAATGAAAAATTCGAATGGCTTTTAGAAAACGGATCTAAAGATCACGTAATTGATTTGTAAATTAAATCAGTAAGTATTTTATGAGACTCTGGACCTGGATGGGTTTGATCTCTTGCTAAATCAACTACCATATCTTTAGGATATGGCACAGTAATTAAATTATGAAATTGTTCAGGAACAACAGTTCTCCAGGCTCTGCGTTCGCAATATGCTAGTATCAGTTTAGCATTTGGAAATAATCCTTTAAGGAAATAATCAAACATCACAAGTGTTGATACATCTGTATCATTAAAGATTTCTTTATAGACTGATAAATTTTCTACTTGTTTTAATTTGTAGATATCAATCATTGCCCAACCATAGTTTTGAAAAAATCGTGTATCACTGATTAATACATGGGTAGGATTAAAGTCTTTAAATTTTATAAGAGGCGCAATAAGATCTGTTATAGAATCTGCATCTCCTATGTTTATATATGACGCATTTAATTTTTCTGCAATTCGCGCAACGAAGCCATCTTCTTCCTTTACACCAGTTGCTTGACCTATACTTCCGCCAGCAGCAAGTAGTCTAACTTCTGCATTATAATCCGGTTCAGGACCTCTTAGCCCTAAACTATTCCAACGATAGGTAACATCTTTAGGAGCATTAGGACTTTGTGGTATGTGATTGGTAAAAGGATCTCTAGCTCGCTTTCCCTCTTCGTAAATACTATTTTCTTCATTGTCTTTACCACACCATTGTGTAACAGTATTAGGTTCTTTGAAGATTCTTTTTGCGGGTTTATTTCTCGATATCTCAAGTTTATCGATTGCGTTCTTAATCTCTTCCATGCAGTATTTATGGATGCTAAATACTCTTACATGCAAAAAGCGAAATTAGAACATTTACAGCAGGTCTTTGATCCTAATTTATGGAGAACAAGATCTAATTATATTATTGCTGGCGAAAATCTTATAGAAGATATTAATAAGTCTAATCCTAATTTAGTTATTGATGCAGGATGCGGACACAATCAGTTTAAAAATAAAATAAAAAATCTAGTAGGGTTTGATGTTGTAGATTTTCCAAATGCTGATTTTGTGTCCAGCATTCAAGATGCCAAATTTGATAAAGAATCTGCAGATGTTATATTAGCACTAGGGAGTATTCAATTTGGTTCTAAAGAAGAAGTATATGAAGATGTAGAAAAAATTGTATCCTGGCTTAAGCCTACTGGATATATAATAATGCGTGTATTAAAGGATCAAGTTGTGTTAGGTCCTTTGGGAAATAAACCGTCTTTATTTAGATACTACTGGTCGGAAAAAGACATCGAAACACTAAGTACAAAATACAACTTAACAGTAGAAAAAGGACCGTTTGTTGAAGAAACTAAAGACAACAAAGGTACAGTTAGAGGACACCGATTAGTTTGGTGGTGGAGAAAAAATGTCTGAAATAATTTTTATACATGGATCTTTATCAAGTGGTAAAGGTAAAATATATTCTAATATTGTAAAAACCAATAAAGAAAAAGGTGTTGAAATATTAGCAGAGTTTATAGGATCCTTAGACGCAGCTGAACTTTATGGCGGCATTGATAAAGTTGTAACATTAGATCATGTATTAGAAAGAGCCGCTCACTGTTACACTATGGCGCAAGAGTATGAAGTTGGTGTTTTAACAGGATTTGGTTGTAGCAGATATTCTAAAGAAATTGTAGAAGCATATCCAAATGCAAAACATATTTTTTTAAAACATGTGAATGATGCATTTTCTTCGTTGCCACAAATATTACAACGTGTTCAAGATACTAATACTTTTACAACTGAACAAATGGAATTTATATACGATATCCATTTAGAAACTAAAAGTTCTATAGAAAAATTTATAGAAGAAAAAAACTTAAAGTGGTTACCTTTTAATAAAAGATCGATAGGCGAAGACGGATTACCTTACGAAACATTTGAAGATAGTTATTCTATGATGTTTTGCGTCCTTGATAGTACAACAGTGGATTCCATCGAAGCTGAGGCCTCATAAACTTTTGTTCAACTAAGTCACCAGTTTCAAACCAATCTTCATAAATGCAAGTAGGACCTTTTACAAACAGTTTATTATTTTCTACTTTAGCATCACAGTAAAATGTATCTCCTAAGATTGTAGTATCTTTTGGAGCATATTCAAAATATCTATCAATTTGATCTTTGTTAGTAAATGTAGTATTAATTGTACATGGACCTATTTCGCTCATCCCCCAATTTGCAATTACAGTTGCGCCTTTTGAAACAAATTCATAAATATGATTCCATGGTATTGGATCGCTGCCCATAGCAATAATTTTACCCGTAAAATCTGCTTGTATAAAGCCCTTAGTGTTCATGACTGCTTCACACATAGCTGGAGACAAAAACGTGTGTGTATGACCCTTAAAACGCTTTAAAAAGCTAAATGCGTTAAACTTTTCTATAGTTATATCGCAACCTAGTGTATATGCAGGCAAACTTTGAAGTAGCAATCCGCCTGCATGTGTCATTCTTGTGCAAGTGTATATACTACTATTTTTAGTTATTTTTTGGCAATCTATGGCTACTTCGTTGCATGCCTTTAAATTGTCTGGAGTTCTAAAAATCTGTTTTGGATCGCCAGTAGTACCACTACTACTGATTTTACAACCTTCTTTTAGAATTTTATTAAAGTTCAGTTCCATATTCGATTTTCTTTTCCTCGTATTTTTGAATAAGTAAATCTGTTACTGGGCCACCTGTCACTGGAGTTATTCCGCCGCTAGAGCTTGTTAAAAATATTTCATCCATTTTGTTCCAGTCAGATGCTCTTAAGTTAATACGTGAAAATCGTATATTGTTTTCTTTCGCTATGTCTTCAACTACACTCATAGTTATACCTTGAAGGCAATTCTTTTTAGGTGTAAAAATTAATCCTTCTTTTACAAATGCAACATTAAAGCCTGGCCCTTCTGTTATATAACCTTGATCATCTACTAGTACGCAAGTGTCATAACCTTCAGGTACTTGTCGTTGTGCAAGTGTTAGATCAATCCAACTCATGTTTTTGTATTCTTGACCAAAATATAAATCATTTACTCTAAACGATTTTTTGTCTATATAAACTTTAACATTTTCTTTACCTTTAACTGACAGTGGGTAACTAGGTTTAATATACATTGCAAAGTTTATTGGACAATTATCAATGTCTCTAGGATTGCCACTAGGAGGAAATCCTCTCCAAATTATAAACCACACAAATGCATTTTCAATTGGATTACGTTTTGCTAGTTCTTTAATAATTTCTAAAGGATCTACATCAGGTATAGTAAGTCCATATCTTTCTGCACTATTACGAAATCGTTGTAAATGTCGTTCATAACAAAACGCTTTGCCGTTATACACAGGCATTACATCATACGTAGCATCACAATGGATAAAACCAAAGTCTAAAATACTAGGCCCAATGTCTTTTAAAGGCAAGTATTCGCCATTTTTATATGCAATTAAATCTAAAACATCAGTCATCGAAATGCACCTTTTTTAGTTGTGGATCATCTGGTAGTTGCTTTTTAAGCATTTTTAGTCTATTAATTCTCCATTCTAGTAATTTAAAATCTAGTACCCACGGAAAAAATGCGTGAATAAGACTGCCAATGCAAACAAAAAATAGGAAAAGGAATTCTTTAATAGCTAAAGCAAAGTGCCACCAATAACCAGCGTCATCGCGACCAGCTTTGGATTTTGCTTCTTTTAAATGTTTAAAATTAAACCAAGTCATAGTATATTGCTAGGTATGCATACACATAAGATGGATACAAGTTTTGTTCCAAATTAGTGTTGTGTTCTATCCTTTCCCATAATGTTGTTTCACCATCTAAGTCTGCGTAGTGCTGCCAAAACGGTGTTTCATTTCTTGATGTACATGCATAATGATGCCAAATAAAATCAGCCACTTGATCATGTACTTTTGCTACTGCTTTATTATATATTCTTTCGCGGTTAGGATGTTTAATTACTCTGGACAGTGTTCTAATTTGATGCACTAACAAACTTAATCCATTTGCTTCCATAGGCTCTACAAAGCCGCTACTAAGTCCTACCGCTACAATATTACCTTGCCAACTGTTTTCTAATCTACCAGGAGTCCATTTAAGGTCTCTAAAGTCAGATAAAAATTTTCTATGGCCGTTGTGCTTCATATATTCTTGTTTTGCTTCTTCAACACTTATCATGTTGTCATTGAAAACATAACCACAACCAACTCTTTTATCACTTAAATAAACATTGAATTCCCAACCATAATCTCTGCCTTTTGTTTCTGAATACGGTTTAGTTTCTTCTTCTATACGTCTTACTATACATCTATTAACAAGTGTATCTTTATAAGTGTGCAATGTTTTATTTGGAATAATTGCCCTACGTAATCCTGTGCAGTCAATATAAAGGTCTGCTTCAGGTAAATTATTAGGATCAACTTCTTCTAATATATGCGTTACATTAGCAGTATGCTCTTTAACAATTTGCCAGGCTTGAGCAGCATCTATGTGATACCCGTAGCCACGCCAGTCGTCTGGATTGTATAAATCGTAAGCACTAAATTTATCTAATTCTTTGTTTTTGTATTTTTCAAACCATTCGTCGAAACCACTATGAACAAACATAAAGTTATAAGGAGGGTCATTTGGTTCTTTAAAATTGTATTTCATGTTGCCTTGTTTTCTTACAGCACTACATGAATCCATCCAGTCTTTTTCATTTATTTCTAATTCGTCAAAGAATGCCTTAACGTTTGGCATTGTGCTTTCGCCTACACCCACAGTAGGTATATTAGGCGATTCTATTAGTGTTATTTCTATATCTGGATGATTTTTTCTTAGATAGCCTGCACACCACCAACCGCTGGTTCCGCCACCTATAATACTAACCTTCATATATTTTTCTTACCTCAAAGTATTTTTGTATATTTACACGCCAAACGCTCTGGTGTGTAAAAAATATTTCTTCATCGCCTAAGTAATCAACTACACCGGCTTTATGTAAAGCAGAAAATGCTTTGTGTATTCTATTCATTTTTCCACTTGCGTCATTAGATACATTTGTGGTGATATAGATTTTATCTTTACCTTGCCACCGTGCCCATTCAATTTGCATAGGTAGTTCTTTCCACATGCCCCAACTTTGGAATTGATATCTATTAAGTCCTTTTACAGCACGTTTCTCTATCTGGGCGCCTCTAAATAAAACTCTATAACCGTCTTTAAAAGGATGCATTCCACTCATTGAAATAAGATCATTCTTTTTAAATACACCCCACCAACTTCCACCTTCTTTAATACACCAATCAAATTTTATAGTATCAAGAGATGTATTATTTTTAAATCCTAAATCACAACATTTATTTAGAAATGTATCTATTAAAGGAACATCTTTATTATGAAGTTGTCTTACTTCGTATAACGGTTTTGCTTTATCTTTGGTTACAAAATCAACAACTTTATTAAAGTTATCATAATTTATTGTTAAATCAAATTTATCACAAACTTTAATAAAATTATCTATATCGATTATATCATCTATAGATTCGATTACAATATCGTTTTCTGATGCTTGGTCATAACTTGCTACAGTTTCTTGTATTACTAGTTTTATATTTTCTTCAAATGTCTTGTTGTCTTTAGTATATGCTTCACGTAATGTTTGTATAGGATTTTTACCCCATCGATAGTCTGCACCTACTTTATCTAGTCTAGCAACAACATCATCAATATTATCTGGCCTAATTATTATATGCTTTGCATTTTGAAAAAGACTTTTAGTTACATTCAAATGATCATGTAATACTAATACTAACTTATTTGGATAAACTTTGTTGGCCCAATCTTTTAGTAATTCTACAGGCCTTTGTTCTGAACCAGTAGCTGCTGCTCTTTCTAGTACAGGCGGAACAGTATGTTCGTCAGTGCCTAATCCGTAAGCACCTTCAAACCTTCTAGTAAAATGATATTTGGAAAATGTTTTACCTAACCCAAAACTAGGAAGCCACGGCTGAGAACCGTTTTTAAAATGATCATACCATAGAACATTATCGCAAGAACAAAGTAGCCTGCCTAACTGATGTCCTCTAGCACCGAAAGGTGCATTTATAATGATGAAGTTATCCATAGCTATATTATACTATATAGCCATGGTATTGTCAAGATATTTTTTAAGAAACTGCAAATGCAGGAATTACATACTCAGTACCGCCTACATTAATTTTAAAGTATGTAGTTGGATTTGCTGGTAGAGCATCTGCACCGCCTGCTGCACCTACTGTGGTTTGTGTTGGAACATCTAGTTCAACTGTTCCTGTTCCCGCACCACTAAGTCTTAAGTTACTGTTAGAATCTGCAGATTTGATATTGTTTTGTGAAATAACAACATTTTCAAATGTTGCATCTCCTGCAACAGTTAATGTTTGATTAGCAATTAAATCACCGTTAAATGTTGCTGTTCTATTAGCACCACTTAATATTACTGCACTACCAATGCTGCCTGTGTCGTCAGCAAGCATGAATCTCATTCTACCTGGAACAACACCGGATGAAATTGTACCTTCTGCTTCACTACGTATTTGTGCTGCTGTAGTATATGCAGAGCCGTCATAGGCTTGCCATCTTAATGTATAAACATGGTCATTGGTATTAATTACTGTTGGACTTTCAATTGTTCCACGTGTTCTTTGTAAGTCCATAATCTTACTTGCTGTAATAGCAGAAGCTGCTTTAAAGGTAGCATCTGCATTTTGATGGACTGTTTCCCCTACAAAATTTGTTGTAGATGTTTCATCAATTGCCATAGGTGTTACTATTGCACCTGATGCATTTCTTACTAAAAATGCTAATTTTCCTGGAACTGCACCTGCACTAATTGCACCAGTTGCACCTACTGTTCCTACAATACTAGCAGCACTAGTTACTGTTGTTCCGTCATATCCACTAAATGTTAATGCAAAAAGTTGATCTTCGTTTTGTACAGCAGAAGGTGCTGCCGCAGTACCTCTATATCTTACACCTTGACCTATTACAGCTAAAGTGTCGTCATGATATGAGTTTATTTCTAATGCAGAATATCCTTCGCTTTGACTATATGAACGTAATCTACCTTCGCTAGTTGTAGTACCTGCATGAACAAGATCGCCTGTAACTGTACCAGAAGTAAGTGTGTTAGCAGAAGCATCAAACACTAACGAACTATCATCTGCAACTATATCACCATTATACGCAACTGCATCAATTTGGCCATCTACTTGTAATCCAGTGAAAAAGCCGTTATTCCATCTTACACTAGGAGTACCTAAGTTGTATGCACTGTCTTGATTTGGTGTTAAGTTACTTGTTATAGCACCAGTAATGCTAACTTGGTCATCACTTGCATCACCTAAGTTAATATTACCTGTAGCAGTAATAGTACCATTAATGTTAATATTACCTGTGCCTGTAATATTATGTGTGTTTAAATCTAAATCTGCGCCTAGTGCTGGAGATGTATCACTTTCTAGGTCGCCTAACCCATTACCACCTACTGTTGTACCGTCACCGATATATAATTTTGCCGAATCGGTGGCATAGATTAGTTCCCCTTGTAGTGGGGTAATCAAAAGTCGATCTGCTTCTGTACCGCGTCTTAATCTTAAGGCCATTTATGTAACTCCTGGAATAACGTTATCTATATGTATTTATGTCTTTTTCCAGAATATCTATTTTCGTTTCTTCATAAACTGATGTGTTCTTTTAGTAATGTCTTGCTTAACACGTTCGGTGTCAAGCCTAAAATCAACGTTCGCAATAGCATCTTCGTACTCTGCGAATAGTTCTTCTAATGATTGTTCTATGTTTAGATCTGTTTTGGCCTTAGATTTTTCTACGTCTATTTCCCAAACTTTTCCATCGTGAAAAGTTACCCGGACACTATGCAAATATTCCAAAGGAACAACTTGAACATCGACGTCTTTTAAAACCTCAGGCCAAACATCTACTACATGCTTGGGCAAGTTGTTTTTAGGCACTTTCGGGTTTCTTTGCTCTTTTCTTTGTAGGAACAAGCGCCTCTGCTTGTTCTCTTAAGGATTTTGCTTCCTTAAATAATGCATCTGCTTGCGAACGATATTGAGCTGCTAGATCTTCATCGGACAACACTCCGTCATTTGGTGCAGGAATTGTTTGTGCAGTTGCTAGTGTTTCTACTTCTGTTTCTGCTGTAGCTGGTGCTTCAGTAGGAGTTTCTGTAGAAGCAGGTGCTTGCAAAGATAATTCTTCTAAAGTAACACCTTTTTGTTCTGCAATTACCTTGTTAAGTTCATCCAACATAATTGTTGTATGTCTGTCAGGAGTCATTTCTACTTCAGCAGTAGATAGTTTAATCATTTTTCCTGTAGTATGAAATGCAGACAACATAATTCTACCATCGGGCAGTCTTGCACGAGCCATTGCTTCTGCAAGTTCGTTAGCATGTTGTCCTGCATCAGACTCAACTAATTTCATAAGACTGTCGTGTGAATCAGCTTCGAGATTTTCAGTTGTAACTACAATACAGTTTTCTGGTTCGTTAGGAACAGTTCTGTATGCTACAATTACTTTTCTTTGATTTCTTTTAATTCTACCTACGTGTTTTAAAGCCATTATTTGTCTCCTTGGGAAGCCCCTTGTTGCTGAGATTGTACAGCATTTAAAAATGCATCTAATTTATTATAAATGCTACCAACAGTTACCATTTCGTTCGGCTTGAATGCACCACGCTGACTTGCAACATCAATTACAGAACGCAATTGACCTAAATCTTGTACTGTTAAATCAGGGCCTTGTGGCTGTTCGGGTGCCTCTGCAACTTTTTCAGTTACTTCTGCTTGTTGTTCTTTATCGCTCATATTAATCTCCTATACTATATATATGCGCACTTTATTTAATGATACTTTAAAAGTGGGCAAGCTAAATTGAAATAACTTAGCTCTCTTGCTGTTTCAAAACCTACTTTAATTACTACTTCAATGCCTTCGTCAGACTTTACACCAATATCTCTACCAATGTAATATCTGCCTTTTAGATTATCGACTATCCATTTTTCAATGCTTCTTTCTAAGTTATAACTTAAAGGAAAAGACGCATATTCAAAATGAGGTGGAAGCATCTTTAACTTCCTTATGCCAAAGAAATTTAATGCATTTGGTTCTTTTAGTTTAAGCAACGTCATCGTAATGTGCAGTCAATCCAAATGGTGCTTGTAATTTTTTATCAGCATTACTGTGAATTAGAAATACAGTATCGCAGTAACTTTCATCACCCCAGCTACCCCACGGATACCCATCCGTGAACATAATAAACTTTTTAGGAGTAATATCGTTTTCTTTCATGTATTCCCAATTAGTGTCAAAGTTGGTACCACCACCGCCAAAGATTTCATAATCTAATAAATCGTCGCCGCCGTCTGCACTAAAGTCTTGTTCGTTATAAACTTCAGTGTCAAAGCACCATAATTTAATTTTGTAGTCTTTAAATTGATCCATGATGCCTTTGATTTCGCCTAAGAAATCTTTGGCTTGATCGTCACCAATTGAACCTGACATATCCAATGCAATAGCAATATCAATTGTATCCATGTAGTTCATTCCAGGCAGTATAGCACCGCTATGCCAACCTTTACGTGACGGACGACTAAATGTATAATCGTTACGGATTGTACTTTGAATTTGCTGTCTTAACAGTTCTCTCCAGTTCATCTTAGGCTCGGTAAGCTCTTTAATCATGCGAGCAACTTCACCCGGAGTGTTACCAGCACCTGCGGCCTGTGCCGCCTGCATCATACCTTCTTTAATTTCGTCTTTGATCTTTTTTAGATCTTCTTTTGAATACTTAGGTTTTTTCTTAGATACGTTACCGTCTGGACCATTACCATTTGCATCATTATCGTCTGACGAATCACCTTCTGCATCAAGGTGTTCATCTAATAATTCTCCTAATGCTTCAATTAGTTCTTTACCATTCTTTTCTGCTTCTTTAAACAATTCATCATAGACTTCTTCAGATGTCCAACCATCGTATTTAAAATCTTGGTAGCAATCAACAATTTTAGGTTTTTCACCAATTCGATCACGAACTAGTAAATTATTAACAATATAATCTGATGCAATATTGTGTAGAATAGGATCTCGATCTTCTCTGCGTCCTAAGTGATCAAAAACGCAGTGCAAAATCTCGTGTGCAATAACAAACTCAATTTCTTTGTTTGACATTGCGTTAAAAAATTGTGTGTTAAAATATAAGTTGCGACCATCTACTGCCGCAGTAGGCAACCATTCATCCGCTGCCTTAATACGCAAACGAGTTGCCATATTACCAAAGAATGGATGACGGAGTAGCAAACCTACCCGTGCAACAATAATGCGGTCAAATACATCTACACGCATTTCTTCTAATTCTTCTGGAGTAATGTCTGGGTTAGGTTGCCAAAGTTTTGTACCCGCTACGCTCATAGTGCCATCCTTCTAACTGTTATGTATATATTATACATTATTTACAGTAAATGTCAAGAGAAAATGGACGTTTTTATTGAGAACGTCCAAACTCATTTATTTAGGCTGACTGTGCGGCAGTAATATACTTGCCATAACGGCTGTGGAATTCATCAAAACATTCCACTTCGTCTGGGTCAATTGGCAATCCATATTGCGTAAGTGCAAGTTTCATGCCCATTACAACTAGTTCAGTATCAAAGTTATCCATTGCAAAACGCAAGAAGTTATTAACCTTGTTATCGAACTTTTTGTCGCCGCTGTCTGACGACTCTTTTAGTTCGTAGCAGAGTGAGACTGTTAAGGAATACATGGCACTGATTTCTTTAGTCTTTAGCTCTTTTACTTTGCCATCCAAAATATCAGTTGGATTAGGCATACTTGCCGCAACCTTACGGTGAGCCATAAACTTCACTGCAAGGCCTTCGCCTACTGCACCACTAACTAGATCTGTAGTGGTATTCTCGTCATCGTCATCTTCTAAAAGTTCGGATACAAATGACCAAGAACGGGGTGTAGCAAATGAACGACTCGGTGATTTAGGATCAAAGTCATACAAGTCCTTTTTGCTAAATGTCAAAAAACCTACAACATCGTTGTGGATTTTATTTTCTACTGCCCAAGCAAACCAGTCATCAAATGATACTGCAAGTTCCAAATGCACAAAACGGTTAGCCAACGGAGCAGGCATACGGTAAGTAACACCTTTATCTGCTTCGCGGTTACCTGCCGCAACAATAAGAACGTTGTCTGGCAGTTTGTACTGTCCTACACGACGGTTAAGAATCAACTGGTATGCTGCCGCTTGTACCGCAGGCGCTGCCGAGTTCATCTCG
>Ga0255780_10001219_pt1 | contig 24300 bp, 19 predicted proteins | sample 071ome_32_FD_179978 | JGI IMG/M metagenome (GOLD analysis project Ga0255780, IMG submission 179978) | Coastal salt marsh microbial communities from the Groves Creek Marsh, Skidaway Island, Georgia - 071405AT metaG (version 2) | ecosystem: Environmental > Aquatic > Marine > Intertidal zone >... | reverse complement strand
AGAGCGCCGCGAAGGCAAAAATGAAAAATGCGTGATAAAAGGTGGGGCGTAGCTTCATCGCTCGTTGTAATTTTGAAATCATGATAAAGATACGCCTCAAACCTTCAGAATGGATTAAAATCATTGCACTCTTGAGTGTCTTTGTAATAGGAACCTACGCGTCCTTTCAAAAGCTCAAGCCCAAGCGTGTCTTGCCGATCTACAATCCCGTGGATCTGAACCCTGCCGTGGTGGACGACGATTTGGAGCGCGTGGGGCGCGGTCACCGCATCGGAAACTTTGATTTAGTGGACCAGTGGGGCAATGCGGTGGATTCTTCCTTGTTGCGCGACAAGGTGTATGTGGCGGACTTTTTCTTCACGACCTGCCCGACCATTTGTATTGCCATGGGACAGAATTTTCAACGCATTCAAGAAGCCTACAAAGATGAGCCTAGGGTGAATTTAGTCAGTCACACGGTGATGCCGGAGATTGATACGGTGGCGGTGATGTACGAATACGGCCAACGCATGGGTGCTGTCCTAGGCAAATGGCATTTGTTGACCGGTGAAAAAGAGGAACTCTATCGCATGGCACGCCGTCAATATTTCGCGGTGATGGAACCGGGCACGAGCTTTGACGAGCACGATTTCATTCACACTGAAAATGTGGTCTTGGTCGACGAGAAGAAGCGCATTCGCGGGTTCTACGACGGCACGAGCGATTCCCAAATGGACCTATTGATTCAGGACATTCAAATCCTGCTTAACGCCCAATAGTATCTTCTGGAAGTAAGGCTTTTGAGGTTTGCGTGGTGTCCAATTCTCTCGGTGCCACCGGCAGCTGCGTACTATCCATAATGGCGCGATTGCCATCTATAATAGGAACTAAGCCTGTGGTGTCGAAGGTTTGTGGACGGAAGGGCTGCAAGAGAGAATCGGGCAACTCTAATAATTGCACAAACCCAGCATAGGTGGTATCTACCGCCGGTACGGCAAAGGTTTCCTCGCCGCGGTGGAAGTTCCAATAGCGCAGGGTCGTATCCTTGGCTTTACCCGTCAAACCGGCCCAATGCTTGCCCAAAACTTGGCCGCCTTCACTTAAATAATAGCGGGCGTATTTCGTGTTATTGTACAACTTCGGACGGAAGTAGCGGTAATCTTCCACCACACCGTTATTGCGGTCGTATTGGCCCACCTGGAAGTTCCCCTTTTTGTAGTAGTCCATGGGAATTCGGTTCGTGTTGTAGCGGTCCTGGAAGTCGTTCTCCGCCAACAGGGCCAAGCTATCTTGTTGCTCTAGTCGCAGCAAGAGAATGCGGTTAATCAGGTACTGCGCATTGCCGCCGTGGTAGGACAGTAGGGCATCTTGGGCTCTGAGTGCCTTGCGATAATTCTTAAACACGCGCCACTCGAGGTCTACTTGTTGTTCGGCGGTGAAGGTCCAGAATTCCTTACCGCGCTCGAAGCGGAGCATGTTGGCATCTATTTGCTGCTGCGCCTTGTAGTAGTTTTCTCGCTCGAGTGAAATGACGGCCATCATGTAAAACGGCAGTTGTTTGTCGTAGAGTTCGCAAAGAATGTAATAGGTATCATAGGCCAATTTTTGATCTCCTTTCTCATAGGCAATGGCCGCTTTGAAGAGTAAGTATTTTTGGTAATTCGGGCGCATTTGGAGGCATACCTCAAGGTCGGCGAGGGCTGCATTTAATTTGCCCAGTGCATAATTTGCCTCTGAACGGAAGAAATACAAGTCTTCGCGTTGCCATCGCTTGGAAATGGCAATGTCGTAGTGACGCAGCGCATCGGCCGGCTGTGGCGTTTCCAGGCTCATGTAGGAGCGGCCGATCAACACATTGTCCTGACCGCTCAGCGACTGGCTTTTGGGCGAATACTCGATGATTTCCGCATATTTCTTCGTGTTCCATAACCTCGAAATGTAGGACTGGCCAGCGCTTTGGAGCACGGCGCCAAATAAGAGGAGGAATAGAAATATTGACTTGCGTTTCATCACTTAAAATTCAGCGGTTGTTCAAGGTCCCAGTTTGCCTTGAGCTCAAAGGTTTGTTCGGGCAAAATGAATTCCCCAGGAAGGTTGTTGAACCAAGAGGCCGGGGTCCAATTCGAATCTAAATTCTCATCTACAAATCCCTTGAACGTGTACTTACCCGGCAACAAATTGCCCAGATCTATGTAAGTTGTATCCCACTGTCGTACAGGATGAAACACAAAACTTGCCTGGTATCCGCTCTCGTGCAAGAGCCATCCGTACGTAGCGGTATCGACGCCATGTGCAACTAACACCAAATGCCCCAAGTTCTCGGCTTTTGCGGTGTCCAATACGGCGGCAATGGAATCCATCAACCCTTCTTTTGGGACTTCAGGTGACTCAAACGTTGTGTTGAAATAAGGCACCGTAATCAAGGAAGAATCCATCCCGGTGGGGTGGTTTTTTGACATGCCGAAAGGCTCCGTCTCCCAATCCCACGTCCCATTGAAATTCACATCCTCAAAGGCCAAAACATCGAAGGTTTGAGCCGGCATGTAGGCGAAGGAAAAATTCCCGTCTTTGTCGGTAGTGCCGCTAAACACCGCTGTGCTTACGGTATCCGTCCCGGCAGGGATGAGCCAGATGTTGAGTTTGTCGAAGGGCGTCGTTTTACCCGGAACAATGGTCCCTTGCAAGCGAAGGCTGTCGATATATGGTCCCGTGCTCCACACGAATTGAAGATTTGGGTAGGCATTGTTTTCGTTGAGGTCGCCCACGGCGTCGCCAAGGGAAATGCGGTAGGTTGTATTAGGCAGTAATTCCTGCGGTTCCCACTCGATAAGTAGGCGTTTGCCTTTGATCTCGGCCTCGATGCCTTCCATGGCTGGGGTCGTGGTCAATGCAGTGCGCAGGTTCTTGGCCTGAATGTACTCGTCAAAAGTGACCTCGGCGGAGTTTCCGGACCAGTTCAAAGTACCCATGGCCGGGCTTTGAGCGACAATGGCTGGGGGTGTTTCATCACGCGGGCCTCCCTGCGGCTGGCTCTGAACGGCGCAACCTACGAGCAAGAGGGCGGTGAAGAAGGATAGATGGTGTCGCATGGTTTCAAAAATCGCGATTAAATGTGGTTTTTCGCTCAATTGGACCCTCCTTTCCTCGACAATTTCTCTACACTCACTCTTTGGGCGGCATTGCGATGTTTCATAGGACCAATTATTCTGTACCTTTCCGGTCTATTCAAAAATTACATGCCGTGAAAAAAGTTTTTTCTTTTCTTGTTGTTTCAGCGATATCTTCAATAATATCACTAAAAGCCCAATCTTACTGTACTGCTGGCCCTTCTTCTACGGCGGACTCGGAGCTTTACGGTGTCGTACTTACAGGCCAAACCTATAGTATATCACAAACAGCTACTGGTTGCGGTACTGTTGGTGTTCAGGATTTTACCTCAACGGATAGTGCTGACCTAGATATTGGTGTAACATATGCTCTTGATGTAACATCAGGTTATTGCGGGTTCACTTATTATTCAGGTTATGTAGCAGCATGGATAGACTGGAACGCTGATGGTGATTTTGATGATGCAGGTGAAGAAGTATTGAGTGTTTCTGCACCCAGTGCGTCCACCTACAGCACCACAATTACAGTACCACCAACCGCAGTCTTGGGTCCAACCCGAATGAGAGTGATGCAGTACGAAGGAGGAACGGCATTAACCACAACGCCATGTGCTTCTTTTATTTGGGGAGCTGTAGAAGATTACAGAATTAGAATCACCGGTACTCCTCCATCATGTTTGCCTCCTACTGGTGTGGCTATTAACAGTATTCTTTTAGATTCAGTAGAAATCTCATACACCGCTAACGGAATCGCTACTTGGTTTGAATACGGTCCCCCTGGATTTGCTCAAGGCACAGGAACGCAAGTCCAAGTAACTAACTCACCGGCTTGGCTGACGGGATTGACGTCGAGCACAAATTATGATGTTTATGTCTATCAAATGTGTGCGGATAGTTCAGTGTCTTTCAGTTATGGTCCGGTTTCGTTCAAAACACTGACCTGTTTGCCCTCGCAAATGTGTGTTTTCGATATTGAACTTACGGATAGCTGGGGAGATGGCTGGAATGGAGCAGAAATAGAAATTTTGAATTCAAACGGAGGAGTTGAATATACGTTAGGCTCTAATTTTACGTCTGGGTTTAGTCACATAGAAACAATTAGCTTGTGCACAGGAGGCACATATACCATAGTTGTTTCCGATGAGGGTTCGTACCCATCAGAGATTGGCCTGAATGTAACTTCAGGAGGCACGACAAAAGCAACGTATCCTGCGTCAACATCCACCACACTTGGAATGCAATTAGCCGCCTTTAGCGCTACTTGTAATGCACTATGTCCCACACCTTCCAGCATCACCTTCAGTGCTGGTAAAAACAGTGTATCATTTTCGTTCAATAAAAATGGTGGTACGGGCACATACATATATGAATGGGCTCCAACCGGCTTTTTACAAGCCACGGGCACAGGTTTTACGCCAGGTTTAGACTCAACCACATCAAATAATTTTACCATTTCAGGTTTAGCCTCTAACTCTTGTTACGACTTGATCATCATTCAAAATTGTGGTGCTAATGGTGTCTCGGATACTATAGGTCCGGTTCCCTTTTGTACAGGATTGTGTGATACGACAGACCTTTGTGATTTTACCATTAGTATGTATGATACATTCGGTGATGGATGGAACGGCGCAACCGTAGATCTTTATTTCAACGGCGTTTTTGGACAAACCTTTGGATCTAACTTTACTTCAGGAGACAGCTTAATAGTGGACTTCCAAATTTGTGCAGGTACCGAAATCTCAATCGTAAATTCTTCACAAGGATTTTTTCCTCAAGAGGTATATTATACTTTAAGTGGATCAAATGGCCAGAGCGCTAGCGTTTCTCCAGGAAACTTCAACGCCGGCCCAGTAGATACCCTAACGGCTAACTGTGTGACGCCATCATGTGCTACGCCAAGCAACCTTGGTGTAGCCAACATGGGAAGTACTTTTGCAGATATCTCATGGACGGGAGGTAATGGTACTTTCATCTACCACTATACGGCTTCAGGTTCTACCAACACCACGATGGGCACCTCGACATCGGCGATGGCTTCCATGACCGGTTTGGCACCTGTAACGACCTACTTCTTTGATGTTGCTGAGGTTTGTGCCCCAGGCGATACCTCATTGAAAATGCACTACAGCTTCACTACCGACAGCTGTTCGGCCATCAACGTGGGCAACCCGAACTACAGCATTGATAGCATCGGCACCAGCTTTGCGGACATCACCTTCACTTGGGGCGGTGCTTCGGGTTATACTAGCTACTTTATCAACTTCGGTGATGGTTTTAATGCCACGGGTACGGGAAGCACCCACAGCCACTCCTACACGGCAAATGGACAATACACGGCAGTGTTGAAGCTATATGGCGATTGTGATACTACCTCACAGCAGATCTTCGTGAACATCCAAGGCATCGGTCTGGAAGAGAAAGCGGCGCAATCCATTCTTATGTACCCTAACCCAACCAGCGGTTTGATTCACATCAGCGGAACCGCCGAACAAGGGGAAGAAGTGCAGATGCGCGTGATGAATCACGTGGGTCAGGAGATGTTCAATACGACCATCACCACCACCAATGGTACCTTCGAAAAAGACTTCGACCTCAGTGGTTTTAGCAGCGGAACCTACCTTATAGAAATCCGTACTATCAATGGTATGATTCAACGTCCATTCGTTGTGAGACATTAATCCTCCTTGGCAAGAGCGAGCAAGTACAGCCGCATCTTCGGATTGCGCTGCTTGAGCAACTCACCTGCTGCCAATAAAGACGAGCCCGTTGTTAGGGTGTCGTCAATCAATACCACCAGCGCGCCCTCAGGGGCGCGCTGGTCGTTTAGGGCAAATGCGCCGGCCGCATTGCCCCACCGGGTGAATTGGGAAAAATGGACCTGGCTCTTGCGGTGCTCGCGTTTGACCAATAGCTCCATGACCTGGGCACTGCGGCCGGTGGCCTGAAGTCCGAGCGCGCATCCGCGCGCGAGGAACAGGCTCTGGTTGTATCCCCGGCGGCGGAGCCGCCGGGGGTGGATGGGAATGGGGCAGAGGATAAGATGCGGCGCGGAAGTTCGTTGTAATAGGTGTGGAGCGAGGATGTGGCGTCCAAGGCACATGGCTAGGGGATAATTGCCACCATATTTAAATGCATAACAAAGGATTTGTACTTCGCCATCGAAAGATAAAGCCGCTGAAAAACAAGCTCCTATGGTGGCCCCCAGGGGTTGAAGTTGTTGATTCAATAAATGTGTGGTCCGGGGGAGGCGCTCCAAACAGATTTGGCACACGCTTTGCTCATGAAGGGATAACAACGTGCCACACTGGTGACATTGACTAGGAAATACCATTCTTGTTAAAAAACTTAAGGGTTTGGAAACCATAGGCAGTAGATGATTTTTTAGTTTCGTTGTATAATAAGTTAAGGGTGAAAATCAGATGAGTACCGAAGAGGGAAATAAAAAATTAGGTTGGGTCGTTGCAGTATTGGCTGTGGCAGTATTGGTATTGGGTGGATTGCTTTACTTAAGAAGTGAAGAGAAGAATACCCTTGAGCTTGAAAAGCAAGCGTTGACCGTTGAATTGTCCGACATGAAAGCGGATCTTTTATCACAAATCGGCGCGAATGACAGCTTGAATGGTTTTATTCAATATGAAACCCAACGCTTGGGTGCATTGATTGATAGTATCAACACCGTGAATGTTCAAAACAAAAAGCAACTAACAGCTTACCGCAGCCGTATCGCTGGGATGAAGAAGCAGAACGATGCTTTGGTAGCCCAATTAGACAGCACGAACGCAGCTTATGCAGCATTGAAGCTGCGTGAGCAGATGATCGCGGACAGCTTGAGCAATGCGATGGACGCGAATTCAAATTTGCAAGGTCAAAACACAGGATTGCGAGAGACAGTGGAGAAAGGCAAGCAATTGGTTATTACCTCTTCAACAGTTCAGGCCATTCGTATCGCGAGCAATGGCAAGGAACGCAAGACACGTCGTGCGAAGCACACGGACCAATTAAATACATGTATCACTCTCGCCAAAAACCGCATATCAGAGCGAGGTGAAACTACTTTATATGCTAAGTGGATTGGCCCTAATGGTAGGTCTGTGGATGGCCCAGAAGCAAATATTGCCGTCGTAGGAGGAGAACGTTCAAACTTTAATGGTTCTGCTAGAATAGATTACAGTGGTGAAGCTAAGAAAGTTTGTATTACTGCTAATCGTGCGCTGAATACGCCGGTAGAATTGGCCCCAGGTATTTATACTATCGCTGTGATGACAGATAGCTACCTAGTAGGGACTGTTGCAGTAGAATTGAAATAATAGGTTCCCAATGTAAAAATTGGACCCAACAAAACAACATGCTATGAAGCGCATCATTCTCCTTGCAGTGGCTGGTTTTTTAACCTCCTCTTGTGTGAGCACCAAGGTTCACCGAACCCTTCAAGAGAAGTACGATATTCTCACCAACGAAGCGGATCAACTACGCCAACAGAGTGAAACAAGGGCGGCGGAGAATACCGAGCTCCAACGCGAAATAGGCGAAGTCCGCCGCACCGTCAGCATCCTTGTGGAGGATACGACGGCATCGTTTGAGCGCATGCGCACCTTGCAAACGAAGTACGACCGCCTTTCGAAGCAGTACGACTACTTGCTCGACAACAACAGCACACTCATCGCTGCAAGTGCCCGTGAAAACAAGTCGTTGATGGATCAGATTGCGACGATGCAGAGTCGTTTGCAGGCGAAAGAAGATAGCTTGAATACCGAGCGCCGCATGTTGGAAAAAGGACGTGCCCGCATGGAAGAGCTCGAGCGCATCATTGGCCGTCAGGATAGCACCGTGAACTACGTGCGCCAAAAGGTGGCAGATGCACTGCTCGGATTTACCGGGAAAGGCTTGACCGTGAATATGCGTGACGGGAAGGTGTACGTGAGCTTGGAAAACAGCTTGTTGTTTGCCCCGGGGTCTTGGGACGTGGCACCCAATGGTAAGATAGCCTTGCAAAATTTGGCGGGCGTATTGGCGGAAAATCAAGACATCAGCATCTTGGTAGAAGGCCATACGGACGATGATCCATACCGTGGACAGAGCCAAGTGCGTGATAACTGGGACTTGAGTGTAATGCGTGCCACGAACGTGGTGAAGATTCTAACGACCAATGCATCGTTGGATCCGAAGCGTATTACGGCAGCCGGACGCGGGGAATTTGTGCCTTTGGTGGACAACGATAGCCCGGCGAACAAGGCGGTGAACCGTCGAACGGAAATTATTTTGACTCCAGATTTGAGCGAGCTAGCCAATCTATTGGAAGGCGGCGAGTAAGATGGATTAGAATTGGGCTTGGACCAATTCTTCGATACGTTTCAATCCCACTATGGCAATGTCGTAGTGGGATTTTTCTATTTGGTGGTGTCCGCTGATGTAGATTTTATCGAAGCCCAATTTCTCCGCTTCCTTGATCCGCTGTTCCACACGCGTGATGGGACGTACCTCACCGGTCAATCCTATCTCGGCAGCAAAGCACACTTTACCAGAAATAGGCTCGTCGGCATTCGAACTCAGGATGGCTGCCACCACCGCCAAATCCAATCCCGGATCGTCGACCTTCAGTCCGCCCGTGACGTTCAAGAACACGTCCTTTTGGCCCAACCTAAATCCACACCTTTTCTCCAACACCGCGAGCAGCATGTTCAGCCTACGGGTATCAAAGCCGGTGGTCGAGCGTTGAGGGGTTCCGTATACGGCCGTGGACACCAGGGCCTGCATCTCGATCAACATCGGGCGCACCCCTTCCACCATTACGGCCACAGCGTTCCCGCTCAGCCCATCGTGCTGCTTGGTGACCAGCAAATCGCTAGGGTTTTCCACCCCGTACAATCCGCCTTGCTCCATCGTATAAAGCCCGATCTCATGAGTGGATCCAAACCTGTTTTTATGTGCTCTAAGAATGCGGTACAACAAATTTGGGTCGCCCTCAAATTGTAAGACCACATCCACCATATGTTCCAAAATCTTAGGACCGGCAATGCTACCTTCTTTATTGATATGGCCAATGAGTAATACAGGTGTACCCGTTTCTTTCGCGTAACGAATAAAGCTTGCAGCGCTCTCACGGATTTGGGCCACCGAACCTGGCGTGCTCTCCACGTGTGGAACATGCAAGGTTTGGATGGAATCCACGATGACCAAATGCGGTCGAACGTTCTTTAAATGGTTGAAAATCGACTCGGTCTTTGTCTCGCTGAGCAAATACAATTCACTCACGGCCTTGCCGATGCGTTCCCCACGTAATTTGATTTGCGACGGGCTCTCTTCCCCAGAGATGTAGGCGACTGTTCCTGTAAAGCTCAAGGCGAGCTGCAGCAACAAGGTACTTTTCCCTATACCTGGCTCACCGCCTAAAAGGGTCACAGAACCCGGCACTATTCCCCCGCCCAACACACGAGCAAACTCATAATCTGGTACTGGGAAACGCTGTACAGAAGTGTGCTCCACATCTTCAATTCGGATCGGTTTTGCCGCTGCACTATCGCCACTCCAAGCCCTAGGATCGGGCTTGCTCTTTACCGCAATCTCCTCGACGAGCGTATTCCATTCTTTACACCCCTGACATTGCCCCATCCACTTGCTGTGTTGGGTGCCACATTGAGTACAATTAAATACGCTTTTCTGTTTCGCCATGAGGAAGGATTATTTTCTTCCTGCAAAATAGAGAAAAACAAAACCCAAGGCGCCGGTTACGACAAACATTAAGCTTTGTGAACTGTGAATGAGGGTAGCGAAGGACGTGCCGACAAACGGCGTGAGTCCCAAAACAACCAGGGCCTTGGATACGAGGTAGTGGTAAGCACCGATGCCGCCTGGAACGGGAATGACAAATCCCAAACCGGCTGCGACGCTCACGAAGAACGCCTGCTCAGGGCCTATACTTTCAAGGCCACTGACGATGGTGAACCCTACGGCGATGGTCGCCACATAACAGGTCCAAATACCGATAGAATAAAACCAAAACAGCGGCTTGTTATTGACCGTGCGCAAGCTGCGAAGACCTTGCGCCATACCGGTGGCAAATCCTGCAATTTTTTGTGCAAAGCCCCACTGCATCCATGTGTTACGAGTGAAATACACCAGCAATATCCCGCCTCCAAGGAGGATGCCTGCGAGGACCAGGGCGGTGGCGGAGAGCTCAGGTAATTGGGCCCCGCTTTGAATCATGAAATCTCTTAATTCGTCGCTTGATATAATCACGGTGCTCAGCACCACCACCAAGAATAACAGGGTGTCTACGACGCGCTCAAGCACCACGGTTCCGACTAATTTGTCGATGGGCACTTTATCCGTTCTGTTCAGCGCAGTACAACGGGCTACCTCACCCACACGCGGGGTAACTAAATTTACCAAGTAGCTGAAGGCAACGGCGGCAATGGCACGCGCGCCGTGCACCTCATAGCCTAAGCTTTGCAGCATTTGGACCCAACGAAGGCCTCGGAAAATGATGGCCAAAAATCCTATGGCGATGATGCCGATAAGCCCTTCCACCGAGACGGCTTTGAGGTTGTCCCACAGATCTACCGGATTGACGTTTTTAAAGGTGAGGTACAGCAACGCCAAACCTATGCCCAAGAATAGGACATATTGTGCTGCTTTCTTCACCCACGCCGGCATCAGCTAAGGGAATTTGTCGATTCGTTCGGGAAGATCATGGTGGGTTTGAAGCTCTTGGCCTCTTCCACACCCATACTCGCATAAGCGATGATAATGATGATATCACCCTTTTGTACACGTCGCGCTGCAGGACCGTTCAAGGTCACTTCGCCGCTGCCGCGTGTTCCGGGGATGGTATAGGTGTCAAAACGCTCGCCGTTGTTGACGTTCACGATGTACACACGCTCGCCTTGTATTAATCCAGCGGCGTCCATCAAGTCCTCGTCCAAGGTGATGGATCCGATATAATCTAGTTCCGCGCCGGTCACGCTGACGCGGTGAATTTTACTTTTGACTACCTCAATTTGCATGCGGCAAAAGTAGGTTAAAAAAGAGGAAGGTTATCGATGAGTCGGACATTTCCGCACTGCACCGCAGCAAAGAGTCTTGTTGGAGTTTTGGGGTCCAATTCTGCCACAGGCTGCAACTCTTTTTCATCACAACACTCAATGTACTCCACGGTTAATGAAGGCACCGCGTTCATCGCCTCCACACAATGGCTTTTCAACTCCGCCACACATTCAAAACGCTCGGCCTCTGCACATGCCTTCGATAATACAGCATAAATTGTCGCGGCCTCTTGACGCTCCACCTGGCTCAACCGGAGATTACGACTGCTCATGGCCAAACCATCTGGCTCGCGTACGATGGGCCCCGGCACAACCTCCACGGGCCAATTTTCCGCTGCCACCACGTGGCGAACAATGCACAACTGCTGGTAATCTTTCTCTCCGAAAATGGCGAAATCTGGCTGGATCAGTTCGAAAAACTTGGTCACCACTGTGGCCATGCCCTCGAAGTGCCCCGGTCTCCCGGCACCTTCCATGTTGAGGTCCAAGCACCCAAAAGAGAACGCCCTAGATTTCAATCCTTCGGGGTAAAGCATCTGGGTCGTTGGCAGGAACACGGCATCACAACCCATGGCCTCCAACATCTCCAAATCCTTCTCGAGGGTATTGGGGTACTTGGCTAAATCTTCTGGATTGTTGAATTGAGTGGGGTTCACATAAATGCTCACCAAAGTTTTGGCGCCGCGTTCCAAGCTTAATTGGACCAAACTTAAATGCCCCTCGTGCAAAGCGCCCATCGTAGGCACGAAACCCAAAGTCTCTCCGTGTAAACGGCCTCTCCAAAGGTCCAATTCTGCTAAGGATGAAATGCGCTGCATAAAGTGTTAAAAAGGGCTCAAAACTAGGCTATTCTTTGATATAAAGGGGTAAAATGGGTATCTTTGCATTCTTATTTCTAACTAACGTCCCCTTTATGGATAGCAAGAGAGTTCTGTTCGTCTCACAAGAAATTCACCCGTACTTACCCGAGAACACGATTTCAAGCACTACGCTTGCCTTGGCGAAACAGACCAACGATAGCGGTCATCAGGTGCGCGTTTTCATGCCTCGTTTCGGGGTCATCAACGAGCGTCGTCACCAGTTGCACGAGGTCATTCGATTGAGCGGAATGAACGTGGTCATCAACGATATTGACATGCCTTTGATCATTAAGGTGGCTTCTGTACCAGGAGCACGCATGCAGGTGTACTTCATCGACAACGAAGAATACTTCAAGCGCAAAGCAACCTATGCAGATGCGGACGGCAATCAGTTTGAAGATAATGACGAACGCACCTTGTTCTTCTCAAAAGGAGCGATCGACACCGTAGAAAAACTAGGATGGAAGCCGGACGTGATTCACGTGCACGGATGGATGTCCTCTCTAGTGCCGATGTACTTACGCTTGTTCCAAAGCGAAAATCCCATTTTCAAGGATGCGAAAATTGTGTTCTCCGCATATGATAATGGATTTGACGGCTCCTTAGGTCCAAACCTACACGCTGGTTTGTTGTTCGATGAGATCGCACCGGAAATTGCTGAAGGATTGGAAGCACCGACTTGCGAGGACCTTCAATTGCTCGCAGCTAAATACTCGGATGTGGTTATTCTCGGCGAAGGCAATACCGATCACGTAGCGGAATACTGTAAGGCAAACGGCATCGAATGCATCGATGGCAAAGGATTTGCTGAAACACCGGAAGAAGCAATCAAGATTTATGAATCTCTTTTGGTCGAATCTGACGTTGAATAAGCAAGCCTTCCGCGCACTCGCTTTCGTAGCACTCGCGCTCTCTGTTTTTAGTTGTGAGAAAAGCAACGGAACCATCGGTTCTGGAAATTTCGTAGACGACCGCCCGGAATTGGGCACGAAGCTTTCGTTCCCTGTGGTTAGCTATACCACGGCCTGGGACAGCATCGTAACCTCTAGTCCGGCCCGTGCCACGCTCGGGAATATGAACGACCCACTCTTTGGTTCGGTACATTCCTCTTTTGCTACGCGCATCATGCTGGGCAAGGTCAACCCTGATTTCGGGGACAGCACCGTTTGTGATTCTGTGAAAGTGCGTCTGGCCTACAGTGCAACCTATGGCGTAGTCGGCGGCCAAATCCATCTTCAGATGGCCCCACTGAAAAACGCGTTGATTGATACCATAAAGTACTACAGCAATCAGCTGCCAGAAACAGAGGCACCTATTGCAGATACCGTATTGACCCTCGATCCAGATGCCATCGTTTTCAATGGTGTAGATTCTTTGATCAATACCCTGACCTTTGATGCAGACCCTGCCTATTTCCAATCTGTCATTTTTGATGCGGCCATGGCGGGGGAAGAGCATTTTGCCGACAACAATGATTTCGTAGAGATGGTCCCAGGCTTGCACTTCAGAGATGCGGGCACGGGCAACTCGGCCACAGGATATTTCGACCTCAGTGCAGGCGGCAGCGTGATTCAGCTCTACTACCATACCGGTTCTCAGGATACCGTTCCAAAGGTGTTCAACTTGACGTTCGGACAGAACTTTGGCGATCCAGCGCGTGCGTACAATCAATACGTTCACGACTTTTCAGGAGCAGCATTTGATGTGGCCAATTATGATAGCATCAACGGCGAATACCAAACCTACGTTCAAGGCGGCCAAGGAGCGAGAACGGTTCTTGAAGTTCAAGGCCTAGATACTCTTATCGATAAAGGATATAGTATTAACCGCGCAGAAATGATCGTGCATGTCGTTCAAGGAACAGCATCCCCATATACGCTTCCAGGAACGCTATTGCTGTTGGAAGATTACGATTCTACCCAAGCCTTGATCAAGGATTATTCTTCTTCACTGAACCCAGCGGGGGGCGCTGCCAACCGTGCGGACATTCGCGAATACCGTTACCGTTTCTATTGTACACGCATGGTACACGACATGGTCAATGAACAAGGTCGTGTCGTTCCAATGATCCTCGCCACTTCCGGTGCGAACTCCAACGTTCACCGCGTTGTACTTGGCGGAGGTATGCATGCCACTATTCCGGTAGAATTTAATGTTTACTACACGAAAAGTGATTGATAAGGCCTTATTTTAGCCTCACCAACCAATTACCTTAATTACGCGTCCTATGTGTGGAATTGTCGGATATCTCGGAGATCGTCAAGCCTTCCCCATCCTTGTTAATGGTCTAAAGCGTCTAGAATACCGCGGCTATGATAGCAGCGGTGTGGCCCTCGCCCAAAACGGCGAGATTGCCTTGTATAAAAAGCAAGGAATGGTCAGCGCCATGGAGGAACACGCTTTGGCAAATAACACCACCGGCTCCACAGGCATTGCCCACACGCGTTGGGCCACTCACGGCCAGCCGTCGGACGAGAATGCACACCCACACGTTAGCAACTCAGGAAACCTCGTCTTAGTCCACAACGGGATTATAGAGAACTACCAAGCCCTCAAGGATCTTCTCATTTCCAAGGGGTTTGAATTCCACAGCCAAACAGATACTGAAGTATTGGTAAACTTCATCCAATACGTTCAAGACCAAGAAGGTTGCAAGCTTCGCAAGGCCGTGCGCTTGGCCCTTACCCAAGTCATCGGTGCCTACGCTATTTGTATCTACGACAAGAACAAACCGGAGGAAATCGTTGTGGCCAAGCTCGGCTCGCCGCTCGTGATCGGTTTGGGCAAAGGCGAAAAGTTCATCGGTTCGGACGCCACGCCATTCTTGGAATACACTAAAGAAGCCATCTACCTCGAAGACGGTGAAATGGCCGCGCTCCGCGCTGATAAAGACATTAACATTCGTCTCATCGAAAGTGATGAAACGGTTGATCCAATGATTCATCAACTACAGATGGACCTCGAAAGCATCGAGAAAGGCGGGTACGACTTCTTCATGATGAAGGAGATCTACGAGCAGCCTCGTGCCATCTATGATACGTTCCGAGGCCGATTACTTCCAGAACAAGGCATGATTAAAATGTCAGGGATGGAAGAATATGCGGACAAATTCCGCAATGCCGACCGCATCATCATGACCGCTTGTGGAACCTCTTGGCACAGCGCCTTGGTGGCAGAATACCTGTTCGAAGAATTCGCTCGTATTCCTGTCGAAGTAGAATATGGCTCAGAGTTCCGCTACCGCAATCCAGTCATTCGTAAAAACGATATTGTAATTGCGATCTCTCAAAGCGGTGAAACTGCCGACACTTTGGCAGCCATCAAGATGGCAAAATCTGCCGGTGCCATGGTCTTTGGAATCTGTAACGTCGCAGGTTCATCTATTGCCCGTGAAACACATGCCGGTGCTTATACGCACGCGGGACCAGAAATCGGGGTGGCTTCTACCAAAGCCTTTACTTCCCAGGTGACCATCCTTACCATGATGGCCCTTGAACTAGGAAAAATTCGTGGAGAATTCTCCACTTCTGAATACCGCGCCTTGCTAAGTGAGCTCAACAACATTCCTAAGAAGATTGAGAAGGTCCTCGAAAACAAGGAATTGATTGAACATATTTCAGGTTTGTACAAAGACTCGACCAATTTCCTTTACCTCGGTCGCGGTGTCAACTTCCCTATTGCCCTAGAAGGCGCCTTGAAGCTGAAGGAAATTTCCTACATCCACGCCGAGGGTTATCCTGCAGCGGAAATGAAGCACGGTCCTATTGCCTTGATCGATGAAAACATGCCGGTTGTGGTAGTGGCTCCAAATAACGGCCATTACGAAAAGCTGGTAAGCAACGTTCAAGAGGTCAAAGCCCGCGAAGGAAAGGTCATTGCCGTAGTTACGGAAGGCGATAAAGAGCTTTTGGATTCTGCGGATCACGTCATTGAAATTCCGGCAACCTTGGAGGCATTAACCCCACTACTCACCGTTATCCCGCTACAGCTGTTGAGCTACTACATCGCGGTGATGCGCGGATGTGATGTAGACCGTCCAAGGAACCTAGCGAAATCCGTTACCGTGGAGTAACGGAAGATGGTAAACCTTACCCCCCCTACCATAGGTTTGTTCTTAAGTATTAAACATAACTGCGAAATTCGGCTTATTTTAGGCAGGATACTTAACACAAACATTTCAAAATCATGAAAGCACTAAAATCATTGTTGGTTGCAATGACCCTGTTGGTTGGATTCTCAGCACAGGCACAGACAACGGATATCGAGGGCATTGATTTCCCTACGGCTACAGAAATTAACGGAGCAAACGCAGTATTGAACGGCGGCGGCATGCGCGTGAAGTACTGGGTATTGGATTTGTACGTAGGGGCATTGTACCTCGAAAACAAGACCAGTGATGCAGATAAAGTAATCATGAGTGATGAGAATATGGGCATCCGTATCGTCATCAACTCTGCCATCGTTTCAAGAGATTTGTTCATCGAATCTTTGGAAGAAGGTTTTGCCAATTCTACCGCAGGTAAATGGAGCGAAGCCGATGTAGAGGCGTTCAAAACATACCTACCGGACGAGTTTGTGAAAGGCGATGAAATCGTCTTGAACTATCACGCTGGTGACGGTGTACACTTGTACAAAAACGGCGAAGAACGCGGAACCTTCAAAGGATTGGAGTTCAAACAAGCCCTATACGCGATTTGGTTGGGTGGAAAACCTGCCGATAGCGACCTAAAAGATGCAATGTTAGGATCATAAGATCCACTCGCTTAACACTGGGAGCCGCACGGGAGTGCGGCTCTTTTTTTGTGCTTTATTTTTTCTTCTTGAAACTGTAAGTGAGGATGAGATAATTGGTCTCACTAAAAAAACCTAAGCTCATCCCACTTTGGTTCCATTCGCCGTTTGACTTTCCGAAAGTTGTGCTGAATGAAAGTGGGGTGGCCAAGCCAATGTTCAAGTGCTCGCCGGCTTTGTATAAAATGCCCAATTGGTAGCGCACACTCGGCGTAACACTCATGTAATTTCCACCTGCGCTGAAGTAACCCCCGGCTTCGGGGCCGTGGAGGAAATACAACTTGTCGTTCACAGGCTTGCGCCATTCTTGACCCATGAACATACCGGTGGAAAGGTTCCAATATACTTGGCCTTGGTAGGAGTTGTAATTCATATAGGTGCGGTCCACACGAAAGGTGCGAACGCTATGAATGCTCTTACCCCATTTCACTACAGGGCGCGCGTCCAAGACAGGGCCATACATGATGCCCATGCTCGCGCTCGAGGCAAATCCTATTTCTCTATACTGCGCTTTGGCGTTAAAAGAGCTGAGAATCAATAGAGTAAAAATGAAGGTAAATAAACGAGGTTTCATATGCTGGATTTAACCATTACAAGGTATGCCAATAATGCGTAACTTCTTGCGCCCCACGACCTGAACGAACCCATAAAAACGACTTGCATGGATAGAAGATCATTCCTGAAAAAGACGGCTGTGGCTGCGGCTGGAGTAACCATTGTGCCCTCGCACGTACTGGGCGGAATACACGTGCCGCCTTCGGATACGGTATATATGGCCGGTATCGGAGTGGGTGGCCGAGGTTTGGGTGTGCTTAAAGGGTTGCGGAATACGGGCCAAGTGAAGTTTGTCGCCTTAGCCGACGTTAGTGATAAGCGTGGTGCGGAAGCGTATAATCTGGAGCCTGGGGCAAAAACGTATCGCGATTTCCGTCAGGTTTACGATAAGCACTTGGGTGAATTGGACGCCATATTCTGTGCTACTCCAGACCACACCCATGCCGTTACCTCATTGCCTTTCATGCGCGCGGGCAAACACGCCTTCGTGGAAAAGCCCTTGACGCACAACATCATGGAAGCGAGAACAATGACCCAAGTGGCTGCAGATAAAGGATTGATCACTCAGATGGGCGATGTGGGTGCCTCCTCGGACGGTATTCGCACGGCTCAAGAAATCATAGAGGCAGGCATTATTGGCCCTGTCAATAAGGTAGACTGTTGGACAAACAGACCCGTTTGGCCTCAAGGATTGGAGCCGCCTTCACAAGGCGAGTCAGTACCAGAGTATTTGGACTGGGATCTCTGGTTAGGTCCAGCCGCCATGCGCGAATTTAATCACCGCTACTTGCCATTTAAGTGGCGCGGTTTTTGGGACTTTGGAACCGGAGCTATGGGCGATATGGGTTGTCACATCATGGAGACGCCCTACCGCGTGATGAGCTTGGGCTATCCAACTTCGGCGGAAGCCAGTTGCACCACGATGTGGGCAGGTGACTTTGTCGAGGCAGATTATGAGGGCGTTTGTCCGCCTAGCTCGGTGGTCCGATTAACCTTTGACCATGCCGACTTTGGGGAAGTAAAACTGAATTGGTACGACGGTGGCCTTATGCCGGAGCGCCCGGATCTGTTGCCCGAAGATGATATGCCCGGAAACTGGGACGGCGGAAGTGTATTCTACGGTACGAAAGGAATATTGGTGACTGATACTTACAGCCGCAATCCAAGAATCTACATGGCGGACGGTTCGACCCCTGCCTTGCCAGCGAAGACCTTGGTACGTGTGGCAAACGACACCTCTGGACACATCGCCAATTTCGTTGACGGTATCTTGGGCAAGGCCGAAACTTCTTCACCGTTCAGCGTGGCCGGTCCTTTGACTGAGGCGGTATTGATGGGGAACCTCGCCATCAAAGCCTACCAAGAGAAGCATTTGAAGCCAGGTAAAACTTCGACGGATTGGGCGCCGTATGAGTATCCAGGACGTACCCGATTAAATTGGGACGGAGCAAATATGAAAATCACAAACTACGAACCTGCGAATCAATGGGTCACCAGAGAATACCGCAAGGGTTGGAACATTTAATACACTAGACGACATCAAACTATGAAGGTATTTTGGAAGATGCGCTTACTTGTTGTGGCGCTCATCGCATTTCACCTAAACGCTAACGCACAAGAATCCTCGACTCCGCTAACCCAGATCATGGAAGGGCTCAGCGTTCGAAACATCGGACCAGCTGGGATGAGCGGCCGGGTCACGTGCATCACCGCCCACCCGAATATCCCGACGACCATCTACGCGGGATCGGCCAGTGGAGGGTTATGGGTAAGTGAAAACAATGGCCAAAGTTGGTCGCCGCTCTTTCAAAATGAGAAGGTGGCGTCCATTGGTGCCATCGCCATCGACCCGACCCATCCAGATATCATTTATGTGGGCACAGGCGAGGGGAACCCTCGAAACTCTCAAACCAGCGGTTACGGTCTGTACAAAAGCTACGACGGAGGTCAGAGCTGGAAGTGCTTGGGCTTGGAAGAGACCCGCACCATTCATCGAATTTTGATCAATCCTTCGAACACCGATGAGATCTACGTGGGTGCCACTGGGTCGGCTTGGGGAGATAGCCCAAGAGGGGTGTACAAGAGTACGGACGGTGGAAAAAATTGGACCCAGAGCCTATATATCGACGGAAAAACGGGCGCGGGAGATCTCGTGATGGACCCGAATAACCCGAAGAAGTTGATTGCCAATATGTGGGAGTACCGCAGAGAGCCTTGGTTCTTTACCAGCGGTGGTCCTTCGGGCGGCTTGTTCATCACCTACGATGGTGGCGAGCATTGGAAGAAGCTGGGCGAAGAGGACGGATTGCCGAAAGGGAATCTGGGCCGCATTGGATTAGGTATTGCACCGTCCAATTCTAATATCGTCTACGCCCTAGTCGAGACAGAAAAGAAAAACGGGGTGTATAAGAGCACGAACGGCGGAAAGAATTGGTTCAAGGTTACCGAAAGTGAGCAGGCGGGAAACCGTCCGTTTTACTATGCGGATTTAAGAGTGGACCCTCAAAATCCAGACCGCCTCTACAGCTTGTGGACGTATGTGACGCGCAGTGATGATGGCGGGAAAAATTGGAAAACCATCACCCCCTATAACCGCATTCACCCGGACCACCATGCGATGTGGATCGATCCGGCGAATCCTGCACATATAATTGAAGGAAACGACGGTGGGATGAATATTTCCTACGACTACGGCGAGAGTTGGCACTTCGTGGAGAACCTCCCGTTGGCCCAATTCTACCATATCAACGTTGACGATCAGTTGCCGTACAACGTATATGGCGGGATGCAAGACAACGGTTCGTGGATGGGTCCGGCGTACAGCCTTACTACGGACGGCATTCGCAACGAGGAGTGGAGCGAACTATTCTTTGGCGACGGCTTTGATGTCGTACCCGTGCCTGGTTGTACGGACGCGGCCTACGCGCAGAGCCAAGAAGGAAATGTCGGTTTGGTCAACACTCAAACCGGCTATTCGGAACTCATCAAGCCTACACATCCAGATGGCGTGCACTTGCGATGGCACTGGAATGCGCCAATTGCCCTGGATCCACACGAGCCGGAGACCAGCTTGTACTTTGGTTCGCAGTATTTGCATAAGAGCACTGATAATGGGAAGAATTGGACCATTATTAGTCCGGATTTGACCTCGAACAATCCAGAGAAACAAAAGCAACTCGAGAGCGGGGGGCTGACCTATGATGTGACGGGAGCGGAAAACCACACGTGTTTGCTTTCGATTGCGCCGAGTGCCCTGGATCAAAATGTGATTTGGACCGGTTCGGACGATGGGAGACTTCATGTGACCATGGACGGTGGCGCGAATTGGACAGATTTGAGTAGCAAGCTCAAGGGGCTGCCGGAAGGATCGTGGATTCCTCAAATTCGTGCGTCGGATTACGACAAAGGGACCGCTTGGGTGGTGGCGAACGACTACCGACGGAACAATTGGAGCGCGTACCTCTACAAGGTGGAAGATTTTGGAAAGAAGGTCACCCGAATGGTGGACGACAGCGATATTTTTGGACCTATCCTAAGTGTTTGGCAGGATCCGATTCAGCCGAACCTCATCTTCGTCGGCGGTGAATACGGGCTCTATGCTAGCATTGATGGCGGTACCTCTTACACCAAATGGACGAAAGACGTGCCGACGGTCCAAGTGATGGACCTCGCCTTCCAAGCCCGTGAAAAGGATTTGGTACTGGGGACATTTGGCCGCGGTGCTTGGGTCATTGACGACATTGAGCCGTTGAGAGTCTTAGCTGCGGGCAAAGGCCTCAGTAAACCTACGTTCTTCGAGCCGCCAACAGCCTACCAGTGGGAACGTCGTCAGAGCCCTGGTGTCCGATTTGCCGGCATGTCCACCTTCCGCGGCGATAACCGCCCGTTCGGAGCGCGCATGACCGCCTACCTTCCCGAGGTTGCCAAGGACAATAAGAAAAAGCTCCGTGTTGACTACCAAAACGAGGCCGGAGATACCATCTACACCCAATACATCGGCGTAAAAGAGGCTGGACTGCAGAACTGGCGCTGGGCGATGTGGGAAAAGGGAACCGAATACCCTGAGTTCAAGGTTCGAAAAGAAGAAAAGGAGCAAAGCGATCGCCGCGGCGCTCCGGTGTTGCCGGGAACCTACACGGTCACGATGAATTGGGACGGTCAAACCGCTTCACAACCCTTGAAAGTGGAATACGATTACCGCATGGCCTCTTGGGTCACAGAAGAAGATTTGGCAGCGCGTCGTAAGGCATTCAAGGCCATCGAAGGCATCGAGGGAGATTTGGATCTCGCGGTCCAATCTTTGGCGCAAGCCAATGAGAACATCGAGCGCCTTCAAGCTTTACTAAAGCGTGAGCCCTATGCTTCTGATTCAGCGTTGGTGGATACCGTAAAAGCCACTGCGAAAGCATTAGAAGCTGCGCGCCACCACGTCTTTGGTAAGACCGAAACCAAGGGGTACTTCGAACAGCCGGAGGTTTGGTCAAGCCAGTGGGGCAGTTCCTTGTGGCAGTTGCTAAGCTCCGCACGTGCTTGGGGAAGCAATGAGCAAGCGTTGTTTGACCAATTGGCCAAGCGTACCGAAGAAGCAACAGCGACCGTTATGACCTTCTTAATCGAAGATTACAATGGATTGCTGGAATACCTTGAGGACCATCCGGTGGACCTGATGATTCCAACGAAGATCGAAGAGGAAATTCGCAAATAGCGACCTACAAAAAAGGCGCCCCACGGGGCGCCTTTTTTTATGCTCAAATTTTTGGCTCAGCCGTTGGCTTCGCCGAGAAGGTTGGTTTTTATTGAATGATCAATTGTTTGCGAACGCCTTCCGTTTGGAAAATGTAATAGCCCGGAGTTGCGTTTACCTGAAGGCTAGCATCTAGTCCCAAGGTGCCTTGCTGAATCTCACGACCGTCGATGCTGAAGATGCGGTACGCTGTTCCTGCCGGAAGGCCTTCTACTTGGAAAAGGCCATTGCTTGGGTTCGGGAAGATGTTAATGCTGTTGGCGCTCAACTCTTCCTGGTCGAGTGTAACGTCTAGGTTGAAGGCATCCAAGAAGGCATTATTACCGCCGCCAGAAATGAAATCAACCTTGATCATGATAGGCGCACCGCCAGCGAAGTCATTCAAATTGATGCTCGTACTTCTCCAGTTGCTGGCTGAGGTTGGGTTCCATGGGTTGGATTTATTCAACGCAGCATACAATAGCGGTCCTAGGATGGTACGTACCTCTTCCCATGTCTCGCCACAATCTTGGCTTACACTGATTCTCAATTTATCCTGGGCCTGACCCGGCTTACTGGCGATGGCATAACGGAACCCAAGAGACATGGCCGTCGCACGGTTCACCACAATCTGATCGGTGATCAAGGCATCGGAGTTGTCTGGGTCGTTGTTAAAGTTATCCAGCTTGACGCAGTAATTGCCCTCGTAATGGTTGTAGCTGTTGCGCTCCCAAGTAATGTCATCACCATCGGCATTCTCTACGTGCCAAGTGCCATTCGGGACATCGTGGAATTCAAATCCTGAGCTGAAGTTGTTGACCCACATGTGAGTACCACTACCAACATTTCTTACGCTGATATATCCGGGTTGTAAGGACTGTGTAGTTCCTGTGGCATTCGTAACGGTCAATCCCACGGTATAGTTACCAGGGGTAGCATAGGTTACCACAGGGTTTTGCGCTGTTGAGGTAGAAGGTGTGCCACCCGGCAACCACCAAGTCCAGCTGGTTGGATTTCCGAATTCACTCTTATCGGTGAACTGAACGGTTGTACCCTTACAGAATACCGTTTGACTGGCCCCAAAGTTCGCCTGCGGTGCACAGGGTAAAACGGCTTGAGGATCAATTCCTGTGGCCGTGGCGTTTGTTGCGGTAATCAAGTACCCGCGAAGAGAGGCAGAGTTCAGGCTTGAGCGCATGATTGCTTTTTGATCGTCGGTGAACATGTTCACACAATCATCATCGGCATAGTCCATGTAGTTTTCAATCTGGTCGGGAAGGTTCGGGTTGTCGTTCGAGCAGGTGTTTGCTGTAAGGTTACAACCGAAGCTGGCTTCATCAACCGGGGGAGTATCGGCACAATTATCGCCTTGGAAACAACCGCCCTTGAACGGGTGGTCCAGACCGAGGTAGTGGCCCATCTCGTGGGTGAGTGTGCGTCCGCGGCTCGAGCTGGTTCCGATGCGGCCCATGCGGTCGTGGCGAATCACAATCCCATCGTAGGTAGTGCTTTGACCAGGGCTTGGTTTATAGGCATATCCCAACACCGTTCCCTGTCCTGAGCTTCCTAGGTCGATGGAGTTCACCACCCAGATGTTTACGTATTTAGTGCGCGGCCAACTCTTTAATGCCTTTACGTTGTTGTTCGCATTCACAGAAAGTGCGCTCTGAGTACGAGTGATTCCAGTGTGGCAGTTGCCGTTTGGATCAAGTTTGGCCAATTTAAATTCAATCTCACAGTCGGCGGCTACATTCAAGAATGTACCGCGTGTGTCGCTGGTATCGGGGTTCAATCGACGGTAATCTTCGTTCAATACCTCAATGGCATTTTTGACCTGTTTGTCGGTGATATTATCCGATGCGTCGTCATAGATGATGTGGACGACCACGGGGATGGTGAATACTGTACCTTCTGTTTTTTGATCCGAGTCGAAGTCAACAGTGCTGATAAACTCAGCCCAATCCGACTCATAATTAAGATTTTGGCGCTTGATTTCTTCCTCTAAGAGATCATGTCCACATTTCTGTCCGAAGGAATGTGTTGATACTAAGGCAAATGCCAATAAAATGGGGTATTTGAGGTATTTTCGCATGCTCGGCAAGTTCGTTCATTCACATCATTCTTGCAACACAAAAACCGAGCCGCCGAAAACATGCTAACAATTTGTTTGTAGATTTTTGGTTGTTAGGCAAATAAAGATGTATTTTCGCAGCCCTTTTTAGGGGGATGTTTAGGCATTCCAA
>Ga0255780_10001194_pt1 | contig 24536 bp, 41 predicted proteins | sample 071ome_32_FD_179978 | JGI IMG/M metagenome (GOLD analysis project Ga0255780, IMG submission 179978) | Coastal salt marsh microbial communities from the Groves Creek Marsh, Skidaway Island, Georgia - 071405AT metaG (version 2) | ecosystem: Environmental > Aquatic > Marine > Intertidal zone >... | reverse complement strand
TCCTTTGCTTCTGTTTCAGAAACCCCGAGTTCTTTTGCTAACTCTAGTACCTCATCCGGGATGGGTACCTGAAATGATAGTTCAACGTATTCCATTATTCAATTGTTTTTCCAAGACCTTTAATTAAAACAAAATCTTTAACATCTTCAGCTTCCTTGGTGAACTCCACCTCGGGCTGTGCTTTAGCTAGTGATTCCTCAATGGACTTCATGTAGGCCAAAGTGATATCCCCTTGGGCATTGTTCAACCAAGTCCTAAGTTTGTGGACATCGTTTCTTGTGACCTTGCGGGGTTCTTCCAGTTTGAAGTAACAGAAGAATTCCCCCGATTCCGGATCCATATCTACAGCATCCAATGTGGACTGAGAAAGGGTGTTCTGCAGGAAGTCGGCCATCTCGTGACCATCCATCCCATCATTAGCATACTTCGGTACCATCTGTCGGGCTATCTTGTAGACCATGGTGGTTACCCCGATGGATATAAAATCCTTAAATACTGTTGCGTGTAGCATATTTGTTGTTGATTGATTATGGAGCTAATATAGGTTTAGGCCTCGGGATAAAAAAATGAAGGGCCGGATAAAAATCCGACCCCATCACTCAATCAATCAAACAAATCTATATCAGACCAGGAGCTGAACTCCCAGTGTTTTCATCTTCTTCTTAGCCACCTCGTCGAGGGAGGTTAGCTTCTTGTACCCTCCAACTGTTCCTATGACCGTTGGACCTTGCAGGGAGAGAATATAATCCTTTCCCTCGACGATCCCTGCTTCCTCGAGCAGGGACCTCAGCGTTTCTAAAATATCAACCTTATCCATTTGGACATCGTTTAATTTGATAAGCATAAGCCCAGTGGCTATTATCCAAATCGACCGTCACATTGCGATCTCTAACTTTTGACCATTCCACCTCATCGACCGAATCTCCGTATTTTCCGCCGTTGGTTATTTCAATGCCTTCGACGACCGCTTTTCTGAATGGCTCTGTTCCGAATCCGCCTCTCCAAAGGACGGTGTCTCCTACCTTTAATTTACTCATGATGATTGTTGTTTGATTACTTAGCTAATATAGGTCTAAGGGCCGTAGGGAAAAAATGAAATTTAGTAAATGTGCCCGCTTGCATGGTATAAGAACGTCCCACCCTTACTTGGTTGAGGATTAAACCTCAACCACTTCAAACTCTGAAATTGGGAAAACTTCTCCGTCTATATAATTTTCAATCTCATCAACGTTTTCCTTGTAGTATTTGAGTTCAGCTTCTGCTTTGGATTTTTGACCAAAGGTGGGAACTTTCTCATCTGGGTTTAAAAGCACGAATGCCCCAAAATTGTCATCCAACTCCAAGAATCTGTTGGATGGTACGTGTTTAATTGCATATCTAGCCATGGAGCTAATATAGGTAAAGGGGTCGTAGGGAAAAAATGAAACACTAAAAAGCCCAGCATGTCTTGGAGGAGATTTAGCTGGGCTTAGTGTCTTTAGTAACCTTAGCTAATGCAAATGAACCCATTTCGAGTAAGGGCTGGAAAGGTAGGTTTGACCTCGAGAGGCAGGTTACTCTTCAATCCCCAAGACATCGGAGATTTTTTATCCTTCCCAAAAGCAGACTCCGCGAACGGAATCTAAGTTACCTCTAAATTAAGGAAAGAGGTAACCCACTCAACAACGAAGCCACCTCAAGGGGTGACCTCACACAAACCTTGTGAGACAAGGTAGTCTTGTAATAAGTCCATCTTCATAGCTGTCCCAGCCTTAACTACATATGGTTGGTACAGAAAGTCCTTGATGGTTTCTTTAGAAACTGCCCTCACATCAATGTAAGGGTATTTGTTAGCAAAATCATTAATGAATTCTCTGATTACAGCATCTTGGTTGTAACCATTCTGTTGGTAGAAGATTTGTTCTGGTGTATCCATGGTGTAATTGTTTGATAAAGCTAATATAATGGAAATCCACTAATAATAAAAACGAACACGCACGTGGGCGGAGTATCTTATTAACATAGTATGCTATGGGGTGTTGGGTAACTCTTCTATTACCTCAGCACCCCAAAGGGTTGCTTTGTCCTTTGCATCCTCCAATGAATCTGCATAAAGGATGAAGAATTCGCCGTGCTCTTTGCAGAGGTATTTACTTTGCCCTTCCATATTAGTTCATTGAAATTCTACCAAAAAGATCCATTGCAGTATCCAGATCTTCCGTGGAGTTTTCGTCGACCTCATAGGAATCCAGCACTTCAAACTGATCTTTCTCTGGGATAATCGCTAGGGTTCTACCATCATCCCACTTAACATGTAGTTGGTTGAGGTCATCCACGAATTGAACTACTCCGCATTGACCTGGTTGAATCGGATCCACGTCCTCCATGGAAATCATCCGAACTCTTTTACCTTTTAAGTATTTCATTGTTTGATTATTTGTCTCAATATACTTAACCTCAACGCACAAAAAAAATGGATTCACTAAGCGAATCCATTGGTGTAATCAAACAACAACACGGGAGGGGGCTTAGTCCCCTGGTTATGACACCCGGTTATTTTTGGTCCCCTTCTAGTTTTTCAAGAGCATCCTTTAGATGCCTTGCATAGAAGGGTCTGTCGAAGTCTTCTGAATTCCAGTAAACTTTTATAGATCGCATCACATATTCAAGTGACCACATGATGTCATCTTTTTCATCTTTGGTTAAAGCCCTTTTCTCTCCAGCCATTGTATGTACATTTTAGCAGCAACTGCACGTCGCTGAGGTTTAAACTTGTATCTTTTCTGAATCAATGCTTCAGCAAGACGAACGAATTGGTCTCTAACCTCCACATCTGGTAGGTTGATTTCCTTGGGTTGTTTTGCGGTTATGTATATTGCCATAGTGTTTAGTAGTAATCAGCGTCAAATTCACATTGGCCTTTTTCTTCCACACAGGCCTTAATCTTTTCTCCAAGTCCCAATCGGGCATACAACATTAGCATTGCGAGGGTGAGCATCTTTACCTCTTTTTCTTCTCCCTCAATTTCCAAATGCTTTGCTACCTGCTCATTGTTGTAACTTACACAGTCTTCAAAGAACTGATCTAACTTTTCCTTGTTATCTCCCAATCCCGAAATACACCTGTCTAGGGCATCCTGAATGTCGGGGAGATCTTCTTTGGTGAATAAGTAATGAGACCCAATGACCTCATTACTTTCCTCATCAACGATCGGAGATTCTTTTCCTCCGAAGTGTGAAGCATCTGTGCTGTCCTGAACAGCAAACCAAAACTTCCCTTCAATGTCTCCGCTATAATACCTTCCCATTACGCTTCCTCTTTTAATAGTGCTTGAACTGGTGTGAATTTATTACCTTCACCGTATGTCGGACAAACTTCCCATTCCCCATCCCTATAGAGATAAGCGAACTCACCCCAACAGTTGTTTGTATCTGTTAAGTAATCCTGTTCATTTGCAGAAGTTGTAGCATCCACCCCGGTTTCTCCCCGGTCTTTATAAAACTCTTTGGAATGAAGTGAACTCATATCACCTTTGCTTAGAAGTTCGTTGACCTCAGCAGGTGATGTGTAATTTTGGATTAACTCTTGGCCGACTCCTTCTGGATATCCATCGTAGTGGCAATAAACTGATGTGATTGATCCGTTTTGATTTTGGATCCCGATGCGTGAACGTGTTCCCATTGTTGTTGTTATTTTTTGATTACATAGCTAATATAGGAAATGAGTTCGGATAAAAAAACTGAGAGCAAGAAAAAAGTGCGAAGAAAAACTCCACGCACTTTTTATGATATTTTACAGAGATTTTGTGTGGACTATAAGTTGTCCAGGATATCTCTAATAATGTCGTCCTCGTCTACATAATCTCTTGTGTAGTCGTTGTCGATACTTGCTTCTGCTTCTATTTCAACTTCGTTATCTCTGGTTGATGTATCAATCTCTACCTCAACATCATCTATTGCTTGGTCTTCCGCATCTCTTGCAAGGGAATTCCAATTAACAGAATCGAAAGCACTTTCCAATTCATCTATGGTATAACGATCTTCATCATCTTCATAACCATCGGTATCTAATCCCTGAACTTCGCTTACTATTTCATCCCAAAGTGATGAGGTGTCCCATGTTCCATTGATCCCTCCCTCAAAGTATGCTGTAATAGTAGCACTTGTCGAATAGGGTTTACCCATGTTAAAGTTAAATTCATCATTGGTTTCAAGTTCTATGTGATCCCAGAAATTAACATTATCCATAGCATCCTGGAACATTTCTTTGGTGTAAGTCTTTTCCTTCATGCCTATGTTTTCTAAATCCCTTAAAAGATCTGAATCATCTTCCTCGTGGATTCTGCTGTACTCTGCTGTAGAAAAGTCGTGGAATTTTTTAATGTGTCCCATTCGGTAATTTTGTTTATGTATATATTCCAAAGAACACAAAAAAGGCCAAGGTATTATCCCTGGCCACATAATAATAAAAAACCCTTTAGATACCTAGTGTGAAACGAGCTTGCTTCTATTTTTGCTTAAAAGCTTTTTAAACTCCATCTCACTCATGTCATCCTTTAATTGACGAAGCAAGACTTTTAAAAGCATCTGTTTCTCCCATTTTTCTAGGGCATCTTTTGTTCCTTTTAGTGCAGAAGATACTTCAAGTATTCTTTCCCAAAGGAATGATTGTTTCTGAGACATAACTAATTTGTCTTGGTTCTATGGTACAAATGTAAGATTAAACCCCGAGGTATGAAAATTATTAACCATGTTTTTAACACATTTTGTTTAACTTTTTTAGAAAAAGATTAAACTGACATTGGGGATTATTTCTTTTCATAGTATTTACACTCCTCCAACCAAACGGGGTCGAAGTTGCTTGGCCACTCAGCCCAACCGTTTGCAATACCATGTTTATGGAACTTAACACCCGGTACTTTTACCTTCCCACTCCTGATAAGCATATTAACCATTTCAGGCTTGAGTGATTCAATACCCTGAATAGTTTTCAATGCACTACATTGGGAATGTGCAGACCAACCAAGTTCCTTCCTGTGTATACAATTATAACAGTTGGGTTTGTCAAATCCTAAAGATTTGAGGTCCTCAGCTAAATCTGTGATATCGTCTAACATTACTCAGTAACTAGAACAACCTCATTACCGACAAATACCTCTTGTCCGATGAGGTCGTCAATTAAACAATTGCCTCTTTCACCATTTAACTCATAAAGGAACATCATGTCATCAGTCCACGATTCCGGGTCCTGAAGAACCTTTTTGATTTGGTGAGATGCAGTAACAAAGGTTTCATTACCCCAGTTATCTACTACTTCTTTTATTTGAATTATCTTTTTCATACTCTTCCTGAAATTATGGCGTCAAACCATAGTGCTACATAAAGGAACCCAAATAGCATAATCAATACTACTAGGCTACCAAGTGCTTCTTTAGGGTCTTCCCTAAACCACTTAACTGTTTCTTTAATTGCTTCAATCATAGTTGTCGACCTTATTTGTCTATACAAAATTACAAATACAATCCGCTAAGAAAAAATGGGAAGCGATAAAAAAAGACGTTCCGAAGAACGTCTTTTCTGTGTTAAGGGAGTGAGACTAATTAGTCAATAACCTCCTGAACAAGTTTGTCGGTAGTATAGAAGGTACGCGTTGAACCGTCTTTACGAACACGAACAATTTGTTCTCCATTAGGAGCTGTTGCTTCCAAGAAGTCTAGAATTACTTCTGCTCCTGGGCGCATTCTTGACGAGGTGTTTTCCTCGATTGACTTTTTACTGAAGACTTGCAAGTGCTTGTCTGTTTTCACTTTGAGGGTTTTCTTACCCAAAGAAGCCATAGCTTCTGCTTTCTTTGATTTACTCATAAAACGTCCTGTTTTTGGATCTCTAGTTAATGCATTCATATTTGAATTGCTCGGCTAAATTAAACATAGTTTCTCAAATAAAAAAATTCCCAGAAAAAAAATCTGGGAATTCTTGAATTAGTTTTCGGTTTCTATTCCTGCGGACTTCAGAATTTCCTGAAGTTCATTTTCACAATTTTGCTTTTCTTCCTCAATTGAGGTTTCAACTTTGAAAGCAACAAAGGCACCAAGTAACATCGAGAGTTCATCTAGGTGTCCGTGTTGAAGTGCAGTTAAAGCAATAAGGGTTGCGTGACCAATTGCTTCTAGTTCGTCATCTCCAGAATCTCTTGCAAACTGGATAGTTGCTTTGGCATTTTGGAAGATGGCCTGTAAAAGTTGTTCCTTGTCCATAATAGATCTTTGTTTGATTGCTTAGCTAATATAGTCAAGCTTAGCGCTAAGAAAAAACGAAACTTAGAATCCTGCAAAATTTTCGGAGGACATTATTCCAATCAAAATCGATTGAAAATCATGAAAACGCCCACCCACCTCTTTCGGTGCTCCTTTTAGACTTGTGAGTTCATTCTTCCCGCAATAGAAATCCCCACCCACCTCTTGTGGTGCTCCTTTTAGACTTGTGAGTTTGTTGTTATAACAATCGAAATCCCCACCCACCTCTTGTGGTGCTCCTTTTAGACTTGTGAGTTCATTCTTCCCGCAATAGAAATCCCCACCCACCTCTTGTGGTGCTCCTTTCAGGCTTGTGAGTTGGTTGCCCGAACAAATAAAATCCCCACCCACCTCTTGTGGTCCTCCTGCAAGGGTTGTGAGTTGGTTGTTATTACAAGAGAAATCCCCTTTATCCCCAACCTTTTGTGGTCCTCCTTCCAGACTTGTGAGTTTGTTGCCCGCACAATAGAAATTCCCACTCACCTCTTGTGGTGCTCCTGCAAGGCTTGTGAGCTTGTTTTCCCCACAATAGAAATTCCCACCCACCTCTTGTGGTGCTCCTTTCAAACTTGTGAGACTGTTGCCACCACAATAGAAATACCCACCCACCTCTTGTGGTCCTCCTTCCAGACTTGTGAGTTGGTTGAAATCACAATTGAAATACCCACCAACCTCTTGTGGTGCTCCTGCAAGGGTTGTGAGTTGGTTGTTATTACAAGAGAAACTCCCACCTACCTCTTGTGGTGCTCCTGCAAGGCTTGTGAGTTTGTTGTTCTTACAATCGAACCACCCACCTACCTTCTGTGGTGCTCCTTTCAAACTTGTGAGACTGTTGCCACCACAATAGAAACCCCCACCTACCTCTTGTGGTCCTCCTTCCAGACTTGTGAGTTTGTTGTCCCGACAATCGAAATACCCACCAACCTCTTGTGGTCCTCCTTTAAGAGATGTTAGCTTGTTTTCCTTACAATTGAAATCCCCACCAACCTCTTGTGGTGCTCCTGCAAGGCTTGTGAGTTTGTTTTCCTTACAATTGAAATCCCCACCCACCTTTTGTGGTCCTCCTTTAAGAGATGTTAGCTTGTTTTCCTTACAATCGAAATACCCACCCACCTTTTTTGGTGCTCCTTCCAGAGATATAAGTTTGTTCCCCTTACAATTGAAACTCCCACCAACCTCTTGTGGTGCTCCTTCAAGACTTGTGAGGCTGTTGTAAGCACAATGGAAATCTCCACAAACTTTGCCGAACTTGACTCCTTCAAAGTCTTTAAAAGAAGTATATCGCAGTCTTCTTTGAGGAATCTTGAAACTTCCAGCCACATCAACTAGTCCAGTATCAGCATTATAAGTCCAAATTCCTTTAGTGTAATAGTTTAAGAAATTTCTCTGATCTTCAGTAAGTTCTAAGTTTTTCATAATTGTTGTTGTTTTTGATTACCTGACCAATATATGGGTTTGGAGCGCTAAGAAAAAACGAAACTTAGAATCCTACACCATACAAATCTCCAACCAAATCTGCTTCTAGATCATAGCCTTTAGGCCAAACAAGCTTGGATCTGATTTCTTTAAAGTCCTCATCGTTCCAAACTTCTTTAAGATTCATTATCATGCGTGTAGGATCTTTAGCAATTTCTTTATTGAGTGTATCAACAGGAATTACAGGAAGAAGTGTCACAAGGAGTTTCCTTGTTTTTAGCCCTCTCCTCTTAACCCCACTTAGCCAACTTTCAGGATTCCATCCTTTTTCCCACTTATAGGATCTAAATGCATCACACCAGAAATCCCTACCCACCTCTTGTGGTCCTCCTTTTAGGCTTGTAAGTTCGTTCTCCCGACAATCGAAATTCCTACCCACCTCTTGTGGTCCTCCTTTTAGGCTTGTAAGTTCGTTCTCCCGACAATCGAAATCCCTAACCACCTTTTTTGGTCCCCCTTCCAAAGATGTGAGTTTGTTGTTACGACAATAGAAACGAATAACCTTTTGAGGTGCTCCTGCAAGGCTTGTGAGTTTGTTGGAAGAACAATCGAACCACCCACCTACCTTCTGTGGTGCTCCTTTCAAACTTGTGAGACTGTTGCCACCACAATAGAAATCCCTACCCACCTTTTTTGGTGCTCCTTTTAGACTTGTGAGTTTGTTGTTACTACAAGAGAAATACCCACCCACCTTTTGTGGTGCTCCTTTCAAACTTGTGAGGATGTTGTTCGAGCAATCGAAACCCCCACCCACCTCTTGTGGTGCTCCTGCAAGACTTGTGAGTTGGTTGTTCCTACAATCGAAATGCCCACTGACCTTGCCAAACTTAACTCCCCTAAGGGTCTTAGCTCCTTTTGAAGAATAATCAAAATCACCTTTCACATCCACCAGTCCGGTAGCAGGATTATAAGTCCAGGTTCCATCGGTGTACTTGTCCAAGAAATCCTTCTGACTCTTGTTCAGACCCAATTTTTTCATAACTGTTGTTGTTTTTGATTACTTGACCAATATATGGGTTTGGAACGCTAAGAAAAAATAGGAACACTAAAAACCCCAGATAATTTCTGGGGTTTTACTGAAGGGGAAATTAGGCTGTTGCTAGACCAGGGATTAGTTGTCCAGCTTTTCTAACTCCTATAATGGAGTCAAGTGCAAATGTACGAATAATAACTTTATCTTTTAAACCTCCTTGGTCACCTTCTTTTTTTTCTGGAAGACCGATGATATCCTTTTTGGCAATTTCTTTTCCGTCGAGGAAGTAAGTGGTTTCACCCGGTTTCATAAAGATACACTCTAAGTAGGTTTTGCCTTTGTGTTCAATGAATGGGGTGCCATCGATTCTCTTGCCCCATTGTCTTGGACCTGGCTGGAATTCTTTAGCAGCGATAGCCTCAAAGAGTTCGACTGTTGTGAGTTCTCCTTGGGCTTGGATTTTCAAACGGCGGTTGACCATGTTTTTAAACCCTTTACCTGAAGTGAATAGCATTACTAATGAACCCTTGGTTACCTTGGTGACCTTGTTTTGCATAGGGTTTTTCATACCACCCTTGAGCTTAACGTCGGTAACAGTGTCAAGTCCTACGAATTGAGAACCTTTGAAATCTGAAAGTTGTTGTTGAATAGACATGCTGTGTTGTTTGTTTAATTACACAGCTAATATAAGGCTTAACCTCGAGAATTAAAAATATTTAGGGTTAAAAACTTAGAAATTTCCAAATAGGTATTGGTACACAACCTGTGGGATCTGAGTACAAATCATCGGGTTTCCTGCGCCATCTGTGCATCGAATCTCGGGGAGTTTTTTGATATAAGACCTCATATAAGAGGGAGCTTTCTCCAATCTTCTAACAATAGCATCCCTACTATAAAGTCTGTTGCTATCGTAATATGATTCATTGAGCTGCTCGTATGATTTAATATTATCCATTATCCAAAAGTTAATTCTCCCATGACGGTTAGCTGGAAGATGATATCAGCATCACCAGCATCGATTTCATCCTGTGTGAATCTTTGAAAGACCTCAGGATAATCCTTTGCACATAACTCTAAGCCTCTACGAAGATTCTTCTGGGAGAGGTATCCAAGTACATCATCCTCGTCTTCCACATCGTAGACAGGCATTTTGAAAGCGGGGTTTTTGAATACCGCTTCTGAGATCCTTTCGGTCAGTGCAAGATTTCCCTTTGGTGGTAAATCATCTTCAAAGTCTGCAACATCTATAAAGTACCAATAGTTGGACCCACCTTCAAGGGCAGAGACAATGACGTTCTCTATCATGCCTTCGGTTACTTCGTATTCTATTTGTATTTTCATCTCCTTTAATGTTTGTGTACGTGCGTATACAGAGTATGTTACGGACATACTATATATCCAACAAAAAAGCCTGAGATTTCTCCCAGGCCTTTTGCGTAATCAAACTTATGTATCACCACCAAGAGTCGTAGTAGACTGTGTATCCTTCTTCGATGGCTTTGAGGGAATCCTTTACAAACTGTAGATCATCTTCCCTTTCTTCTTCGTTGTCATAGGATTCACCAAAGAAGAATCCTGAAGTGTGGGGTAGCTCATTATCAATAATGCAAGCTGCAAGTTGGTGAAGATCATCTTCCCTCAGGACAACAGGATCGCAGTTAAACTGTTCTCCCTCTCCACCTTTGCTGCGGTAAAGATTTTCCATCCAACCGTGGAGATTAGGATGCTTTCTCCAGTAGTGAACTTCTTCTGTTTCAACATCTTGAATCTCTTCTTGGAAGTCAACCTCTTTTGAAGGGTTGTACTTCATCTTGTAAGCGAACATATCTAATCCCATGACTTGTTGTTTTTAATTACAATTCAAATATAGGGTTTGAGAACGCTAAGAAAAAATGCTTAGATGATGAAAGACCTGAAGAAGAAAGGGTCTCCTGTGAGGTTACCTCGAACTACATTCTTCCGGATCTGTTCCTCACCTTCTTCCAGCGAATCTACAACAGATGGTGGGGATTCTAGATCTTCTATTAACCTCATCGGTAAAGCCATTGCTCTAGAAGAGATCAACGTCTCTTCCCAGATTTCATCTATGGTTTCGTTGGGTTGTCTATTTAGGTATTCTTGGATGAGTTCTTTTGAGTTTCCTTTTACTACAAAGTTTAGACCCCGAAGTGGTCCGAAGTGATGGTTAACAAAGCTGATTAAAGTTCCTTCTTCATTAATAAAGCTATCTAAGCTTGATTCTTCATTCATACTCTCTCTTTAATTTTTTGGACCTCAAAACTAGACATCCACGCCGAACGGAAAAAACGAACACAAAAAAAGCCGGGAAAATACCCGGCCTTTTGGTTGTACAGATGCTGAAGACTTACTTCTTCATCATTTGTTCGTTGGTCTTACGTCCTCTTACCATGTTGTAAGCATAGTTGATCACCCGGTCGTTAGGAGCTGTTCCAGCCAATACCGCTGATACAAATCCTTCTGTGAATCCAGTCTTCTGAGCAACCTTGCGAACATCTCCACGACGAAGACGACGGTTGATCTGAGCAAGCTTAGCAGATTGTGATAGACGTCCACGTTCTGTTTTGGTCTCAACCACTTGTTTAACCTTGGAGGTTTTCTTAGCCTTTGGTTTCTTAGCTGGTTTTGGTTCCTCTGGAGTGAACTCTACAATTAGCTGGGTAGATGTGTTTTCACCTCTAGTCTTTGTCCCAAATGAGATTGGGTCTGCTTTACCCTTCGGGGTACGCTTAATCTTACCTTCGATCCCAAGCTGGTGCTTACGATTAAAGATAGATGCACGTGTGCGTCCTAGTGCACGAGCAATAGAGTTACCATCTGCACCTCTTGCGATGAGGTCTTTCAACATCTGATCATCGGCTGGGCTCCAGCGCATGTTCAGGAAATCCGGTTTCTTTTTCATTTTTTCTGCCATATCTGAGATAGGTTTTAAAGAGTTATTTTATTATTATACAGCTAATATAATAAAGTTTTCCCATTTAAAAAAAATATTATCAAGGAAAAATTAAATATTATCAACAATAACAAATAAATTATCTACTCCTCTGGTAACATGGATTCAGTAATGGATTCGAGTGTGAGAGTTAGACTCTTTACGTTCTCCACGTCTTCTGCTGTTGCTGCATCTCCCCTTTTCTGTCGTTCTTCTAGTTCACGCACTAGAGCAAACAGTGCATTCAACTCCTCTTTAAGATTTCCCATACTGTACCTCCTTTGCTTTCAATACATTAAGAAGATTTGTTAAGTAATCAACCGATTGCTTTATACATAGATACTCCTTACCTTCCTTCTCATATGAAAGTAGATCCATGGAATATTCCTGAATCTTATCTTCCACCTGATCTAGCACAAAACCACTTTCCATCAAATCTTCTACTATGACTTCTTCATACTCTGGATGGAAAAAGATTACATGTGCTGCATCCTCTATATTAACATTTGACATCTTCATATAATATTTATGTTGTTATACCTTCTTGTGTTCCTCAAATGTACCCGGACGATACGCTTATAAAAAAAGAAAGGCGGATCTTTTTAGGATCCGCCCTTCTAAAACAACAATTGAGATATATTAGAAGTCTCCAGGAGCTACCTGGAAACATGGAATTCCATTCCGTCTCCACATGTCAACGACTTTGTTTCTGTCATCGAACACGCAGACAATTTTCTTCTTCCCTTCATCTCCTGGGAATTCCTCATTCAACCACATCTCTTTAAGTTCATCATCCTTCATGAAAAGGAGTGGTGGTTTGTTAGGTCTCATTAGGAGACGATCGAAATCTACATCGTACTCTTTTAACCATGCGATGGTTGCATCCATGGTGGCATCTGATCTTCCGCTGAAGATGATCATTTCGTGCCCTTGTTCCTTGAAGGCTTTGAAGGCTTCGATCACCGGCCAATTAGGAGAATCCATTTTGACATTCTGTGGGTCAAAGAACTTAGCCCAATTGATCTTGTCGCCATCGCTCGTCGCGAGGGCCCTACGTTCACTGATGTCAGCCAACGTACCATCAAGGTCGAAAATTACTGTTTTCTTGTTACTCATTAACTTTTACTTTTTGAAGATCCTGTTCCAGCTCTTAGTGCGATGATGACTAATGATGCGCCGAAGAATGTCTTCATACTGTATTCGATTTCAAAGCCCATCAAATTCAGTCCCCATAACAAAATCGCCGGACCGATTAGAAAAACTAAGAGGAGTGTAAATGCAATAAGTGCAATTGCACCACCTACACCCAAATACTTCAACAATTTATTAAATGCTTCCATTTCTGTTCTACAAATTTACTTAGAATATTTCAACTAAAAAAATGCAATTCTATCTTTCCCAATACTTTACACCAGGCTCTTGACTTGTCCATTTGACTTCTCCGTCGATATCAATACGAACGATATCCTCTTTAAAGTGCAAACCTGCAATGTAGTTAGGTGGGGATTTGATTTTATCATATGTCATGACAAGACCTTCTCTTGTATAGACAGTAACCTCAGACCCACCGGGCTGGTGGCTGAGAGGATTAGTGCGGTACTTATCTTCTACCTTAATGTGCTTCATATTATAAATGCTTTTCCCTTTCAGTCTCTTTCCAGACGAAATAGTTTAACTTTCCTACCATGTATTCCATGGAATATTTCGTCTCTTTATCTTGAGCCGCCTTTAATAGCTCCGAAGCCCAGAACTCGATCTTGGGTCTGTAACCTCTCTTATAACGGGTATCTCTTGACTCTCTCATATTAAGCTGTTCTTGCACGGCCAAGACCGTAGATGAATAAAAATCCTAATGCGAACATTAATGGGTGTTGGTCAATTAATGCTAATGCATACCCTCCAACTGCTTGGAAGAGCAATACAAACACATCGATGATTCCTGGGAACTGACTCAGTACGAACAGGAATAAAAGAATAACGAATAGGCGTGTTGCTAACTTGATCATATCTTTTGTTGTTGTTTATAACCCCAATATAGTTATAGGTAGCGCACTAAAAAAACGAAAACTTAGAAAACTGATTTGATCTCTTCTAAGTAGTGTGCCTCTGCAATAGTATGCAGATTACGGGCAGAGTTTGTTTCCGCACCCGCGAATATTATAACTTCATCACCAATCACCTCAACATCATCTATCTCAAAGATCTTTTTGCGTAGGATGTTGACAGCATACTTCTGATTCTTCCATTTGATCAGGTCTCTCATGGTAAATGCTTTTTACAATTATACTGAAAAAAAATTAGACAGTTTCCCATTTTCATTTTTCCTCTCCGGGGGATAACACTACATTTGTATAGTACCTGGAACGGTAAGGGCGGGAGTGACACTCCGGGAGAGTAGACTCCAACCTGCGCTGGGGTTTCGTAGAGGTCCTAAAACCATAGCCCTTGTCGGGAGTGTCATGTGGATTCCTGACAGCCGAACTCCACGGGAAAAATCCTCGCAGCTACAGAGAAAACACGTCGAACTCAAAACTCCACATGAAAATTTTTTGGATCGCCCCTTCGACCCTTTGGCGACCTTTATGTCCACTTGAACCTCCAACGGAACGATCGTTACTCCAAGTGGGGTTTCAAAAACCCACCAACTATGCAGTCTATCTGCACAGTTGTTTTCGTGGACTCCATAAAAGTTCGTCCCACCTGGGATGTACTTCTCAGGGAACCCAAACCCAGCCCGCAAAAAAAATCCCGGACCGTGTGTCTCAAATGAGACGTGCACATTACCGGGATTCCGACGGGGGCGTCGCGTAGAGTGAGTATGTTACTCACATAGTATGTTTACTTCTTCTTCTTAGGTCTTCCCCTTTTCTTTGCTGCGGGTTTTGCAGGTGCATCCTTCGCAGCCGCAGGCTTTTTTGCTGCAGCCTTCTTTTTTGCAGCGGGCTTTCTACCAGGTCTTTTCTTACCGGTGGCGGCACCAACTACATCTTCAGCCTGATCAACGACTTCTTCAACAGCTTCCTTGACATCAGCCAATTCTTCTTTGACAGCCGCAATCCTTTCTTTCACTTCATCTGTAATGACTTTGACCTTCTTCTTGCCATCTTGGTAGGCTTCAACAACCTGCTCATCGATGGTGGTCTTGCCCAGGAGCCAATTCCAGAATCTCTTTAGTGCATTCATAGTACTTACTTTTTTTTGTTAGGTCATTTATATATCCCCCTCGCGTCGCGTAGTACATAGTATGTTACCACCATACTATCTATAGTGCATTCTGAGCAGCTCTGATAAATGAGATGAGGATGTAGCGTGTGCCATCCCAGACCGGGCGGGCACCGTGTCTATGTGTAACCATTCCAGGATGAATAAAGGCATTCCCATTTCTCTTTGGAGTCATAGTCATGCCTAGTCTCTGGAAGTAAGTGCCACCACCTTCGAACTCTCCATTGAGTCGAACCCCCATGGTCCAGTGTGACCAGTCGTGATGCAGATAGAGATGGTTCTGATCTTCCTTCCTGTATCGGATCATAAAGTTCTCTGCATAGGGTTGGTCTACCCAGTCTCCCTCTAGAGACCAAATAGACTTGGCAATGGGTGCTACAAAGTCATGGATGACACGAGTGTACATCTCTCCAATGCCTAGAGATCCAAGTTCAACATCGACGGCGGGATAGGCTCTATGTCTATCAGTCATCCAGGCGTTCCTCTCTTCAGCCAGACCAATCACCATGTCGCAGAAGGCTTGGTTGAATAAAGGGAACTCGAAAACATTGGAGTGCTGTGGGCCGACCTCATCTATTACCAGCTCCCACTCTCTTCTCAGAATGACAGGTTCTAGATAGGCATCGCAGAACTGGGCATAGGGATCTTGAGCTGGACCGGCAGACCCAGACTCATCTCCCACAGAAAATATGTTCTCGTTAGCATCCATGACCATCATTATACTCCCACGCAACGAGGGGGTTTCGACCCTTAGCTGCCAGACCCGCCGGCCATCCAAATATTTACCCATGAAAGTTCCGTTCATATAGATGCTACTAGTACTAGTAAGAGAGAGACATAGACTAGTACTAGAGATGGGCAGAGACAGCCTTAGACACGAGGAGTACTCTTAGATATGACTGTGAGGCTATGACCGGGGCTAACTTGGTGCCCAACCCCTAGTAGCCTCGAGGTTCGGGGCGAGTTCCGGGGCGACTTTAGGATCTGGGAGTTAACCCCACTTATCCCCACAAAAATCCACTTTACTATATCGTAACCGCAGGGTTGAGGTTAACCGGGGCGGCACGAGGAAGACCTGGGGTCTCGGGGAAATCTCAAAACCCCTCGCCCACACCCTGGGTGGTATCTCACACATCTAGAGGGGCTGCCAAATGGGCCCTTTTTCCGAGAACCTAAAGGTCTGGGCTGGGGGATCCAAAGATGGGTCTTTCTTTCCTCTCTATGTACTAGTACTAGAGGTCTGGGTTGGGGTATCTAAAAGGGTCTCTATGTACTAGTCATATGTGGTAAGATGTGGGATGTCTAGTGAGGGACATGTGTGTCCCTCTGTGCATCCCTTGCCTGTGCTAGTACTAGAGGTCTGGGTTAGTGTCCTTTCCTATATGTCTATGACTATGGGTATGTGTGTTGTTAGTACTAGTCTATTGTCTGTGTGCTTCTTTATCTTTAGTAGTAGTTGTATGTGTCTGAGTCTATGTGTTATCTCTAGTACTAGTCTTAGTCTTATGTCTAGTGTTAGTACTAGTAGCATCTATATGAACGGAATATCTTCGGAGGGCGGCGGGTCCAGTGATTGATGCCCAAAATGTCCCCTTTTTGGTTGTGATATATAAGTAAAATCAATCCAATCTATGCCACGTCCTTTTGCTTACAACTCCGGAGCCCAAATTCCGGGCACTTTAAAATTTGGCAACCTCTCTGTGGGTGCATCGACCCGGAAATGGAATAGCAGATATGGCGGGGTGAGATGGTTTAACGGTCCTGTTGAATCCACTGGATGGGTTCTTGGGTTTGCCAGGGAAGACAACCGGCAGCCTGGTTTTATCCGAACAGATTCCAAAGGTGGATATGACTTTATCTCCATGGTCAACAACCTGTCAGGCAGAAGAGGTATGACCAGATTTCTTAATGGGGAAACAACGGCTGCTAAATCCTGGCTCAACTCCAATGAATTCTGGACAAATTGGGCTCCCACAGATTGTTATGTTGCAAAGGCTTTGGGAGCAGATGCTTCCAACGGTGCGGTGTTTGATCGAAGCATTTCGGTGAACGGCATGCTCTTGGTTGTTGCTGGAGCAGTGGGTGGACAATTGGCTGTGCCTGATGAATGGGCCAAGAAGGTTGCTAGATCCTATCAATTAATTACTGACCCAAACGGGGCAGGCATAAATCTTGCCTATCAGAACAACCTAATTGAGACCTTGCTCGGCTATCCCAATACTGTGCATGCAGGACTTCCGACTTCCCAAAGGATTGGCTATGGAAGTGGTGATGACTACACTCCCAATTGGCTAACAGAGGCAGGTGCTGCCCAGTATGCTGGCTATGTGCAATTCCTGGATTCACACGTGCAGAATGATATGGTTTGGTACTCAGGTGGAACCACAACTGGAGATCAAGACATTGAAAGTGTTTTTGAACACATCTTTCACACCATTCACCTATTTGGCATCTATGGTGCTGTTCCGGGGTCAGAAGTCGAGATGAATTGGCAAGCCACTTTAAATCCAAATTGGCAAACAACAGAATTGCACCTTGCAATGGCACAAGCCATCAACAACAACATGTATAATCCTAGTGATTACGCACCCAACTGGGCAACAGATCCCGAACAGGCAGAACTTGCTTATAAAGAATACACATACCTATTGAACTGGGGAATGTGGGAGATGTCAACCTTCTGGGACGGTGGGTCTCTCGCACCTGAGTGGAACGATATAATGAGAACTCCGTCTGGGATACAAGCCAATAATCTTTTGGGCTATACCTTATTCAACGACTATTTTGCTCCAGTGCTTAGCAAACCAAGCTTCACAACTCTTAGAACCATTTTCCAGGACAACGATGGTGGTGTTTCTGGCTATGTGCCAAAGAGCTGCAGTTAGGTCTTTTGGTGCTGTTGACATGCTCTTTTCCCTTGTAATAGATTTATAGCTCACGTGTGTCTTGTTTATAGCTCAATATTGGTAGTTCTTGAGCCGTATTCGTGTTGTGTGTGAGCTATATGTGTATTGGTTTCTTTATGTGTGCGAGTACTAGTCTTTCTCTTAGTCTTATGTCTAGTGTTAGTACTAGTAGCATCTATATGAACGGAATATATTCGGAGGGCAGCGGGTCCCTGTGATTGGGGTCTGAAAAGCCCCTATGCTTCTTCGTATCTCTTGAGGTACTTCTCGTAAAGTGTTGGGAACTTCTGTTTGATGTTGTTGTCCGTGGATATGCGATGCTGCTTGGGTATGACATTGGAATGAAACTTGGTAGAGACCGGATTTCCCGATGCATCCAGGCTTTGCGTCTTGCCAAAGCTTTTGTTGTACTTATTGGCAGATGCCTTGCGTTGTTTGTCGAGTGAGGAGATGAACTCATTCACCATATCGGGAGTAACATCTCCCAAAAACTCTGCTAACCTCTTGAGCTCTTCTGCTGTCCTATTCACAAAATCCTCATAGTAGACTACAGTCTTTTTCCCTTGATATGAGTCGTACCATCTAATGAGTGCCATATAATCTGATCGTGTTCTCTTGCCATTTTTATCAGACTTTGGGTTGGGTAACTCTGTGGCCTTTAGTCCAGTAGCGTGTTTTACAATTCCCTCTGGTGTTCTTTCCCCTGTGTGTCTGGGTATGCACTCTTTATAATTTCTGAGCATAAGAACTACAACTTTATCATCTTTTCCTTGCGTGTTTTCTTGCCAGAATCTATGATAGTGTGCGTGGGTCTTGGAAAACCCCCTTCCGGTCATTTTATTTAGGCAGTCGTTTAAAAAATTGCTTCCCGATCTGGGATAACTAAGTATAATTCTCTCCATATGGTTTGTGCTTTGTTTATATACCCAGATGAAATGCCAACTCCTTACGGTTTGTGGATCGAGTGTTGCCTGTTTGTGGATCAGAACTTGTGCTATGTGATCCGCATTCGTGTCTTGTGTGATCCGCAATTAGATGGTCTTCCTGAAGGAGAGCTGCACAAGCTCTCTGTCTGAGTTGGTGAATGAAGTTTCCAGGGAAAGTCCTTCTTTGATTCTGATGTGTGCGTATAAAGAGGTTGGGGTTTTATAGAGCCCGTTCTTGGGCAGAGGTCCTAGCATCCAAAGGGGAGCAATGCCTATCCTGACATTGGGATTGAGCCTGTACTCTATCTGAGCAAGTCTAACTCTAAGCTGAGCAGTCATTTGATATGCAGAATCTTTCCCCTTGTAAGTTTCTGAGCCAAAGATGTTTAGCAACTCCACTCTTGGACCAAACACCCATCTGCCGTAGGTGAATGACTTCTCTATGCTAATCGATAGGGAATTATATCCAGAGACATTGGCAGCGAGTTCTGCTTGCCAGCTTTCTGCGGCATCTTTTGGCTGAGCCAAGGAGGTGTAGTATAGCAATGATAGTAAACAAAGTGATAAGAATCTCATATGCTTTATGTTTATGTATTTGGTAAAGCCTTTGGATCCTCTTGTTCGTGTGTAGGGTAACAGTAAGGTTTGCTATCCTTAATATGGGATGCTACCTGGATGGCGGCGGGTCTCGGTGATGGTGCCCTAAAAAGTCCCCCTTGCGTGTGAGATATATAAGTCACTCTATTGATGCAAGAGATGAAGCACTTAAAGACATATGGACTGTTTGAAGCCAAGGCTGGACTGAACAAGAGTCAGAAGGATTTCTTGGACAGGTACACCAAGGGCACTTGGTCTTATAATCCTGCTACAGGACTGGTGGATGTGAAAGGTGGTTTTGATTGTAGTGGAACGGGAACTATTAAGACCTTCAGGGGAGTTAAGTTTGGCAAGGTCAGTTGGAGTTTCAATTGTTCGTACAACAAACTTACAAGCCTGGAAGGAGCACCACAAAAGGTGGGTGGGAGCTTCGGTTGTGAGGCGAACGAACTCACAAGTCTAAAAGGAGCACCACAGAAGGTGGGTGGGGATTTCTATTGTGAGTCCAACAAACTCACATCCCTGAAAGGAGCACCACAAGAGGTGAGTGGGGATTTCAATTGTGGTGCCAACAAACTCACAAGTCTAAAAGGAGCACCACAAAAGGTGGGTGGGTATTTCGATTGTTCGGTGAACAAACTCACAAGCCTGACAGGAGCACCACAGAAGGTGGGTGGTCGTTTCAAGTGTTATTACAACAGCCTCACAAGTCTTGCAGGAGCACCACAAGAGGTGGGTGGGGGTTTCTATTGTTTCAGTAGCAATCTCACAAGCCTTGAAGGAGCACCACAGAAGGTGGGTGGGGATTTCGATTGTTATGAAAACAACCTCACAAGTCTGGCAGGAGCGCCACAAGAGGTGGGTGGGCGTTTCAGTTGTAGTAACAACAAACTCACAAACCTGGAAGGAGCACCACAAGAGGTGGGTGGGGATTTCAAGTGTACGAAAAACAACCTCACAAGCCTAGCAGGAGCACCACAGAAGGTGGGTGGGGATTTCGATTGTTTGTGGAACAGCCTCACAAGCCTAGCAGGAGGACCACAAGAGGTGGGTGAGGAATTCAATTGTTATGGCAACAAGCTCACAAGCCTTGAAGGAGCACCACAAGAGGTGGGTAAGGATTTCGTTTGTGATGCATTTAGACTCGTGAAAGAATGGAACCTTAAGGGCTGGTTAAAGGTGCTTCGGGAAGGAAGTCCAGAGGCACAGAAACTTATCTCTACTATCTTATCTGCTGAGGAACTCAATAAAGAAATCCAAAAAGATCCTGCAGGCATGATAATGAAGCTTAAAGAAGTTTGGAACGACGAGAACTTTAAGGATATTAGAGCCAAGCTTGTCTGGCCTAAAGGTTATGGTGATAGTGCAGATCTGGTTGGAGATCTAGATGATGTAGGGTTTTAAATTTTAAATTATGAAGCACTTAAAGACATATCAACTGTTTGAATCCAGAACTGGTCTGACCAAGGGTCAGGAGAATTTCTTAAACAAGTACACCAAGGGCACTTGGACTTATAATCCTGCTACCGGACTAGTGGATGTGGAAGGTGATTTTGGTTTTAATGGAACAAAAAGAAAGAACCTCAGTGGGGTTAGATTCGGCAAAGTAAGTGGGTATTTCTATTGTTGGGGCAACATCCTCACAAGTCTGGAGGGAGCACCACAAGAGGTGGGTGGGGATTTCAGTTGTGATAAAAACAGACTTACGTCCCTGGAAGGAGCACCCCAAGTGGTGGGTGGGGATTTCAGTTGTTATGAAAACAAACTCACAAGTCTTGAAGGAGCACCACAAGAGGTGGGTAGGGATTTCAATTGTGGGAAAAACAAACTCACAAGTCTTGAAGGAGCACCACAAGAGGTGAGTGGGGATTTCCGTTGTTTCCGTAACAATCTCACAAGCCTTGCAGGAGCACCACAAGAGGTGGAGGGGGAATTCAATTGTTATGGCAACAATCTCACAAGCCTTGCAGGAGCACCACAAAAGGTGGGTGGGGATTTCGATTGTGGTGAATTTCAACTCGATGAAGAAGAATGGAACCTCAAGGGCTGGCTCAAGGTGTTGAATGAAGGAACCCCAGAGGCACAGAAGCTTATCTCTACTATCTTATCTGCTGAGGCACTAAATAAAGAAATCCAAAAAGATCCTGCAGGCATGGCTATGAAGCTTAAAGAAGTTTGGAACGATGAGAACTTTAAGGAAACCAGATCCAAGCTTGTCTGGCCTAAAGGGTATGGTGATAGTGCAGATCTTGTAGGAGATCTGGATGATATAGGATTTTAAATAATCCCTATAATTTTCCTTCCAGTGTATGCTTTATATAAAGTAATTTGAGTATTGCATCTCCTTCGAGGTCAATCCCGACTTCCTTGCATAAAGGTATACATAAAAGATTATCTGCTTGGGAGTTAAGTATTTTCTCAACAGTATCAAACCATTTATCTTGCAATGCAATCGCATTATGTAGCAGGTGGAAAAACATATGAAATTTATTTAATTGAGCTACTGTCATGTATTCTTCTTCTTTTGTAAGTTCTTTGACCTTTTGGGATATTGTGGGTAGAAAATTTTGAAGAAGTATGATTGCCTCTGGTGGATATTGGCTATAAAATTCCATAATTTTTGGTGTATCCTTAGGGTCTGCCTCAATGAACTTCCCACTGCCTAATTTCCCACCTACAGATGTGTAAAGGTCATTCCAGTCGGCTGATATTTCATCCCAGATAGGTATTGAAGATTCGAACATTTCAAAATATTCTCGATCGTTTTCTATCATGCACATGCACATGTTTCTAATCATTGTGCCAACCCTTTTGGATCTTGGATTTTTTGATTCTGAAAATTTTTTGGATAAAAGGTTTGCTCCTGTTAATAGATACAATGCTACCGGAGATTTAGTGTCCATGAACCCCGGCCATTCTGTGGGTTTGTTTGTGTTATTTCTTATCATAATTTACTCAAAAATAATGGGAACTTTCGGTAATAAAAAATTTTTTTCTAATTTCCCATTAATTAAAAAGACTGCACACAAAAAAGCCCAGGTAGCCCCGTGCTCCTAAGCTTCTTTGTGGAATTAGTAAATAAGGATGGAGAGATGAAATGTTTTTTTGTATATGACTAATAAAATTAAAGACATTCCAAGGTTTTGACCCTTCTCTCCATATCCTTACCTCAATTATAATGTTATTTCCTTTAAATAAAAAAATTATTTTCAAATTTTCAAATATATAGCTTAAGTGAAACACTTAAAGACATATCAATTGTTTGAATCCAGAATTGGTCTAACCAAGAGTCAGGAGAATTTCTTAAACCGGTACACCAAGGGCACTTGGACTTATAATCCTGCTACTGGACTGGTGGATGTGAAAGGTGGTTTTGATTGCTCTGATCGGGGACTGGAAGACTTTAAAGGAGTTAAGTTTGGCAAGGTCAGTGGGGATTTCGGTTGTTCGGGCAACGAACTCACAAGCCTGGAAGGAGCACCACAGGAGGTGGATGGGGATTTCGGTTGTTCGGGCAACGAACTCACAAGCCTGAAAGGAGGACCACAAAAGGTGGGTGGGGATTTCTCTTGTTCGTACAACCAACTCACAAGCCTAAAAGGAGCACCACAGGAGGTGGGTGGGGATTTCGATTGTAGGTACAACGAACTCACAAGCCTAGCAGGAGCACCACAGGAGGTGGGTGGGGAATTCGAGTGTTCGGGGAACAACCTCACAAGCCTAGCAGGAAGACCACAAGAGGTGGGTGGGCATTTCTCGTGTCATAATAACAACCTCACAAGTCTGGAAGGAGCACCACAAAATGTGAGTGGGGATTTCAATTGTCTGAACAACCAACTCACATCCCTGAAGGGAGCACCACAAAAGGTGAGTGGGGATTTCAGATGTCAGCAAAACCAACTTACAAGTCTGGAGGGAGCACCACAAGAGGTTGGTGGGGAATTCGGTTGTAGTGACAACCAACTCACAAGCCTTGCAGGAGCACCACAAGAGGTGAGTGGGGAATTCGGTTGTAGTGACAACCAACTCACAAGCCTTGCAGGAGGACCACAGAAGGTGGATGGGGATTTCGATTGTGGGGAAAACAAGCTCACAAGCCTTGCAGGAGCACCACAAGAGGTTGGTGGGGAATTCGGTTGTAGTGACAACCAACTCACAAGCCTTGTAGGAGCACCACAAGAGGTTGGTGGGGATTTCGGTTGTTATAACAACCAACTCACAAGCCTTGCAGGAGCACCACAGAAGGTGGATGGGGATTTCGATTGTGGGAAAAACAAGCTCACAAGCCTTGCAGGAGCACCACAAGAGGTGAGTGGGGATTTCAAGTGTGATGCATTTGAACTCGAAAGGGAAGAATGGAACCCTAAGGGTTGGTTAAGGGTGCTGGAGGAAGGAAGTCCAGAAGCACAGAAGCTTATCTTGATCCTTCTTCCTGCTGAGGAACTCAATAAAGAAATTGCTAAGGATCCTGCAGGCATGATAATGAAGCTTAAGGACATCTGGAACGATGATGGCTTTAGAGAAACAAGAGCCAAGCTTGTCTGGCCTAAAGGGTATGAAGAAGAAGCAGATCTGGTTGGAGATCTAGATGATGTAGGGTTTTAAATTTTAAATTATGAAGCACTTAAAGACATATCAATTGTTTGAATCCAGAATTGGTCTGACCAAGAGACAGGAAGCATTCTTAAACCGGTACACCAGTGGAACCTGGTCTTATAATCCTGCTACCGGACTAGTGGATGTGGAAGGTGATTTTGATTGTTCTGAAAAAGGAGCTAAGACCCTTAGGGGAGTTAAGTTTGGCAAGATCAGTGGGGATTTCTATTGTTTCCGTAACAATCTCACAAGTCTGGAAGGAGCACCACAAGAGGTGGGTGGGGGTTTCTCTTGTTCGGGCAATAACCTCACAAGCCTTGAAGGAGGACCACAAAAGGTGGGTGGGCCCTTCCGTTGTTCGGGCAACAAGCTCACAAGCCTAGCAGGAGCACCACAAGAGGTGGGTGGGGATTTCAATTGTTCGTCGAACAAACTTACAAGTCTTGAAGGAGCACCACAAGTGGTGGGTGGGAATTTCTCTTGTTGGGGCAACGGCAACAACCTCACAAGTCTTGAAGGAGCACCACAAGAGGTGAGTGGGGATTTCAAGTGTGATGCATTTGAACTCGAAAGTTTTAACCTTAAGGGCTGGTTAAAGGTGATAAAGAAGGGAAGT
>Ga0255780_10001193_pt1 | contig 24541 bp, 19 predicted proteins | sample 071ome_32_FD_179978 | JGI IMG/M metagenome (GOLD analysis project Ga0255780, IMG submission 179978) | Coastal salt marsh microbial communities from the Groves Creek Marsh, Skidaway Island, Georgia - 071405AT metaG (version 2) | ecosystem: Environmental > Aquatic > Marine > Intertidal zone >... | reverse complement strand
GGGGCCTAGCTCAGTTCAGTCGCGATCCTCTCTTAGCCGCGGAGAAGCTGTCCCTCGGCGGCGCTAGCACGGTACGTGGCTATCGAGAGAACCTGCTGGTGCGGGACAATGGCGTGGGCCTGAACGTTGAGTTGGCCTATGCGCCTTTTCAGACCGGGGATCGGTCCCGCCTTTACGGCCTGTCCTTGGTTGCCTTTCTTGATGGGGGCGCGGCCTGGGATGAAGGGAATGTGACGCCGAACTCGACCGTGAAGGACACGACCCGAAGGGCCGAGATTCTCGGCGGGGGCCTAGGCCTGCACTGGGAGATGCCCCAAGGCCTGACGCTCAAGGCGTTCTGGGGAAAGGACCTCGCTGACAATTTCGCTCCCGGGGAGGATCCTCGGGAAGGAAGCTCAAACCCGGGGCTTCAGAATCAAGGCGTTCATCTCCAGCTCAGTTACCTGCGGCGCTTCTAGGACAGGGCGCTGAGGTACGCCGCCGCCTCATGAATAAATGCGGTGGCTTCCCGGCGCATGTGGGCGACTTCGTCTTTCGGCAGCCCCCAACTGCCCATGTAGGTCAGGGCCGCCGCAGCGACGTAGCAGTCCCAGAGGGCAAGCCGCTCCTCATCTAGCGAGGCCTGAGCTCGATAGCGCGTGGTAAAGCTTCCCGTGCCTTCCGAACCAAGCAGATAGCGCAGTTCAAGGCGCGTGAGCGCGACATCCACGTGGGGATCCCCGAGGTGGGTGTCCTCCCAATCCAGCATGGCCTGCAAGCTGCCTTCCCGCCAAAGCAGATTGCCCGGCCAGAAATCTCCGTGGAGTAGGGCCAAGGTGCCCCGATACGGCGTCGATGGCCGGCGGGAAAGCCAGGCTGCGATAGGTTCGAAGGCGGGATCGACGGCAAGAAAGCCTGGGAGCTCGGGCAGGGGATCAAGGAGTCTGGGCAGCGGTTCCAAGCCCTTCGTGGGCAGCTGATGAAGCGCGACGAGTGCATCCGCCATGGCCCGAAGCTGGGGTTCGGGGTGAGCTTGATCGATAGCGGTGGTGCCAGCGACCCAGGGCATAGCAAGCGCGGGCAGCCCGGAGGGCGTTAGGCCTTCTGGGATCGCCGTGACCGGCGGCACCGGTAAGCCCTGGCTCCGGGCGTGGCGCATGGCCAAAAGCTCCTGGGCTAGGGTGGTGGCTTTTTCCCGCAGGACCACGTGCTCCCTTATCCCTGTCGCTTTTCGCAAAGTAAGAAGATAAACCTCCGCGGATACGCCCCCGGTAAGGCGTTCTACGCTTTCCACGGAGGCACCAAGGTGCGCGCCTAGGCGCTGCCAGGCCTGCTGTGTTTCCGTCACCTTCGAAGTTCCTTAGGCGCCGCGACGCGCCGTGGGCAAAGCTTCTGTTCGCTATACTAAGAGCCTAGTCGCCTAAGGGCGCAAGGCCTCCATGCCGAGTAAGGAAGTCCGGTCATGAAACGCTATATGGGTTGGGACATCGATTTCACCGCGCCCCGGGGTGAGCCGGCCTATGCTCGCCCCGGCTCTGTGCATTGGCGGGTTTATAAAAACCCCGTCGCGCTTGCCTTGGGCGGCGTATGTGCCGTGCTTCTCGAGTTCGCGGATCCCCGCATTCGTAGCGGCGTATGGGATCATTCGGTCTTTCCTAAGGATCCTCTGGGTCGGGGCCAGCGTACCGCCATGGCGGCGCAGATTGGCGTCTTTGGGCCGCGCTCCGCTGCAGATCAGGTGACCGCGCGGATCGGTAAGCTTCACGCCCGGGTTAAGGGGGAAACCCCGACGGGGCAAGCCTATGAGGCTTCCGATCCGGAGTTGGCGAATTGGGTTTCGGCGACGGCCAGCTACGGCTTTGCCATGGCCTACCACCGTTTCGTAGCGCCGCTAACCCCGGAGGAGATTGATCGTTTCTTCGCCGATGCGGTGACGGTGGGGAGGCTCTACGGCGCGCTCTCCCCGCCGACGAGTCTCGAGGCGTTTTATGCCTTGTGCGAAGCGATGAGTGCCGGCTTCGAGCCCCATCGGATCAATGAGGAGTTCCTCGACATCATGCGTTCTGGGCGCGCGGCGCCGGGCATACCTCGGTGGCTTCAAAGTCAGATGGCCGCGGCTTCAATCTCCCTTCTCCCGCCCTCGGTGCGGACGATCCTCGCCCTGGGTCCGGAGTACGATCTGTCTAGGGCCGGGCGCCTCGCCGTCCGCACGATCGCCCGCCTTGCGGAGCGCGTCCCCCAGCCGAAAAGCCCGGCGGCGCAGGCAAGCCAACGCCTTGGCTTGCCGCGGCGCTTTCCCTGGCTATCGCTTGCCAAGCAGCGGAAGTACTTAGAGAAGCAAAATCTAAAAAGCCCCGAGCAGCGACGCCAGGGCGGCGCCGAGCTCGGGGAACGCGCTTAGGCCGGGGAGGCCTTAGCTGGGATCGGGCGCCGGTGCGCCGCCCCCGAGGGCCGCATAGGCGCGAATCGCGGCTTGAAACTGCTGCTCTCGGAGGTCAATGAGATCGAGGCGAGACTCCAGGGCGTCCCGCTGCGTCATGAGTACCTCCATGTAATCGGCGCGGGCTGAGCTAAACAGTCGACTAGCCGCTTCCACGGAGTTACCCAGGGTTGCCACCTGCTGAGCCTTGAGCGTCGCGCTCTCCGATAGGTTGCGAAGGGCATTGAGCTGGTTCAGCACATCCAGATAAGCCTTCAAGCTGGTTTGCTGGTAGCGCAGCAAGGCTTGTTCCTGTTCGGCGGTGGCGTTGCCGTAGGCGGCCTTGAGGCCAGCCCGATTCAGCAGCGGCGCGAGGAAATCCACGCCGATGCCGTAGGCCCGGGAGGCGGGGTTGGCATCGAAGCGGCCAAGCTGGAAGGCTTCGGCGCCGAAGGCGGCAGAGAGGTCGAGGGCCGGATAAAAGCGCGCCCGGGCCGCGGCGACGTCTAGCGCTGCGGCCTGAACGGCCCGTTCCGCCGCGCGGACATCGGGACGCTGGCGGAGCAGGTCCGTTGGCAGGCCGATGGCCAGGCTCGGGGGTTGGAGCTCAGCGAAATCCTCGCTAGGACGGGTCAGCTCTGTCGGGTAGCGGCCGAGGAGGAAGTGCAGACGGTTTTCCTCCTGCACCCGTTCCTGCTGGAGCACGACCCGTTCGCTCTGGTTCTTCAGCACCTCCGCTTCGAACTTGGTTACCGCGAGCTGAGTGGTTACGGCGGCGTCCTTCTGCAGGCGAACCAGGGCAAGGGCATCTTTTTGCAAGCCGATCGTGTTGTTCAGAATCGCTAGGCGACTGTCGAGAGCCCGAAGCGCATAGTAGGTTTCCGCCACTTCCGCGATGAGGTGGGTGACCATAAAGCGTTGTCCCTCCAGGGAGCTGAGGTAGCGCATGATCGCGCTGTCCCGCTCGTTTCGGAGGCGGCGCCAAATGTCGACTTCCCAGGATACTTGGGCGCCAAGGCGGAAGTTACTGAGGGGGTCGGGGAAGTTTTTTTCATGGGTGAGCTCTAGGCTCTCTTCCACCGCGCCGTGACGCGTATAACGCCCGACCTTCTCCCTATCCCAGCCTCCGCCCAGGCGTAGGAAGGGCCAAAGCTCCCCGCCGCGCGCCTGGACTTCGTTCTTCGCCATGCGCAGTTCCTGAAGCACCAGGGCCCGCTCCTGGTTGTTTTCTAGCGCTTCCTTGATAAGGCCCTGAAGCGTTGGATCCTGGAAGAAACTTTCCAGGGGCGCCGGCGCAGCCGGCTGTCCTTCCGCAGCAAGGTCCTCTGGGTACTGGTCTGGAAAAGTCCCGAGGGCCAGCGCTGGCGTGGAAGCCTTAGGGCCAAAATTGGCGCATCCGGAGGTGACCACGGCAACCAGAGCCAGACCAGCCAACGTTTTAAATGGGGTGCGTTTTGCTTGGACCATGATCATTGCTCTCCGTATTCCATCACTTCCGTGAGCGGCGTGTTGTGCTCGTCGCGGATGAGGTCCTTGCCGTCTGCTAGACGGGCGAAGACGTAGTACAGCCCGGGAATAATCATTACCCCCAAAATTGTTCCCAGGAGCATGCCGCCGGCGGAGGATGCTCCGATCGTGCGATTGCCGATGGCGCCGGCCCCGGAGGCCATGACGAGGGGGATCAGCCCGGCGATAAAAGCAAAGGAGGTCATGAGAATGGGGCGAAGCCGAACCCGAGCCCCTTCGATTGCGGCCTCGAGGATTGGTAGCCCCGCTTGCTGCTTCTGCACCGCAAACTCGACGATGAGAATGGCGTTCTTCCCTAAAAGGCCGACCAGCATGACTAGGCCAATCTGGGCATAGACGTTGTTCTGGAGCCCCATGAGCTTGAGTAGCAGAAAGGATCCGAGCACCCCAACGGGCAGGGACAGAATAACGGCAAGGGGTAGGAGGAAGCTTTCGTACTGCGCGACGAGCACGAGGTAAACGAAGATGATCACCACTAGAAAAATATAGAGCGCTTCGTTCCCGCGATTCGCCTCGTCTAGCGCTAGGCCTGCCCAGTCGATGGCAAAACCTTGCGGTAGAACTTCCTCGGCTACCGCCTGGATGGCGGCGATGGCATCGCCGCTGCTATAGCCCGCTGCCGGTGCCCCCTGGATCGATGAAGAGGGATACACGTTGTAGCGGGTGATCTCATTGAGGCCCTGACGCTTCTCCAACTTCATGAATGCCGAGTAGGGCACCATTTCCCCTTCCTCGTTCTCCACAAAGAGGTTAGCGAGGTCGCTAGGCATGCGGCGGTAGGGGGCATCGGCCTGGACGTAGACCTTGAAGAACTGTCCGAAGCGGATGAAGCCTTGCTCGTAGGTGCTGCCCACGAGGATACCGAGCGTATCCATAGCCTTCTTGATGGATACGCCTTTTTGCATGGCCACTTCGTTATCGATGATGAGCTCGTATTGGGGGTAGTCATCACTAAAGAAAGTGAATAGGCCGCGGAGCTCGGGGCGAGCTCGCAGGGCCGCCATAAAGCGGTCGTTGACCTCCCCAAGACGGGCATAGTCGCCGGTGTTGGTCTTATCGAGCAGCCGTAGGGCAAAGCCCCCGGCAGCGCCGAAGCCAGGCACGGCTGGGGGTTCGAAGAACTCGATGGTCGCGCCGGAAATTTCGGCTTGAGCCGCCTCCTCCAGCTCCCGGATCACATCTTCTACCCCGTTGGTCCGCTCGTGCCAGGGTTTCAGGTTGATAAGGCAGGTCCCCGCGTTGGAACCGCGCCCTTCCGTTAGGACCTCGTAACCGGCTAGGGCGGAAACGGATTGCACCCCTTCCACATGTTCGGCAATAGCCTGGAGCTCGAGGGACTTCGCGTAAGTGCGTTCCAGGGTTGACCCGGGAGGCGTTTGCACGATCGCATAGATCATTCCCTGGTCTTCATTTGGGATGAAGCCTGAGGGCATTTGCTGATTCAGGATTACAATGCCCGCGAGGGACGCGATCAGAATGACGAAGGTGGCCAAACGCCGTGGCACGAGGCCTCGGAGCGTGTCCACGTACCGTCCGGCCAGTGCTTCAAAGCCCCGATTAAAGGCCGCTAGGGCGCGGCCAAGGGGGCCCTTCGCGGCGCCCTCCCCGTGCTGAGGCTTAAGAAGCATGGCGCAGAGCACGGGGGTGAGGGTGAGGGCGATCAACCCCGAGAGGACGATCGCTACGGCCATGGTGATGGAGAATTGGCGATAAAATACCCCGACGGCGCCTGGCATGAAGGTCACGGGGACAAATACCGCGGTCATCACCAGGGTGATCGCGATAATGGCGCCGCTGATTTCGTGCATCACCTGCTGGGTGGCGCGGTAGGCGCCGAGGCCCGTTTCCTCCATCTTTGCGTGAACCGCTTCCACCACCACGATCGCGTTATCCACCACGATGCCGATGGCTAAAACGAGAGCAAAAAGGGTGATGAGGTTAATGTTCACCCCCAGCAGCTGCATGAAGAAGAAGGTCCCCACAAGGGATACGGGCACGGCTAGGGTGGGGATCAGGGTTGAGCGCCAGTCTCCTAGGAAGAGGAAAACCACCAAGGCCACGAGGACAAAGGCTTCAAACAGTGTCTCCAATACTTGCTCAATGGAGGCATCGAGGAAGCTGGCGACGTCGTAGCTGATCTCGTAGTCCATGCCGGCGGGAAAGGATTCGCGCTTGAAGCGCTCGACAGTCTCCTTCACCTCGTCGATCACCTCCCGCGCATTGCTGCCCGGGCTTTGCTTGAGCACGATGGCAGCCGAAGGGTGCCCATCTAGGTTGGAGTAGATGTCATAGAACTCGCTGCCCAGCTCAACCTCGGCGACGTCTCGGAGATGCAGAATCTCCCCTTCCTCCGTGGCGCGGAGGATGATGCCTTCGTACTCCTCCTTCGTGTTGTAGCGCCCCTTGTAGGTCAGCACGTATTCCAGCGCTTGGGAGGTTTTCCCCGACGCCCGACCCAGGCGGCCCGGGGAGCCGATCATGCTTTGCTCGTCGAGGGCTTCCATGACCCGTTCCGTTGAGATGCCATAGGCCCGCATGCGGTCTGGCTTCAGCCAGATCCGCATGGCGTATTGGCGACTCCCGAGGATCTTGGCGCTGGCGATGCCGCGAATGCGTTGGAGCTCGGGGATAATGTTCACGCCCGCGTAGTTAAAGAGAAACTTCATGTCCGCGTCGTCAGCCAAGCTGTAGAGGTTGACGTACATGAGCATGTTCGGCTGCATGCGGTTAACGATGATCCCTTCCCGCTGAACGAGGGGCGGTAGGCGCGTCTTTACCTGATCGACCCGGTTGATCACGTTCACCACGGCTTGGTTTGGATCCGTGCCTTGATGGAAGACCACCTGGATAACCGCTTCCCCGGCGCTGGTGGCGTCGGAGGTCATGTATTTCATGCCCTGAACGCCATTGATGGACCGTTCGAGGGGAATCAGTACGGAGTCCTCTAGGACCTTTGCGCTTGCCCCCGGGTAGGCGATGCTGATCATCACCATGGGCGGCGAAACGTCGGGGAACTGGGAAACCGGTAGGCGCGCGATGGAAAGTCCCCCGAGGAACAGCAAGATCAGGGAGATCACGATTGCAAGGGCGGGGCGATGGAGGATTTTGGAGAACATAGGGTTACTCCGCCGCCCACTTGAGATTGGCAAGGGCTTCCTCGGCGCTCACTGCGCGAACCTTGGCCTCTTTCCCATCGCTCACGTGGCGTAGGCCATCGATGATGACCGACTCGCCGGGCTCGAGGCCCCGTTCTACGACGAAAAGGTCTTCCACCTCTGTGCCAATCGCGATGCCACGCTGGTGCACGACGGAGTCCGCATCCACGACGTAGACGAAGCGCTGGTCGAGAATTTCGAAAACGGCCTTTTGCGGGATCACCAAGGCTTGCTCAGCCACCTGCGTGAGCCGAACCGTGCCGGTCTGACCATGCCGCAGTACGCCCGTGGGGTTGGGGAAATCGGCCCGGAACGGGATGGTGCCCGTCTGATTGTTAAAGTCCGCTTCAATTGCACTAACCGTGCCCTGGACGGGATAGCTGCGGCCGTCGGCGGTGAAAAGCTCCGCGCGCTCTTCGCCTACGGCAAGGCCGCCGGCCATGTAGCTGAGGTACTCCACCTCGGGCACATTGAAGTACACCCACATGGTTCGGTTGTCGGACAGGGTCGTGATGGGATGGCCTTCTTCCACCAGGCTGCCTTCTTGCGCATGGAAGCGATCGACGATTCCGGGGAAGGGCGCCCGGAGCGTGGTGAAGTTCAGCTCCGCCTTGGCGAGCGCCAATTCCGCTTGGGCCCGCTCGGCGCGGGCCTCGGCCAGGGCGACTTCTGCGGAAGAAATAACGTTGCTAGCCCCGAGCCGGGCTGCGTTTTCATATTCAAGACGGGCGAGCTTAGCTTCCGCGCCGGCCCGCTGCGTCTCCGCTTCGAAGGTAATGGGATTCAGCCGGAAAAGGATCTGCCCCGCGTCCACCCGCGCCCCCTCCTGAGTGAGGATTTCTTGGAGGTAGCCGCGCTCCAGGGCCCGGATTTCAATATGGCGGCGGGCGTGAATTTGGGCCACGTAATCCCGGATTAGGGAGACGTCCCGGCGCACGACTTGCGTGCTGACCACCGTATGGCCATGCCCCTCTTCGTGATGATCGTCATGTTCGCAAGCAGTCAGAAAAACGCTGGCACAGAGCGCCAGCGCAGCCGTGCGTGAAGCCAATAGGTTCATGATAAAGCCCTTCCCGAGTCGTCCTGGCGCAGTGCCAAGGAACCAAAGCATCCAGAGGCCAGCCCTGGCTCGCCCACCGTGGAGCAAGATTGGGTGCTAGCCGATTGCGTGACGCTTAGCTGAGGATTGGGGGGGCTCGAGGGTGCCGCTGATGGGCTCGCGGGGTTGCGACAAAGTGATCGTTGCCCGCATAGGGGGAAGGCGTCGAGTGAGGAGTGGACTCGAGGGCAAGGCCGCCGAAGGGATGGGGCGACCCTTCTGAATTTTCCTCCGTCGGCCCTTCCTGGGCATCGCCTTCGGCGAGGGTTTCAAGGGAGGGGATCTGCGGATCCGGTTCCAGACCCGCCCAGGGCGCGAGGGCCGAACTGAAAAGCAGTAGGAGTAACAGGGGGGCCACGAGGGCGCCATGCCGCCAGGGCTTTGCCTTAAGGCGCGCTTTGGATGACCCATGGGATTGGCGAGGTGGCATGAACAAGAAGGGCGTAGTCCTAGAAGGCGCGTTGAGCCTTAAGCTGAGATAAAGGGTGCTACAGCCCTTGATCGCTGTCAAAAAGATTCGCGACGCCGTGCCAAGCTTCCCTTTTTCTCCCAATTTCTGCCCGGCTTCCTAGCCGCCCAACGGGCTTCGCATCGCCAGATAAAAGGTGTACTTTCGATGACATGAGGGGAGTGGTATCGCGTAGGGGGCGCGGTATCCGGGCGCAACCTTCGGCCTTGATTGCCTCCTGCCGTGCCCGTGAGGGGGCGCGCTTGGGTCTAAAGCGTTTAAACATAGTGGATCTCCAGAGGGCCTCAGGTCCCTTTGGGGTAACGCTGTGCCGGTCTCCTGTTCTCCCGTCGTCAGCCCAAAGGGGGGTTGCCTAGACACCAGGGGGAGGGGGGCGATGAAGCCAACCAACATTAAAGATCCGGAATACTTCCACAAGGTCGTCGATTGCCAATACGCCTGTCCGGCTCATACGCCGGTGCCGGAGTACATTCGCCTGATTGCGGCGGAGCGCTATGGCGAGGCCTATATGGTCAACTGGGAATCCAACGTCTTCCCGGGGGTGCTGGGGCGCACCTGCGATCGTCCCTGCGAACCAGCCTGTCGCCGTGGCCGGGTGGATGAAGAGCCGGTGGCAATCTGCCGCTTAAAGCGCGTGGCAGCGGATAACAAGGGTGATGTGTCGGCGGCTATGCCCGTGGCCCCGGATATCAAAAAACAGGGGCGGGTGGCGCTGATCGGTGCGGGCCCGGCCTCCCTTACCGTGGCCCGAGACCTTGCCCCCTTGGGTTACGAAATTGATCTGTTCGATGACCAGCCCCTTGCCGGGGGCTTCATGCGTAGCCAGATCCCCGTGTTCCGCCTACCGCCTGAGGTCCTCGATGAGGAAGTGGGCTTCGTGCTCCAGCTGGGCATTAAGCAGCACTTTCGACACTACGTGGACAGCCTCGGCGCCGTACTCGAAAAGGACTACGACGCAATCTTCGTGGGCACCGGCGCGCCCCGGGGCAGCGATCTTTCGATCCCCGGGCGGGAAGAGGCCGGCAAGCACATTCATATCGGCATCGACTGGCTCGCGTCCGTCGCCTTTGAGCATCTGAGCAAGGTCGGCCGCCGGGTCCTTGTGCTCGGGGGCGGTAATACCGCCATGGACTGCTGCCGGACGGCCCGGCGCCTGGGGGGGGAGGATGTAAGAGTGGTGGTGCGCTCCGAGCGCGCCAAGATGAAGGCCTCGCCCTGGGAAATCGACGACGCCATTGCCGAGGACATCCCCATCATCAACAACCACGTGCCCAAGGAATTCGTGCACGAAAATGGGAAGCTGACCGGCGTGCGCTTTACCGTGGTGGACGTGGTTTATGGCGACGGAGGGGAGCGGAAGCTCGTCCCCACGGGGGAAGAGGTGTTCTTTGAGGCCGACGACGTGATCATCGCCATCGGCCAGGACAACGCCTTCCCCTGGATCGAGCGGGACATCGGGCTCGAATTCGGGAAGTGGGACATGCCCGTCATCGACCCCGTGACCTTCCAAAGTACCAACCCCCGAGTGTTCTTCGGTGGCGATGCGGCTTTCGGGCCGGAAAACATCATCACTGCCGTTGCTCATGGACACCAGGCGGCCATTTCCATGGATCGCTTTATCCGGGGAGAGGACGTGCATGACCGCCCAGCCCCGGGGGTCACCCTCGTGAGTCAGAAGATGGGGGTTCACGAGTGGAGCTACGACAGCGCCGTGTCCCTGGAGGACCGCTTCCCCGTGCCCCACGTGGATAAAACCCTCGCCCTCAAAGATCGGAAGGTGGAGGTGGAGCTCGGCTTCGACCGAGCCGTCGCCTATCGGGAGGCGGAGCGTTGCCTAAATTGCGATGTGCAGACCGTCTTCATTACCGATAAGTGCATCGAGTGCGACGGCTGTGTCGATATCTGCCCCACGGAATGCATCAACTTCCTGCCCAACGATGAGGAAGCGGCCCTTCGCACGAAGCTGCGCATGGCGGCCGATGAACTGGATCAGGACCTCTATGTATCAGACGCGCTCGCGCAGACCGGGCGGGTGATGGTGAAGGACGAGAACGTTTGCCTTCACTGCGGGCTCTGTGCCGAGCGCTGTCCCACCGGCGCTTGGGATATGCAGCGTTTCCTCTATCAAGTCACGAAGGCGGGCCAGCCATGCAGCCAAAGCAAGCGATAAACGATTTCGTTATCAAGTTTGCGAACGTCAACGGCACCGGCTCCGCCAGCGCCAACGGGATGTTCGCCAAAGCCATCTTCCGCATGGGAATCCCGGTGAGTCCGCGGAATATCTTTCCGTCGAATATCCAGGGTATGCCCACCTGGTACGAAGTTCGAGTGAGCCAGGACGGGTACCTGGGGCGCCGGGGGGGTACGGACATCATGGTGTGCGTGAATCCCCAGAGCATGGCCCAGGATGTGGCCGGCCTAGAGCCCGGGGGCTACTTTGTTTACGACAATACGAAGCCGTTGGAACCGCGCTTTCTGCGGGACGATATCCACTACATCGGCCTTCCCTTGACGGAAATCTGCCTTCGCGAATACACCGATGCACGGCAACGGCTGCTGTTTAAGAACGTCATTTACGTGGGGGCCTTGGCTGCGCTATTGAACATCGACTTCACCATCCTGAAGGACCTGGTGAGCGATCAGTTCAAGGGCAAGGAGCGGCTGATCACGCCGAATATCTACGCCCTCGAGCTTGGCTATCAGCACGCCCAGGCGAACTTCAGCTGTCCCCTGAGCATTCACCTTGAGCGCGGTCACAAGGTGGCGAAGCACATTGAGGACTTCGACAACATCCTCATGGATGGAAACACCGCTGCGGCGCTGGGGGCGGTGTACGCCGGCGCTACGGTCGCCGCCTGGTATCCCATTACCCCTTCGACCTCCGTGGTGGACGCCTTTGACACCTACTGCCGGCGGCTGCGCATCGACCCCGGCACGGGGAAGAAGAACTACGCCATCGTGCAGGCGGAGGATGAGCTCTCGGCGATGGGTATGGTCATTGGCGCCAATTGGAATGGCGCCCGGGCCTTCACGGCCACCAGCGGCCCGGGGGTTTCGCTCATGAGCGAGTTCCTGGGCCTCGCGTACTTCGCCGAGGTGCCCGCGGTGCTCATCGACGTGCAGCGGGCCGGCCCCTCCACGGGGATGCCAACGCGCACCCAGCAGTCGGACATTTTGGCCGCGGCCTATGCCTCCCACGGGGATACGAAGCACGTCCTGCTGTTCCCCGCGACCCCTGCGGAGTGCTTTAGCATGACCGTGGAGGCCTTTGACCTCGCCGAGCGGCTACAAACGCCCATCATCATCATGAGCGACCTCGATTTGGGCATGAACGAGTGGATGTCGCCGCCCCTGGAGTTCGACGATAGCTACCGCTACGACCGGGGCAAAGTTCTCGACGCCGACGCCCTTGAGGCCATGACCGAGCGTTTTGGGCGCTATCTGGATGTCGATGGGGATGGCATTCCCTATCGCACCTATCCCGGGGCGCACCCCAGCAAGGGTGCCTATTTCACCCGGGGCACGTCCCGGGACGAGTACGCGGCCTATACAGAGGATGGTCAGGCCTACGTGCGCAACATGGATCGGCTTCTGAAGAAGTTTGAGACGGCGAAGCAGCTTGTTCCGGAGCCGAAGCTCAAGGAAGCGGAGATGGAGACGCGGAACGGTGCGGTGTTCTTCGGGACCACGGCGTCCCCGGCCTACGAGGCCATTGAAATCCTGGAAAAGGAGGGGATCTGCATCGATACGCTGCGCATCCGGTCCTTCCCCTTCAACGAGGACGTGGAGCAGTTTATTCGGGAGCACGACCGGATTTTTGTGATTGAGCAAAACCGCGATGGGCAAATGCGTCGCCTGCTGCTCAACGAAACCAGCGTCCCCGTGAAAGATCGGCTCATCCCCATCCTCGAATACGATGGACTTCCGGTCACGGCGCGGAAAATCGCCGGCATGATTCGAAACTTCATTACCTTGGGCAACGTGACGCCAATTACCCGGCGGGCTCAGGCTGAGGAGATCTCCGCATGACCTATATCAAACCGGCTTTTCGTCATCCCAAGGCGCCCGTTAACGACCTGGGTTGGACCCGCCAGGATTACGAGGGGGGGTTGTCGACCCTCTGCGCGGGCTGCGGCCACGACTCCATCAGCGCGGCCATCGTGGACGCCTGCTTCCAACTGAACATCGAGCCCCATCGGGTAGCTAAGCTCTCGGGCATCGGCTGCTCGTCGAAGACCCCGGCCTATTTTCTCTCCGGCTCCCACAGCTTTAATTCCGTGCACGGCCGCATGCCCTCCGTGGCCACCGGGGCCAACCTCGCCAACCGGGACCTGATCTACATCGGGGTTTCGGGAGACGGGGATACGGCGTCCATTGGCCTCGGGCAGTTCGCCCATGGCGCTCGGCGAAATCTCAACATGACCTACATCGTGGAGAACAATGGGTGCTACGGCCTCACCAAGGGGCAGGATTCCGCCACCATGGATACGGGGTCCGTTAACAAAAAGGGGGATCGAAATCTTTCCACCCCCATGGACGTGGCGCGCCTGGCCATCGAGGTGGGGGCCACCTTCGTGGGCCGGAGCTTCTCCGGGGATAAGGAGCAGCTCGTGCCCCTTATCAAGGCCGCCCTAAGCCATCGAGGTTTTGCCTTGCTGGATGTGATCTCCCCCTGCGTGACGTTCAATAACCACGCCGGCTCCTACAAAAGCTACGAGTACTTCCGCAGCGTGAAGGAAGTGATGCCCCTCGATTTCGTCCCCGTGCGTGAGGAAATTACCGCGAGCTATGCCTCCGGGACCACCTGCGAGGTGCGCATGCACGACGGCTCCATGGTGCGGCTACATAAGCAGGATAGCGATCACGACATTGAGGATCGGCAGTCGGCGCTCCAGGCCATTGCCCATCACGAAAGCCAGGGCAAGGTCCTGACGGGGCTGCTCTACATCGACCGCGATAGCGAAGAGCTCCACGATCAGCTGGGGACGGCGCGCCGCCCCCTAAATACCCTTACGGAGCAGGAGCTTTGCCCAGGCTCGAAGTTCTTAGACAGCATTAACGCAGGCTTGCGATAGGAGGGGTTCGCCGGGGGTAGGGCGCCCCCGGCGTTTCGCGGAACCCTAGAGGCTTAGGGTGGCCTGCTCGGAGAGCAGGGTCCAGGTCTTATCGTAGAGCGCGCCGGTGCTGTAGAGAGTAAAACGAGCCTCCTTATTCTTGATCTTGCAGCACCACTTGTACTTCTTGTATTTAGCGAAAAGGTAGAAGTCCCCTTCGATGGCCCGGAGCTGATTCACCGCCGAGGCCCGAAGCGTAACCTTGCCGTTGCCGAGCTGGTTGAAGTCCACCTCGCCGACGATGCCGAGGTTTTCTCCCACCAGCAGGAGGTCGGCGCCGACGCCGCCGGAGGCGACAAAGGCATCGATGCTGCCCTTGGCAAAGGCGTCGAGGCTCATAAAGAACACGTCCCCGGTGGCGGTCAGGGTCAGATTCTGGAAAGCAAGGCCAGCGCCAAAGCCCATGCTCCCGCTGATCCCGGCCTGTACCCGCAAGGGGACGGGGCCCACGAAGAAGCGCTGATCCGCGAGGGTGCGTTCCTCTTCCCAGCTTAGGGACCAGGACCGCTGCAGCTGGTCACTGGCGTCCTGTCCCTGATCAAGCACCGTGTTCCCCAGCACCCGCACCCCGACGCTGTAGTCGGCACTATTGGCGTAGCCATCAGCCCCGGCCAGGGCTTCGGCGTCGAAGAGCTCAAAGCCCTTCCCGAAGACCTTCAGGGTGACGTTGCCCCGGTTGGCTAGGGTTGCGGAGGCATCGGCCCCAGACAGCTCGTTTAAGCTGCGCACATCCATGGTGATGGCGAACTTGCTGGCGTCCCCATAGCTCTGCTGAAAAACCTTATCGAAACTGAGGTTCCCCGCCGCGGCAGCGGAGGCGCCGCCATTTTTATAGACGCCCTTTAACGGCGCCGCGCCCGCGGCGCTGGCGGTGGCGAGGCCCTCAAAGGGCACTTCGCTATGGGCTTCCGGAGAGAAGAAGCGCAGGGGGATGGTCAGGTCGAACTGATTGTTCTCTAGGCTCTCCTCTGCGCCGCCGTCCACGAGCACGGTGCGAAAGCGCAGGGTGGCGGTGTTGTCGGGCGCCTGGGGATCGTAGGCGGCCCAGAGCGCAGCAATCTGCGCATCGGAAAGGCGAAGGTCCCAGGGGACGTAGTGCGTTTCCGTGGCGTTAGGAAGGGTGAGGGTGGCCTGCTCGTACCAAACATCATTCTGCCCATCCCACATGGCGGCGGGGGTGATCTCGCCATTGATGATGACGTCCACTTCGACGTTGGCGGTGAGGCTGGCGCTGCCGATTTTGCGCACGTCGATGTGGCCCACCACGTGGGACTCGTCCGTATCCGTATTGGTGATCTGGGTCGCACGACGACTCCCCAGGTTGCTCGCCCCTGCGGCAGCCGGGGCTTCAAGAAGGAGGAAGCCCTCCGCTACCTGGGCATCAAGAATTTGCAGGTCGTTAATGCCGTCCTCGGAGATGGCGATGCGCTTTAGGGTGGGGCTGGCGAGGGTCGGCTCGATGTCCCGGGTGCGGTTATCCTCGACGTTGCTGTCCTCCGTGAGGATCCCGTCGGGGTCGACGACTCCAATGAGCAGATAGTCCCCTGCGTCGGCGATGTCCGCGGGCACTTCAAACTGCGCAGTGAAGCCTTGGTTTCCAGGAACGAGGTTTTCCACGAGGAATTCCCCAAGGTCCACCAGTTCGGCCTCTTCATTGCTGATGAGGTCTTCCCAGGCGTCCGCCTTGGTCAGGGCAAAATCCACGGCCACGTGCTCCGCGGTGATCGCATCGCTTCGAAGGAAAAAGTCGAAGGTGATCGGTTCCCCTGGGCGGTAAACGGACTTCGTTGGGGTGCCGATGGCCTGGAGCGCGACATTGGGGCCCGGGGTGACTTCGGGAAGGGGATCGGAGCCGCTCCCGCCGCTACAGCCTGCGAGAAGGAGTGCGGAAAGGACCGCTGTCGTCACGCCGCTTTTCATAACCGTTTCACCGTGCTGATTAATTGCTCCCATTATTGTCAAGGAGCTCCGGCAGGGCAAGGGGGCGCATTGCACTTCGGCCCCTCCTGGCCTAGCGTAAGGGCGTCTCTAACCACGGGAGGGAGACCATGGGCTACCACCATCTGGCGCTGGCCGCCAAAGATATGAAGGCCATCCATCACTTTTATGAAACGGTGATGGGTTTCACCTTGGTGAAGGTCGAAGTCGGGCCGTCTCCCCAGGGCGGCTGGGCGAAGCACTTCTTCTATCGCATGGAAGACGACTCAAAATTCATCGCCTTCTGGGAGATGCATGACATGCCTGGAGTCGACGACAGCTTTGAAACGAACCTGTCTAAGGCAGCGGGCTTGCCGGACCACATCAATCACATTTCCTTCGATGTGAAGGATGCCGCCGAGCTAGAGCAGCGTCGTGCGCAGTGGCAGGCCGCCGGGTGCGATGTGCTGGAGGTTGATCACAACTGGTGTCATTCCATCTACACCAAGGATCCGAACGACAACCTCGTGGAGTTCTGCCTCACCACGGGCAGCTTTACGGAGGAAGACCGCCGCTATGCCCTGGCTCAGCTGACCAGCGAAGCGCCGGAATTCTCCAAGCCCCCGGCCTTCATGACGACCCATAAGGCCACCGCCTAGGGCCGGGCCACCCCCCGCTGTTGCAGGCGATAGCCAAGGTGGGTGGCGAGCACGACGCTTAGGGACAGGCCCGTCGACGCCAAGACGATGCCATTCCAACCGTAGGCGGCGTAGGTGCTGGTGCCGAGCGCACTCCCAAGGCCGGCCAGGAGGAACATGATCGTCGTGTAGAGGGTCATGAGCCGGGTGCGAATGGCAGGATCTTCTCGAAGGGCGGTCATGCGGCCGGTGACGTCGATCACCGGCCCCGCAATGCTGGTGAGGGTGATGGGCAGCATCACCCAGAGCCAATGCAGATGCACCAGCGCCAGGCTCGCCACCCCTAAAAACTGCAGAACCGCTAAGCGGCGTCGCGCCCGCTCCGGGCCGAGGCCGTCGGCCCAGCGGCCGAGGCGCGCCGTTGTTAAGAGGTTGAGGGCGGTCAGGGCAGCCAAACCGCCAACGATATCCGTTCCCAGGTTCCACTTCGGCCCCGTGAGATGCAGGCCGAGGCCGAGCCACAACAGCAAAAAGATGGCAAAGCTCAGCCCCTGAATGGCGCCGGAAAGCAGCACTCGAGGGTGGGCGAGGGCGAGGCGGCCCAGGGCCAGCATCATGGTGCCGTAGCGCGCCGCGCCGGGGGCAGTCGTGGCCAGGGCGGCCTTGCCTTCGAGGCGCCAGGCGAGGATGGCCAGGGCTAGGGCCATGAGTCCGGTGGCGACGCCGTAAACCGCGCGCCAGCCGCCGTATTCCGCAATGACCCCCGATCCCGTGCGGGAGAGCAATACCCCTGCGACCACACCGGTGGTCAAGGTTGCGGTGGCCCGCCCGAGCTGGGCGCCCTCGACACGCTTGGAGACGTAGGCAGGCAAGAGGTAGGGGGTCAAGGTGAAGAAGCCGAGCACCGTGCTGGCTGCCAGAAAAAGCCCATAGCTCTCGGCGAGCGCCATGGTGCCAAGGGAAAGGAGCTGCACCGTAATGCAAATCAGCACCAGCTTCCGATTACTCACGAAGTCCCCGAGGGGCAGGAGAAAGAACACGCCGAGGGCCAGGGCAACCTGATTCAGGGCCGGCACCGCGCCGATCTCCGCGGCGCTAATGCCGAAGGTTTCGGCGACCCGCCCAATGATGGGATGGATGTAGTAGGCATTGGCAGTGACGACCCCCGCAGCCAGGGCGAAAAGGGCCACCGCGCGGGGGCTTAGGGAAGGGGCAGGGGCCACGGCAAAAGCGATTCCTAAGAGCGGGGGGCGCATCATACTGGCCCTAAGGGACGCTGCCCAAGGGGGGGTGGCGGGGGTAGAGTGGAGGCATCACCAGAGAGGGGGAGAACGCATGAGCACGCCGTTATGGGCCCAAAGCGCCACGACGCTGGCCAAAATGATTCGAAGCAAGGAAGTGAGCAGTCGAGAAGTGGTTTCGGCCCACCTAGATCGCATTGAGGCGATTAATGGCCGGGTTCGCGCCCTCACGGCAGTGCTGGCCGATTCGGCGCTGGCCGCCGCCGACGCCGCGGACCGCACCGAACCCCAGGGGCCGTTCCATGGCGTGCCCTTTTCCATCAAGGAAAATATCGACTGCAGGGGTAGCGCGACCACCCAGGGGCTGCCGGCCTTGAAGGATGCCATCCCCACGGTCGATGGGCCCACGGTGGAGCGCATGAAGGCCGCTGGGGCCATTCCCCTGGCGCGCACGAACTTGCCGGAAATGGGACTGCGGATAGACACGGAAAACCCCCTGCACGGTCGGACCTTCAACCCCTGGAACCCCGCCGTCGCCGTCGGTGGCAGCAGCGGCGGGGAGGGCGCGGCGTTGGCTACGGGCATGTCTCCCCTGGGCCTTGGGAATGACATCGGCGGGTCGCTCCGAAATCCCGCATTTTGCTGTGGGATTACCTCTATCAAGGCAACCCCAGGACGTATCCCCTGGGCCCTGTCCCTGGTGCCGGCGGAGCAGACCGTCGCCTACGGGCTCATGATCTCCGAGGGCCCTATGGCGCGCACCGTGGCCGATGTGAAAGCGGCCTATGACGTGCTGGTGGGGTGGCACCCTCGCGACCCCTTTAGTGTCGATGCGGGCCGCGGCGCCTTCCCTCCCGTCCCGAAGCGGGCGGCGCTGGTCACGGAAATCCCTGGCGTAACCTTGCCTGAGGCCTTTGTCGAGGCTATCCAACGGGCCGGGGCCATCCTTGCCGAGGCGGGCTGGGAGGTGGTTCCTGCGGTGCCTCCAGAGCTTCCCCGGGTCCATGAGGTCTGGGCCCAGCTTCTTTTGGGCGATGTGCTGCCCAATGGCCCCATGCTCGAAGCGGTGATGAGCCCGCCGGCCGTGGCCATGCTGGGGAAGCTCGCGGAACGCTTCCCCGCGGAGGCCATGGGCCCCGACGTCGTGCACCGGGAGCGCTACCGACTGATGCAGGCCTGGTCCGCCTTTTTCCAGGAAACGCCCCTGATGATCGGCCCCGGCTGGACCGATTTCCCCTTTCCCATTGGCGCGGATCTGGACCCGGAGCACGGCATCGATACCACCCTGGACCGGCTGCGCTTTGTGACCCCAGGCAATTTGCTGGGTCTGCCAGCCATGCCCGTACCCCTGGGGATAGCTGACGGTTTACCCGTGGCGGTGCAGATCTATGCCGACCGCTGGCGGGAAGATTTGTGCTTCGAGGCAGCGGCGCTGCTTGAGGCGGCGGTGGGAACCCTGACCCCCATCGATCCGAGGGCCTAAAGTTTTTTTCACCGCGGCGACGGGAACGGGGGTCGACCCCCGTATAGGAGACAGGCTTCGAAGGCAGGCTTCGAAGCTTGCGACCTTAGGAGTCGATGCTATGAGAACGGTGAAGCGGTTTACCCAAGGGCTGGTGATGGCGGGGTTGGTGATGGGCCTCGCCTTGAATGCCGCTGCAGCCCCGGGCGGCGGCCCGGGGAAGGGCCCCCGGGGAGAGCGCCCCGCAGCAGGGGCAGAACACCAACATGCGCGCGGTGAGCGGGGCGAGCGCCGGGAAGGGCGGGAGCAGGGGGCGCGCGGTGATCGGGGAAAGCACGGCGAGCGCGGTGATCGCGGTAAGGGCCCTCGCCCCGAGGGGCTTCGTCCCCAGGTTTCAGTCTTTGAAGTCCTGGCAGCGGAAGAGGAGGCTAGCTAATGAAAATCCGGCTAAGAGAATGGGCGCCCGGGGCGATGGGCGGTGTGGTCGTGGCGGCGCTGATGGCGGGGGCCACGGCCACCGCAGCGCCCAAGGCCGTGGAAGATCGGGTGTTTGAACGCCTCGATCAAAATGGCGATGGGGTGCTGAGTCGGGAGGAGTTCCGCCTGCCACCGCCCCCCGGGAATCGCGAAGCGGGCCCCCACGGGACGCCCTGGGGGAAAGGAGGCCGGGGGGACCGCATGGCCACCCTTGACGCCGACGGCGACGGGTTTATCAGCGCTTCGGAGTTCGTCCTTCCGCCCCGGGGTCCGCTTCAGGCTGCGGATCGGGATGGGGATGGGGTGCTAACGCGGGTAGAGCTTGAAGCCCAGCTGGAAGGGCGGAAGGGCCCGCGAGCGGAGCGGGCCTGGGCCTTCTTCAAGGGGAGTGACCTTAACGGAGATGATGCCCTGACGGCGGAAGAGGTTCGTCAGAGCCTTTTTCAGCGCCTGGATCGGGACGGCGATGGGCGCCTGGGGCCCGATGAGCGCCCCCGCCGGGGCGGCTGGGGCGAGGATTCCTAGGCCAGCGTGTACACGGAAGCGGAGGAGGGGCAGCGGGTTTTCCAGGTGGCTCAGGGGGACCGACAAGCCTTCGCCGAGCTGGCGGCCTGCTACCTTCCTAAGCTTGAGCAGTACGGAACGCGCTTGAGCGGCCGCCCGGCCCTGGGCGAGGACCTCGCCCAGGAAACGCTGCTCCAGCTGTGGCTTGAGGCCCGGCGCTTTGATCCCGCTCGGGGTCGGCTCAGCACCTGGCTCTACCGCATTGCGCGGAATCGTTTTCTGGATCAGCAGCGCCAGGGCTGGCGCTGGCTAGGCCTTGAATCCCTTGAGGGCCGGGACGCTATGCCTGACCCGGAACTGGAGCAGCTGAGTGATGCGCGGCAAGTTCAGCAGGCGCTGCAGCGCCTACCGGAGCGACAGCGCAGCGCCTTGCTGCTTTCTTACTATGAGGGATTGAGTCAAAAGGAAGTCGCCGAGGTGCTTGGGCTGGGCCTGCGGGCGGTGGAGTCCTTGATTGCCCGGGCCCGGCGCGCGCTGGGAAAGACCTTGGAGGAAGAGCATGCAAGAACCCCATGAAACCCCGGAGGCGCGGGAACGTTTAGAGGCCTGGCTTGACCGCTATGCCGTCACCCCAAGGGCTAATCTTGAGGGGCTGCTCTCGAATTTGCCGCCCCAGGAGGCTCCAGCACGCGCTCGGCCTCGGGGCGGACGGGTTGCCAGCAGCGCAAGGTGGGGGGCCTTCATCGACCTTTGGCGTCCCGCCGCGCTGGCGGCGCTGCCCGTCCTTTTGGGTTTTGTATTGAGTTCGGCGTTACCGACGGAGAACAGTGATAGCTGGGAAGCCTCGGAGCAGTGGGTGTTCGCGGCAGGCGGAGAGGGCTACTACCCATGAGCAAAACCCGCGTAGTTCTGGTCCTTTCCTTGGGGCTGAACCTCTTGGTCCTCGGCGCGGTGCTTGGCCACGCCTGGCGCGGGGGCTTCGACCGTGGGCCACCGCCCCTTAGCTGGGGGCTTCGCACCCTGTCGCCGGAAGCCCGGGCCCAGGTCATGCCCCGCCTCAGGGAAAACCTCCAGGAGAGCCGGGCCCAGCGCCGGGCCCTTCGTCAGGCCGGGGAAGCGGTGGAGGCGGCCGTGGGGCGCGAGCCCTTTGATCGGCCAGGGCTGGCGGAGGCCCTCGCGGGGCTGCGGGGTGCCACGAATGCCTACCAGCAGCAGATGCACGAGCGCGCCCTGGAGGTGCTCGCGGAGCTTTCCGCTGAGGATCGCCGAGCCGTGGCGGCCTTGCTGCTTCGTCCCGGGCCGCATCGCCATGGCTCACCGGGGCCGGGAGGGCGCCCCGCCGGAGTCCGGCCGCCGGGCCCGCCGCCGGGTTTTGAAGGCGACTAGGTCAGGGCGCCCTAGGGAGACGGTGATACAACGAAAAAGGCCCCGCAGTGCGGGGCCTTTTTAATGCGGGGGAACCGCTCAGAGGCCCTTGATAGCCCCCGCAATGGCGTCGAGTGCGGCGGATACCACGGAGCGAGCGCTCGCCACATTCATGCGCATGTAGCCATCGCTCCCTTCCCCGTAGACCGATCCCGCATTCACGTAAACTCCCGCCTTGTAGGTGAGCCAGTCCTGGAAGTTTTCCTCTCGGGTTTTGCCGCCGTACTGGGCCAGCTCGCCGGGATCGATGGCATCAATCACCTTGCCGAAGTTCAGGAAGGTCATGAAGGTGCCTTCGTTTCGCACGTAGCCGACCTGGGGCATTTTGGCCTTCACGGTCTTCTCCACGAGATCGTGGGTGCCGTCGATGTAGTCCCGGGCCTGGTTGAACCAGTCCTGTCCTTCGGCGTAAGCCGCTTCATTCGCCACCACTCCGAGGGTGGACAGTTCGGCGCGGTGGTACTGCTTAACGCGCTCCAGAAGCACCGGGCTCTTCGAGTAGAAGTAGGCGTTCTTCATGCCCGCCAGGTTGAAGGTTTTGCTGATGGCGTTGCAGGTGATGCTGTTCTCCACCACCGCTTGATCCTTCAGGGTCGCGAAGGGGACATAGCGATGGCCCTTGCGCACAAAGTCGCCGTGGATCTCGTCGGAGAGCACCACGATCTTGTGCTCCAGGGCGAGGCGCCCGAGGCGAAGCAGCTCTTCCTCTCGCCACACGTTGCCCGTGGGGTTCTGGGGGTTGCAGAGAATCAGCACCCGGACATCCGGAGTCATCTTCCGTTCCAAATCGGCCCAGTCAATCTCGAAGCGGCCGTTCTTCAGGGTCATGGGGCTATCGACGGAATCGATTCGAGCCGCCTTCACCATGCTGTAGAAGCCGGAGTAGGCGGGGCTCATGATGAGCGCCTTGTTGTTCCGAGGCACCAGGGTGCGCAGGGCGGCGATCATGCCCGGGTAGACCCCATCGGAGATGACGAGTTCCCGAGGATCAAGATCCAGGCCGTGGCGCTCACCGTTCCACTTGATGATGCCGTCCCGGAGCCCGTCCGTAGAGGCCATGTAACCCCAGGTGTGATGTTGCACGCGGGCCGTAAGGGCTTCCGTAATACAGGGGGCGCACTCGAAATCCATGGTGGCCACGCCCATGCCGTAGCGGAAGACGCCTTCCGGGTAGTCCCGGGAGGGGCCATCCCAGCGGGCCGTGTTCGTGTTTCGCCGGTCGTAGACCGTGTCGAAATCGTAGCGCCCCCCCTTCATGGGGATGTGGTTGCTGCCAGCCGCCTGGGCGCTTGCGCTGCCCGTGAGGGCGACGCCCCCGCTGGCCCCTGCCAGGGCCGTAAGCCCCGCACTTTGCAGGAAGCTACGACGGTTAAAGCCCGTGGATGTGCTCATGTGATTCCCCTTGTTCATGCCGTGACGTGTACCGCCACTTATCGGTATGTTCTCGTTCTGAGCATAGTACGGACGGCCATAAACCGAAACGCTTCGGTTCATGGAACTTTTGTGCACTTAAGCCGAGTTTGGCGCTCGGTTTTTCCCGGGAGGGGCCATGGGGACGAAGGAATGGATGGCGCTGCTGGCACTTTGGTTGGGTGGTGGGGCTTTCGCGGCGCCCGCTTACGATTGGGTGTTAAGCGGCGCTCGGGTGATGGATCCGGCGTCCGGCTTTGACGGGGTGGCGCATGTCGCCCTCGCCGGCGATCGTATCGCCGCGATCAGCGAGGCGCCGCTGGCGGGCCCGGAGGTCAGCGACGCTCAGGTTATTGACGCGCGGGGCCTAGTGCTGGCGCCGGGATTCATCGATACGCACTACCACGGCACCTTGCCGATCCACTATCGCCTGGCTCTGCGCAACGGGGTCACCTCCATCATGGATCTGGAGTTCGGGACCCTGGGAGATGAGGTTGGGGCCTGGTATGAGGAACGTACCGGGACATCGCTCATCAATTTTGGGACCGCGTCCAGCCACGAGCTTGCCCGCGCTGCGGTGCTCGATGGCGTCCGGGCGCGGGATACTTCTGAGGCCGCAAAGGCGCGCCGGGCCCCCCGGTGGAGCCGCGCCGTGCCCACGGACGCGGAGCAGGCCGCGATTCTAGCCATGCTCGACGCGGGCCTTCAGGCCGGAGCCATCGGTGTGGGGTCAACCTTAGGCTACATGCCCGGGGTCACGGGGAAGGGCCTCTACGATATTCAGGCCCTGGCGGGTCGCTATGGCCGCCAGGTGTCTGTCCATTTGCGGCGCACCCCGGGGACGGACGTTGACGAGATTAACGGGGCCCAGGAAATCCTCGCGAATGCCGTGGCCTTGAAGGCCCCCGCCATGATCAATCACTTCAATAACCCGGGCTGGCGCCAGGTCCACACCCTTCTGCGCGCACTCCAGGCCCAGGGCCACAACGTTTGGGGGGAGATCTACCCCTATGCGGCGGGCTCCACCACGATCAATGCCGTGTTCTTTGAGCGGGCGAATTGGGTGGAGCGCCTCGGCCGGCGCTACGAGGATATTTTCGATCCTACGGCGCAGCGCTTTTTGGATGAGGAGAGCTTCCTCACGCTTCGGGAGCGCGATCCGACCCACGTGGTGATCGCTTACAAAATGCCCGAGGGGGAAGTGGTGCAATGGCTGGGCTTGCCCGGGACCACCTTGGCGAGCGATGGGCTGCCAGCGTTGCAGCCCTTCCCCCTGGACATGCCCCTAGAGGATCTTCCCAACGCCCATCCCCGGGCCGCGGGGACCTATGCCAAGGCCCTGCGCCTAGCCCGGGAGCAGGATTTTCCGCTCATGCCCATTCTTCGCCAGACCAGCACCGAGACCGCCGAGCGCTTGGGCGCCCTGGGCCTCTCGGCCATGGAAGAGCGGGGGCGGGTGCAGGTGGGCGCCATCGCCGATTTGGTGCTTTTTGATCCTGAGACCGTAACCGATCACAGCACCTACGCGGAGGGCAGTCGCCCAGCCACGGGCTTTGCCTATGTATTTGTCGCTGGCCAGCCCGTGTTGAAAGCAGACCGGGTGGATGTGACGGCCACACCGGGGCGGGCCCTACGCTTTCCCCCGGTGTCGCCACGATGATTTCTCTTTCCGGACTCTTACGCTATCCAGTCAAGAGCATGGGCG